>MDTG01405716.1_pt1 | contig 22435 bp, 15 predicted proteins | sample 811421 | NCBI WGS metagenome assembly MDTG01 (sample SAMN05326645, study PRJNA326480) | marine metagenome | isolation source: seawater | place: Pacific Ocean: South East | collected 2011
ACGCTCCGCGACGGCATGCATGCCATCCGTCACCAGTACACGCTGGATCAGGTGACGGCGATCGCCGCCGCGCTCGACCGGGCCGGCGTCGATGCGATCGAGATCGCCCATGGCGACGGGCTCGCCGGCTCGTCCTTCAATTACGGCTTCGGCCGCACCACCGATCTGGACTGGATCGAGGCGGCGGCTTCGGTGATCACCCACGCGAAGCTTACCACCCTGCTGCTGCCCGGCATCGGCACCATTCATGATCTGGAGCGGGCCTTTGCCGCCGGCGTGCGCTCGGTCCGGGTCGCCACCCATTGCACCGAGGCCGACATCGCGAAGCAGCACATCGCCCATGCCCGCAAGCTGGGCATGGACGTCTCGGGCTTCCTGATGATGAGCCATATGAACCCGCCCGAGAAGCTGGCGGCCCAGGCGAAGCTGATGGAAGACTACGGCGCCCATTGCGTCTATGTGGTCGATTCGGGCGGGGCCCTGACGATGGCCGGCGTCGCCGACCGGGTGCGTGCCTTCCGTCAGGTCCTGGCGCCCGAAACCCAGATCGGCATCCACGCCCATCACAACCTGTCGCTCGGCGTCGCCAATTCGGTGGTCGCGGTCGAATGCGGCGCGATCCGCGTCGATGCCTCGCTGGCGGGGCAGGGGGCGGGGGCCGGCAACGCGCCGCTGGAGGTGTTCATCGCCACCGCCGACCGTTATGGCTGGGCGCATGGCTGCGATCTCTATGCGCTGATGGATGCCGCCGACGATCTGGTCCGCCCGCTTCAGGACCGGCCGGTCCGGGTGGATCGCGAGACGCTGAGCCTCGGCTATGCCGGGGTCTATTCCAGCTTCCTGCGCCATGCCGAGACGGCATCCGCCACCTATGGCGTCGACGTCCGCCGCATCCTGACCGAGCTTGGCCGGCGCCGCATGGTCGGCGGCCAGGAAGACATGATCGTCGACGTGGCGCTGGATCTGGCGCGCGAGGCGCCTCAGGGCTGAGATGGGCTGCTGGTGGCGCCGTCCGGTGTCGTCGCCGCGGGGGCCGTCAGCAGCTCCATGACCTTGTCGATATAGTCCTGCTCCGCCACCTGGTCGCCCAGCGTCTTGTGCAGCACGCTGTCGCCCATCATCGCGCAATAGGCGATATAGGACCGCTTGCGCGCCTCGGTCTCGTCGAAGCCGTGATCGCGAAAGATCTGCTCGAAAAAGCTCATGCGGATCTGGTCCACCTCCCAGATCGCCTTGCGCGGCATTTCCACCCGCCGCGCCCAGTCGCGGATGCTGGTCTCGATCGCGGCGAAGGCCTGGGATTTCGGGCGGCGGGGCAGGGCAAGCAGGTGGCGGAGCCGTTCCATGCCGCCCGGTCCCGCCCGGGTGACGCTGCGGATGACGTTCAGCGTCATCCGGCTGCGCCAGGTGTTCAGCATGGCGGCCAGCAGGTCGCTGCGCTTCTTGAAGTGCCAGTAGAAGCTGCCCTTGGTGACGCCCAGCCGGTCGCAGAGTTTGTGCAGCTGAATGCCGCGGACATTCTCGTCGACCAGGATGTCGATCGCGGCCTCAACCCAGTCAGCCTCGGTCAAAGGCCGGTCCTTGACACGCTTCGTGGGGGCGCGGCGGCGCTTTTCGGGCGGGGCGGTCTCGCTGGTCTCGGCCATGTCTCGGGATATCCGGTGGTTCCGCAACGGGGGCAGCCCCCCTTGCACTGCAACAAGCCGCCACAATACCCCAGGGTCTTGCCGTGTCCATGGGGCAAAAGCGGGCCAGGGGTCAAAAGTAGGCCAAGGGTCAAAAGCGGGCGCCCGCGCGCGCTCGTGACCAATTGAAAGGCAGATGAAGATGAGCCAGATCGTGATCATCGGCGGCGGCCAGGCCGGTGGGGCCGCGGCATTGGCCCTCAGGCGCCATGGCGCGACCGGCCCCATCACCCTGATCGGCCGTGAACCCCTGCCGCCCTATGAACGCCCGGCCCTCTCCAAGGGCCTGCTGCTGGGCGAGACCCCCTTCGACCGGCTGGTCGTGCTGTCCGAAGCGGTCGCGGCCGAACAGGCGATCACGCTGCGCCTCGGCACCACCGTCACCGCCATCGACCGGGCGGCGCAGACGGTCACCACCGATGCCGGCGACGTTCTGCCATACGGAACCCTGATCCTGGCCACCGGCGGCCGCGCCCGCGCGCTGCCGGGGCTCGCCCCCGACGGCCGCGACATCTTCGCGATCCGCACCGCCGCCGATGCCGAAGGCATCCGTGCGCGCATGGCCCGGTCCCGCTCCCTGCTCGTGATCGGCGGCGGATGGCTGGGGCTGGAGGTCGCGGCCAGCGCCCGCAAATCGGGGCTCGACGTCACCCTGGTCGAGGCGGGCCCCCGGCTCTGCGGCCGGGTACTGCCGCCCGTGGTTTCGGCCATCCTGGCCGATCTCCACACCCGCCGCGGGGTGGATCTGCGCCTTGGCGACGCCCCGGTCTCGCTGACCCCGGCCGATGGCGGCGTCTCGGCGCATCTGGCCTCGGGCGCGGTTCTGGCCGCCGATATGGCGGTGGTCGCGGTCGGTCTGACGGTCGAGGACGATCTGGCCCGCGCCGCCGGCCTCGCCACCGCCGACGGCATCCTGACCGATCCGGCCGGCCGTACCGACGATCCGGCGATCTTCGCCATCGGCGACGTCGCCCGCACCCCGCACCCCGCCCTCGGCACGGCCGCCCGGCTGGAAAGCTGGCAGATGGCCAATCTCCAGGCCGAGGCGGCGGCACGCGCGATCCTGAACCTGCCCGTGCCGCCCGGCGAAACCCCCTGGTTCTGGTCGGACCAGTACGACCTCAACCTCCAGATCCTGAGCCTGCCCGACATGGCGGTGCAGCCCATCCGCCGCGGCAGCCCCGAGACCGGCCGTGGCAGCCTGCTCTGGCTGGATCCGGCCGAACGCCTCTGCGCCGTCATCGCCCTCAACGCCCCCCGCGACATCGCCATGGCCCGCCGCCTGATCGGCACCGGCCTCGTTATCGACCGCCCCCGCGCCGCCGATCCGGCGGTGCCGCTGAAGGATGCGGTGTTCCGGGCGGCGTGAGGTGCGGGGAGACCTGAGGGGCGGGCAGGGCTTGCCGCGCGGGGCAACAGGGCGGATGATGCCGTCTCACTTTCCGGGACGATCCGCCGTGCTTGCTTCCTCCGCCTCGCTGCGCCCTGCCTCGCGACCCCATGGCTGAAGACCTGCTCTTCAGCCTCTCCCCCGCCGACCTCGCCGGCGCCGGCCTCGCCATCTTCGTGGCCGGGCTGCTGCGTGGCTTCACCGGTTTCGGCTTCGCGCTTGCCGCGGTGCCGCTTGCGGGGCTGGTGTTGCCGCCGGCGATGATCGTGCCGGTGGTGATGCTCACCCAGCTGGTGATCGGCAGTGCCGATGCGGTGCGCGAGCGGCGGGCGGTGGACTGGCGGCTGGTGGGCTGGCTGACCCTGGGTCTTGCCGTCGCCACCCCGCTCGGCACCTGGGCGCTGGTGGCGCTGCCGGGCGACATCACCCGGATCGTGATCGCCTGCATCGTTCTGCTGGGGGCCGCCGCCGCCTGGCGCCCGCCCCGGGCCGAAGGCGCAGGCGAGGGCGGGCTGCTGCACGCCCGCATCACCCGGCTGGGCGTGGGCCTGGTCGCCGGGCTGTTCACCGGGCTTGCCGCCATGCCGGGCCCGCCGGTGGTCGCCTATATGCTGGCGGCGGAGCGCGACCCGCGGATCATCCGTGCGACGCTGATGGTGTTCTTCTTCTTCACCGCCGTCACCGGCTGCGCCAGCGCCTGGTTCGCCGGGCTGATCGGCTGGCCGGAACTGGTGATGTCGGCGGCCGCCCTGCCGCTGGTGGTCGGCGGCAGCGCGATCGGGGCGGCGGGCTTTCGCCGGGCCGATGCCCGCCATTATCGCCCGGCGGCGCTGGTGGTGCTGGTCGGTGCCGCCGTGGTAACCCTGTTGCGCGAGATCCTGTGATATCGGGAAACCGCCGGGAGTGTCGCGAAACGCACTGGCCTCGCTGCCCGGGGCGGGATATAAGCCGAAGACCGGCATGTTCTGCCGTGTCTCTGCGACCACACCCCCACAACCGGCGCTGGTGAGGCCGTCATGCCCCTCGATCCCGACACCCTGTTGGCGAGCAGCATGTTCATCAACGCCTCGGGCGCCATCGTGTTCAGCCTGTTCTGGCTGGCCGATCGTCGCCTGCCCGAGCTGGCGCTCTGGGCCGTCGGTTATGTGCTTCTGACCCTCGGGCTTCTCGGCATGATGTTCCTGTCTTCGGCCAGGTATCCCCCGGCCCTGGAGGGCGGGGCGGTGTTCGTGCTCTGCGGGCTTTCGCCCGCCTGTTTCTGGCTGGGGACCCGCTATTTCGACCGGATCCGGCCGGTCTGGTGGGGGCCGGCGCTGGTCGCCGGGGTGGCCCCCGGTCTGCACTATGCCGTCGGCATGACGCTCGGCTGGCCGCCGACTTCGGTGGTGTCCGTCACCCTGCTGCTGCTGGCGGTGCTCTACGCCCTGGACACCCATGTGCTCGTGCGCGGCATCGGCCGCGATCCGGCGCTGCCCGGAAGCTGGCCGGTGTCGCGCACGGTGGTGGCCGCCTGCGTGGCCCTCTACTGCCTCAGCTTCCTTGTCTCCGCCCTCGTCACCTGGTGGGGAGGCGGGTCCGAGAGCGACGCCGAGGCCGCCTCGGTCGTGATCGTCTCGGTGGTCGACAATCTGCTGGGGGTGATTTCCTGTATCGCCACGGCCGGCATGCTCTGGGAACGCGCCCGGGCCGATCTGGCGCGCGATGCACGGATCGATCCGCTCACCGGGCTGTTCAACCGCCGCGGCCTGCAGGACGGCGCCCGCCGCTGGCTGACCCGCAACCGGCCGCTGGCGGTGATGATCGCAGATCTGGACCGGTTCAAGCGGATCAACGATGCCCATGGCCATGCCGGCGGCGATCTGGTGCTGGCCACCTTCGCCCATCTGATCCGCGATGTCTGCCCGGCCGAAGACAGCCTGCTCGCCCGCATCGGCGGCGAGGAATTCGTGATCCTGCTGCGCCATGCCGACCCCGATGCCGCCCGCGGCGTCGCCGACCGGCTTCGCCGCGCGGTTGAAAACGGCAGCTTCCTGGTGGGGGGCGAACGGCTTGCGATCACCGTCAGCATCGGCCTGGCCTTCCCCGCGGCCGACGACACCGACCTCACCCCCGCCCTGGAACGCGCCGACCGCGCGCTTTATGCGGCCAAAAACGGCGGGCGCAATCGGGTGGAGGAACTGGTGGAGGCCTGAAGGCAGGGGCTTACACCACCTGCCCCGCCGCCCAGCCCGACGACCAGGCCCATTGGAAATTATAGCCGCCCAGCCAGCCGGTGACGTCGACCACCTCGCCGATGAAGTGCAGGCCGGGCAGTTTGCGGGCCATCATGGTCTTCTGGTCCAGTTCGCGGGTGTCGATCCCGCCCAGCGTCACCTCGGCGGTGCGATAGCCTTCGGTGCCGGCCGGGCGGATCCGCCAGGCGCCCACCGCATCGGCGAGCGTTCTCAGGCGCCTGTCGCCCAGATCCGCCAGCCGGGCGGTCTCCACCCCGTGATCCTCGGCGATGCGCTGCGCCAGCCGGCGCGGCAGCAGGCGGGAGAGCACCGTGACCGGCGCCTGACGGCCGCTGTCGCTGCGCGCCTGGCGCAGCAGGTCGAAGACGTCGACGCCCGGTGCCATGTCGACCACGATATCGCGCCCGTCGCGCCAGAAGGACGAGATCTGCAGAATGGCCGGACCGCTGAGGCCGCGATGGGTGAAGAGCAGCGCCTCGTCGAAGCCGGTGCCGTCGCATGCCACCCGCGCATCCACCGCCACCCCGGCAAGCGGCTTGACCCGGGCCAGATCCTCGGGCCCGAATGTGAGCGGCACCAGCGCGGGCCGGGTTTCGGTCACCTTCAGCCCGAACTGCCGGGCGATGTCGTAGCCGAAGCCGGTGGCGCCGATCTTGGGGATCGACAACCCGCCCGAAGCGATCACGAGCGAGGCGCAGTGGATCATCTCATTGCCGGTCCGCAGCCGGAAACCGCCATCGGCTGCCGCCTCCACCGTCTCCACCCCGGTCGAGAGGGTGAGTTCCGCCCCGCCGGCCGCCATCTCGTCGGTCAGCATGGTGATGATCTGCTGCGCGCTCTGGTCGCAGAACAGCTGGCCCAGGGTCTTTTCGTGGAAGCCGATGCCGTGGCGGCGGACCAGGGCGATGAAATCCTGGCAGCTATAGCGCGACAGCGCCGAGATGCAGAACCGCGGGTTCTGCGACAGGAAGTTGCGCGGCGCCGTGTTCAGATTGGTAAAGTTGCAGCGCCCGCCGCCCGAGATGCGGATCTTCTCGCCCGGGGTCTGCGCATGGTCGACAACCAGCACCCGCCGGCCGCGCCGGCCGGCTTCGGCCGCACACATCATGCCGGCGGCACCGGCGCCGATGATCACCACATCCCGATATCGCGTCTTCATGCCGGCCACCACCTCAGAACTCCGGCCCTGCTCTATCACGAGGCTTGCGCCGGCTGAAGAGGCGCCCTGCAGAAAACACGCCGGTTCCTGAGAATTTCTTAACCGCTCATCGGTTACAAACCCGAGACACACGCCTGCCTGCCTGTGGCGGCAGTGCGGAGGCGGTCGAGAGGAGCGGGGCATCGGCATGGCGCGTCGGTCTTGGTTCGGAGATGGAGCTGGGGGGCACCGCCTGCGGATGCTCAGGCCCGCCTATGTCCGCATCGTGCCGGCGCTTGTGCTGCTGGCCGGGCTTCTGGCCGCGGGCAACGCCTGGTACCTTCAGCGCGACGAGAACCGGTACCAGACCACGCGGGAGCTGAACCGGGCCGCTGCAGAGGCTGCCCAGACCATCGGCGACCGGCTGCAGATCATCGAGCACACCCTGCATGGCGCCCGCGGCGCCATGATGGCGGTGGGCACGCGCAGCTTCGACGAGGACCGCTTCCGGCGGTTCGCCGAGGCGATCGATTTTCGCCGCGACCTGCCGGGTGCCCTGGCGCTCGGCTTCGTCCGGCGGGTGGATGCCGCCGACCTCGCCGCCTATCAGGCCCGGGAACGGCGCGAGGGGCGCGAGGATTTTCGCGTTCAGCCGATTGCGCCCGGCCGTGCGGGGGAGCATCTGATCGTCGAATATGCCCATCCGGCCGGTGCCGAAGGTCTGGCCACCGGGCTGGATCTGGTTACCAACCCCGCCATCCGCGAGGCGGCGGCACTGGCCCTCACCACCGACACCGCCATCCTCAGTGCGCCGTTGATCCTGCGCCCCTCGGGCCCGGCCAGCGAGATGACCGGCATGGTCATGGCCCTGCCGGTGCGCAGCGCCATGCACGGACCCGCCGATGCCCTGGTGATCATGTCGCTGGCGGTGGACCGCGTGCTCAGCCTGGGGTTGTCGCGCGACGACACGCTGATGGTCACCATCTCGGACGTCACCGACCATCCCGGCGGCGCGATCCTGCAGCTGACCGGCTCGGCCGACCTCAAGGGCCAGCGCGTCTACCGGCCCGTCACCTTCTACGGCCGCCACTGGCGCGTCGACGTCACCCCCGGCCCGGCCTTCATCGCCCGCCTGAACCTGTTGTCGCCCTGGTGGGTGGGGGCCAGCCATCTGGGGCTGGCCGTCATTGCGGCCCTGCTCGCCTATCTGATCCTGAACCGGGTGGACCGGCGGCTGCGCGACGATGCCCGCCGGCTGGCCGCCGCCGACGAGTTGGAGCGGCTGGTCGCCATCCGCACCGCGGAACTTCGCGAGCGCGAGGCGCGCTTTCGCGCCATCACCGAATTGTCGGCCGACTGGTACTGGCAGACCGATGCCGATGGCCGGTTCACCGAAATCTCGGGCGGGATCGAGCGTCTGGGCTTCGATGCCGACCATGCCATCGGCCGGAGCCGGCGGGAGCTGGCGGCCGATCCGGATGATCCGGGACTTGCGATCTATGATGCCGTGGCCGCCCGCCGCCAGCCCTTCCGCCGCGTCGCCTATCGTGTCGCCGGCGGCGAGGGCGAGATGCGCACCATCGAGATCAGCGGCGACCCGATCTTCGGGGCGGATGGCCGCTTCCTGGGCTATCGCGGCTCGGGGCGCGACGTCACCGACGATGTGGCGGCGCGCCGCGAGATCGAGCAGGCCTATGCCACCGTCGCCGGCGTTCTGGACGCCTCGCTGAACGCCGTCTTCGTCTACGTGACCGAGCGCGACGCGGCGGGGCGGCTGACCGATCTGCGCCTCAGCATGATCAATGCAGCCGGCGAGGCGCTGTCGGGGGTGCGTGCCGAAAAGGTGATCGGCAACTCCCTGCGGGGCAGCCTGCTGCCCGGCGAGGAAGAGATCTTCCGCCGTGCCCGCAGCGTGGTCGAAACCGGCCGCCCCGAGCGCTTCCATCAGCTGGTCCATCGCGCCGGCCGCGACATCTGGGTGATGATCCAGACCGTCCGGCTGGGCGATGGCTGCGTGATCACCGCGGCCGACGTCACCGAGGCGCGGATCCGCGAGGCCCGGCTGCGCGAAAGCGAGGCGCGGTTGCAGGCGCTGATCGGCACCGTGGGCGTCGGCATCGTCGTGCTGGACGGCGACGGGCAGGTGATGATGATGAACGCGGCCGGCGAGCGCCTGTTCGACCGCCGTGCGGCCGAGGCGGTGGGTGACAATTTCTGCCATCTGGTGCCGCGGCCCGAGGGGCTGGAGGCCGCCGATGGCGAATGCGGCGGCTCGATCGCCGATGGCTGCGGCGCGATCCACCAGGCAATCGCTCTCAGGTCCGACGGCACCCCGGTGCCGGTCGAGGTCTCGATCGGGGCCTTCGACACCGGCGACGGCCCGATGTATGTGGCCGCGATCGCCGACATGACCGAACGCAACCGCTCCATGTCCGAGCTGCGCCGCGCGCGGGAAGAGGCGGATGCCGCCAACGCGGCCAAATCGGCCTTCCTCGCCAATATGAGCCACGAGATCCGCACACCGATGAACGGTGTCACCGGCATGCTGCAGATCCTGCTCGGCACCCCGCTCGATGCCGATCAGCGGCGGTATGCCGAGGTCGCGCGCGACAGCGCCGACAGCCTGCTGGGGCTGATCGACGACATCCTCGACGTCTCCAAGCTCGAAGCCGGCCGGATGGAGCTGGAGCGCCTGCCCTTCGATCTGGAGGATCTGGTCGATGGTGTGATCGCGATCCTGGCCCCCCGCGCACGCGATCGGCGGATCGATCTGGCCGGCGTGGTCGACCCCTCGGCGGTGGGCAGCTGGATCGGCGATCCCACCCGGATCCGGCAGATCCTGGTCAATCTGGCCGGCAATGCGGTCAAGTTCACCACCGCCGGCCATGTGTCGATCGAGGTCTCGGCCGTGGCCCATAGGGAGGTCGATCCGGATGGGCGCGGGCGCCTGCGCTTCCGGGTGGAAGACACCGGCGTCGGCATCGCGGCCGATCATCTGGACCAGCTGTTCCGGCCCTTCTCTCAGGCCGATGCCTCCGTCACCCGCCGCTTCGGCGGCACGGGGCTGGGCCTTGCGATCTGCCGCGACCTGACCGCGCTGATGGGCGGCACGATCGATGTCGTCAGCCGCGAGGGCGAAGGCTCGGTGTTCACGGTCGAGATCGGGCTGGAGCGTGTGCCCGATGCGGCACGCACGAGCCCATCCATGCCGGTGCTGGCCGGCCGGCGCGCGCTGGTGGTCGATGCGGTAGAGGTCACCCGCCGCATGATCGCCGGGCAGATCGAGGCGCTGGGTATGGACTGCGTGGAGGTCGGCTCTGCCGGCGAGGCGCTGATCATTCTGGAGATGAGCGTCGCCGGTGAACGCCCGATCGATCTGGTGGTCAGCGGCCTGAACCTGACCGGGCTCAGCGCGGCGCGGCTGGCACGCTGGGTGCGGCTGGATCCGGATCTGGCGGGGGTTCGGGTGATCGCGGCCACCTGCGGTGCGCCGGTGCCGGATGAAGAACTCTATGACGGGGTCGTGTCCAAGCCGGTCCGCCGGCGCGAGCTGGCCGAGCTGATGCACCGCCTGCTCGACCCCGAGGCCGCAGCCGCCCATCGCGGCAACCCGGTGCCGGCCGAGGGCCCGGGCCATGGCCGGCGCCTGCTGCTGGTTGAAGACAATGCCACCAACCGCACCGTGGCGACCGTGATGCTGGAACGCCAGGGCTATACGGTCGAGACGGCCGAAACCGGCGAAGGGGTGGAGCTGCGGCTCGCCGATGGCAGTTTCGATGCCGTGCTGATGGACATCCAGATGCCCGTGGTCGACGGTATCGAGGCCACCCGACGCATCCGCGCCGCCGAGGCCGCCGCCTGCCTGCCGCCGGTACCGATCGTGGCGTTGACCGCCAACGCCATGGCGGGCATGCGCGAAGAATATCTGGCGGCCGGCATGAACGATTATCTGGCCAAGCCTTTCCAGGTCGACGACCTGCTGGCGGTGGTCGCCAAGTGGTGCGGCGGCCGGCCGGCGGCGGATGCCGCCCCATCCGGGCCCGCCCCATCCCGGCCCACCCCGGCCCCGGCCGTGCCGGTTCTGGACGAAACCGCCCTCGACCAGGTGGCGGCCGTGCTGCCGGTGGAGAAGTTCGAAGATCTGGTGCAGAGCTTCGTCACCGCCGGCGTCGCCCAGCTCGACGAGGTCCGTGCCGCCCGCACCGCCCGCGACATCGACCGCCTGCGCCGCAGCGGCCACGACATCATCTCCACGGCGGGCAATTGCGGGCTGATGCAGCTGTCGGACGCCGGCCGCCGCCTGCAGGTCGCGGCCCGCGCCGGCGACCTGGATCAGGCGGTCGAAGTGGCCGGCGAAATCCTGGATGTCGGCCCGGCCGCCATCGAGGCCATCCGCAGCCGCTTCGGCTCGCCGCGGTCGGCGGCCTGACAGCCATATTTCCAGGTCGTAACCTGTCAACCTGGACAAGCGCACTCACCTCCTGAATAATCATGCGGTCTTTACATTCTATCTATGGTGATGTCGGCCCGGCCGCAGCCGGGAGGCGACGCCGTCGACGGGAGGGGCGCGTCGGGTGTCTGGGGGATCGTTGAGTGAGGACGATTGGGAGTATCTTCTTCAGGATATAGATGATGGCCTGGTGATACCGGTGGTTGGGCCCGGTCTTTTGACGATGACGGGACATGACGGGACATCGAAGCCTCTGTACGACTTGCTGGCTCCCGCACTGATGACGAAACTTGGATTATCCGCCGAGACCTCGTCGTTTCAGACGACGAAAGACGTTGCCGCGGCATATATTCTGTCCGGCGGGCTACGGGATATAGTTTATAGATCGATGCGGGGTATTCTATATTCTGAAGAAGAGAGAATAAAATCTGATGAAGTCGGGTTCCCTCCAGCCTTGGAGAAGCTGGTTAAGATTTATGGGTTTCCCCTTTATATTGCAACGACGCCGGATCATTTGATCGAGATTGCTCTGGAGAAGTTTCGCTTGGGCTTTCAGCGTGACGCCAACGTCAGGGTATTCCATCCGGTTGAAAATCTGGACTTGGCTGATCTTCCCACGCAAAATCTGAATGGGGCATGGTGCTATAAATTATTTGGAGATTTAAATGCCAGAAAAGCCCAAAGCTTTGTGGCTTCAGATGAAGATCTTATGGAATTCATAGTCGGTTTGATGGAAAATTCTGATAAAATAAGGAATATAATAAACTTCATGAGAAAACGAAGTCTTCTTTTTTTGGGGATGCCGGCATACGACTGGACGGTTTTATTTTTGTTGCGCATCGTCAGGGGGACGCGATTGAGTGATCGTGGCGAAAACAGCAAAGGAGAGTATATTTCTGATCATAATAACGCAATTGATGATAGTACCATTCTGTTCTTCCAGAGGGCGATGAAAACCACGCGAGTTATATTTGGAGATCCCGTAAATTTTGTTCATGATCTTCATGAGCGTTGGAGTCGCAAGCATGGTGCCGCATCGGGCCAAAGATATAATTACCTGTTGAGGGACCTGCCGCCCGGCAGTAAGTACAACAGTATTTTCATCTCCTATAAGCGGGAGGATGCCGCGATTGCGGTTACGCTGGCTCATGCTCTATGGCAGGCAAACGTTCCCGTCTGGCTGGACACGCAACGTCTCGAACCGGGTGAGGAATTCGACGAGACAATAGAATCCATGATCAGGATTGACTGCATTTTATTCGTCTCACTTATTTCAGTGGAAACTGAGAAGTGTAGCGAATGCTACGTACACAAAGAACGTCGCTGGGCGTCCGAACGTCAAGGTACGCTTTCCACCCGATTTTACATACCTTTCCTTTGGGGCGACATAACAGCTGATGATGTAAAGCTGGAGCCGGAGAACATCGGCAAGCGGCATTATGGCGTGATCAACGATCGTGATCTGCTGAGCGCGGTCTCTCAAATCGTCAAGCTTTATAACGAACGCCGCGGTCGCGGATGACTCGAGAGAGCATTGCCCGGATGGAACCCGATCCTCGACGTCCATGGCTGGGGCTGGCCTCCTTCGACGCGAACACCCGGCATATGTTCTTCGGGCGTGAGCGGGAGATCGAGGAGCTCGTAGACCGTATCCAGAGCGAAAGGCTGACAGTTCTGTTCGGCATGTCGGGCCGGGGTAAGACTTCGCTTCTCCAGGCCGGCGTTTTGCCGAAACTTAAGGATGCCGGCGCCCGTCCGGTGCGACTGCGGCTGAATCCGGAGGATGACAGGGGGTTCGTCGAGCAGCTGCGGCGAGGCTGGGAAGCCGCGTCGGATGGCATTCAGGAGGATGCGAGCCTGTGGGAGCGCGGTCATCGCCGGGATGCCATGGGCGCGCTCAGTCAGGCGCCGCCGGTCCTGATCCTCGATCAGTTCGAGGAGCTTTTTACCAGCGATGGCCGGCGTGACGGCCAGCTGTCGGAGTTGTTCGAGGAACTGGCTTGTCTGGTCGAAAATCGTGTACCGAAGAACCTCAGGACACGCCTCGCTGAAGATCGCGGGTTCGGCGATATATTCACAGACCGTCCGACCCCGGCCCGGGTGGTCATTGCCCTTCGCGAGGATTTCCTGGCCCATCTTGAGGCCTGGAGCGGCCTCTTTCCGTCCGTCATGCGCAACCGGATGAGACTGACGCTGCTGACCGGTACCCAAGCCCTGGACGCCGTTCTCCTGCCCGCCCGTATTGGTCCGACCCCGCTGATGGATGCAAGGACTGCCGACGCTATCGTGCGTTCCGTTGCGGGCTGTGATGAGAGTATATCTCTGAGCCAGATTCAGGTAGATCCTTCATTGCTCAGCCTTCTCTGTCAAGAGCTCAATGAAAGACGGATCAGAGGCGCCCGGCAAGAAATAACGCTTGAAGATGCCCAGGAGCGGCAGAATGATATTCTGCAGGATTTCTATGAGCGTTGCTTTGAGGATATATCCAGTCAGATCCGCGACGTCGTGGAAAGTACCCTGCTGGTCAGCGAAGGAGGGCACCGGAATTTCTGTGCGGAGGTCGATTTCATCGGGGCGGTATGCAAATCGGGCATCTCTGCTGAGCAGGCAAGGACGGCTATCGGCAGCCTTCTGCGCACACGCCTGTTATCTGCTCAGTATTTTGCCGGCGCCAGACGACTTGAGCTGACACATGATCGTCTTGTTGAGCTGGTCCAGAGTTCACGTCAGATTCGAGAACAAACGCGGCATTTGAATGCAAAGATTGAGGGTATCGAAGTAGAAAAATCAAAGCTTATTAGAATGATTGATATATATAAAATTACAGTTTTTATTTTTATTGTAATTGCTTTTGGTGCTTTATTATTATGGCGCTCAGAAAATCGTGCGGCGAAGGCGCTCGGTATTGCAGAAAAATCAGTCGATGAGATGCTTACAATTATTGAAAAACCTGAGATGGATCAGGTTCACGGATTTTACCGGATTGAGCCGGATCTGCTTAAGCATCTTGTAACGGCGGAAAAACAGCTGCACGAAGCGGGGACAGACCTCAATTCTCCCACCTCTATCCTTCGCAGAGCCAGGGTCTCCTTGCGGGAGGCCAATCTTCTCATTCTGTCCGGAAGGGAGAGACGGGCTGTTCCGCTCTACATAAATGTGTTGGAACGGACTGATAAGTTGTCTGTCGGGGACATCCAATCGATCAAAGAGGTGCAGTTCGAGGCGCTTTACTACCTTATGACATATAATACAATTGAGGACTTAGGGAGCCTCATTTATGGAAAGTATAGTAAATTTGGCCGCGATCTTCATAACGAACACTTTGTCGGCAAAGCTGGGCAGTGGAGATTGCGTTACGCCGCCCAGATCATCCGCGAGGACTGTCGGGAAGGGGCACTCGATTCTGCACAATATGTTCTAGACCAGGCCAGAGATGCTGCACGAGGATTGGATCACGTCTACCTCGGCGAGATTTTAGAAATTACTATCCTGGATGCATACTTGAAGGATTGCTTCGAAAATCTGACGGATCAGAAATTGTATGAATATCGCAAACAATTGTCTATTCTCACTCACAGATATTTTCAAAATTATCCGCGGTCGATGACGGCCGCGGAGTATATGATCGATATTTTATTTGGAGACATGGACGACTATTCTGCGATCTCTGGTAGATCGGGCTTCGAAACGGTGGCGAAATCGATCATGGAGATTTCCGGGCGATTTGTGGATAGCAAGCCGATGGTGTTTGAAGCGGCACAGGCGCAGCTCCACGTTATGCGGGCCAGATTTCATCTCGACATCGACCAGAATGCTGATCTGGCCCTCGAAGAGGCGAAGGCAGCCGTCAAGATGTATGATGACCTCGGACAGGCAGGGTCCGCAACGATCCCGAAGTTTGACCAATCGAAAACGGCAAAGTCGATCAGGGATGAGGCCGAGAGGCAGCTGGGCCAAGGTCGCCCCGAAGATTGATCGGTGATTTTAGGCGAATGCCCGTCGTGGCTCTTCAGTGCCCGATATATCGCCTGGGATATGGCTCAGCCGGCAAGCCCGATCTCGCGCAGCCGCTCCGCCAGATAGGCCGCAGCGGTTTTGTCTGCCGCAAGCCGCACCTCGGGGCGGGGGTGGATGAAGATCGGCATGGACTGGCGGGCGGTGTGGTCGCCCCGTGCCGGGTTGACCACCCGATGGGTGGTGGCGGGCAGATAGCCGGCGGTGGCGAGTGCCAGCATGTCGCCGCCATTGACCGCGATCATGCCGGCATCGCAGGGCACGGCATGCCAGCGGCCGGCGGTATCGCGCGCTTCCAGCCCCGGTTCCGAGCCCGCGACCAGCAGGGTGATCAGGTTGATGTCCTCATGCGCGGCGGCCCGGACGGCACCGGGCTCGGCATCCTCGCCGACCGGCGGGTAGTTCAGCACCCGGAACAGCGAGCGGTCGGAGCCGGCGACCATGGCGGGCAGCGGCTCCGACAGCCGGTCGCGGATCCCGGCCGGCAATTCCTCCTGGATCCAGCCGAGCAGGGTGGTACCCAGATCCGACAGCTGCCGATAGATTTCGCGGGTATCGTCTGCAACCCCTGGCGGCAGGGCCGTGTCGGGATAGACGTGGAAGAACTCCTTCAGATCCTTCACCGCCACCCCCTTCGCATTTTCCGACCGGAAGGGGAAATAGCCGCTCTGGCTGCCCGGGGCGCGGGTCCAGCGGTGTTTTGCGGGGTCGGCGAAGAACCGCGCCCAGCCGTCATGCAGCCGCCGGATCAGCGCCGCATCGATCGGATGGGCGCGGAGCACCGCAAAACCGGTATCGCGCAGAGAGGCGAGGAAGCGCGCCGGCGCCTGCGGGTCGGTCATATCGATGCTGTCGATGGCGAACATGGGCCAGCTCTCTTGGGCAGACGGGTCTTTTGGGCAGATGGGGCATATACCCTGGCTCTGGCCCGAACGCCCCCCGATCGCAAGCCGGAAAGTGACGGTCTCAGCGCGCCGCCACCACCGCCGCTGCCGCGATCATCAGGCTGCCGGCGCCCCGGTTCAGCGCGCGGATGCGGGCCGGGCGGTCCAGCAGGTTGCGGGCCTTCATGCCGATCAGCACATGGCCGCCCACCACCACCACCTCGACCGCGGCGATGATCGCCAGCAGCAGGGCGGTATCGGCCACCCCCAGCGGCCGCACGCCAAGCGCGCCCGGAAGAAGTGCCAGATAAAAAATCGGCATCTTCGGGTTGCTGACATTGAGCAGGAAGCCGGTGATGTACAGCCGGAACACCCCGCCCGAGGTCGCCCGCGGCTTGATCACGGGTGCGGCCCGCCACATGGAGATGCCCATCCAGACCAGATAGGCGGCCCCCAGATACTGCACGAAGGCCAGCTGTTCGTTCATGGCCTGGGCGAGCGCGTTGAAGCCGATCGCGGCCAGGATCACGAAGCCGAAAATGCTGGTCACCACCCCCGCACCATAGGCCAGGCCATGGGCCGGGCCGTCGGCCACGGTCTTCGACAGGATGGTGACGTTGTCGGGGCCGGGGCTGGCGGCGAACACGAAAAAGGCGATGGTGAAGGTCAGGATGGTCTGCAGATCCATGGCGCCCCTCCGTCAGATGGCCGTGGCGGTGGCTTCGGATGTCGCATCGAAGCGGAAATAGCCGCCGGGGGCGTAATCCGTCCCGACGGATTTATAGCGGCTTGCGGGGGCATCGAAGCCGAAATCGAGATAGTGCAGCAGGGCGTTGCGAACCTGGGGCGTGTCGATCGTCACCGGCGGCAGCGTCAGCTCCCGCCCCGGCCGGTCATGGGCCAGATGGCGGAAAATCCGATCGCGGATGCCGATGCCTTCGGGCATGCGGATCTTGGGCCGGTCGATCATGACATCGGCAATCTCGCCGCGAAAGGCCTCGCGCAGGATCCACTTCTCCACGCCGCCGCGCAGCTTCAGGTCGAACGGCAGGGCCATCGCGAAATCGACCAGCGCCCGGTCCAGAAACGGCACCCTGCATTCCACGGAATGGGTCATGCTGGCCCGGTCGGTGCGTTGCAGATCGGTGCGGTGCAGATTGCCCACCCGATAGGTGGTCAGGGCATAGGGGTCGGCGGCGGTGCGGAACATGTCGTAGCCGGCGAAGAGTTCGTCGGCGCCGTCGCCGGCGATCGCGACCTTGAAGCCGTTGGCCCGGACGGTGGCATGCACGGCGGACATCGAGATCATGTCCGAGATGTCGACCGGCTCGAAGAACTCGCCGTCGAAGATGGCACCCCGGATCCGCCGCGGGATCATCTCGGGCGCGAAACCGGTGACGATATGGCGGATGCCGCGCTCGGCGCAGAAGGCGCGGGCGAAGGCCAGATCCTCGCTGTCTTCGGTCCCCACCGAAAAGGCGGTGACGTCGGGGTGGTGGCGGGTCGCCAGGTGCAGCAGGATGGTGCTGTCCAGCCCGCCCGAGAAGATCACCGCCAGCGGCAGGTCGGTCTGCACCTGACGGCGGACGGCTGCATCCAGCAGGGCCCGGCAGCGGCCGACCGGGTCGGGCCCGATCACGGCCGGGTCGTGCGCCGCCTGAAAGCCGGCATAGCGGCTGATCCGGCCATCGGCCCAGACATGGCCGGGGGCAAGCTCGGTCACCCCGGCCATCAGGCCGATGAAGGCCTTGCGTTCCGATGCGAAGGCCACCCAGCCGCCGGCCGTGGCCATGTAGAGCGGTTTGATGCCCAGATGGTCGCGGGCGGCAAAACTGCTGCCGGTGGCGGGATCATGGATCACGAAGGCGAAGATGCCGTCCAGCCGGTCCACACAGGCCGGCCCCCAGGCGCCGAAGGCCGCCAGCACGGTTTCGGTGTCCGATGCGGTGCGGAAGTGATGGCCGCCGGCCTCGAGTTCCGCACGCAGCTCTTCATGGTTGTAAATTTCGCCATTCATCACGATCAGTCGGCCGCTTGCCGGGTCGACCACCGGCTGACGGCCATGGGCGCGGTCGACGATCGCCAGCCGGTTGGTGCCCATGGCGCCGCCCGCGCCCTGCGCCTCCCGGCCCTGCGCGCGCCGGCCCTGCACGCGCCGAACTGGCAGCAGCAGATGTTCGGCGAAGTTCCAGCTGTCGCCCCGATGGCGGAGCGCGCCCAGCATGCGCATCAGCGCCGCCGCCGGATCGACCGGCGGCGGCAGGTCGGGGGTGGCCGCCAGCGGCAGGATGGCTGCAATACCGCACATGGGCTCAGTCTCCTTCGCCGCCAGGCATGCTGCGGGTGCCGATGGCGACCAGCGCCGTGCGCGCCAGCCGCGCCGTCCAGCCATGGGCGGAGGGTGCAACCCGGATCGCGCCCAGCGTGTCGGGCAGGGCGGCGGCAATCCGGGCGCGGCGGCTGGCCGGCGTGTCGCCCGCACCCACCAGGTCGTACATCCGGTCCAGATGGTCGAGCAGGGCATCGCGCGCCGCTGCGGCGTCGGCACCGTGCAGGGTGAAGGGGTCGTCGATATCCATCACCCGCACGTCCCGGAAGCCGGCCGCGGTCAGCAGGCCGAACATTTCGCTTCGGGTGAAATGGCGGTGGGGATGGCCGGTGCGCGACCAGGGATGAACCACCCGGTCGAACCAGCGGGCGGTGCTGCCACCGGTTTCGAAATCATGCAGCACCAGCCGGCCGCCCGGGCGCAGGGTCCGGAAGGCCTCGGCCACGGCCGCGGGGCGGTCGTCGTCGCTCAGATGATGGCTGCCATAGGCGATCAGCACGCCGTCGAGCGCCCGGTCGCGGATCAGGCTGTGGGTGGCCGACTGGCGCAGCGCCGGCAGGCCGCGGGCCAGGCAGGCCTCCACCATCAGCCGCGACAGATCGGCCGACAGGATCACCGGTCCGGGGGCATCCAGCCCGGCTGCGAAACGGGCCAGCGTCCCATCCCCGCCCAGCACGTCCAGCAGCAGGGTGTCCGGCCCGGGGATCCGGTCGAAACCCGGCGAGAACAGGCGGAGCAGGGCCGCCATGCCCGGCGCGCGATTGTCGGTGGCGCGCTGGGCCTGGTTATAGGCGGCGCCGCGGCCGCCGGCGCCGGTTTCTTCGAATTCCCACGAGACCAGGTTCATCGCAGCCACCGCATCGCCAAGGGCCGAGGGGGTGGTGCGGGCCGGATCCAGCAGCCGGTCGAGCACGGGATGCCGGCTGCGGAGCCTTTCCAGCGCCTGGACGGCAGGCAGATCGTTCAGATAGAGCGGTTCGGCTATGACGGACTGATCGAAGGCCAGCATCGCGACACCATGTCGGTGACGGACGGCGTGGGGAGCCGCGGTCCGGAGATGAATTGATCTCCGGATGCTGTACCGTTTTCAACTTTTGATCAATATGGATTCAAAGATAGAAACGTTATGCGGAATATCCCCGGTCATCGAACCGGTCCCAGGCCGGCACCCCGGCGAAACGGGCGACCAGGAAGTCGATCAGCAGCCGCGACTTCGCCGCCAGATAGCGGTTGGGGGCATAGAGCGCGAAGATGTCGAGCGATGTGGGCGGATGGTCGGGCAGCACCACCGCCAGCCGGCCGGCGGCGATATCGGGGCCGGTGATGAAGCTGGGCAGCGCGGTGATCCCGTTGCCGGCAACCGCCGCCGCGCGCAGCACCTCGCCATTGTTGCAGCACATGGTGGCGTTGAGATCGGCGCGGATCGTGCCGCCGTCGGGGGTGGTGAGGGCCCATTTCTGAAGGCTGGTGCTGTGGCCATAGACCAGGCAGCGATGCCGGGCCAGATCCTCAGGGGTTTCGGGGGTGCCATGGGCGGCCAGATAGCCGGGGGCGGCGACCAGCAGCCGGCGGCAGGGGGCCAGCCTGCGGGCGATCAGGCTCGAATCCTCCAGCTGACCGATGCGGATGGTGACGTCGACCCCTTCCTCCAGCGGGTTCACGAACCGGTCCGACAGCACCATCTCGACCTTCAGATCGGGCCAGATCCCGGCGAAATCGGCGATCGCATCGCCCAGATGCAGGGTGCCGAACGACATGGGGGCGTTCAGCTTCAGCGTGCCGCGCGGCTGGTCGTGCAGCTGCGCCACCTGCAGTTCCGTCTCGTCGATCGCGGCCAGGATGTCCAGGCAGCGTTCGTAATAGGCCCGGCCGGCATGGGTGGGGCTCACCCTGCGGGTGGTGCGGTCCAGAAGCCGGGCACCCAGCAGATGTTCAAGCTCTGCCACCGCCTTGCTGACGGCGGATCGGGTGAGGCCAAGCTTGCGCCCGGCCTCGGCGAAACTGCCGGTCGTCACCACCCTGGTGAAGGCCTGCATCGCATCCAGCTTGTCCATGAAGGCCCTCGTCCGCCTGATCCCTCCCCATGGCATAGCATTTGGGGGCCGCCCCGGCGAGCGGATCAGCCCATGCCGAGCAGATGATAGATGCGTTTGGTATAGGCGCCGAATTCCGGCGTCGCCTTCATGTCCAGGGTTCGCGGATGGGGCAGGTCGATCGGGAAATGATCGGCCATCCGCGCGGGGCCGGCGGTCAGCACTGCGCATTGCGAGCCCAGGAACACCGCTTCCTGGATCGAATGGGTCACGAAGATGATGGTCTTGCGGCTCTCGCCCCAGATCCGCAGCATCTCCAGATTCATCTTCTCGCGGGTCAGTGCGTCCAGCGCACCGAAGGGTTCGTCCATCAGAATCAGCTTGGGGTCGTGGACCAGCGCCCGGGCGATGGCCGCGCGCTGCTGCATGCCGCCCGACAGCTCGTAAGGGTATTTGGTCTCGAAGCCCGACAGGCCGACCATGGCCAGCAGCTCGCGTGCCCGCGCCTCGGCCTCGCGCCGGGGCAGGCCCAGGATCTGCGCCGGCAGGATCACGTTCTGCAGGATGGTGCGCCATTTCAGCAGCAGGGCCTGCTGGAACACCATGCCGACATCGCGGCCGGGGGTGAAGGCAGAGCTGGCGTTGCCGATGCGGACCTCGCCCTCTTCGGCATCATGCAGCCCTGCCAGGATCTTGAGCAGCGTGCTCTTGCCGCAGCCCGAGGGGCCGACCAGCGAGACCATCTCGCCCTCGTTCACATCCATGGTCACATCCGACACCGCAACGAATTCGCGGGTGCCGGTGCGATAGACCTTGCGCACGCCCTTCAGCCGGATCAGCGGCTCGGGCGTGGTGTCGATGCGGGCGGCATTCATGGTCATGACAGCCAGCGCTCCAGGTTTTCGGCCACGAAGGCGTCGTCGGACAGATCGGCATGCATCCGGCACACCCGGTCGAGTTCCGCCGCCTGGCCCGGGCTCAGCCCTTCTTCCGGGTCCAGGCACCAGATGCCTTCCAGCAGGCCCTGGCGGCGCAGGATCTCGTGACAGCCGGCGATGCAGCCGTGGAAGTCGTTCGCGACGTCGAAGAAGGCGGCGTTGCAGTCGGTGACGCGCGAATCGAGCGCCAGCAGATCGGCCGGCACGTCGCCGCCACCTGCTGCCGCCTTCAGCCGTTCCAGCATCAGGACCGCCTGTCTTGTCCAGACCGACCAGTGGCCGAGCAGCCCGCCGCGGAAGCGCAGCGTCACGGGTGCCCCATCCCGCATCACCGTGAACGGGGTCAGCAGGTCGAGCACGATATGGTCGTCATTGCCGGTATAGAGCGTCACCCGATCTTCCGCCCGCGCCGCGACCACGCCGCGGATGACGTCGAGCGTGCGATAGCGGTTGAAGGGGGCGACCTTGATCGCGATGACATTGTCGATCGCCGCGAACCGCGACCAGAAATCGGCATCCAACGACATGCCGCCGACCGCAGGTTGCAGGTAGAAGCCGATCAGCGGGATCTCTTCCGCAACCCGGGCGCAATGGGCGATCAGCGCGTCGGTGTCCTGGCCCGCCATCGCCGCCAGGCTCAGCAGCCCGGCGTGATAGCCGAGGCCCACTGCCGTCTGCGCCTCGGCCACCGCCTGATCGGTGCGGCCGGCCAGCCCCGCCACCATCACCAGCGGCCGGTCGGTCCAGGCCTTTGCATCGGCCATGGCGGCACCCAGCACCGGTTCGTACAGCCCCACCTCGCGGATCGCGAACTGGGTGGTGTGCACGCCGACCGCCAGCCCGCCGACACCGGCATCGACGTAATAGCGGGTCAACGCCCGCTGGCGGCGCCGGTCGAAACGCCGGTCCCGGTCCAGCGCCAGCGGATGGGCGGGGATCGCGGTGCCGGTCCGGATCCGCTCCAGGATCTCCGGCGGCAGGGTCGAGCGGTGCAGGGTCATCGGACGTCATCCTCGAAGGAGGCCATTACCCGAATTCGGGGCCGGCGGCGGCATAAAGGTGGAGAGGGTTGCCAACAGGGGCCGGATGATGAAGCGCCATACGCAGGAACGGGCGGCGGGGCGTGAAGCCGCGGTCCCGCAGCTGGTCGGTGAGGCCGGCATGATGGTCGGCAAGATCGATGATCACCGGGCCCGAGACGGCTGCGATGGCCGCCTCGATCAGCCGTGCCGCCGTGCTTTCGTCCTCGGCGACCACCGGCCCGATCTGGGTGGCGACCCGGCCGGGGCGGCCCAGGGCGAAGCCGCTGCCGGTGTCCGCGATCAGCGCCGGGGCGCCGC
>MDTG01235155.1_pt1 | contig 22428 bp, 21 predicted proteins | sample 811421 | NCBI WGS metagenome assembly MDTG01 (sample SAMN05326645, study PRJNA326480) | marine metagenome | isolation source: seawater | place: Pacific Ocean: South East | collected 2011
GTATTAAGTTATTTTTAAATTCTTTACTTATTATTTTATTATCAATTTTTATAGGTTTACGTCATGAAGTTGGTGGGGATTGGAACAATTATAAATTATCATATTCATATTTAAGTAATCAAAACTTAGCAGAATTTTTAAATGCAAAAGAAAATATAAATGAAATAGGCTTTAAGTTTTTAATCTTTTTAAGTAGTAAAATTTCATCTAATTATTATTTTCATATAACAAATTCTGTTTGTGCAGTTATATTTGTCACATCATTTATTTATTTTATTAGTAAATTTCCTTACAAATCTATTTTATTTTTTTTTTTCAATCCCTTATTTAATTATAGTAGTCTCAATGGGGTATACTCGCCAATCTGTTGCAATAGGTTTTTTATTTTTAAGTTTATTGTATCTAAATAAAAATCAAAATTACAAATCTTTTTTATTAATTTTGCTGGGATCTCTTTTTCACAAAACACTTATATTTGCCTTATTAATTTTGATAATTAAGAATATAAAATTAATCAAATTAAAAACTTATATTTTTCCAATAATAATTTTATTTATAATTATTTTTTTTTATTTTTCTATGTTGCAACAGCTAGTTATAAACTTTCTAAGTGAAGATAAAATTGAGACTTTTGGTGCAAGATTAAGACTTTTTATAAATTTTATGTTTTCAATTTTATATTTATTAATTAGAAATAATTGGGATAATAATTTTTTTGATAGAAAAATTATAGATATTTGCACATTGTTAATGTTTGCATTTTTTATCACATCCTTTATCTGGGAAGGACCGATAGTTTCTGCATTTGATAGATTATCAATCTACTTATATCCAGTAAATTTAATTATAATATCAAATTTTTTTTATAGAATTAGCTCAAATAATACAAAAATTTTTTTTTGCCTCTTACTTATAATATTAAGTTATTTATTTTTTATAATTTGGGCTAACTACGGCGATTATTCACATTTTTGGTTTCCATATAAAAATATTATAATTAAATGAAATTAGAAGAGTTAAAAAAAATATCATTTTATTTGGGTAAAAATAAAAATTTAACCCAATGTGCTGGAGGAAATACATCTCTTAAATCAAGTAATTATATGTTCATTAAATCATCAGGAATGTGGCTTGAAGATGCATATATTAAAAATATTTTTAGTAAAATTAATACCAATAAAATTAATAATAAAATAAAATTATGCAAAGATATATCGGAAAATGATTATATTATAGTTGGTCATAAAAAAAATAAAGTATCAATTGAAACACCACTACACTTACAATTAATAAATAAATTTGTTATTCATTATCATCCAGTCAACTTAAATGCTATCCTTATTCAAAAAGATGGATTTCTTAAATTAAAAAAAGTATTAAAAATTAATAATTGGATATATGTAAAATATGCAAAACCAGGAAATGAACTTTATAAAAAGGTAGGAGAAAAATTAAAAACTACATCAAACAAAATACAAGTTATTTTTTTACAAAACCATGGCATAGTTATTGGAGCAGATACTTTTAAAGAATGTATTAATAAAATTAATTATTTTGAAAAAATGTTTCAAACTAAAGAAAATGAATTTAAATTAAATACTTCAAAAATCCAAAAATATGCCAAATTATTAAATATGAAAACACCTAAATATAAAAAAATAAATAGTTTAGCTACTAATAATATTTCATATAAAGTATGTAGTACTAAAACTGGTATATTATTCCCCGATCAAGCAGTTTTTTTAGGAAATAAAATGGAATGCATTACTGAAAAAGAAATACCTAATTATATAAATTCCGATGTGAGATTTTTAATCATTAAAAATATTGGTGTACTAATATCAAAAAATTCAAAAGTTGAAATTAATGAAATATTACTATTTATGTCAAAAGTTCTGTTAAAATTAAATAATTCAAATAATTTAAATTATTTGTCTAAAAAAAATATCAATGCCCTCATAAATTGGGATGCCGAAAAATATAGGTTACAATTATCAAGATGATGCAAATTATTATACCTATGTCTGGATACGGTGAGAGATTCAAAAAAGCCGGATATCAAATTCCAAAACCTTTAATAATTGTCGATAAAAAGCCAATTATTGAACATGTGATTAATATGTTCCCTGGTGAAAATAATATAATTTTTATTTGTAATAAAGAGCATTTAAAAAATAAAAAATATAATATGAAAAATATATTAAAAAAAATAGCACCTAAATCAAAAATAGTTTCAATCTTACCTCATAAATTAGGGCCTGTTTATGCAATTCTTAAGGCGAAAAAATTTATAAATTTAAAGCTACCAACTATTGTTAATTATTGTGATTTTACTTGTTATTGGGATTATAAAAAATTTAAAAAATATGTGCTTAATAAAAAATTTAATATAGATGGAGCTATTCCTAGTTATAAAGATTTTCATCCTCATACCTTGTGGAGCAATTATTATGCTTATATTAAATTAAAAAATAATATTGTTACAGATATCAGAGAAAAAAAACCATTTACTAAATTTCCAAGAAATGAGTTTGCATCAAGCGGAACTTATTTTTTTAAAAATGGAAAATTAATGCTTAACTGCTTTAATGAGACTGTAAAGCAAAAATTAAAAGTAAAAAATGAATATTATGTAAGTATGGCATATAAACCATTAATAGAAAATAATAACAATATTAGAGTTTATGAATTAAAACATTTTATGCAATGGGGAACCCCTATAGATCTCAAAGATTATTTGTATTGGTCTGGAGCGTTCCAATCACTTTTAAAAAAACAAAATTATTTTCATCTGCCTGGATATAACATCATCCCAATGGCAGGTGAGGGTAAAAGATTCCAAAAAGAAGGTTATAAAACTCTTAAACCATTAATAGAAGTTTCTGGAAAAAAAATGATTACACAAGTACAAAATGACTTACCAAATGCTAAAAAAAATATAATAATTGTTCGAAAAGACATAACAAATTTAAGCCAATTAAAAAAATCTATAAATAATACTAAGCTTATTAAAATAAATCGACCTACTACTGGCCAAGCTAGCACTTGTATGATTGGATGTAAAAATATTCAAAACAATCAACCAATTACTTTTGCTGCATGCGATAATGGAATGATCTATAATGAAAAAAAATTTATAAATTTATTTAATAATGATAAAGTTGATATTATTGTTTGGGGAGCTAGAGGTTATCCTGGTGCATATAGAAACCCTAATATGTATGGTTGGATAAACACTTATAAAAATTCCAATGAGATAAAAAAGATTTCAGTGAAAAAAAAATTAAAAGATCCATACTTAGATCCTGTTGTATTAGGAACTTTTACGTTTAAAAATAAAAAAATATTTAAAGAGTCTTTCAGTCAACTGAAAAAGAACAAGAACAAAATTAATAATGAATACTACTTGGATAGTTGTATAAATGAAGCAATAAATTTAAAATATAAATGTTATTATTTTGAGGTAGATTACTCTCTTTGTTGGGGGACACCTAGTGACTTAAAAACATTTGAATATTGGCAAGCTTGTTTTAGTAAGTGGAATTTCCATCCCTACAAACTAGCAAAAGATAAAAGAGTAAATATAAAAATGATAAGTAATCAATTTTTGTGAAATTTTTATTTTCAATTTGGAAAGAAAGCAAAATTTTTAGGTTTTTGTTTGTTGGCTCTTCTACAGTTGTTATAGATTTTATTATTTATTCAATTTTATATTTGATTGGAATTAATACAAAAATTTCTAAATCATTAGGTTTTATTAGTGGCACTATATATGCATACTATATGAATAAAAATATTACTTTCAAAAGTAATAAGAGAGGTTTGAGAGTTTTTTTAAGCTTTATTGCTCTATACATTACTAGCTTAATCTTAAATGTATATATAAATGAAACTCTATTGAGCTTATCCTATTTTAGTAGTTATAAATATTTATTATCTTTTTTAATAGCTACCGTTGTGTCAGCGACCATTAATTTTATTGTAATGAATTTAATAATCTTTAAAGAAAATTAATGAGAAAAATATCTCTGATAATTCCATGTTATAATGAAGAAGACAATATTCCTGAAATTTGTAAAAAAATTGAAGAATTTCGTAAGTACAAAAATATTGAAGTTATATTAGTTAATAACGGATCAACGGATAGTACAAAAAAAGAGATTTTAAAAATTATGAATACTTTAAATTTTGTTCAATTAGTTGATATTCAAAAAAATCAAGGATATGGTCATGGTATAATAAGTGGTTTAAAAGTAGCTAAGGGAGATATTTTATCTTGGACACATGCTGATTTACAAACAGATCCATTAGATATTTTAAAAGGTTTAAAATATTTTGAGAAAAATGATAATATTTTTGTCAAAGGTAGAAGAAAAAAAAGAAATTTATTTGATAATTTCTTTACAATAGGTATGTCTATATTTGAGACTTTACTATTAAAAAAATTACTTTGGGATATCAATGCCCAACCCACGATGTTTAGTAGACCTTTCTTTGAAAGTTGGGACTCACCTCCTTCAGATTTTTCTTTAGATTTATATGCTTACTATATGGCAAAAAAAAGAAATATTAAGATATATCGATTTAATGTTTTTTTTAAAAAAAGACTTTATGGTTATTCAAAATGGAATATGGGATTGTTATCTAAAATTAAATTTATTAAAAGAACGTTATCTTATAGTTTAATTTTAAACAAAAAAATAAAATGAAACAATGAATTGTAGAGTAATAAATATTATAAATTGATGGTTAAACATATATTTCACATATTTAAGTTTTTTTCAAAAAGAAGAAAATTTCAAACCTTTTTTTTAATTAACTTGATGATAATAACATCTGTTACAGAAATGATAGGTATAGGTTTATTTTATCCAATTCTTTTATTAGTGTCTAATCCAGAAAATTTTTTTCAAAATTACTATATTAGGTATATTGCTAATTTATTTTACATTAATGATCCATCAAAATTAATTCTCCCTCTCCTTATAGCCTCTGGATGTTTTATTATCATAACTGCTTTTATCCGAATATTTGCTACTTGGTGTTTTCATAGGTTTGCATTTGGAGTAGGAGCTGATCTAGGATACAAGATGTATTTAAAGTCTTTATATCAGCCTTATGAAGAACAAATCTCTCAAAACAGCAGTATATTAATAGATGGGATCACAAGAAAACTTCAAACAGTTACATTTGGTTTGCTTTTGCCACTTTTAAATATATGTACAGCAGTTTTGATATTAATAACAACTTCTATTTTAATAATACTTATCAATTATATTGCTGCAATTAGTTTGATTTGTATTTTTATGGGTTTATATATTTTTATCGCCCTCCTTCACAAAAAAAAACTTGAAAATTTTGCAAAGGTTCATGCTCAAAATTCAACAAAGATCTTAAAAGCATTACAAGAAGGCATAGGTGCGAATAAAGAAATAATTATTGATAATAATCAAAGTTATTTTGCTAATTTATTTAGAAACGCAGACTATCAAATGCGTCTAGCGGACAGTTCTGCACAGGTTGTTGGTGTTATTCCAAGATATATTGTTGAGGCAATTGGAATGATATTATTAATCTTATTATTAGGTTTTTTATATGTGCAAAAAATTGATTTAGTATTACATATTCCTTTAATTGGCACCATTGGTCTTGCAGCACAAAGAACATTACCTCTTTTTCAAACAGTATATTTTTCTTGGACAAATATGAAACATGCTTCTGTTTCATACAATGATATCATTAAAATATTAAATAAAAAAATTGATGATGAGGATCTAATAGAAATAAAAGAAAAAATAAAATTTAAAGAAAATATCATTCTAGAAAATATTAGCTTTAAGTATAAATCAAGAAACAGTATTGTAATCAATAATAATAGCTTAATAATTAAGAAAAACTCAATAATTGGCATCTTAGGGGAGTCAGGATCTGGTAAAAGCACATTAATAGATATCATCTTATGTTTATTACAACCAACTGAAGGAAGAATATTAATAGATAATACTGATATAACAAATGACAAAATTAATATAAAAAAATGGCAAAAAATTATCTCTCATGTTCCGCAAGATATTTTTATTAGTGATGATAAATTAAAAAATAATATATGCTTAGGAGTTGATGAAAAAGACATAGATTATGATTTATTAGAAGAGGCGATTAAAAAATCACAATTATCCAATTTTATACAAACTTTAGATAATGGCATTGAAACAATGCTTGGTGAAAAAGGTTCTCAAATTTCAGGTGGTCAAAAACAACGCATTGGTATAGCGCGTGCATTATATAAAAAATCTGAAATGATAGTATTTGACGAAGCAACTAATGCTCTTGATGAAAATACCGAATTAAAAATTATTGAATTGATTAGTAAATTAAGTCTAAATAAAACAATTATTTTGGTAACTCATAACTCAAAAAATTTAAGTATCTGCGATCATGTCTACAAATTAGAAAACGGCGTAATAAAATATTACAATTAATTTAAAATGAAAATAATAATTCATAGAGTAAACAGTATTGATAAATTAAAAAAAATTCCAAAAAAATACGGTATAGAAATTGATATTAGATCACAAAATAAAGAATTAATTTTACATCATGATCCATTTAAAAAAGGTGAATCTTTTTCTAAATGGCTTAATCATTATGATCATAGTTTTTTAATTCTAAATGTCAAAGAAGAGGGTCTTGAAACAAAAATATTAAAGTTAATGATGAAATTTAAAATTAAAAACTTCTTTTTTTTAGATCAATCAATACCATTCCTTATAAAAACTATGAAATTACCTGAAAAAAGATGTGCAATAAGAATTTCTGAATATGAAAGCATTGAGACAGTTTTGAATTTTAAAAATAAAATTAAATGGATATGGGTTGATTGTTTTACAAAATTACCCATTAATGTTAGTCAGTATAATACTTTAAAAAAAGCAAATTTTAAATTATGTTTAGTTTCACCTGAATTGCAAGGAGTAAGAAATAAAGTTAAAATAAATTATTATAAAAACAAAATTGAATTACTTAATATGCATTTTGATGCAGTATGTACAAAATATAGAGAAATATGGGAATAAATTTTAAAAAATTAATATATAATAAAATTTTTTCTTTAGTTTTATTTTTTAAGATATTAATTATTATTTTTTTAATCCCACAGATTCATTCTGATTTATTTTTGCCTTTTTTTTTAAACTGGATTAATAATCCAAATTTCCAAGTATGGGATACAAATCTTATTTCTAGTGACAAAAGTCCTTTTCCATATGGAATTATTATGTTTATGGCATTTTTGCCATTTACATGGATTGGTTTTTATATAGATCAAGCTTTTGAATTTAAAAATTTTTTATATTTTACAAATTTTGGATTTAAATTAACAATAATTATATTTGACATAGGGATATTATTAGTTCTTTTAAATATTTTTTATAAATTAAAAAAAGAAATAACTCTATACTACTGGACATCTCCAATAGTTTTTTTTATTATATATTGGCATGGACAATTAGATATTGTTCCAGTTTTTTTATTATTATTATCATTTCTATGCTTGAAAAAAAATTTAAATTTCAAGTCTATTATATTTTTTAGTTTAGCCGTTGTTGCGAAACATAGTATGATTATTAGTTTACCTTTTATATTTATTTTTTTTTTCAAACAAAAAATAGATTTATTTAAAATATGTAAATATTTTAGTTTATTTCTTTTAATTACTTTAGTTTTAGAATTTCCATTTTTATTTAACGAGGGGTATCAGACTCTTGTATTGAATAATCAAGAAATTCAAAAACTTTACTCATTAAATATTAAGATGGGGACTAATAGCATTATATATATTGTTCCATTAACATACTTTTTATTACTTTATTATTTTCAACGACTTAGAAGGATAAATTTTGACTTATTATTTTCTGGTATGGGTATTGCTTTTAGTATTTTAATTTTTTTAACCCCATCTTCACCAGGTTGGGTTATGTGGATTATACCTATGTTGATAATTCATCAAGCAACAAGCAGCTACAAAGCAAAATTATTAGTTTTCATTTTTAGTTTTTCTTTCATTTTTTATAATTTATTTAATGTATCTGGTTCTAAAATTTTGAATTTCTTAATATTTGTCCCATTAGATTACAATTTTAACCAAAATAATTTTTTTGTATTAAGTTATTCTATTTTTATTACTACTGGGCTAATACTTGCAATACAAATTTTAAGAGAAAGTATACGTTTTAATGATTATTATAAGTTTAGTATTAAGCCGATATCTATTGGAATTTCAGGAGACTCAGGAACAGGTAAGTCAACTCTATCAAATTCACTAAAGAGTATTTTTGGGAGTAGATTTACAGAAGAAATTTTTGGGGATGACTATCATAACTGGGAAAGAGGGTCAAAAGAATGGGAAAAACAAACACATCTAGATCCTAAATCAAATAATTTACATAAACTAACAAATGATCTTAGAGAAATGATTAATGGAAATTCGATATACTCTAATAACTATGACCATATCTCAGGTAAGTTTAATGAGCTACAAATAAAAAATAGTTCTGATTTTATTATAGTAAATGGACTACATACTCTATTTTCTGATCAACTAAGAAGTCTTTTTGATATAAAGATTTTTATGCAAATGGACGAAGATTTAAGATTAAAATTAAAAACAAAAAGAGATTTAGAAATTAGAAAAAAAAGCTTAAGTGACATTAAACTAAGTATCGAAAAACGAGCCCCTGATTATAAGTCATATATTCTTCCACAAAAAGAACTGGCAAATATTATTTTTAAAATAAGCCCTTTTAATAAATTAAACATAAATAGTAGTGAAATTGAAATGGATAATATTATGTTAAATTTAAATATAAGCATTAAAAATTGTTTATATTTTCAAGAACTCAAAAATACATTGACTAATATTTGTGATTTAGATTTAAATATTAAAAATATAGACTCATCTTCTAATGTTGACATAGAGATTAGTAAAATATCTAAGGTTGATAACATAAAAAATGCTGCAAAAATAATAATACCACAAATTGAAGAAATCGTGGATTCTAATGCAGAATTTTCAAACAATATAACAGGGATTATGCAATTAATTGTTTTGATTGAACTAGTTGAGTCTCTTAAGAGGTCATAATTGAAATGTTAAAGTTACCAAAAGCAATAATTTTTGATACAGATAATACACTTTATAATTATTTTCCTTCTCATAACTATGCAATTAAAAAAGTAGCTTTAGAATTAAAAGCATTAAAAAAAATTTCAAATAAAACTTTTGATAAAACTTATACAAAATCACGAAAAATCATAAAAAAAAGACTCAATGATACAGCTAGTTCACATAGTAGAATTTTATATTTTCAAACTATGATTGAAATACTATTTGACAAAACAGATGCAAAACTAAGTTTACATTTAGAGGAGGTTTATTGGCATGAGTTTTTTAAAAAATCAAAATTGTTTGATGGAGTAATTGAATTTTTAAAATTACTTAAATACAAAAATATAAAAATAGCAAATCTAACTGATTTAACATCACAAATTCAATTTAAAAAACTTGTACATTTTAAAATAGATAAATATTTTGATTTTATAGTAACCTCAGAAGAAGCTGGTAAGGATAAACCTAATATTTTACCGTTTAAATTGATTATAAAAAAAATGAAAATTCCTCCAAAAAAAATTTGGATGATTGGTGATAATCCTAAATCTGATATAGAAGGTGCTTCACGAGTTGGATTTACTAAAATTCAAATATTACATTCAGGAGTAAAATTGATTAATTCTAAAAAAACCTCCCCTGATTTAATATTTAAAAAGTATTCAGAACTTATAAAAATTATAAAAAAAATATAATTATTTTTTTATAAATGGAAGAAATAAAGCACCTATTAAATATCCTGGAGCCTTTACAATATCAATAAACAAACCAATCAAACCAGCAAAAATCCAATTAAAAGGAAAAAGTTTTTTAAATTTAACTTTTTTACTTAATGGATTAAATAATCCTCTATACAACAATGATACAACAACTACAGACGATACGTATATTTTTGTCACATGAGGAATGTACCAAACCCCATAATCTATTCCATTCGCAATAGTTCTGTTCCAAAAATAAGCTGTACAAAAAATAATAATTAAAATTATATAAGTAAATAAATGACTAAAAAAGTTATTTTTATATTTATTACTAGATAATTTAAAAACAAAATTTATTGAAAAATACAAAATATAAATCAGCAATAAAAAAGATACATATATTTTAGTAATGTTAGGAATATAAAAAAAGTTATTTTGCCAATCTGGTATTATATAATTCCATTTAGGAACAATTATCATGGAAAAAATTAATAAAAGAATAAGATAAAAATATTTGATATTTGTTTGTACTGATACAAAACTAGAGTGCAAAGAATAAACAAATATTTTTTTTAAAAATGAATATATGTTCTTATTATCATCAAAATAATTTAATTCTTCTTTTTCTGAAAAAATATATTTAATTTTATTTTTTTTAATTCTTTCTCTCCATTCTAAATCATCTCCTGCTCTAACATTTTCAAGAAAATAGCCAGTGTTTAAAAATATTTCTTTATATATTATAGTGCCCGGGGTAGTTTCATGCACAGAATCTCCAAAAGTTGCATGATTAATTAGTTTTTGTAAATATGTGTTGTATTTAAATTTGGTACTACCAAATACTACGCTATATTTTTCTTTTAAAACTAGATTTAACCCATTTTCTAACCAATCTTTCTTTGGTATGGTTTTTAAATCTAAAAAAGCTAATACATTACCATTTGATATTTTAGCGCCTAAATTTCTTTTGTTACCAGGGAATGAAGACTGATCTATTTGCTTTATTACAATATTTAAATCATTATAATATTTTATAATCTTTTCAATTTCTCTTAAATTAGATTTTGAATCAATAATAATTATTTCTAACGGTTTTAGAGTCTGATTTCTGATTGATTTTAATAATCTTTCTAAATATTTTTCACACTTATAAGAAGGTATAACAATTGATATTTTACTATCTTTTAGCATTATCAATTCTTTTTAATTGCATAAGATTATCTATCGCATGCCAATTTTTAACTGACCTACTAGAAATTTTAATATCTTTTTTTTTCTATCAATTCACTCCATACATGTCTAAATTGTTGTTTTGGATTTGTAATTTTATTTATTTTTGCAGGGTTTAAAATCTGAATTCCAGAACACATTAACTGAGATTTTTTTTGCCTTGATATTTTAATAATATTATTTTTTTTGTTAAAAATATAATCGCCATCATAATTTTTTACAGGCTTTACTGGAACAATCATGCATGCCGGTTTTCCAATTTTAAAATATTCTTTGTATTGATGATTAAAATTCATATGATATAGATTATCACAAGTTAATACAAACAAGGGCTCATTTAAATTTTTAAGTAAGGAATTATACATCCACCAAGAGTTACCTTTGTTTTTTGTATTAAAAATCGAATTCACATTTAATTCTGTCACATGTTTTGCTAGCAGTTCTCCTTTGTAGCCTACAGTTACATGAATATTCTTAAAAATATTTGTTAATTTTTTAATTCCTTTAGCTATGAGAGTGGATCCATCTAAAGGTGCCATAGCCTTTGGTATTGAGTTAGTCAAAGGCTGCATTCTTATACCTCTACCAGCTGCTAAAATAATAGCATGATTTAATTTATTTTGAGTCATTATTTATTATTAATTAAATTAAGAATTTCTTTTTTTGTTAATCTTGTTGCATTATCACTTGTAATAGGTTCTTTAAAAAAAATTTTATCATTTTTATTATAATCAATGACAATATATTTATTTTTACCAAATTTCTGATAAGATGAACATTGTAGTTCATTGATTCCAATAATTTTTTCAAATAAACTATCCCCTTCTCTACTTTTAATTTTTTTCCATTTTAATTTGTTATTTTTTGAACACCAAATTTCGAGTATGTCTCTAATTTTTGCTGATTTCATTTGTTGTGTTAAAATCTTACCATTTAATTTTTTGTAGTATTTTAGAGCAACTAGTATTAATTCGGCGGCTTCATTAGATGTTATAAAAAATCTAGTACTTTGAGGAGAGGTAGAATTAATAATATTATTCTTTTTTTCCATATTTTTCCAAATTGGAAAAACTGAACCTGTAGACCATGCAATATTTCCAAACCTAACTGAAACAAATTTAGTATTATAAATTGATGACAAATTGAAAAATAATCTTTCCATTAGGGCTTTAGTTAACCCATAAGTGTTTTGAACTGGTTGAGCACTTTTATCAGTAGAAATTCCAATTACTAACTTTACTTTGGTTTCTATTGCTAGTCTGGCAATGTTTTGAGAACCAGTAATATTTATATCAATAGCTTCATTTGGAGAGTTTTCTGAAACATCAACATATTTTGATGCTGCCGCATGAATTACAATTTCTGGCTTAACTCTATAAAAAATATCTCTGACAGAGTTAATATTTGAAATATCTAACGGAATTCCATCACAACCAGTAACATTTGTAGCTTCTCTTAATTTATCTAAATTTCTTGCAGCAAGAATGACTTTATATTTTTTTTTAAGCTTTATTGCCAGTGATTTACCTAAAAAACCAGACCCACCGGTGATTAAAATCTTTTTCATATTATAATTAAATTATTATATATATTTTTTTTTAATAAAATACATTTAAACAAGTAAATTAGAATTGAATATTAATGTTTTGTATAATTACAGCTAGAATGAATTCAAAAAGATTGCCTGGAAAATCTATGATGAACATTGATGGGAAGCCATTAATAGGTCATGTAATCGATAATATTAAAATGATTAAAGAAATAAAATCTATATGCCTAGCAACCTCCACTATCAGTGATGATGATATAATAGAAAATTACTGCATAAATAATAATATTAAAGTTTTTAGAGGTAAACTAAATAATGTATTTGATAGATTTCAAAAAATAACGCAAATTTGTAAAGAAAATAAAATTATTAGAATTAGCGGTGATAGTCCATTAATAAACCCAATGTTGATTAAGCAAATTATATCTTTTTCAAAAAATAAAAATTTTGATATTTGTACTAATTTATTTCCAAGAACTTTCCCAAAAGGACAAAGCGTTGAAATAATTAATGCAAATACTTTATTAAAAATTAATCAAAAACTTTTATCTAATAAAGAAAAAGAAAATGTTACTAGTTTTTTCTACAATAATTCAAGAAAATTTAAAATTATCAATTTTTCAAATGATGTTAATTTGAATAATATTAATTTTTCTGTAGATACTAATTCAGACTTTATTAAAATTAGAAAATTAATGACAATTATTAAAAATTATAAAAAAAAAATAAGTTTGAAAAAATTGATAGAGATGTATGAAAATCAATAAAATTAATATTGGTATAATTGGTCTTGGAGTCGGTTTTAAACACTATAAAAATTTAAAAAATAATAAGTATTGCATTATTAATAGTGTATGTGATTTTGATAAAAAAAAATTAGATCAAATCAAAGATAAAAAAATTATTAAAACTAAAAATAGTAAATTAATTACATCTTCTAAAGATGTTAATTTGGTAATTATATGTTCATATGACAACTATCATTTTCAACATGTTTGTGAGTCTATTAATAATAATAAACATGTCTTTGTTGAAAAACCATTTTGTATGAATTCGAAAGAGCTAAAGATAATCAAAGAGATTCTTAAAAGAAAAAAAAATATTAAAATAGGAACCAATCTTCATTTAAAACACGCTCCACAATTTCAAATCTTAAATAAAAAAATTAAAAATAAACAGTTTGGTAATATCTACCATTTTTCTGGAGAATATAATTATTCAAGATATTATAAACTTCAATATGGATGGCGGGGTAAAATTAATTATTATTCTGTTCTATTAGGCGGGGCTATTCATCTTATAGATATAATGGTTAATAATCTTGGTGATAATATTGCAAAAGTAATGGCAATTGGAAACAAAATTGCCTCATCTAAAAAAAAATTTAAACACTATGATTTTGTCACATGCTTAATAAAATTTAAAAAACCAGATATTATTGCTAAAATTACCGCTAATTTTGGATCAAATGGACCACATAATCATTACTTAAGAATTGATGGAACTAAACAAACTTTTGTACAGAATTTTCCTGATCAAATATATTTTACAGGAAAAGATAATAATTTTAAAATGATCAAATCTAAAATTAAGAAAAATGAATATTATATTAAAATTTATATTGATAAATTTATAGATGAAATAGTATTAAATAAAAAAAATAATACAAAAAATATCTTTAAAGTTTTAGAAATTATTTTTGCTCTTGAAGAATCTTTAGAAAAAGAAAGATGGATCGGCTTATAAATTATGAAAAAAATAAAAATTATTTTTGCAACAAGTAGTTTAAGAGGCGTCTCATGTATTAAGTACTTAAAAGATACATATGAAATAATGGCTATTATTACAAACAAAACTTTTTATAAAAAAAATTTTACTAATCTTGATAAAAGATTGTTTTTAATTGGCAGTATTAACAATAAAAAAATTATAGAGAAAATAAATATTCTTAAACCAGATTTTTTAATCTTAGGTGGTTATAATGAAATTTTAAAAGAAGTATTTTTTAAAATAAAAAATATAGTTATTTTAAATCTTCACGCAGGAGATATAAATAAATATAGAGGGAGTTCACCATTAAATTGGGCTTTAATGAATAATGAACAAAAAATTATCTTGAATGTATTAAAACTAGACAAAAAAATTGATAATGGTCCAATTATTGCTAACAAAACCATTAAAATAAAAACTAATTTTAATATTCAAGATCTTCATAAAATAGCAGATAAGGAATTTCCATTATTATTGAATAAAGCTATAAGAAATTATCATAAGTTAAAAAATAAAAAAAATAATAAATCAAATACAAAATTTTTATACTATCCACTAAGGGATAGTAATGATTCTTATATTTTTTTAGATAGATTAAATGCTCTTGAAGTTCATAATAAAATTAGAGCTTTGGCTATTATGTATGGAGGAGGTATAATGTTTTATGAAAATTATAAAATTTCTATCAATAAATCTAGAATGACAACATATAATTATTATGGAACACCTGGAAAAATTTATCAAATAAAAAATAATGAACTTCTTGTTTGCGCTAAAGATAAATGTTTATGGATTTCTGATTTTGTAATTATAAATAAAAGAAATAAGAAAAAAATTCATTTCAAAAGATATACGTCATTTCACACAATTGAAAATATTATAATTGCAGGATTATTAAAAAATAAAAATCAATAAATACAAAGATAATAAAAATCAAACAAGATACCAGCATCATTAATAATTAGATTATTTTTTTTCGCTTTAACGGTATAAGAGTTAATTGGATTTTTACTTTTATTTAAATTTCTATTTAAATTAAATTTAATGAATTTAGATTTAAAACCTAAATCATTTACGTAATTTTTAATTTTATTAATTGAGAATCTGTTTATTCCACTTTCCCATTGGTTGGAATAATCATAATTATTGAATCTTATTATTGTATCTATATTTTTTTCATTGAAAGAATTAAAAAAATATAATTTACCACCTTTATTTAGTAAATTAGAATACTTTTTTATAATTTTTTTGTAATCATCAAAGATACCTAATATGCCAGATGCAATAATTAAGTCATACTTAATAGTAGTTTTAAATTTTAATATATCATCAACTTTTACAAAAACATTTTTTGATTTAGAAAGTTTTTTTTTTGCAATTTTTACTAATGATATTGATATGTCAAAACCATAAATTTCAGAATTTTTATATAACTTTGATAGATACATAATGAAGTTACCATTAGCGCAACCAATATCTAATATTTTTTTTGGATCTTTGTTTTTTTTTATGATTTCAATTAATTTAAGCTCATGATCTTTTAAAAAATTTCTATTAAGGTAATTCTCAATTTGCGTATTTTTTTCAATTATTTTTTTATTTTTAACTATAAATTTCATTTGTACTTTATTGTTTTGATTAATGAATTAAAGTTATATATTAAATTATTATTAATAATATTTAAACTGTTGTAATTTAATGAATTTTTGTTCAAATTGTATACTTCCTGACTCAAGACCTAACTTAATTATCCAAGATAATGGAATATGTAATGCATGCAATAATCATTCAACAAAAAATTATATAGACTGGAAAAATAGAGAAAAAAAATTCATTAAAATAACTGAAAGTGCAACTAAACATAAAAAAGATTATGACTGCATAATACCAATCAGTGGAGGAAAAGATAGTACTTGGCAAATTATAATGGCTTTAAAATATAATCTTAAACCACTATGTGTCACATGGAAAAGTCCTGCAAGAAATAAAATAGGAAATTCAAATCTAGAAAATGCAAAAAAATTGGGAATTGATCATCTGGATGTTTCAATTAATCCTTTTGTTGAAAAATATTTTACAAAAAAATCTTTTAAAAAATTTGGAACAACTCTTATACCTATGCACATGGCAATACATTCAATTCCCCAACAAATTGCATTAAAATTTAATATCCCATTAATAATTCAAGGTGAAAATTCAGCATTTGAATATGGTGGTGATAAAAAAAATTCCTTATCAAATTCGATAAATAGATATTGGTTAAAAAAACATGGTAACACAAATGGTACTTTTGCTGAAAATTGGTTTGATAAAACTCTTAATAAAAAAAATATGATTTTTTATACATATCCAAAAGACCAATTATTAAAAAATAAGAGTATTAAAACAATTTTTTTAGGTAATTATTTTAAATGGGATCCTCTAAGGACTTACAATATTTCAAAAAAATATGGATTTAAAAATGATCAAAAACCACAAACTGGTATTTATAATTTTGCCGATATAGATGACAGCTATTTAATCTCTGTTCATCATTGGTTAAAATGGTATAAATTTGGGATCACAAGATCATGGGATAATTTATCTATTGAAATTAGAAACAATAGAATTAGCCGAAATAAAGCGATAAAAATAGTTAATAAGCTTGGAGAAGAAAAGCCATCTAAAAAAATTAAAAAATTTATTGATTATATAGGAATTAATGAAAGTAATTTTTATAAGATATGTGAAAAATTTAGAAATACAAAAATTTGGGAAAAAAATAAAAATGGAAATTGGAAAATGAAGAAAAAACTAAAATGAAAATTATCAAATCTAATAGAAGTTTTATAGTAGGAATAAATAAAAAAATAAATATTAATCATTGTGCAACTATTTCTTTAAAAGATAATCAGCAAGTAACCTTTATATTTAAAAATAAACAAGAATATGATGTTGTTAAAAAAAAATGGGGCTATTACGCAACTCCCTCAATTAATTATAGATTAAAAATTAATTCTTTTAAAACTGCTTTGGTTAGAAATAAAAATAATAGAAACTTTATAATGATTGTTAATAAGAAAAATTTAAAAATATTTAATGATTATCTATCTGATGAGTCAATGAAATTAGTATCTTGGTTAGATAATGAAGAAACAAAAATTAAATGTATTTGTGGAGAAAATAAACTTAAAAAAAAGTTTCACTATAATAAAAAACCAAAATATGAGACAGATTTTGGAATTACTCAAAATAATTATGAAAGATTTTTTTATGAATGTAAATTATGTGGTCATATGAAATCTGATCATTTTTATGATTTAGAAAAGATTTATAAAAAAGAATATGTAGCAAAAACATATGGCAAATTACTAAATAACGAATTTAAAAAAATAATAAACTATCCAAAAAATAAATCTGATAATTATTGGAGAAAAAAAAGAATTATAGACTTTTCAAAAAAATTTTTTAAATTAAAAAATAAAATAAAAATACCTTTATTAGATATTGGTTCAGGCTTAGGAGTATTTCCTTACAGTATAAAAGATGATTTTAAAGTAACGGCTATTGATCCAGATGCTAAAAATACTAAGCATTTAAAAAGCATTAAAATTAAAACAATTAAAGGTTACTATAAAAAAAATCTTTTAAATAATAGATTTAATATAATTACAATAAATAAAGTACTTGAGCATATTGAGAAACCTGGACAAATACTTAAAAATCTAAGAGATAATATTAAAAAAAATCATTTTATTTATATTGAAGTTCCTGATGGAGAAAATGCAAAAAAATATGGTAAAAATAGAGAGGAATTCTTTATTGAACATTTCCATGCTTTCTCTATTAAATCATTGGAAATTTTGTGTTTAAAATTTAATTTATCATCTTTATTAATTAAAAGCATCAAAGAACCAAGTGGTAAGTATACTATTTATGGTTTTTTTAAATTTAACAACACATAAAATTAAAAAAATAATGCTTTTTCACATTGATAAAAATCTAGCAAAATTTGAAAATAAAATAATAAATAAAATAAGAATAATACAAAACAATGAATTAAATTATAATTTGATTTTATCTGAAATAATTTATTTAAGTATTTTGTAATTTTTATCTCATAAATCAATATTGTTTTTTAAAATTAATGAAAAATTTGAATTAATATTTTTTGATACATTGCAAAATTCATTTCTAAATAACGAAGCTGCTTTTTGTGTTTTATTTGAATACCACCATGTATAAATTTTTTTGGGTGTATTATTTTTTATTAAAAATTGAAATAAAGACTCTGATGTTAAATGGTATATTTCGCATTCATTAAGTTTATCAAAATAGTATTTTGCTTCACCCCTGATAGGAGTTATGTTTATATCAAAGAATAATATTGTCGGAGAGTTAAACATCAACGACTCTAGAAAACTTGTGCCTTCATAAGTATGAATAGTAAGAAGACTTTTTTTAAAACATTTAACTATGCTATGATTATTATTTGCTAATTTTAGATTGTTATTAATTCTAAAATTTTTATTAAATTCATATAAAATATCATCCTTTGTAATTTTTTCATGCCTAATTTTAAAATTATAATTCTCAATTTTTTCTAATTTTAAAAATAAATTTTTCAACCTTTCTTTTTCGCTAAATGTTTTATATCCATATATAAAATTAGTATGTGGTTGAGTATAATGAAGAGAAAAATTTTGGCATACCAAAGTTATTTTATTAGTATTTTGTTTTTTTGTATTTTTAAAATTCTTAAAACAAAAAAATTTAATTATTTTATCGTTGTTCTTCCAGCCCCAAGATAGATAAAAGTCTGATATTTTGATTTCTATTTTTTCAAAAAAATTAAATTGTGTTGTACCATATGTTCCACCATGCTGATATATGAATAGCTTTGCTTTATTTATTATTTGATTACTTAACCATATGGAGAAAAATGGAATTTTAAATATTTCAACTGAGGTAATTATTTTTTTATATTTTTGCTTTCCTAATATTTTATAAGATAATTTTTCATTATTTTTATAATTTTCAATATACTCATATGGAATGAGAAAAAAAATGAATTTGTTAACAAAATTTATAAATTCGTTATTACTATTATAATTATTATTGGAAATAATTGATCTTAGTTTGTAATCATAATTAAAATCATCGTATGCAAATGTATTCCAATTTAAAATAATTTTTTTAAGATTACTTTTAAAAAAAATTTTAAAAATAAATTTTAAACCTACAAATTCTTTATTTATAAATATTAAGTTTTGTGAGTTTTTGAAAATAAAAAAATTTAATTTATTGATCAATTTCAAGATAAATACTTTTAATCCAGAATATTTGTTAGTTTGATTTAAATGTTTGCTCTCAACAAAATCTATATTATTATAATTTTTTTCAATTTCGTTTATATTTTCTAAAAAAATTGATAAAAATTTATATAAAAAAATATTGTCTTTAAAGGGGTTTTTTCTAAAATTTTTTTGATAATATATAAACAAGTCCCTCTTTTTTGAATTATCAACAGTACTTGAATATTTATATTTATTAAAATTTAAATATTTTATTTTGTTATAATAAAAAAATAAAGTATGAACATTTTGATATAACCATGCTCCTAAAATTATCTCCCAACCTCTTTTAGTTTTGTTTAATTTTAAATTTTTGTTAAGAATTTTAGAAGTTAAATCTAATAATTCATTATATATTAATTCAAAATTATCAAAATTTTCACTATTAGGGTCAGAAATTTTAAATTCATCTTTATTATCTAAATATTCATAACCTTTTTTTTTAAATTCAGAAAATGATGATGTTAAAAAAACATTTGGTAAATCTTTTTTGTGTAAATTTTTAATATTGGATATAATGAGATTAACTTTTTTCATTTAAATTGTTTACTATAATTAATAATTTATAAAATAAATATTTAATATTTTTAGAAATTTAATTTACATTCTTATATGATAATATACTATATATTTTTTCTATGATTCCCTTCGCAAAACCAATTCTTGATAAAAAGGAAAAAAAATTAATAAATGAAGTTTTAGATTCAGGCATATTAGTTCACGGCAACAAATCTTTAAAATTTGAAAAAGATTTTTCAAATTTTATTGGTGGAAAATACTCCACATCAACTTCTTCTTGTACCTCAGCTATGCATATGTTCTATTTTGCAAATAATATTAGAGCAGGACATGAAGTAATTTTACCAGCACAGACACATGTTGCAACTGCCCATGCAATTGAATTAACCGGTGCAAAACCTATTTTTATTGACTCTGAATTAAAAACTGGGAATCTGGATGTAAATTTAATCGAAAAAAAAATAAATAAAAAAACCAAAGCCATAGTGGTTGTTCATTATTTGGGTATACCTGTTGAGATGAAAGAAATTATCAAGATTGCTAAAAAATATAATCTTTTTGTTTTAGAGGATTGTGCGTTATCATTAGGAGCTTACTATAGAAATAAACATACAGGTTTGATTGGTGATGGTGGAGCTTTTTCTTTTTATCCAGTAAAACATATTACTACAGGAGAGGGTGGTATGTTTGTTTCAAAACAACAAAAAATTACTAAAAAAATTAATTTAATTAAAGCTTTTGGAATTAATAAAAATCATCGTGAAAGAATAAAATCTCTTTCTTATGACGCAATTAAACTAGGTTTTAATTATAGATTAGGTGAAATTAATTCAGCCATTGGTATAATACAATTAAAGAAAATTGATAAATTTTTAAATATAAGAAAGAAAAATTTTTTGATTTATGAAAATTATTTTAAAAATCATAAAAAATTAAACTTTTTACAATCTCAAAGCAAAAATTGTAAAAGTTCATTTTATTGCTTTAATTTAATTTTTCCAAAAGAAATTTTACAAAAAATTAGCAGGAATAAAATAATTAAAATATTAAAAAATAATAATATAGGAACGAGTATATATTATCCAAAACCTGTTCCTCATATGAAGTATTACAAAGAAAAATATTTGTTTAAAAAAAATGAATTTAAAAATGCTGAGTATTTAAGTAACAATTCAATTTCTTTGCCAGTTGGACCTCATTTAAATAAAAAAGATATACTTTATATAATTAAAGTAATAGAGGAAATCTTATTAAAATATGAAAAAAATTAACAAAAAAATTCTAATTTTTGGTGGACTTGGATTTATTGGTCATAATTTATCTTTAAAATTGCAGCTATTAGGCGCAAATGTAACTTTAGTTGACAACCTACAAGTTAACAATATGCTTAGTGTTCTTTCCAATGAAGATGAATTGCCATTTCCTGAGTTATCAGAAAAAATTCTTTTCGAGAGAATAAATTTAGTAAAAAAAAATAAAATAAAGTTCATAATACAAGATGCAAGAGATTACCATCAAGTTAGTAAGATAATTGATAAAGTGAAACCAAATATAATTATTCATTTAGCGGCTGTTTCACATTCAAATAGATCAAACAAAAATCCATTTAGTACATTTGACCATAGTTTAAGAACATTAGAAAATGTTTTAGATGCATCAAAAAATAGAAATATTCATTTAATTTATTTTTCATCAAGTATGGTTTATGGAAATTTTAAAAAATCTAAAGTTAACGAAGAATATAAATGTGAACCAATTGGAATCTATGGTGCATTAAAATATTCAGGAGAAAAAATAGTAAAAGCTTACAATCAAGTATTTAATACAAAGTATACTATTATTCGACCATCTGCTTTATATGGTGAAAGATGCATAAGTAGAAGAGTTAGTCAAATTTTTATAGAAAATGCAATCAACAATAAAACAATTACTATTAATGGTAATGGTAGTGAAAAACTTGATTTTACATACATTGAAGATCTTATTCAAGGAGTTGAAAAAGTGATCACATCCAAAAATTCAATTAATCAAACGTTTAACATAACTTTTGGTCAAGCTAGAAAAATAATTGATCTTAAAAAAATTCTTAATAAAAATTTTAAAAATATTAAGATTAAATATAAAAAAAAGGATTTTTTAATGCCTACAAGAGGAACATTA
>MDTG01227599.1_pt1 | contig 22426 bp, 17 predicted proteins | sample 811421 | NCBI WGS metagenome assembly MDTG01 (sample SAMN05326645, study PRJNA326480) | marine metagenome | isolation source: seawater | place: Pacific Ocean: South East | collected 2011
AATTTTTTTTTATTTTTTTTTATTTTTATACTTGCTTATTCTCTAATAAAAGTGTTGTTTGGTTTTGTGATTATTTTTTAGACTAATTTGATCTAGTAGTTCAAAATTCTAAAAATATTTTTTGGTGGGGTAGTTATTTGATGAATAAAGACGTTTCTTCGTTTAATTCCGATATATGGGAAAAAATTAAGCAAAAACTAAAAAAAGAAGTAGGAGAAACAGCTTTTAATAACTGGCTCAAGCAGCTAAAATTTAATTCATCAGATAAAGAGACTCTAACAGTATCGGTACCTACAAAGTTTTTAAGAGATTGGATAGCTACCCACTATGCGGATAAAATTAAAAAAGTTTGTAAAGAAAAAAATCCCGATTTTTTGAGTTTAAAAATTGTTGTTAAGCAAAATAGTGGGCGAATTATTCCTGGGACGGAAAGAATAGTAAAAAATCAAGAGGAAAATAAAAGTTTAGACATTAGATCTCAACAATCATTTTCTTATCCTGGTGACTTTGGGGCACCATTAGATCCAAGATTTACATTTGATAATTTTGTTGTAGGTAAACCTAATGAACTTGCTTTTGCTGCTGCAAAAAGAGTAGCGGAAGCAGAAAAAGTTACATTTAACCCCTTATTTCTTTATGGAGGTGTGGGCTTAGGTAAAACACATTTAATGAATGCAATAGCATGGGAAATAAAGAAGAATAACTCTGAAAGAAAAGTTATTTACTTATCTGCTGAAAAATTTATGTATCAGTTTGTAAGGGCATTAAGATATAAAGACATAGCAACTTTCAAAGACCAATTTAGGTCTATAGATGTATTAATGATTGACGATGTTCAATTTATTGGTGGCAAAGAAAATACGCAGGAGGAGTTTTTCCATACTTTTAATGCGCTGGTAGAACAAAATAGGCAAATAATTATATCTGCTGATAAATCTCCTTCAGATCTTGAAGGTTTAGAAGAAAGATTAAAATCAAGATTAGGTGGAGGTTTAATAGCTGATATTCATCCAACTACATATGAACTAAGGTTGGGAATACTTCTTGAAAAAGCTCAAAAAAGAGGTGTTGAAATACCTCTAAAAGTTTTGGAATTTTTATCACATAAAATAACTTCCAACGTTAGAGAAATGGAAGGAGCTTTAAATAGGTTAGTTGCTCATGCTACTTTAGTTGGAAGACCAATAACAATAGAAACAGCACAAGAATTATTACAGGATTTATTACGGGCTCATGATAAAAAAGTAACAATTGAAGAAATACAGAAAAAAGTTGCTGAGCATTATAATATTAGACTTACAGATATGTATTCACCTAGAAGATCAAGATCAGTTGCAAGACCAAGACAGGTAGCAATGTATTTAGCAAAAAGTATAACTAGTCGATCTCTTCCAGAAATAGGAAGAAAATTTGGAGGAAGAGATCACACGACTGTAATGCATGCTGTGAGAAAAATTGAAGAATTAAAGACTACTGATAGCATATTTAATGAAGATGTAGAACTTTTGAAAAGGATGCTTGAAAATTAATATAAAAACTGTTTTTATATTTTTATAATTCAAATGAAGATATCAATAGATAGAAATTCATTATTAAATACTCTTTCTCACGTTCAAAATGTTGTAGAAAGAAGAAACACAGTGCCTATTCTCTCCAATATACTTATTGATGCAAAATCAAATAATATTGTTTTATCCGCAACTGATATGGATTTATCTATAACTGAAACAATAGTTTGCTCGGTAATTGAAGAAGGCTCTATTACTACTACTGCTCTTACATTGTTTGAGATAGTAAGAAAAACACCCGAAGGTAGTGAAATTGAATTAATTTCTAATGATGGTAGTAAGCTATCAGTTAGATCAGGAAAATCAAAATTTTCTCTTTCTTGTCTTCCAAAAGATGATTTTCCTAAAATAGATAATTTAAGTTTAGAAAGTGAATTTTCAATACAATCTGAAATTTTGAAAAAGATGATAGATAAGACTAAATTTGCAATCTCAAATGAAGAAACTCGGTATTATTTAAATGGAATATATTTCCACATTATAAAAAACGAAGATAGATCTATATTAAGGTCAGTTGCAACCGATGGGCACAGATTAGCAAAATTTGAACATGAATTTACCGGAGGTGATTTAAATCTTCCTGGAATAATAATACCAAAAAAAACAATTAATGAAGTTAGAAAGTTATTAGAAGAAAATTCTGAAGAAATAAAAATATCTGTAAATGAATCAAAAATTATTTTTTTCATTGATAATATAGTTTTAACTTCAAAATTGATTGACGGCTCTTTCCCAGATTATGAAAAAGTAATACCAAAAAATAATGACAAAGAAATGTTTGCAAAAACAAATTTGATCTATGAAGCAATTGATAGAGTTTCAACTGTTTCAAGTGAAAAGTCTAAATCAGTAAAGTTATCGCTATCAGAAAATATAGCAAGTTTGTCATCTAATAGTGCTGAAACTGGATCAGGAGCTGAGGATTTGGAGGTTAAATATCCAGGTGAAAAAATAGAAATTGGATACAATGCAAAATATTTACTTGAAATAATCAACCAGATCGATGGAGAAGAAGTTAATTTTAAACTTTTTGATTCTTCATCACCATCTATTATTCAAGATCTAAAAGATCATTCTACACTCTATATACTTATGCCTATGAGGGTATAAAAACAATAATTGAGTTATATATCTTCAATTCGTTTAAATAATTTTAGAAACCTTGGTAATCAAGAAGTTAATTTATCAAATTTAGCAAATATTTTTATTGGTCCAAACGGCGCAGGTAAAACTAATCTAATTGAATCGGTATCTTTAATATCTCCTGGTAGAGGTTTGAAAAAAGAAATTTTGAATAAAATAAGTAATTTTAATTCAAAAGATCCATGGGTTATACATTTAAAATACAATAAAAAAAACATGCCAGTTCTTGAAATAGCATGTACATATGAAGTTAGTAAAACTGGAACTAATACAAAAAGAATCTTAATAAATGGAAATAAAGAAAAAAAAATATTTGAACAAGAATCAATACCTAATTTAATCTGGTTTACTCCAGATATGGAAAGATTATTTAATGGATCACCATCTTTAAGAAGAAATTTTATTGATAGAATTGTATTTAGTTTTGATAAGAAAATTTTAATTGAGCTTAACTCTTATACCAAACTATTAAGGGAGAGAAAAAAAATATTAGAGACAAATAATTTTGATGAAAATTGGTTGAATGAGGTTGAGAATAAAATAGTATTACTAGGTACTAGTATAATTAAAAAAAGAATTCATACTATTTATTTATTAAATGAAATATTTGATAAAAAATTTGAAAGCAAGAAATTAAATAACTGCAATCTAAATATTACCGGGTATATTGAAGAATTATATTTAGATAGAAAAAATATCAATTTCGAGGAAGTTTATTTAGATGAATTAAAAAAATCGAGAAATTCAGATAGATTTAAAGGGGGGTGTTCAGTAGGGCCTCACAAATCTGACTTCAAAGTATTATTTAAAAAAAATAAAATATATGCTGAATATTGTTCCACTGGACAACAAAAGGAGATAATTTTAAACATATTATTATGTCAAGCCTATGCCTTGATCGAAAAAAATAATACTAGTCCAATTGTATTGTTGGATGAAATTTGTTCACATTTAGATGAAACAACGAGATCAATTTTACTATATTTTATTGAATGGTTAAAAATTCAAGTTTTAATGACTGGTAATGATGAAAAACTATTTTCATTTTTATCAAAAAAAGCCAAGTTTTTTTATGTAAAAGATGGTATTGTTAATTACTAATTTAAAATGTCAAAAAAACAAGATGATAAATATTCAGCAGAATCGATAAAGGTTTTAAAAGGTCTTGATGCTGTAAGAAAAAGACCTGGAATGTACATCGGTGATACTGATGATGGTACTGGGCTTCATCATATGATTTACGAAGTTGTAGACAATTCAATAGATGAAGCATTGGCTGGCCATTGTGATGAAGTAGTTATTAAATTGAATGCTGATGCGTCTGTAACAATTCAAGATAATGGTAGAGGTATTCCAGTTGCAATACATAAAGAAGAAGGCGTTTCAGCTGCTCAATTGATTATGACTGAACTACATTCTGGGGGAAAATTTGATCAAAATAGTTATAAAGTTTCAGGGGGTCTGCACGGAGTAGGTGTTTCAGTTGTTAACGCTCTATCTGATTATTTAAAACTAATTGTATATAGAGACGAAAAAGAATATTTTTTAGAATTTAAAAATGGAGTTCCAATTAATAAAATAAAAGAAGTTGGAAAAGCACCAATTAATGAAAATAAATCTTTAAAAGGTACAAAAATAACATTTTTACCATCTAAAAATATTTTTTCAAAAATTAATTTTGATTTTAAAACTATCCAACATAGAATGAGAGAATTAGCCTTTCTTAATCCAGGCGTGAAGATATTGATTGTCGACTCAAGAGGGTCAGAAGAAAAAACAGAAAATCTCTTTTTTGAAGGTGGAATAAAAGAATATGTCAAGTTTTTAGATAAAAGTAAAAACGCACTTCACAAAGGACCAATTTATTTTTCTAGTAGCAAAAATGATGCTACTTTAGAGTGTGCGTTAGAATGGACAGATAGTTATCATGAAAATATGCTTTGTTTTACGAATAATATTCCCCAAAGAGATGGAGGTACTCATCTTGCTGGATTTAGAGGAGCGCTAACAAGAAACTTAGTAAATTATGTAAATAATAGTAAAAATAAAAATACTATTACTGGAGAAGATGCACGAGAGGGTCTAACATGTGTTTTATCAATTAAATTTCCAGATCCAAAATTTTCAAGTCAAACTAAGGATAAATTAGTTTCTTCAGAAATTAGACCAATAGTAGAATCAATAGTATCAAAAAAACTAGACCAATGGTTTGAAGAAAATCCATCTGAGATAAAAAAAATAATTGATAAAGTTATTGAAGCGTCTTCTGCTAGAGAAGCTGCTAGAAAAGCAAGAGAACTTACTAGAAGAAAGGGAGTATTAAATTTATCTTCTCTTCCAGGCAAGTTGGCAGACTGCCAAGAAAAAAATCCTCAAAATTCAGAAATATTTATAGTTGAGGGAGATTCTGCTGGAGGGTCTGCTAAGCAAGGTAGAGATAGAAAGAATCAAGCTATTTTACCTTTAAGGGGTAAAATTCTAAATGTTGAAAGAGCAAGAAAAGATAAAATGTTATCTAGTACTGAAATTGGAACTTTAATTACCGCAGTAGGTGCTGGTGTTGGGAATCCAACTGAAAACAATGAAATTAATGCTCAAGATAATCGTTTTAATATTGAAAAAATGAGATATCATAAAATAATTATTATGACAGATGCAGATGTTGATGGAAGTCATATAAGAACTCTCTTACTAACATTCTTTTATAGACATATGAAGCCAATGATAGAAAGTGGAAGATTATACATTGCTCAACCTCCACTATTTAGGGCAAAAAAAGGGAATTCAATTCAATATTTAAAAGACGAGGAATCTTTGGAAGAATTTTTAATTGAAGAGGGAATTAAAGGTCTTGTGTATGAACAACCAACAAGCACTAATAAAAAAATTAATCAAATAGCAGGAAATGAATTAAAACAATTTGTAAATTTAGCAAGAAAAGTTAAAAAATATATAGTTCCATTGGGTAGGAGAATAGAAAATTTACAAGTTATCGAGCAAGCTGCAATATTAGCATGCTATAAACCAACCTCTCTAAACAATCCTGAAGTAGGTAAAGAGCTTGCAAAAGAACTCTCAAGAAGATTAAAATCTATATTTGTTGATTTAAATAAAAAATGGGAAGTAAAATATTTAGATAATTCTCTTATTATTATTGATGAAACTGGAGGTATTAAAAATACGTATAAAATAGATGAAGATTTTATTAGCACTCCTGAAGCACAATCTTTAAACAATCTAAGGAAAGATTTGATGAATAATTTTGCTGTATTAAAATCTGGAATTTCTGGTTTTCTTAACTCTAAAGATCATAAATATGGTATTAGCGGTCCATTTGATTTAATTAATAAAATTATAGAATTAGGCAAAAAAGGATTAAGCATTAATCGATATAAGGGTTTGGGTGAGATGAATCCTGAACAATTATGGGAAACAACTCTAGATAGAGAAGCTCGGACATTACTGCAAGTTAAAATAGAAGAAGCTTCAGAAGCAGATGTATTACTTTCAACCTTAATGGGAGATGAAGTAGAGGGAAGAAAAATTTTTATTCAAGAACATTCTCAAAAAGTTGCTAATTTAGATATTTAATTATTTTTTGTTAGTTCAGTAAAAACATCTTCTAAATTAGTGTCATAAGTATTAATTTCTTTAAATTTAATTGATGCATAATTTAGATCTTTTATTATATTGTTAAGCGTATCATTACCTTTTTCATATTTTAACTTTAAAATTTTATTATCAATACTTAAATCATATTTCTTTAAACTATCTGGAATTTCTTTCAAATTATAATCTAGATAAAAATATACAGTTTTACTTTTAATAGTATCTAAAATTTTTTTTCGTGATTCACTAATTATTATTTTTCCATTATTTATTATTGCAATATAATCACATAATTCTTGAGCTTCATATAAGTAATGAGTTGTTAAACATACAGTAATATTGTTTTCATTTAATTCTTTTATATATTTCCATAGACTTTTCCTTAATTCTACATCTACACCAGCAGTAGGCTCATCTAAGATCACAACTTCTGGATTATGTATCAATGCTTTAGCAATTAATAATCTTCTTTTCATCCCTCCTGATAAACTTCTAGCGTAGGCATTTTTTTGATTAATTAATCCAACTCTTTCAAGGATCTCATCAATTTTTCTATTTTTTTTCTTAATTCCATATAAACCACATTGCATTTCTAAAAGTTCGAAAGGGGTAAAGAATGGGTCCATATTTAATTCCTGTGGAACAATACCTATTAAATTTCTTGTTTTTTTAGAATGCTTATCAATATCCAATCCAGAAATTCTTACCTCACCAGAATTCTTTTTAACCAAACCAGCTAGTATGTTTATAAAAGTTGATTTACCAGCACCATTAGGTCCAAGTAATCCAAAAGTAACCCCTCGTGGAACACTAATATTAAAGTCTATAAGAGCATTAACATTTTTATTATTTTTTTGAAGATAAGTTTTATTTAATGCTTTTGCTTCTATCGCTAAATTGGTATCATTATTCATATTTATTATGTATTTATTTTAAATTAAATGTCAAAACAAAATAGACTTATTCTCATAGATGGTTCGGGTTATATATTCAGGGCATATTATGCACTTCCACAAATGACAAAAAATGATGGTACTCCAATAAATGCATTGTATGGTTTTACTAATATGCTAATTAATCTTATTGAAAATTATGGAAATGAAAAGCTTATAGTTATATTTGATGCTGCAAGAGAAAATTTTAGAAATAAAATTTATTCTGAATATAAAAGTAATAGAGGAGAAACACCAGAAGACTTAATTCCTCAATTTGACTTAATTAAAAAATGTGTAAAAGCATTTAATGTTCCTCAACTTGAAATACAGGGTTTTGAAGCTGACGATATAATAGCAACATATGCAAATTTAGCAAAAAAAAATAATTTTGATTCACTAATTATTTCATCGGACAAAGATTTAATGCAATTAGTCAATGAAAATGTAAGTATGTTAGATCCTATAAAGAATAAATCAATTGGAATTGAGGAAGTAAAAAATAAATTTGGAGTTATCCCTGATAAAGTTGTTGAAGTTCAGGCATTAATGGGGGATAGAATTGATAATATTCCAGGTGCACCCGGAATAGGGCCAAAAACTGCTTCAGAATTAATTTCTAAATTTGGTAATATCGAAAACCTAATTAAAAATTCAGCTAAAATTAAACAAGATAAAAAAAGAAAAATTATTGAAGAGCACAAAAAAAATATAAGATTAAGCTTGGAGCTAGTAACGCTTAAAAACGATGTAAAACTGCCAATTTCTATAAAAGAAATACGTCCATACGATAAGTCTGAGCAAACACAGACCTCAATTGCAAATTTTTTAATCGATCAAGAGTTTAAAACTATACTCAATAGATTAAAAAATAGTTTTATAAATATTCCAACAGATAATTATGAACAAAAACCAAAAATTGAAGCAATTTACAAAACTATTTCAAAAATTGATGATTTGAAAAAATTAATAAAACAAATCACTGAATCTGGTATTTGTGCTATCGACACAGAAACCGATTCTTTAAATATTAATAATGTAAATTTAGTCGGTATCTCAATATGCTTTGAAAACAATAAAGCTTATTATATTCCTCTTTCTCATAAAGAATCAAAGACAAATAAATTATTAAAAAATCAAATTAATTTTAAAGAAGCAATAGAAGAAATTAAAAAATTATGCTCAGACTCTTCTATTCTAAAAATAGGCCAAAATATTAAATATGACATAAGGGTTTTAAAAAAATATGGAGTTAAACTAGAATCGATTTCAGATACTATGCTAATGTCATACGCTTTTGAGAATGGAATTACGAGACATAATTTGGATGATCTTGCACAAAAGCATTTAAATATTACAACAATAAAATTTAAAGATGTTGTAGGGACAGGAAAAAAACAAATTACATTTGATTATGTTGATATTAATCAAGCTACAAAATATGCGTCAGAAGATGCTTTAATAACTTTTAATCTTTATAATCTGTTTTCCAAAAAAATTTCGACTGGAAAACATAATTTTATATACCAAAATATTGATAAACCTTTAATTGAAGTTTTAGCTTCAATGGAGGAAAAAGGCATAAAAATTGATAATGAGTATTTAAAAAAATTAAGTAGAGAATTTTCTAAAGAAATTAATATATTAGAAGAAAAAATATTTACAATATCAAAGACAAAATTTAATATTGGTTCGCCCAAACAGCTAGGAGAAGTTTTATTTGGTAAAATGCAAATTAAAGGAGGTAAAAAAACTAAATCCGGCACATTTTCGACAGATTCTAATACTTTAGAAGAAATAGCATCTCATGGTGAAAAAATAGCAAAATATATTTTGAGTTGGAGAGAATTATCGAAATTGAGATCAACATATTCCGAGGCTTTAGTCGATCAAATATCAAAAACAACAAAAAGAGTACACACTTCATATGCTAACGCTACTACTATCACTGGTAGACTTAGTTCTAATGATCCAAATTTACAAAATATTCCAATAAGAACTGAAAATGGGAGAAAGATAAGGAAAGCTTTTATAGCTGAAAAAGGATATAATTTGGTTAGTTTTGATTACTCCCAAATTGAACTCCGATTAGCTGCAGAAATTTCAAAAGATCAAAATTTTATAAAAGCTTTTAAAGATGGTGAGGATATTCACTCTAAAACAGCTTCTGAAATATTTAGTATTAAAATAAAAGATTTAAACTCTGATCATAGAAGAAAAGCCAAAGCTATAAACTTTGGAATTATTTATGGTATAAGCCCTTATGGGCTTGCGAAACAGCTTTCTATAACTAATTCTGAAGGAAAAAGTTATATTGAAAATTATTTTAAACGTTTTCCTAAAATAAAAGAGTATATGGAAAATCAAACAAAATTCTGTAAAAAAAATCTTTACGTTGAAACTTTGTTTGGTAGAAGATGTTATATTAGAGGAATAAATGATAAAAATTTTTCTTTAAGAGGTTTTTCTGAAAGACAATCTATAAATGCACCCATTCAGGGTACAGCCGCAGATATCATCAAAATAGCCATGAATAGAATACATGAAGAAATAAATAACAAGATTATAAATGCGAAAATGTTATTACAAGTTCATGATGAATTGGTTTTCGAAATAGAAAATAAAGAAAAAAAATCTATAGAAAAAATTAAAACAATTATGGAAAATTCTCATAAAGAATTTATTGATTTTAATGTCCCGCTTGTTGTTGATTATAAAATAGGCTTTAATTGGAGTGAATCTAATTAAGTTTAAAAATCATTTTCAGTGTTAAATGCTAACCAATTTTCAACTTCTTTTAATCCACCTATATGTTTATTATTTATTACTATCTGGGGAACTTCTTTTGCATTAGGAAATTTAGAAAAAAATTCTTCTCTGGTAACATCTTTTTCTAATAGTAAAATTTTTGGATTAAATTTAGATAATTTTATTTTTGCTTTTTGGCAATTAGGACAATTGTTTTTTGAATAAATTAATACTTCCATTAAAATGGGTCATCAAATGCAATATCTCTACTAGTTGGTCTTTGATATTCAGAAACACGTTTTTCAAAAAAATTTGTTACATTTTGAACATCAAGAGCTCTCATAAAATCAAAAGGATTTTCAGTATTAAAAACCCTTTGAAATTCAAATAAATCAGCTATTCTATCAGCCACTGCTTCAATATATTGACACATCAATTCTTTATTCATACCAATTAGATCAACAGGAAGTGCAGCGTTAACAAATTCTTTTTCAAATATTACAGCTTCTCTTACTATTTCTTCAAATTCAGATTGAGACACAGTATTAGTAATAAAACTTGTGTCTGCAACATCATTATTATCAAGAGTTCCATTTATAAATTTATCTCTTAAAGTCTTATACATCAGTGCAGAAAAACTAAAGTGCATACCTTCATCTCTTGCTATCCAATCATTTGAAAGTGCTAGACCTGGTAGTAGTCCTCTTTTTCTAAAATAATAAATTGCACAAAATGATCCTGCAAAAAATAATCCTTCGACTAAACCAAATCCAATTAATCTTGTTAGTAAATTTTGTTTTCCATTTAGCCATTTTGAAACCCACTGAGCTTTACGATTAATACAACTTACATTTTCAATAGCAGAGAACAATTTATCTTTTTCTTCTGAATTTTGGACATAAGCTTCTATTTGTAATGCATACATTTCAGCATGTATTGACTCATTTAACATTTGGATTGAAATAAAACATCTAGCTTCAGGAATCAAAATTTCTTTATAAAATCTACTTGCGAGATTTTCATTTATCATTGCTTCTGAATTGGCAAAAAAAGCTAAAACTTGTTTAATAAAATGTTTTTCACCTTCATTTAAAGTTTCTAAATCTCTTAAGTCATCTTGAAGAGAAACCTCTTCTGGTGTCCAAAAAGACTGAAGGTGGAGTTTATATCTATCCCATATATCTTTATGTTTAATCGGAAATATAGATTTACAACCTTTAGAAATCACTTTTAATTCCTTTTATGCACTGCAAGTTAAACACTCTTCTTCTTCTTTAATTTTATTTAATAACTTTTCTTTATTTAGTTTTTCTTCTGAGACTGTTATTTTTACAGCATCGACGGCAGATTTACTACGCAAATAATACATTCCTGTTTTTAGGCCCTTTTTCCAACCATACATATGCATAGAACTTACCTGTCCAAATGTAGGATTCGCTAACCATAAATTCATTGATTGTGTTTGGTCAATAAATGGAGCTCTATCTGCTGCCATATCGATTACAGTTTTTTGAGAAATTTCCCATACTGTTTTATAAATTTTTTTCAAGCCCTCTGGAATTTCTGGGATATTTGCTACAGAACCATTTTCAAGAATTATTTTATCTCTCATTGACTTATTCCATAAATTTAATTTTGTTAATTCATCAACCAAATATTTGTTAACTAATAAAAATTCACCAGATAAGGTTTGTCTTTTATATATATTAGAAGTTTGAATTTGAAAAGTTTCTGTATTACCCAGTATTATCCCAGTCGAAGCAGTTGGCATACATGCAGTTGTTAAAGAATTTCTAACACCATATTTTTTTATCTTCTCTTTTAATGAATCCCAATCCCACATATCTGATGGTTTCGTATTCCACATGTCAAATTGGAACTTTCCTTCTGACAATGGCGATCCTTTGAAAGTAGAATATGGACCCTTTTCCTTCGCTAGCTCCATTGATGCTTCAACTGCACCAAAATATATAGTTTCAAATATTTTCTTATTTAATTCTATGGCTTCTATACTATCATATGCAATTTTAAGTTTAAAAAAAACATCAGCCAAACCCTGAACACCTAAGCCAATTGGTCTATGTAAATTATTTGATTTTTCGGTTTTTCCTGTTGGATAAAAGTTTATATCAATAACTTGATCTAAATTTTTTACTGCTAGTTTTGATATCTCATATAATTTTTTAAAATCGTAGCTTTTTCTTTTGGTTTTAACAAATTTTGGCAATGCAATTGACGCAAGATTGCAAACTGCTGTTTCATCTTTTTCAGAATATTCCACTATTTCTGCACAAAGATTAGAAGATTTAATTGTGCCTATATTTTTTTGGTTGGATTTATTATTAATTGAATCTTTATACAACATGTAAGGTTGTCCAGTTTCAATTTGAGCTTCAATTATTTTTGACATTAATGCTCTAGCTTTAATTTTTTTAAGATTTGGAAAATTTTTTTCATATTTAGTATATATTTTTTCAAAATCTGCTCCAAAGTTATCAGATAATCCTGGACATTCATTTTCACTCATTAAAGTCCAATCTCCGTCTTCTTCTACTCTTTTCATAAATAAGTCTGGAATCCACAATGCATAGAATAAATCTCGCGCTCTAAATTCTTCAGCTCCAGTATTTTTTCTTAATTCAAGAAAGTGTTCAATATCAGCATGCCAGGGTTCTAAATATATTGCAAAAGAACCTTTTCTTTTACCACCACCCTGATCAACTGATCTTGCTGTCTCATTAAAAATTTTTAAAAATGGAATCAATCCATTAGAAACTCCGTTAGTAGATTTTATTTTACTCCCACTTGCTCTTATATTATGTGCATGCATTCCAATTCCTCCAGCTGTTTTAGAAATCAATGCACAATCTTTTATTGTATTAAATATTCCATCTATAGAGTCATCTTCCATGGCAATTAAAAAACATGAAGATAGCTGTTGCATTTTGAGACCACTATTAAATAAAGTAGGTGTTGCATGGGTATAAAATCCTTTTGACAATGCTGAATATGTTATTTTTACTTTTTCGAAATCAAAACTATCACACGAGATACATAAAGCTACTCGCATCCACAAATCTTGAGGCCTTTCAACTACTTTGTTGTTTGATTTAAGTAAGTAAGCCCTTATTAGAGTTGTTAGAGCAAAATAATCAAAATGATAATCCCTATCGTAGTCTATAATTGACTCTATTGCTTCAATGTTATTTATTACATTTTCATAATATTCTTTATTTAGAAGACCATCTTCATACAAAGTTTTTGTTGCTATAACAAACCCTGCCGTTTCTTTATGTAAAGCATTCGCCTTTATTCTAGCAGCTAAATTTGAATAATCAGGGTGTTCAACCGTTAAAGCAGCAGCTGTTTCTGCTAAATATGTATCTATTTCTTGTGATGTTATTTCACTGTATAAACCTGGAATTGCTTTTTGAGCTACTACGATTGGATCAACTAAAAGACCTGTAGAAAGAACTGATACTCTGTTAGTTATCTTATCTAATGATACGGGTTCTAGAGAGCCATCACGTTTTTTTACTTTCATAGAAGAAACTTTGCCGCCAACTTTTTCTTTTAGTTTATTAGAGTGGTATCTTGAAACTGCTCTTTGTTCTCTATAAATTACATAAGCTCTTGCAACTTTATAATATTCTTCTCTCATTAGAGCTAATTCTACTTGATCTTGAATATCTTCAATATGCATCATATCTCCATCAGCTATTCTTCTTGTTAGAGCTTTAACAACTTTGTTAGTTATCTTAGATACTGTTTTATGAATATTTTCTTCATCCTTAATGTCATGGTCTTTATTGTTTCTAACTTTTGTTTGAGCTAAAAAAGCTTTTTTTATAGCATTAGATATTTTATTTGATTTAAAAGGAGTTATTGATCCGTTTCTTCTTACTACACTTAACTGGAGTATATTTTTTTCTTCATTTTTATTTAACAAAGACTTCTCTTCTTCACCTTCTTTTACTGCAGAAGTTTTATTCATTAATTTGCTCCCCTATATGTAGTAGTTCAATCAGCTGTGTTGTTACATATATACTAAATGTAGTAACGCTGTATAAAAGTACAATACAATATTTGGTCTATTTAGCAATAAGAACAATAATAGAACATTATTTTTTATTTAATTTTATGTCAATCTTTTTATTAATTTTTTATCTTTAAATCTACAAACCTTTGAATTCATTTAAATAAGTTATCAACCAATAAAACTATATATGTTAACTTAAATCTGACATAATTTTTTATTAAAAAATAATATTTTTTAATAAATTATTAAAATCACTACTATTACAATGTCCATTCAAAATAAATATATAGCAATTGTTGATGATGAGAGAAACATTCTAACTTCTGTATCTTTATTAATAAGATCTGAAGGATATGACGTTAAAACTTTTGAAAATGGAGAAGATGCTCTAAATAATTTTAATAATGAACCACCTTCATTAGCACTACTAGATATAAAAATGCCTAGAATGAATGGTAGAGAACTTTTAATCAAAATACGTGATAGTAAAAATGTAAATTTAAAAAATATACCAATAATATTTCTTACATCCAAAGATGATGAACAAGATGAAATACTTGGACTTAGAATAGGGGCTGCTGACTATATAACCAAACCCTTTAGTCAAAAATTGTTGTTAGAAAGAATAAAAACTGTTTTGAGGATATATGATAATAGAATGAAAAATGAAGTATCTTCAAATGTAAATAATTCTATTTCAGACAACGATCTATTTCTTGATGACTTGAAACATTTATGTTTTTGGAAAAATAAAGAAATAGAATTAACAGTTGCTGAATTTAAACTTGTTAAATGTTTAGCAAAAAATCCTGGTGTTGTTAAAAATAGAGACCAACTTATGGATGCCATGTATGGAGAAAATATTTATGTTGATGATAGAACAATTGATAGTCACATCAAAAGACTTAGAAAAAAATTTAAGAAAGTTGATAAAGATTTTACAAAAATAAAAACCAAATATGGATTAGGCTATTCTTGGAAATAAGATGTTTGTTAATAAAGTTAGAATTTCCAATCTATCTTTAGTCTCACAAATTGTAATTATTAATTTATTTGTAATATTAATATCTTTTATTTTATTTGGTCTCTATAATTTTTACTCCTTGTCTAGCAGCCTTGATATAGAAAAAAAAACACAAAATCTTATAAATTTTAACAATAAAATAGTTAACTCAATAAGTAATAATGCAATTAAATTTCCATTTTATTCAACTTCAGATGAAATTTTTTTAATTCAAAAGAATAAATTAGAATTAGAGCCTTACGCTGCAAGTAAAATTATAGAAGGATTTAAAAACTCTGAGTCTGAGATTAAAATATACGATACTAAGTTAAATTTAGTCATAGGATCAAAAGTTTTTAAGTTAAATGAAATTACTGAGTCAAATTTGGATGAAAAATTATTACCTAAGAAGATTAATTTTAATTATTCTGATAAAATACTTAATTTTTGGCACTTATATAATAAAAAAAGGTTTAAAAAAATACTTGTACCTTATTCAAATGAAACAATAAAAATTTCCGAAGTTATCAAAAGTAAATCTACTAAAGTTATTTATTATACAGATGAAAATAATTCTATTTTGATAAAAACATTCTCACCAATCATTAAAAATAACAATATATATGGCGTTTCGGTAATTGTAGAACCTCTTTCAAATGTTGATAACATAATTGAAAATTTATCATCTAATCTATTTAATAATCTCTTACTAACTATATTAATTGTTTTTTTAGTTTCAATATTTTATGCAAGAAGTGTTGTTAACCCAATAAAAAGATTATCTTATATAGCCAGCCAATATAGAAAAAAAAATATAACTGAAACTTCTAATTATATTTTTCCAGCCAGAGGGGATGAAATAGGTAATTTAAGTAATAATTTAAGAATTATGTCCAATGAACTTATTGCAAAAATAAACGAATTAGAAAGATTTGCTTCAGATGTCTCTCACGAATTAAAGAATCCACTTGCAAGTATAAAAAGTGCAAATGAAATTTTGAAAAATAATGCCAATCACGAAAATAAAAAAAAACTTATTGATATAATTGATAAAGATTCAGCAAGAATAAACAGATTAATAACAGACATTTCAAATTATACTAGAAACAAAGCAGACTTAGAAAAAAAAATAGATAAAAAGGAAATTAACGTTAAAGAACTTTTAAATGATTTAATTGAAAATTATGGTTATTTAAGTAAAGTAAAAAATAAAAAAATTAATTTTGAAGCTAATTTTACAATAGATAATATATTAATTATTTCTGACTATGAAAAAATTACCCAAGTGATTTGCGCAATTTTAGATAATGCCATTTCTTTTTCTCCTGAGAATTCTAAAATTTTAGTATCTTGTGAAAAAATTAACTCTTATATATTAATTAGAATAATTGACCAAGGAATAGGAGTGAGCCCAGACTTTTCAGAAAAAATATTTGATAGATTTTATAAAGATAGAAATGAAAATAATTATGAACATTCTGGACTTGGTCTTAATATAGCCAGACAAACAGCTGAATATTATGGAGGAAGTGTATATCTAGAAAATAAAAAGATAAAAGGCTTTAAAGGTGCTTGTTTTGTTATTAAATTGCCGTTAAAAGATAAATAATTTTAAAATGCGTGATTATAAAGTAAAAGATATATCTCAAAAAGATTGGGGTTTAAAAGAAATAGCAATTGCTGAAACGGAAATGCCTGGTTTAATGGCATTAAGGAGAGAGTATGCAAATACAAAGCCCTTAAAAGGTGCGCGAATAGTTGGTTGCCTTCACATGACGATTCAAACAGCAGTTTTAATTGAAACTCTAACATTACTTGGGGCATCTGTTAGATGGAGTTCATGTAATATTTTTTCAACACAAGATCAAGCAGCAGCAGCAATAGCATCAAAAAATATTCCAGTATTTGCGTGGAAGGGAATGAGTGATGAAGAGTTTTGGTGGTGTATAGACCAGACTATCAAAGGACCAGATAATTGGGTGCCAAATATGATTTTGGATGATGGCGGAGACTTAACGAAAGTTATGCATGAAAAATTTCCTGAATTACTAAAAGAGGTAAAAGGTTTGTCCGAGGAAACTACAACCGGCGTTCATCGTTTAAAAGAAATGGAAAAAAAAGGAGAACTCAAAGTTCCAGCTATAAATGTAAATGACTCTGTAACTAAATCAAAATTTGATAATTTGTATGGATGTAAAGAAAGTTTGGTAGATGGAATAAGGAGAGGTACTGATGTAATGATGGCAGGCAAGGTAGCTGTTGTTGCAGGTTATGGAGATGTAGGAAAAGGATCAGCTGCTAGCTTAAGAGGGGCTGGGGCAAGAGTTTGTGTTACTGAAGTCGATCCAATAAATGCATTACAAGCCGCAATGGAAGGTTATGAAGTAGTTACAATGGATGATGCGTCTAAATATGGAGATATTTTTGTTACTGCTACTGGGAATGCAGATATAATAACAATTGACCACATGAGAAATATGCATGATAGAGCAATAGTTTGCAATATAGGTCACTTTGATAATGAAATTCAAACTGAAGCTCTTAAAAATTATAAATGGTCTGAAGTTAAGCCACAGGTAGATGAAATAGAATTTCCAGATGGAAAAAAAATAATTTTACTATCAAAGGGTCGATTGGTAAATTTAGGCAATGCCACAGGGCATCCAAGCTTTGTAATGAGTGCCTCTTTTACGAATCAAGTTATGGCACAAATTGAACTCTGGGAAAACTCAGATAAATATCAAAAAAAGGTTTATGTACTTCCTAAGAAACTTGACGAAAAAGTTGCAGAACTTCATCTTAAAAAAGTTGGCGCAAAATTAACAAAACTCACTAAAGAACAATCTGAATATACAGGAGTACCAGTTGACGGACCTTTTAAGGAAGATACGTACCGCTATTAAAATTTATTATGAAAAACAATTCTTATTTATTTACAAGCGAATCAGTTTCTGAGGGACATCCAGATAAAGTATGTGACAGAATATCCGATATGGTGGTTGACAAATACTTAAATTCTGATCCTTCTTCGAAAGTCGCTTGTGAGACTCTTACAACAACAAATAAAGTAGTACTTGCTGGAGAGGTAAGAGGACCAAATATTTCAAAAGAAGAAATAATTAGTAATGTTAGAGATTGTATTAAAGATATAGGATATGAGCAAAAAGGATTTCATTGGAAAAATGTTGAAGTAGATTCATATTTACATGAGCAATCAGCTGATATTGCTATGGGAGTCGAATCAGATGGAAACAAAGATGAGGGTGCAGGAGATCAAGGAATTATGTTTGGTTATGCTTGTAACGAGACAAAAGAATTAATGCCAGCTCCTATTCATTATTCTCATAAAATACTCCGCCTTATGGCAGAAGATAGAAAAAGTGGGAAAGTTAAAAATCTCGAACCAGACTCGAAAAGTCAAATAACGTTTGAATATATCGGTGGAAAACCAAGTAAAATTACATCTATTGTAATATCAACCCAACATACTGAAGGTTTAAAACAAGAAGAGGTAAAAGAAATAGTAAGACCATATTTAAAAAAAGCAATTCCAGAAATCTTTTTAGAAGATTTTAAAGACGAGAATTTTTATGTAAATCCCACAGGCAATTTTGTTATTGGTGGACCAGACGGTGACTCAGGTTTGACAGGAAGAAAAATAATAGTAGACACATATGGAGGAGCTGCTCCACATGGTGGCGGTGCTTTTTCAGGAAAAGATCCATCTAAAGTTGATAGATCTGCAGCATATGCAGCTAGATATTTAGCGAAAAACATTGTTGCTGCAGATTTAGCAGAGCAATGTATTATTCAATTAGCGTATGCTATTGGGGTAGCTAAACCTTTATCTGTATATATTAATACAAATAATACTAACAAAGTAGATGAAGAAAAGTTAATAAATATTATACCTGAATTATTTGATTTAAGTCCCCGAGGTATTAGAGAACAATTAGGTTTAAGAAAACCGATATATCAACCAACATCAGCTTACGGGCATTTTGGTAGAGAAGCCACAGATGAAGGATTATTTTCATGGGAAAAAACAGACCTTTCAGAAAAATTAAAAGGTCTCTTTAATTAAAAAATTGTTTAAAAAAAAAGAAGTTAATCTAACTCAACTAGAAAAACTTTCCAAAGAATTTGCGAAAAAAATAAAAATTTCTGAAATAGTTTTATTTAAAGGTGATTTAGGATCAGGCAAGACAACTTTTATAAGATCAATTATCAATAATATATATTTATTAAATAAAAAAAAACGACCAACGAAAATTCCCAGTCCGAGTTTTCCGATATTACAAATTTATTCTTTAAATAACTTTTCAATTTATCATTATGATTTTTTTAGAGTAAAAAAAGTTAATGAAATTAATGAGATTGGTTTTGAAGAAAATATAATAGGAAATATAACATTTATTGAGTGGCCAGAATTGGTTATTTCTAAAATTTACGATTACAAATATTATGAAGTAGATATATCTATAATAGGAGAAAAGAATAGAAAGATCTCAATATATTAAAAATATTATGGAAAATAATTTAATGAAAGATTTTATTAACAAAAATTTTAAAGGAGCTAGCGTTAAAAAAATAGAGCAAGATGCATCCAATAGAACTTATTATAGGGTAATTATAAAAAAAAAATCATACATACTTTTAGATTCAAAAAAAGAGTTAAAACAATTTAATAGTTTACTAAATATTTATGAAATACTAAATGATTTAGATATAAGTATCCCTAGAATTTACGATTTTGACAAAAATTTAGGAATTGCAGTTTTAGAGGATTTTGGAGAAAAAAGATTTGATAAACTAATACATAAAAAAGATTATTGTAATATTTTAATGAAATCTGCTGTAGATAATTTAATAGAATTTAAAAACTCAATTAAAATTAAAAATGAATCTAATATTTTGGTTTATAATTATAAAAATTTTATTCAAGAAATTTCAGAATTTATAGATTGGTATTTACCATTTGTCTTAAAAAAAGAGTTAAAAAAAAGTGTTATTGATAATTTTTATGAAATCTGGACTCAAAAATATGATGAAATAAAATTAGAACTTGATACATTTTGTCATAAAGATTTTTTTTGTAATAATTTATTTTTTTTGCCTGATAGAAAAAAACACTTAAAATGCGGAATAATAGATTATCAAGACGCAATTATTTCTGATAATGCACTAGATTTAGTTTCATTATTTGAAGACTCAAGAAGATTGATTAAGAATTTTAATAAAGACGAATTAATAGAATTTTATTTACAAAAAACTAATAAAATAAATCAAATAAACAATTTTTATAAAAAAATTGATTTTATTGGAGCTGCAAGACAAACTAGAATATTGGGGAGATGGATTAAGTTATATAAATTAAATAAAAAAGAAAATTATATACAATATATACCTTCAACTTGGTTTTGGCTTGAAAAAAACTTACAAAATGATTTTTTATCTAAAATAAGAAATTTTTATAATGAATTAATTCCAGTGGGAAAAAGATGATATGACAACTAATACAGCATTAATTTTAGCTGCTGGTTATGGCATGAGGATGAGACCCTTAACTTCAAAAATACCAAAACCTATGATTGAAATTTATAACAAACCTTTACTAGGACATACTATTGAAACTTTATTATCTATAGGAATAAAAAACATTATAATTAATACTCATTATAAATCTAAAATAATAAACAACTATATAAAAACAAATTTTGGCTTATTAAATATTAAAATCTTATATGAGCCAAAAATATTAGACACTGCTGGTGCACTCAAAAATGCTAAAAAATATTTAAATGAAGATATTATTTTAACAATTAATTCTGATGTCTTTTGGAATTCAAAAAATAATAAAGATTTAATTAATTTAAAAAAAAATATTTTAAATAAAAATTTCAAATGCCGATTACTTTTAAGTAAAATTAAAAATACATATGGTATTAAAAAAATTAGAGGAGATTTTCATTTTGAAAAAAATAAACTTCAAAGAAATAAAAAAAATCATAGAGGATTTTTTTATACAGGTGCACAAGTTATAAATATAAACATATTAAATAATTTTAATAAAAAAAAATTTTCATTTAATGAAGTTTGGGATTATTTGATATTTGAAAATAAAATAGATAACTTAATCATGAAATCTAAAATTCTTCATTTAGGTGATTTTGAAGGGTTAAAACACATAAGTCAGTTTAACCCTTGAAATTAAAAAAAATATATCCATATTATAATTATGAATATAATAGATGTATCAGATAATAACTTTGAAGATAAAGTTATTAATAATATTAAGCCAGTATTAGTAGATTTTTGGGCTGAATGGTGTGGACCATGCAAAATTATTGGACCAATATTAGAAGAACTTTCAGAGGAAAAAAGAGACCAAATAATTATTGCTAAAATGAATGTTGATGAAAATAAAGTAATTCCATCAAAATATGGCATAAGAGGAATACCAACTTTAATGATATTTAAAAATAATTCTTTATTGGATACTAAAGTAGGGGCCTCTTCAAAATCATCAATTAATGAATGGATTGATTCAGTAATTTAATAATCTTCTTTCTTGTTTTTCCTACTAAATATAATGATCCAGTAATAATAATTTGATCGTTTTTTTTATTATTGATATGATTAGATACTGCATCGTATATGTCTTTTTCTGTCTTGCATATTATCTTTATTTTTTTGCAATTTTTTTTTATTTCTTCTTTAGTAATAGAATTTTTTTCATTAGGAATTTCTATAGCAATTACTCCTTTAATATTAGATTTTAAAATTTTTAAATATTGATTTAAATTTTTACTATTCATCATTCCTAAAATTATCCAAGGCTTATAATTTTTATTTTTAATAAAGCTTTTAAGAGTTTTTGCTCCATCTATATTGTGGCTACCATCTATTATAATTAGCGGATTGTCTTTATTTAATATTTCTAATCTTCCAGGCCATTTAGTTTTAAGTATTGCTCTGTCAATATTTTTCTTATGGATTCTATAACCTAATTTTTTTATATATTCAGAAGTAATAATCGCGGTTGAGAGATTATATAATTGATGTTCGCCATTTAAATTTGGTTTTGGGTACATAGTTTTAATATTATTATTTTTTTTAATATAGAAATAATCTTTTGAAGTATTTATAATTTTCCAGTCTGATTCATAGGATAATATTTTATTTTTATTTATTTGTGTATATTTCTTAATTTCTTGATTTACAATTTGGCTTTGCTTGGCATTGATAATTATTGATCCTTTTTTTATGATACCTAATTTTTCTTTAGTTATTTTTTTTATTGATTTCCCTAAATATTCCTGATGATCATAACCAATTTTTGTGATTATGGATATTAAATTATTTTTAATTATATTAGTCGCAT
>MDTG01023003.1_pt1 | contig 22425 bp, 23 predicted proteins | sample 811421 | NCBI WGS metagenome assembly MDTG01 (sample SAMN05326645, study PRJNA326480) | marine metagenome | isolation source: seawater | place: Pacific Ocean: South East | collected 2011
AGTCAAAATGAATATTTAAACCATGAGCAAAAGCTAAACTTGTTCCTTCTTTCATTCTTTGTTCTATATGATTTTTATAAATTTCTGATTGTAGTTCATCAGGTGTTAACATCATTACAACGTCGGCCCAAGCAGCCGCATCTGATAAAGACATTACTTTTAGTCCTTCGCTCTCAGCTTTTTTGATACTAGAAGAGCCTTCTCTTAAAGCAACAACTACCTCTTTCACTCCACTATCTTTTAAATTTAAAGCATGAGCATGTCCTTGGCTTCCATATCCAAATATTGCTACTTTTTTCTCTTTTATAAGGTTAACCTTGGTATCTTTTTCATAAAATGTTTTCATATTTTCTCCGTCCTAATTATTTAAAAATCTTATCTCCTTTTGTCATAGCCACAGCTCCAGTTCTAGATACGCTTGCTAATCCCATAGACTTTAGGCTTTCCACTAGTTTATCAATTTCTATTCTTAATGCAGTTACTTGAATAACTAAAGACTTTTTTGATTTATCTAATACAATAGAATTATATTTTTTACAGGTTTTTCTAGCTTTTTTAAGATTATTTTTAGACGACACTATTTTAAATAAAGCTAATTCTTTAAATAAAATATTTGGATCATTTCTAGAAAAGTCAGCAACTTTATGAACTGGGATTAACTTTTTAAGTTGAAGTTTTATTTGTTCTATTACTTGTGGCGTTCCTGATGTCACTATTGTTATACGAGATATATGTTTCCTTTTATCTACTTCAGCAACTGCTAGAGATTCTATGTTGTAGCCTCTACCTGAAAACAAACCAACCACCCTTGCTAAAACTCCTGTCTCATTATCAACCCATACAACAATAATATGATGGTCAATCTTTCCAGTTTTACCTGGTTCGCTATAAGCTGATTTAGATTTTTTTGTCAAACTAAAATTTTCCCTTCATCAGAAACTTCCTCTTTTTCATCATTTTCTCCTAACAGCATTTGATTGTGAGGTTTTCCAGATGGGATCATAGGAAAACAATTCTCGTTCTTATCTACTACACAGTCAAAAATTACAGGTTTATCAGTATCAATCATCTCTTTAATCTTTGTATCAAGCTCATTAGGTTTTGTAGCTCTAATACCAATACACCCATATGCTTCTGCTAATTTTACAAAATCTGGTAATGCTGCAGTATAACTTTCTGAATAATTTTTTTCATGTAAAAGTTCCTGCCATTGTCTTACCATTCCCATATATTGATTATTGAGAATAAAAATTTTTATTGGAAGATTATATTGAACTGCAGTTGACATTTCTTGCATGGTCATAAGAACTGAAGCTTCCCCAGCAATATCTATCACTAGTTTTTTTGGATGAGCTACCTGAACTCCTACTGCTGCAGGCAAGCCGTAGCCCATTGTTCCTAATCCTCCCGAAGTCATCCATCTATTTGGCTTATTAAACTTATAATGTTGAGCAGCCCACATTTGGTGTTGTCCTACTTCGGTAGTAATATAAGTATCTTTATCTTTTGTTAATTCATAAAGTCTTTGAACCGCATGTTGAGGTTTAATTATAGTATCGCTATTTTTAAAGCTTAGAGATTTTTTTTGTCTCCATTTTTCAATTTGGGTCCACCATTTTGCAGTCTTTTGTTTATTGGAGTTTAAAAAATTTTTATTTTTTTCTTTAAACGCTTTTATTAAATTTTTTAATAAATCACCAACATCACTAATTATTGCCAGATCAACCTTAATATTTTTTCCTACCGAAGAAGGATCAATATCAATATGAACTTTTTTTGATTTTGGAGAAAATTCATCTACCTTCCCAGTAATTCTGTCATCAAATCTTGCACCAATATTTATCATTAAATCACAATCGTGCATTGCATTGTTTGCTTCAAAGGTTCCATGCATTCCAAGCATTCCTAAAAACTGTGGATCATCTCCTGGATAAGCTCCAAGACCTTGGAGTGTAGAAGTGATTGGAAATCCTGTAAGTGAAACTAATTCTCTAAGTAATTTACTAGCTTCAGGACCTGAGTTAATTACCCCTCCACCACTATAGATTATTGGTTTTGATGATTGCTTCATTAGTTTAATTAATTCCTCTAAATGTTTTGAATTAATTTTTTTATTAATCTTACCGTTTAATTTTTTTTCTAAATCTTTTTTTATAAATTTATATTTAGCTTTTTTAAATTGAACATCTTTTGGAATATCAATTAAAACTGGTCCTGGTCTTCCTGTGGTTGCTACTTCAAAAGCTTTATGCATAATTTTTGAAAGATCATTTACATCTTTTACTAACCAATTATGTTTAGTACATGGTCGAGTTATTCCTGTTGTATCAGCTTCCTGAAATGCATCTGTACCTATTAGATGAGTTGGAACTTGCCCAGATATACAAACTAAAGGAACTGAGTCCATATAAGCGTCTGTCAATGCAGTTACTGCATTCGTAGCTCCTGGTCCAGAAGTTACTAACAATACTCCTGGTTTGCCAGATGAACGGGCGTAACCTTCTGCAGCATGACCAGCACCTTGCTCATGTCTTACTAAAATATGTTTAATTGATTTATGATTTTTTAATTCATCATAAATAGGAAGAACAGCTCCTCCAGGATATCCAAAAATATGATCTACTTTTTGGTCTTCGAGACACTTGAATACAATTTCTGCACCAGTAAATAATTTTGACATTTATACAATCTATCGGAGAATTGACTTGCGTCAAGTTTTAGCTGATTTCTTTTAAAATTTTTTTAGTAAGAACTGAAAAATCTTTAGAATAAAGCTTTTTCCAAGTACTCATATGACCTCTAGACCATGTATTTTGTCTCTTTGCATATTGTCTTGTTCTAATATTTACGAGTTCTACTGCTTTCTCTAAAGTAATTAGACCTTTTAAATAATCCTTTATCTCGCTTATCCCAATAATTTTATTAGCGGATAGAGACTTATCTATTTTTAATTTTAAAAATTTTTTGACTTCTTCTTTGCATCTATCTTTAAACATAGCTCTAGTTCTTTTAGATATTTTTTTTATTAGTTCTTCTCGTGGAGAATTTATAAAAATTTTTTTTATGTCATAATCTAAAAAATCAGATTTAGTGTTTGATGACCATTCGTACAATGATTTCTTAGTAAACATTTTTACCTCATATGCTCTTAGTGTCCTTTGAGAGTCGTTGGAAGAAATCTTTATTTTGCATATAGGGTCAATTGATATAAGTTTTTCATAAAAACTTTTTTGTCCAATCTTTTTGTGTAGTTCTCTATTTTTTTTCCTAAATTTTTTAGTAATTTGAGGAATTTTGCTAATCCCTTTGGTTATTGCATTAAAATATAGACCTGTTCCTCCTACTAGAATTGGTATCTTCTTTTTTTTTATACATTGATTAATCTCCTTTTTTGCCAAAAGAAGCCAGTCACCTGTTGAAAAATATTTTTTCACTGAAAAAATACCGTACAAGTGATGTTTAACTTCATTTATATCTTTCTTGGATGGCCTTGAGGTCAAAATTGAAAAATCTTTATAAATTTGCATACTATCAGCATTAATTATTTCTCCATTAATCTTTTTAGCTAAAAGTATCGCTATTTTTGATTTTCCTGATGCAGTAGGGCCAGCAATTAGAACTATTTTTTTTTGAAAAGTTAATTTTTTATTCAAAACTAATTAATTTTAACACCAAGGTATCTTCTTTCACCATTGTTGTTTATGATGGTTAATAATAATGTTTGCTCACCTTTTTTTATTATCTCACCAACTAATTGATCTAATGAATTTGAATTAATAGATTTTTTTTGAACTTCAAGAATAATATTATTTACACTAAGAACTCTACTTAGTGGGCTTCTATTAGAAATCTCAACTATAACTACTCCTTTAGTATCTTTAGGCAAACTTCTCTGATTAATATCGTCCTCGTTGATATCTCTAACGGTAATCTTTAATTTTTCAATTTCAACTTCTTTCTTTTTTTTATAAGATTTTGTTCCTGCCTTAAATTCTTTAGAGGACTCTAAGCGTCCAAGTGTTAATCTTTTAGAAATTAAAGTTTTATTTCTCCAAATTTTTAAAACAACACTTTTTCCTACATCAGTACTAGCCACAGCCTTTGGAAGTGTTCTCATTGTATCAATTTTTTTTCCATCAAACTCTAGAATTATATCTCCAGCTTTAAGACCAGCTCTTTCTGCTGGACTATTTGTTGCAACACTCGCAATAAGTGCCCCTTTTGGTTTTTTTAATTTTTCTACCTCTGCAATTTCTTTTGTAACTAATTGAATTCTAACACCTAACCAACCACGTCTTGTTTCTCCGTATTTAACTAATTGATCAACAACGTTTGATGCTGCATTTGATGGAATAGCAAATCCAATTCCTACTGAACCAGTTTGTCCGGGTGCAATAATAGCTGTATTAATTCCTACTACTTCTCCTTTCATATTGAAAAGTGGTCCTCCAGAATTTCCTTGATTAATTGAAGCGTCAGTTTGAATAAAATCATCATATCTAGTTAAATTAATATCTCGATTTCTAGCTGAAATTATTCCTGAGGTAACTGTTCCTCCTAGCCCAAAGGGATTGCCTATAGCTACTACCCAATCTCCTACCCTAGCTTTATCAGAGTCTCCAAAACTTACAGGGGTAAATGTATCTTTTGATTCAATCTTTAAAACTGCTAAATCAGAATAGGAGTCCGAGCCTATAACTTTTGCTCCATACTCTTTATTTCCAACTTTGACTAGAATATCCTCTGCATTACTAATAACGTGGTTGTTTGTGATGACTATTCCTTTTTTGTCTATTATGAATCCTGATCCTAAGGAAGATGCTTGTCTTTCAGTTGGTCTATCAAAATCTTTAAATAGCTCTTCAAATGGAGAACCTGGGGGAAACTGAAATGGGAAAGAATTTCCATTAGTTCTAATTGTTTGAGTTGTCGCAATGTTTACTACTGAAGGCATTAACTTTTCAGCTAAATCTGCAAAAGACTCTGGAACAGGTTTTGCGCTTAGATAGTTAAAAGAAACAAAAGTTAAAAAAAACAGATAAAATGATATCTTTTTAAAAATTTTCATCTAATTTTTTATGTACCAAATAATTAAAAATCCCATGATCAAAAAAAAAATCCCAGAAAGTCTTAATTTGTTTTCAGGAGTATTCTCAATCATTTTCAACATATTTTTTATTTTTGACGGAAACAAGGCAACTAAAAGCCCTTCAATAAAAAAAAGTAATCCTATAGCGGTTATAAGATCCTTCATAATTTAAATTTAAGGTTTTTTTGCTGAGCCAGGTTTAATTTTTCCAAAAAACTTGAAGAAATCACTATCCGGTGAGAGAATTAAAGATGTTTCTCCGCCTATCAAAGCTTTTTCATAGGCTATCATAGCTCTATAGAATGCGAAAAACTGAGGATCTTTTCCAAAAGCACTTGCAAAAATATTATTTCTTTTTCCATCACCCTGACCTTTCATAATCTCAGATTGTTTTTTTGCATTTGCTAAAATTACAGTAACATCTTTGTCAGCAGTTGAAGTTATTTTAGCAGCTATTTCTGCACCTTGAGCTCTAAATTCTTTTGCCTCTCTTTCTCTTTCTGTTTGCATTCTTTTATAAATTGCCTCACTATTGGCTGGTGGAAGATCTGCTCTTTTAATTCTTACGTCTACAATGTTTATCCCAAAACCTTTGGCTTCTTCGTTAACATCATTTTGGATAATTTCCATTTGTCTAACTCGATCTGTAGATAAAAGAGTGGCTAATTGTTGTTTTCCTAGGACTCCTCTCAATCGTGAGTTTATAATTGTAGAAAGTCTAGATCTTGCAACTCTTTCATTGCCAACTGAAATATAAAATTTTAAAGGATCGACTATTTTAAATCTAGCTATTGCATCTACTATTAATCTTTTTTGATCAGCTGCAATAACTTCTTCTGGTGGATTATCTAAATTTAATATTCTTTTATCTAAGTAGATCACGTTTTGGATAAAAGGTATTTTAAAATTTAGACCAGCTTTTGTAATAATTTTTTTTGGATCACCAAACTGTAAAACTATTGCTTGATTAATTTCTTGTACAATTATTATAGATTGAAATAAGAAAACTATTAAAACTACTATTGCTGGGATTATAAATTTAGGAGCTTTCATTATTAATTATCCTTTTTTTTTAATTCTGGTAGTGGCAAGTAAGGAACTACCCCAGAACCTGCTTTTTTATCAATAATAACTTTATCAATATCTGCTAAAACTTTTTCCATAGTTTCTAGGTACATTCTTTCTTGGGTAACTTGTTTAGCAGTTTTATACTCATTGTATATTGCCAGGAATCTGCTAGCTTCACCTTCGGCTGCTGCTACAACTTGTTTTTTATAAGCTTCGGCTTCTTGTAAAATTTTTTCTGCTTCACCCCTAGCTCTTGGAATAACATCGTTCGCATAAGCTTCAGCTTCGTTTTTAGATCTTTCTCTATCTGCTCTAGCTGCCTGTACATCTCTAAATGCATCGATAACTTGATTTGGTGGATCGGCTTGCTGAGTTTGAACTTGGGTAATTTGAATACCAGATCCATACTCATCTAAAATTTGTTGCATAATTTCTTGAACCTCTACTTCTATTTTAGATCTACCTTCAGTTAAAATAGACTGAATAGGACTCTTTGCTATAACTTCTCTCATGGCTGTTTCTGATGTAGCTTTAACTGTTTCGACAGGACTTTGAATGTTAAATAGAAATTTTTGAGCATCTTTAATTACCCAAAATACTGAATAATTAATATCAACAATATTTTCGTCTCCGGTTAACATTAAGCTTTCTTCATCAACATCTGCTACTCCTGAAGATCTCCCGGTATCACTTGCGGGTCTAAAACCAACATCTATTCTATTAACTTTTGTAACCTTAGGAGTCAAAGCTCTCTCTATAGGTAAAGGTAAGTGATAGTTTAATCCAGGTTGTGTGGTTTTAATATACTTTCCAAATCTAAGTACAACTCCTTGCTCATCAGGCAAAACTCTATAAAGACCACTTGCGGCCCAAAGAACAGCTAAAACAACTAGCAATAAAAAAATTGATTTTCCTCCCCCAGATTTTCCCCCAGGTAAAAATTTATTAATTAATTTTTGGAAATTTTTTATTAGATCGTCAATATTAGGGGGTTCTCTTCTTGTTCCTGAGCCATTATTGCTAGGGCCAGGATCAGATCCCCACGGAGATTGATTTTTAAATATATCTTTGATCATGACACTTTATATAGTGACTTTTCTTACAAAAACAAGTTAAGTTAAAGTGTCATTATGTCCAAAAAGAAAGAAGAAATGAGCAAAATAGCAAAAGAAAAACTTACTCCTAAGAATTTTACTAGAAATCCAATAAATGGAACAAAATATGCCATTATGATTTCAAGTGCTAAAGGTGGAGTTGGAAAATCAACTTTTGCAATTAATTTAGCTTTCGCTCTAAAAAACTTGGGAAATAAAATCGGTGTGCTTGACGCTGATATTCATGGGCCTTCTCTTCCAAAATTAATAGGGCTGAATGAAAAACCAAAAAATGAAGATGGAAAATTTCTTGTGCCTATAGAAAAATATGGAGTTCAATGTATGTCTATGGGTTTTTTGGTTGATGAAATAACGCCAATGATCTGGCGTGGTCCTATGGTTATAAGCGCTATAAGAACAATGACTGAAAAAGTTTTGTGGAAAAATTTAGATTTTTTAATCATTGATATGCCTCCAGGTACAGGAGATGCACAATTAACTTTTGCTCAACAGATTAAAATTGATGGTGCAATTATAATTTCAACACCACAAGATTTAGCTTTGCTTGATGTTAAAAGAGGAATTCAAATGTTTGATAAAACTAATGTCAAAATTTCTGGACTCGTGGATAATATGAGTTTTTTTAAAGGTGATGATGGTAAAAATTATAATATTTTTGGTGAAGGAGGTGTTGAAAAAACTGCCAAAGAATTTAATAAAAAGTTTTTAGGAAAAATACCTTTACATCCAGATTTGAGAAAATCTGCTGACGAAGGATTGCCTTTGACTCAATCAAATCCTAAACATGAAATTTCAATAGTTTTTGAGGAAATTGCGAAAAAAATTAAACAAGATTTTCAGTAAAACCAAAAGAGGTCATTAATTCATTCCACTCTCTCTTTGATAGTCCTGAGCTTTCAATATCAACTTTTTCACCTTTTGCCATTTTTTGAATTACTTTTTTTCCTTTGGCTGAAACGTGAACTGCTCCAACTCTATAATCTAAAAAAGCGGCATGAGTAATTGGTACCCATTTTTTAACTGTTTCAAGCATCGCCTCTGCATAAATTCTAATCTCATACTGGGCATGACTATCTGCTCTTAAAAACAAAAAATTCAAAAGATTAAGTAAATCAGTTTTCCAATACCATTGGGTGTAGGAATTTAATGTTAAATTCATTCTAGCTAGCTCTCTTGCTAATCCAGATTTATTTTCATCTATAACTGTTCCATCAAATTTTTCATTAAGCATTTTTTCATAATTATCATAAGTTCTTGTTGCATCTTCTTTTAATATTTTAAGAACTTCATCTGCCTGATCTCCAGTAATTAAGTTTCCTCTTCCTTGACGGTTGATAGATGATTGTGCTGATAATTGTTCTTTTGCTGGAATATAAAATTCTTTATCTAAAATTGAATATCTAGCAGAATATTCATTTACGTTTGCAGTTCTATGTCTAATCCATTGTCTTGCTATAAAAATTGGAAGTTTTACGTGGTATTTAATTTCACACATCTCAAAGGGAGTTGAGTGCCAATGTCTCATTAAATACTTTATTAAGCCTTCATCTGTAGAAACTTTTTTTGTACCTTTGCCGTATGAAACTCTCGCAGATTGAACTATTGAACTATCATCTCCCATATAATCGACCACTCTTACAAATCCATGGTCTAGGACAGGAAGAGCTTCGTAAAGAATTTTTTCAAGTTCTGGAGATGTAACTCTTTTAGTTTCGTTTTTTTGTGACTGCTGGTCTCTTATTTCCTTTGTTTGTTCTTGAGTAAGTTTCATAATTGTCTACTGGGGGTTTAAACAAACTATATTAATAAAATTAATTTTCAACTATCATGGTAGCAAAACGTTAATAAATAATTTCAACTTGGGAGTGAAAAATTATTTAAATTAAATTATTTGTTTTATTTTCTCTTAAAAATAATTTAGTTACTTTTAATTAAAGATGGAAAATTATAGTAAATCTGAATTTGCAATTCTAAAAAAAATTAAGAAACCCCTGGAAATTAAAGAACTCAGACTTCCTGAGCCAAGTAAAAACCAACTACTTGTCAAAATTAAGTATACATATGTTTGCGGCACTCAATTAAATGAGATTAATGGAAAGAAAGGATTCGACCCATATTTACCTCACACACTGGGACATGAAGCAAGTGGAGAGGTACTAAAAACAGGTAATAACGTTAAAGATTTTAAAAAAAGAGATAAAGTAATACTTTCCTGGATTAGAAAAAATACTTCAGATGATAAAAATCCCAGTTACTTAGATCTGAAGGGTAGAAAAATTAATTCTGGTCAGGTAAGTACTTTTTCAAAGTTAACTTTGGTAGCAAAGAGTAGAGTGTACAAAGTTCCAAAAAAATTACCTTTGGATATCGCTGCCCTTTTCGGATGTGCAATACCAACTGGATTCGGTATGGTTTTAAAATATATTAACAAAATTAATAAAGAAAATTATGTAGGAGTTTACGGAGCTGGTGGAGTTGGCTTGATGTCAATAATAGCTTTAAAATCTAAAGGTATAAAGAATATATATGCTATAGATAAAAATAAAAAAAACCTTAACCTTGCAAAACAATTTGGTTGTAAAAAAACTTATAATCTAAATAATATTAAAGATAAAAAAAAATTTGAGTCTGAAATTAAAAAAGAAAAAATTACTTGTAATATTGAAATTTCTGGAAATGAAAAAATGATGAAGGCTTCATTTGAAAACTTATCTCATAATGGAACATGTATTGTAGCTGGCAATCCTAAAAAAGGGCAAGAAATTAAAATTAATCCATATGATTTAATATTTGGGAAAAAAATTTATGGATTCTCAGGAAATGATGTTTCATTAGAAAAAAATATAAAAAATTACTATAAATTAATTAATAAAGTAAACTTTTCTAAATTAAGAAAGATTTATAAAAACTATACTTTTAAAAATATTAACAAAGCTATAAATGACTTTAATAATGGTAAAATACTAAGACCAATAATTAAATTTTAAATTTTAATCCTTTTTTTTCAACCAAAAAATTCATAGAATTATATTTTGAATGATTTTTTATAATGTTATTAATTAGCAAACCTAATTTTTTAAGTACTTGATTATTAGGTTTGCCAAGTATTATTGAAAAAAATTTTAATTTTGGAAAAAGCTTTTGAGCATATTTTATAAAATATACTGAAAGCAATTTAGAGGCTGAGTATGGAAAGTTTACCTTATTATCAAATATACTATCAGAGTTAATCAAAATTATTTTAATATTTTTTTTATTTTTAAGAAACTTGGCTATCCTTATAGGAAAAAAAAGATGGTATTTAAGAAGCAAACTTAAATCATATTCTAAGTTTTTATTTTTTTCTTTTTTGTTAATACAAAAAATAATAAATCTTAAATCTTTAGAAAGAAGTATCTTTTTAATTTTTTTATTTAATTTATTGGTTATATTAAAAAGGTAATGTTTATATTGAAGTGATTGAAACTTTGATCTTGATTTTTTAGAAACTCCATGGACAATAAATTTATTCTTTAAAAAAGAAGTAATAATTGTTCTAGATAATTTCCCTGTAGATCCAAATATTAAACACTCAATATTTTTCATATAAATACATTTTTAAATATTCTAACTAACTTGTCTAGAATATTAAATAAAATAGGACTCATTATTGTTTTATTATTTCTTTTAAATCTTCTTTCTCTATCTTTATAAAGATCTTTTTCTGTAATTAATTTTTTTTTAAAAATGATGGAATTCATTAAATTCATTCTTATAGAGCTATATCGTGTCGTATAAATATTTAAAATTACATATAAAAAACAAAGATATAAAAGTAAATTAACCAATAGTGTGTCAAGATTAGAACTATAATTATAAAAGACTACTATCGAAAATAGTAAATTGATTTTCACTTTATTGATTGATCTAATAGGAAACATATTGATCAAAATTGTTAAAATCAAAAATATTATAAGTAATTTAATTAATATCATTTAGTAATGTGTTACTTAAAAAAATTATACTTCTATACAAAACAGTTCCCTTTTTGCTTAATTTTTTATTGTTTATTATCAATTTTTTTTTCTTTAGGAGATTAAATCTATGCTTTACAAATTTCTTTTCTAAGAAAGATCTCTTAAGTTCTTTTCTTCCAATATTTTGTAAAAAAAATACACTGGGGCTTTCATTGAAAACAATAGTTAAAAATAAAATATAAGAAGTTAGGAAAAGTAAGTGCAGCACCAAATATTCGATTAAGTCCACATTGGTTAAATAATTGGAATAAATAAAATATGAAATACCTGCGTATATTACTGCTGTGATGTGGGGCCAAAATATGGTTTTAACTTTTAATATTTTGAATAAAAAAGACTTAAAAATAATGCTAAATGATAAAGTTATAATTACAGAGATTATAAGGATCATACATAATTCTTTTTTGCTTTTCCCTTATAAAAGCTTCTTTTAAAAACTTTTATTTCAAGAAAAGTTATTAAAAACATTATAACTATTTCAAGAAAATTTTTTAATGAAACAGTTCTGTCAATAACAGATTTATTTTTAAAAAGAACTGGAATTTCTATAAAATTTATATTGGTCCTTAATAGTTTTATATTTACCTCTGGCCAAATACTAAATCTATTTGATAAAAATTTATGTTTTTTTAAGTTTTTAACCTTATAAAGACAAGGTGATTGTATATAATTTACGTTAACTCCAAATGCTATCCCATAAATCATTCTAAAAATCATTGATAAAAAGTACCTTCCAGTTGAATACTTTTCAAAATTTATTGGGAAAAGAGAAGTTAAATCATATTTTGTATACTTATTTAAATGCAAAAGATCTTCAAAAGATAAATCATAGTCTCCTGGTAAGAAAAATAAAAATTTACTTTTACAATGTTTAATAGTCTTTTTAAAGGAATAGCCAACTCCTCGATTATTTATATTACTTAATATTAAAATTTTTTTTCCTTTGAATTGTTTTTTAAAGTTTTCTAAGTAAACTTGAGTTCTGTCAGTGCTTCCATCATTATAGAGTAAAAAATAATTTTTCTTATTAGCGGGGTGTTTAATAAATTTTTTTAAATCTTTAAGAAAAAAATTCAGTTTTTTGCCTTTTTTCTCTTCGTTATAAAAAGGTATAAAAAATGATATCATACAATCTAATCGTATTAGTTTTATTGATTTATAAATTTAAAACTATTTATGCCTCTGGTAAAACTTATTAATTGTATTTACCATATGTTTAATATGTCTTATATCTATAAATTCATGAACTGGCAAAGATAAGGAAGTATTAGCCATTTTTTCAGAAACTGGGAAATCACCCTTTTTATATTTTAAATATTTGGCAGCACGTTGAAGATGAACTGGAATAGGATAATGTACTTTGGCATCTATATTATTTTTAATTAAGTATTTTTGTAAAATATCTCTTTTCTTTACATTAATATGATAAAGATGAAATACTTCTTTCAAATACTTTAGCCTTTTAACTGTAGTTACATTTTTATTTTTAGATAGTAATTTATCAAGAGTTTTTGCATTTTTAATTCTTTTCGAAGTAATATTGTCTAGTTTATTTTTCATCTTATAATTTGCTACTGCAGCCTGAATTGTATCTAACCTAGAATTGTAACCAAAAATCTCAACATTATTCCTATCTTTAAGACCATGGTTACGAATAAGATATAATTTTTTAGCTAATTTTTTGTTATTTGTTGAAATAAAACCTCCGTCGCCCCACACATTTAAGTTTTTGAGTGGATGCATACTATAAGTACAGGCATCTCCAAAACTTACTAAATGTTTTTTTTTAAATCTTGCCCCAATTACATGAGCACTATCTTGCACTACGTGAATTTTATGTTTTTTTGCAATAGAATATATTTTATCCATTTCACAAGGTCTCCCTGCCCAATGAACTGGCATAATAGCTTTAGTTTTTTTTGTTATAGCTTTTGTAATCTTAGACTCATCAATATTGTAATCTTCTTTAATATCTACAAAAACAGGTTTAGCTCCTGCAGTCACTATAGATCCAACAGTTGCAATAAAAGTATAAGGCACTGTGATAACTTCATCTCCTGGGCCAATATCTAAAGCTTTTAATGTTAAAAGTAATGCGTCTGTTCCGTTACCCACGCTGATAGCATATTTTGCTCCAGTACGCCTTGCAAAATTTCTTTCACAAATATTAACTTCATTTCCTAAAGTGTAGTCACCTTTTTTTACTACCTTTTCTACTTCTTTAAAAATCTTTGTATAGTCTGCAAATTGTTCTACTAAATAACTATGATTAATTTTTAACTTTTCATTTTTTTTATACTCTTTGGGTAAGAAATTTCTCATTATTTTTTCAAATTAGGATCGCTATATATTAAATTTTTTTTCGAAAGTTTTTTAAAATGTTTATTATGGTAGATTATTATTTCTTTCAAGCCTTTTTTTAAAGAGTAGACTGGTCTCCAGTTCAATTTTCTTCTAGTCTCTCTAGATCCAAGCTTATAGATTAAATCTTGGCCAATTCTTGGCTTGGTTTTTTTAATCAATTTTTTAACTCTTGATGACTTTAAGTCGCACACGATTTTAACTATGTTTAAAACACTATCAAAGCTATTTCCAGAAAAATGGTAAACTTCTCCAACTTTTCCTTTTTTTAATACTTTATAGATTCCATTACAAAAATCGTAAGTAAAAATAAAATTTCTTTTTGATTTACCGCTTCCTTGAATTGGAAATTTTTTTTTATTGTCTATGCAGCTTATAATTTTTGGTATGAGCCTGTACTGAGGTTGACCTGGTCCATAAAAATTTGAAAATCTGGATATAATTAATGGAAATTTATAATTTTTAAAATAGTTCTTTAATAAAATTTCTGCACTTAATTTTGAAGTAGCATAAGGTGTGCTTGGGTTAAAGATATCATTTTTTTCATTAATAAATTCTTTTGATGATCCAAAAATCTCTGGCGTTGAAATATATACATATTTTTTTAAGAAATTGGATTTACTTAAATATTCGATCATTTTTATTTTAGATAAAACATTTGTTTTGAAATAAATTTCAGAATTTTTCCAACTTTCATTGACCATACAGATTGAGGCAAAATCAACTATAAAATCTGGTTTTAATCTTACAGCCAGTTTTAAAAGCTGATCTGAATTTTTATAAAGATCAATCTTATATTCCCTAAAAAATTTAAAATTCTTATTAAATTTATAGGGTAAATAAGAATTATTTTTTTTTCTTCTATATGTTCCAAATACTCTATATTTATTATTATCCAAAAGATAATTTACCATTGATGCTCCTGAAAAACTTGAACTTCCCAATACTAAGATTTTTGGTTTCATTTGGATTAAAATGGACCTTTAAAATTTAAATCAGGTACATCGTGATTTATAGTATTATTTATTTTAATATTTATTTTTTTATTAGTAAGTATCTTAATTTTATTAATAATATCATTTTTGCTAATGTAAAAATCTTTTGTATAAAAGATACTAGTGGGTGAAGGAATGTCAGGTAAAGTCAATAAAACTGGTGTTTTGGATAATCTGATATTTTTATCTAAATAAATTTGAGATAATATCTCAGATCCTATCGAGCAGACCGGATGTGAAATTGTGTCTAGAATTAAAAGCTTTTTTGTTTTCTTCAAAGATTTTTTGATTGGATTTAAATCTAAAGGCTTAATTGATTGAAGATCTATATGATCAAAAAAAATATTATTTTTATTCAATTCTTTTTTGATTGATAAAATCTCTAAAGTAGAAAGAGAATATGTCACTACCGTAAAATCTTTACCGCTGCTTAAAAGTTTTGAAAATCCAATTTTATTTTTTTTATTATTCTTTTTAATTTCTTTTTCTTCGACTCCATGTAACCATCTATGTTCTATAAAAATTACTGGGTTAGGATCTCTAATAGATGCTTTTAGTAAATGATAAGCATCAGATGGTAACGAAGGCATAACAACCTTGAGGCCAGGAATATGAGCAAACCAACTTTGTAAACTTTGAGAGTGAGTTGGGCCTTGACCCCATCCTTTACCCACAATTAGTCTAATTGTTATTGGCACATTTTTTAGTCCGCCAAACATATAATGCCATTTGGCTGCGCTATTAACTAATTGATCCATAGCTAGTAGAAAAAAATCTAATCTTTGATGCATCATTACACAAGGATTTTTGTAAATAGACATACCTATTCCTATTCCAGTCATTGCATTTTCAGAAGTAGGTGTTTCAAAAACTCTTTGTTCTCCAAATTTCTCTTTGAGCCCGGCAGTGGTGCCAAAAAATCTTAGGCTATCATTCACACCTAATCCAAAACAAACTAGTTTTTTATTTCTAGTCATTTCTTCTTTTAATGCTCTATTAATAGCTTGCGCGTATGAAATTTTCATTTTTTATAGACTAATTTTTTAATATCTTTAAACTTAGGTTTCTTAAATTTTTTTATTGAATTAAATTCAATATTAATATTTTTCATAATTCTTCCTTCTATTGATTTCAATTTCTCTCTTTTAAATAGCCTTTTTCTAATTAAATCTTTTTCTGTGAAAGTTAATGGATCTTTTTTTTTCCACTTTTTTACCTCTTCTAAACTTCTGTAACCAAGCTTAGTATCATCATTAGGTCCACAATGTTCTAAATATCTATAAGTTTCTATTTCAATGAAATGTGGCTTGAAATTATTTCTAACTTTATCAAATATTTTTTTAAAATTTATAAAAAGCTTATAGGGATCATTTTGATTAAGTTTATACGAGATAGCTCCAATTGATTTTGCTAATTTATACAATTTTCTATTTTTTGGCTGTCTATCTTTGAAGTGAGTATAAACTGAGTAAAAATTATTCTCACATATAAAAACTACTGGAAGTTTTTTCAATACACAAAAGTTCATTGACTCAAAAAATACTCCTTCTTCCACTGAGGCATCCCCAACATAAATACAAACTATATTTTTTTGTTTATTTATTTTTAAAGAATAGGCTAACCCAACACCAATCGGTATAGAGTTTGAAACAATTGCAGTGCTACCATAAAAATTATGTTTAAGGTCAGTTAAATGCATTGAGCCACCAATTCCTTTACTGCAACCCTCTTTAAAACCATGAAGTTCAGCAAATAATTTTTTAGCACTTCCTCCTTTTGCCAAATAGTGTGCATGAGATCTATGATAACTTATAGAAATATCTTTTTTTTTTAAAGCTAAACCACTTGTTGCTGCTATAGCTTCTTGCCCTATAGATAAATGAGTTGGACATCTCATTTGATAGTCTTTGTAATTAGTAGATATTTTTTCTTCAACAAAACGAATTTTTTTTTGTAATTCAAAAATTTTTTTATATATATTTTTTTTCATTATGGTTTAAACCAATAAAAATCACCAGTATATTTTGCTTCTAAGAATAGTTTTTTCCATTCATCAGTATGAAGTATAGTTTGGGCTGTTAAATTCCAAGCATACATTAAATCTTTCTCTTTATCATCAGAGTATGCATCTACTGTTATAAACTTATTTTTTTTAGAAACTCTTTCTATTTCCATTAAAGCCTTTTTGCATTCATTTAAGTCTAAATTATGCACTGTTGTAATAGAAATAACTAAATCAAAGTAATTATCTTCATAGTTTAATTCCTTGGCATTGCCTACTTTTAAAAAATTTTTAACTTCTGGTTTGCAGTTCTCTATAGCATAATCTGAAATATCAATACCCTCTAATATTAAATTTGGATTAGCTTTCTTAAAATCATAAACCATAAATCCTTTACCACAGCCAATATCTAAAATCTTATCTCCATCTTTTAGATTATAAAAATCGATAAAATCTTTCACTACATTAACCCAAAATTTTTCATTATAGTTATAACCTCCATAACCCTGTTCTCTATCTCCATCAAAAAATTCTTTACCAAATTTTCTTGCTATTAACTGTTGTTCTTTTGTTTTTGATTTTACTCTATTAGAAATATCTCTTTTAGACTTAGGGTAATTCTTTAATAAATCTATTTCTTTTCCAAGGTTAACTGACATTTAGCTTCTTCATTTTTTTCAAGTTAAAATTTTTAACACCAAATTTGTTTGACTTTTTTTTACTAAAATATTGAATTAATTCATCAATGGCATCATCTACGTTATATTTGGGTTTAAAACCTGTTTTTATTAATCTAGAAGAGTCTTGTCTGTAAGATCTTATATCTACACTCTTATTAATTATAAGTTTAGCTCCAGTTTTTTTTTGAATTTTTTTAGCAATTTTAAGAATACTATAATTTTCAAATCCCATATTATAAATATCTTCTTTGAATTTCTTTTTTTTAAACAAAAAATGATCTACTACCCTAATTATATCTTTAAGATTTACATTTGGCCTTACCTGACTTCCGCCATCAACAAATATTTTCTTTTTATAGTATCCGTCAAAGGTTAACTTGTTGACCGTAACGTCTAAACGTAGTCTTTCTGATAACCCGCAAACAGTAGCAGGTCTCAAGCATTTAATATCAATTTTGTCCTTATAACTTAAGAAAACTCTTTCAGAGATCATTTTAGTTTTATTATAAACTGAGATAGGCTCTAACTTTAGGTCTTCCTTTACCTTTTTTTCTTTTTTAACTCCATAAACACTACCTGAGCTAAAAAAGATTATCTTTTTTACTTTGTTTTTTATTGCATGGTCTGCAATTATTTTTGATGCTAAAACATTTACCTCCCAAGATAAAGTGGGATTAAGCTCTACAGACGGATCGTTTGCAATATTTGCAAGATGAATTATAGCGTAGGTATTTTTTATATTTAATTTGTCAAAATTTCTTATATCCTCTTTGATTAATTTAAGATTTTTATCTTTTTTTAAAAAATTTCCGAACCAACAATTATCTACAATGGTTACTTTATGATTTTGAGATAGTAAGTGTTTGACTAATTTAGTTCCTATATAACCACATCCACCTGTAATTAAAAAATTCATAATATATAAAATTCTTAAAATCTATTTTAAAATATGATTCAAGTATTTTTTAAGCATCTGATAATTAAAAATACTTCCTCTTCCTATTTGATCAATAGAAAAATTAGCAGCTATTGAAGCTAATAACATACTTATTTTTGGATCAATCTTTGAACCTATTGCAAGCGAACATATTCCAAAGAATGTATCACCTGCCCCAATAGTATCTTTATTATTTTGATTAAAAGCAGGGCAAGATACCACCTTATTTTTCTTATCAATTAATACAGCTCCTTTTTTTCCCCGAGTTATTACTAGATTATTTATAGATATTTTTTTTCTTAAATTACTTGCTAATTTTAAAATTTCAGAATTTTTATCTCTTAACTCATATCGTATTTCACTCTCATTAATTACTAAGGTATTAATTTTTTTATATTTAAAAACGGTATGGTAACCACGGTTAAAAGAATTGATCTGAGTATTGAGATAAATTTTGTTACTGTTCTTAACAATTAAATCACTAATTTTTTTCGTTATTATGCCATGACCATAGTCTGCAACTATAATTAAGTCATGGTTTTTAATATTTTTTTTTAATAAATTAAAAAATTTTTTTTCCTCTTGTTTTGATATTAGCTCATCATTTAGATCATAAACTCCTATAATTTTAGTCTTTCGATAATCATCGATATATCTTAGTTTGCTTATTGTGGTTGAGTTTTTCTTTGTTAAAAAATTATGGCTTATATTATTTTTTAAATTTGATTTAACAAATTGCTTTTCGGTTTTTTTATCTCCTAAAAAACTTAAAAGTTTTACTTTATCAGAGAAGCTGGAAGTTAAATTTGCAATATAAGCTGACCCACCCAAAAAATTTGTTTGTTTTTTTGGTTTAATTACTAGCATTGGTTCTTTGCCGGACTTTCCAATAGCTTCTGTCGATATATATTTATCTATAATTGTTTCGCCAATAATTAATATCTTTTTCTTTTTAATATCTTCTAGAGATTGGGTTACTCTATTAAGGTCATAGTTTTTTCTTATAGTGCTTATATAATTTTTACATTCTTCGTTAAAATTCTGCAAGCTGTAATCATTAATAAATTTACTAGAGCTAAAACTAGGTTGTTTAATTATTTTAAATTTTCCTTTTCCTTGTTTTGTAACTTTAATTTCTTTTTTTAAGTTTACATCTCTATTAGTACTTGTGTTTGAATAATCACTTCCTTTACAATAAAAATTAGGTTTTAAATTTTTAATAATTTTTTCTGCAGTCAGATCATTGCTAGGATAAATAAAATCTATACAACTAATTTCTTTGAGAAATTTAATTCTATTTTCCATAGAAAAGGCTGGCCTTCCTGGACCTTTATTAACAAATTTATCATTGGTAATTGAAACTACCAATATATCTCCAAGTTTTTTTGCAGATTTAAAATAATTAATATGTCCAATATGAAGCAGGTCGAAAACACCGTGACATAAAACAATTTTATTTTTTTTAAATTTATTTTTAAATTGTTTAATATTTTTAAAATTTAAAATTTTATTTTTAAAAAGCATATTTTTTTTAAATAATAACTAGATCTTTTATAAAATTTTATAAAGGAACAAGTTACTTGATTTATTACATTTCGAACAAATCATCTCAAGCTGATTATTATTAATCTCAAAAGATGCTATTATATACTCAGCACCTATTTTTTTAACTTCTTGATAGTTTAAAAGCAAATTATTTTTATTACTATAAAATGCATAAACTCTATTTCCCCAAGTATCATAATACTTTTTTAAATCTTTATCTTTTTGAAGCTCTGTCTCGATTATTTTTCTAAATTTTATTTTATAATCTTTAGGATAAATTGTATGGTACCCATCTATAACCTTGATATTATTCATTACGGCAACCATAGGATCTAAACCAACCGACATTAATCTTTTTTCCTGCACAATATTTTTAATGTACTTATAATCTTCAAATTTATAATATCGTTCAAAGGTTTTATTAGTTTTAAATTGGCGACTATCATTAAAATTTTTTCTATAATTATCTTTATTAAATATAATTTTAAAAGTCTCGGTAATATCTGAGTTTAAAAAAGAAGTTCTTAAATTTTCTAAACTTTTTTCATTCATCTTATTCTTTAGTATAAGTTTGATGGACTCATTTAGAGGGTTTCCTAACTGCAAAATTATTATTGAAAAAATAGAGAAACTAAAAATAATTTTTTTTAAATATATTATCTTTGTTTGTGTAAGTTGAGTAATTAGCAATAGAGTCATCGCTAAAGGTAATACTCTATCAATTCTTCCAAAATTGAATCCTCTAAGAAATTCTAAAGGACCTATCAAAAAAAATTCCATAAAATTAGAGCTAACTATTGACCTAAGAAATACTATAAAAAATATAAAATATAATAAGTAATTTATTTTTCTATCTTGTTTTTTTATCGCTACAATTATTAAAAGCAAATATAATATAATTTGTGGAATAGTAAAAAAAAATATTGGGTTATTTATATTCAATCCTAGAAATAAACTTTTAAGAGATAATAATATTGAGGTATAAAAATCATTCATTACAATATCTTCTCTATGCATCTGTAAATCTGAAAATGAAATTAAAATTAGATGAAGATTAGAAAGTATAATTCCCAAGAAAATCAAAAAAAATAAAGTAAAAAAAACTTTAAAATTTTTCTTTTTTTCCATTAGAAAAAATGAAAAAAAAAATAAAACTATTATTGGAAAGAAATCCTGTGCCAATGAAGTATTTAAACAAATAAAAAAAACTACAAAGTAATGTTTAATTTTTAAAACATTCTTATTAATTAATAAGTAAAATATATATGGCATCAAAGAAATTCCAAATCCAAATGGAGGGACAATATTTATAATTGTCGTATACATTAGTCCTCCTAAAGCGCTATTCAATTTTGAATGATTTAAGGATTTTGCTAAAATATAAAAAGAAAAGTAAGTAATAATTTTTTTTAATATTTCTTCAGTAAAATAAAATGTTTTATCGCTTAAAAAAATGTGAAAGATATTGAAAGGATAAAAAATTTTTTCTATATAATACCATTTTATCTCTCCTGACAGAAAATTATTTACACTCTCAAAATTACCTTTATAAATTTCTCCAATAACGTGATCAAAAACAACTGTAATTTCTAGATTATCATGTGGCTCTACTAATATTTCTCCAAAATTAATTAAAGAAAATATATATTGGAGAGATAAAATTAAAAAAAAATAAAAATGAAAATATTTGTTTTTTAATAGTGAAATCATTCTAAATATTTAAAAAATATTTTTTACCTACTTAATTTTATTAGTAATAATCAAATCGCATATGGACAGGAGCCAAATTTGATGAATATTTTCAACGTAATTATATACGTTACTATCTACCCATAGATTTATATTACCAAGCTTGGAAAGAGGATTATTTTTTTTATTACCTGTAAAAGTTATAATCTTCGAAACTTTTTTTCTTTTTGCAGCTTTGCATGCATTTAGCATATTTTTTGATTTGCCGCTTGAGGAAATCAAAATTAAAATGTCATTTTTTTCAGCATAAAAATCTACTGCTTTTTCAATCCATTTTTCAAACCCATAATCATTCGCAAAACAAGTTATTAAATCTGCTTCATTAAAATTAAAAGCTTTAATTTTTGTATTTTTAAGTAAATCTACACTTATATGGCTAGCAATCGCTGCACTGCCCCCATTACCAAATATCAAAACTTTAGAACGTTTTTTTTTGGTATCAATTAATACATTTTTTACTTTAATAATTTTATTAATTGTTTCTTGATCTGGTACTATTTTATTAGAAAGTCTTTTTAGATAGTTTTTAAGAAGGTTGTTCTGATTCATGATAATTTTTACAATATATAACTCATAAATTACATATTTATATTTAAAAATTTAGATAAATTGACTATAATTATGTTGTTGGTTCGCCAACTATGACGATAAACGAATTTCGTAATAAACATTGCGGACGTGGGGGCAGTACCCACCACCTCCACCATATCACTTTTTACTTATGGGGGTGAATTAGAATCGACGAGTGTCTAAAGGCTATTTTTTCGTCCGAGATAGTTCCGACGTAACGGGCTAATTATAAATGCAAATAATAAATTTGCACTTGCTGCTTAATTAACTTGTTAATTAAGTGAACGGGGTTTGGGGC
>MDTG01237279.1_pt1 | contig 22423 bp, 18 predicted proteins | sample 811421 | NCBI WGS metagenome assembly MDTG01 (sample SAMN05326645, study PRJNA326480) | marine metagenome | isolation source: seawater | place: Pacific Ocean: South East | collected 2011
AAGGTCGAGGCTGGCATCCCCGAGGACGACGCCCGGAACCCCGCGACCATCGCCGACAACGTCGGTGACAACGTGGGCGACGTGGCCGGCATGGGTGCCGACCTCTACGAGAGCTACTACGGTTCGATCCTCGCGGCGATGGCCCTCGCGGCCGCGGCCTGCGTGGGCATCTTCGCCGGCCGGACCGAGGAAGCCGCCGCGATCTGGTCCCTCAAGCTGGTCGCCGTCCCCCCCGCGCTCGCGGGCCTCGGGATCCTCTGCTCGATCCTGGCCGTCTTCTTCGTGAAGGCGAAGGAGGGAGCGACCTTCTCGCAGCTGCTCAAGAGCCTGCACGCCGGCGTCTGGCTCTCCTCGGCCATGATCATCGGCCTCGGCGCGGTGCTGCTCTGGTTCATGCTCGGCCCCAGTGCCGCGTCGGAGATCCAGCTCGACTGGTGGCGTCCGCTGGTCGCCATCTCCGTCGGCCTGCTCGGGGGCCTGGTGATCGCCTGGGGAACCGAACAGTTCACCAGCTACGAGTTCGCCCCCACCAAGCGGATCGCGGAACAGGCCGAGACCGGTCCCGCGACCGTGATCATCTCCGGGGTGGCGGAAGGCATGCGTTCGACCTGGATCCCCCTGGTGACCACCGTCGCCGCGATCCTCCTGGCCTTCAGCTTCTGCAACGGCAACGAGAACTTCCTCCTCGGGGTCTTCGGGGTGGGCATCGCCGCGGTCGGCATGCTCTCGACCCTCGGCATCACCCTGGCCACCGACGCCTACGGACCGATCGCCGACAACGCCGGCGGCAACGCGGAGATGACGCACCAGCCGGCCTTCGTGCGTGAACGCACCGACATGCTCGATTCGCTCGGCAACACCACCGCCGCCACCGGCAAGGGCTTCGCCATCGGATCCGCGGCCCTGACCGCCCTCGCCCTCCTCGCGGCCTTCGCGATCACCGTGAAGATGAACCTCAACGACATGGCGGTCACCGGGCAGCCCGCCGCCTTCTACGACGAGTTCCCGTCCGACGGCGCCCTCGAGGGTGACATGGTCGGGAATTCCAGGGAGGTCCGCTACGCCCGCTACATCGGCTCGGGACTGTTCACCATCGCCAAGTCGAAGGATGATCCCGGCACCGTGGGCGGCCTGATGAGCGACCGCAGCGTCCAGCGCATCCTCGACCTCGAGCTCGACCAGAACAACTGGGCCCCGATCACCCGGTCGCCCGGGACCACCACCTGGACCGCGAGCTTCCCGGGGGTCAACGACGGCACCCAGCTGGTCGAGATCACCCCGGTCCCGGAGGCGAGTCTTCCTCAGGTCCTGGCCTACTACGACGTGACGCTCATGAACCCGAGGGTCCTCGCCGGGCTGTTCATCGGGGTGATGATGGTCTTCGTCTTCTGTGCGATGACCATGAACGCGGTGGGCCGTGCGGCCTTCGCGATGATGCAGGAGTGCCGTCGCCAGTTCGAGATCATGAAGAAGGCCTTCAAGAGCAACGGCATGTCCGACGAGGAGATCGCCGATCCCACGAAGTGGCCCTTCGAGGTCACCGCGGACGGCAAGGACTACCCCGACTACGCCTCCTGCGTGACCATCTCCACCTCCGGCGCGCTTCGCGAGATGGTGGTGCCCTCGGTCATGGCGGTCCTGATCCCCATCGCGGTGGGGGTCGTCCTCGGCGTGGCCGGGGTCATGGGCATGCTCGCCGGCGCCCTGGTCTGCGGATTCGCGGTGGCCATCTTCATGGCCAATGCCGGCGGGGCCTGGGACAACGCCAAGAAGTACATCGAGACCGGGAAGCACGGCGGCAAGGGATCCGACGCCCACAAGGCCGGGGTGGTCGGTGACACCGTCGGTGACCCCTTCAAGGACACCTCCGGTCCCGCCCTGAACATCCTGATCAAGCTGGTGAGCGTCGTCTCGGTGGTCTTCGCCGGCCTCACCGTCAAGATCAGCCCGGTGGTCCTCGGAGCGCTCGGGCTCGGATGACCGGTCCCCCCGGGACCGTTGCCGGATGAACCAGCCAGGGGCGGTCAAAGGACCGCCCCTTCACATGGGACGACGATATGTCACGATCACGATCCAGCGCCGACCCCGCCGAGATCCTCGAGTTCGCCGTCGAGGCGGCTCGGATCCTCCGGGACGACAAGTGCGAGGACGTCATGCTCCTCGACGTGCGGGGCCTGTCGCAGGTGTCCGACTACGTCCTGATCGCCTCCGGCACCAGTGAACGGCAGATGAAGACCGCCGCCCAGTCCGTCGAGGACCTCGGAAAGGAGCGGGGCACCCCGCATTTCAAGTCGACCCGGGACACCGGCACCACCTGGGTGCTCGTCGACTTCGTGGAGACGGTGGTCCACCTGTTCGAGCCCGAACACCGTCTCTACTATGATCTGGAGACGCTCTGGGGAGAGGGTCGGAAGGTCGACTGGGACTGACCACCCTTCCCGCCGCCTCCGTGCGGGTACCGAGGAGACCACGAACGTGCTACGAGAAGTCCTCTACGCCAAGATACACATGGCCACCGTCACCCAGTGCAACCCCGAGTACTCCGGGTCGATCACCATCGACTCCGACCTGCTCGACGCGACGGGGCTCCGGGTCAACGAGAAGGTCCTGGTCGCGGACGCCAACAGCACCAACCGGTTCGAGACCTACGTCTTCGAGGGTGAGTCCGGGTCCGGGATCATCGGGGTGAACGGTGCCGCCGCCCAGCTGACCGGGATCGGCCACCGGGTGATCATCATGAGCTTCTGCCACCTCGACGAGCAGGAGTTCTCGGCGCATCGCCCCAAGGTCGTGATCTGTGATGCCGACAACCGAGTCGAGAAGCTGATCCAGTACGATCCCGGTTGATCAACCCCATGCCCATGCATCCCACATCCAATTCCGCGCCGATCGCCTGCCCCGGAGTCTCGGTCCGTCGGCCCCGCCGCGTCGGGACCGGCCTTCCTCTCGCGACCTTGGCGCGGGCCTAGGAGTCGGCATGTCCTTCGGACTCTCACGAGGCAGGGACTTCGACTACGAGGGATTCGGCCTGACCCAGTCCGACCTCCCCGACCCCGGCTCGGGCGGGGTGGATCCCCGATCCTGGTTCACGAATCCCGGGCGTCCCTTCGAGCTCGAGATCGGCTCCGGTAAGGGGACCTTCCTCGTGCAGCACTCGTCCCTCCACCCGGACACCAACTTCCTCGGCATCGAGTGGGCCGGCGAGTTCTTCCGCTACGCCGCGGACAGGATTCGCCGGCACCGGATGACGAACGTCCGGATGCTCCACGCGGACGCCACCGAGTTCATCAGGTACTGGTGCCCGGCCGCGTTCGTCGACGTGATCCATCTCTACTTCTCGGATCCCTGGCCGAAGGCGCGGCACCACAAGCGGCGCGTCGTGCAGGACGAGACCCTCCGGCACATGCACCGCGCGCTGGTCTCCGGTGGAGAGCTGCGTCTCGTGACCGATCATCCCGGACTGTGGTCGTGGTACGAGGAACACGCCGCCCGGAACGCCGGACTGTTCGAGCGAAGGGCATTCGAACCACCCGGTTCCGCGGGGGATGGTGAGCTGGTCGGCACCAATTTCGAGCGCAAGTTCGCCCGCGAGGGGCGTCCCTTTCACTCCATGACCCTGGTCCGCCTCGACTGAGGTCCCCGGTCGCCCCCTGCATGGGGGCAAGAGAAAGGCCCTCGTCGACGTTAATCGACGAGGGCCTAGGAGGAAGAGATGAAGACAGATGTATAATCGGCCATCAGTACCCGAACTGTCCAATCATGATGAAACTTCCCTGTCCCCCCCCGGAATCGGCCCTATTTCGTCCAAATCGACTCGACGCAACGAGTTAAGGATCGCTTCAGGGGCCCCAGAAGGCGTTTTTTACCAGACATTAGTTCGATAAAAATCCGGATTTTTCCATGGCAACCGGTCTTTCACTCGCTAACAAGTGCCAACTGCTCTTCGGAGCGGCGATCGTGGTCCTGCTGGCGGGGGTGCTTGCGGTGCCGTGGTTCCGTTCCAGCGAGCTGGTCGCGAGCGCTCAGCTGGAGATCGCACGCCGGACGGCGGACACCCTCGAAGGTGGCACCGAGAGCGTCCGGCAGCTCACCCTCGACCAGGCAGCCGCCACCCAGAGCCCCTTCCTCGACCGTGCGATGGAGGCCTTCCGTGCCTCCCCCGGTCGTGACGAACTGATCGAGCGGGATGCCGACGCCCCGGACGGTGGTTCACGGATCCTGTACGCGCGTGCGGTCCGGGATGGCGGACGACTCACCGGCGTCGTCTACGTCAACTGGACCGGGGAATTCGGTGCCGGGCAGCTGCTCACCAGCCGGGTGTTCATCGTGGGTGCGGGGATCGGTGCGGGACTCGTCGCGATCCTGGTCTTCTACCTCATCCTCACGAAGCTGATCCTCTCGCCGGTTCGCGAGCTTCGCGAGACCACCGAGCTGGTCGAACAGGGCGACATCGACGCACGAAGCAAGATCCGGACCGGCGACGACTTCGAGCAGCTGTCGAACGCGCTCAACCGGATGCTCGACGAGGTGGGTCGGTCCCAGAGCCGGCTGACCTCCATGAACGAGAGCCTCGACCTCAAGGTCGCCGAACTGGCCGAGGCGAACATCGGGTTGCACGAGTCGAATCGACTCAAGAGCGAGTTCCTCGCCAACATCAGCCACGAGCTGAAGACGCCCCTCAACTCCATCATCGGCTTTGCCGAACTGCTCGAGGAGTTCGCCGGTGGCGAGGACCGGGATCCCGACAAGCAGCTCCGGTACCTCGGCAACATCGTGCTCAGCGGCAAGCACCTCCTCGACATGATCAACGAACTGCTTCAGATGGCCAAGATCGAGGCCGGACGGGTCGAGATCTCCGTCGAACCCACCAGCATCTCGGACCTGCTGGAGGGGCTCTGCGCCATCATGCGACCCCAGGCCGAGCACAAGCACCTCGACCTCCAGGTCCGGGTCCCCGATGGACTGGATTCCGTGGAGACCGATCCCGGGAAACTGCAGCAGATCCTCTTCAACTACCTCTCCAACGCCGTGCGCTTCTCGCCCGAGCACGGGACCATCGTGATCTCGACCAACCGGGTGAGCCGCCAGCGGGGTTCGGGGGGCGTTCGCATCAGCATCACCGACGAGGGGCCCGGCGTCCCCTACGACATGCAGGACGTCATCTTCGAGAAGTTCCGGCAGGTCGATTCAAGCCACACCCGGGTGCATTCGGGAACGGGGCTCGGGCTGGCGATCTGCCGGGAACTGGCCACCCTCCTGGGGGCCACGGTCTCGCTCGTCTCCGAGCCCGGCCAGGGTGCGACCTTCTCGGTGGAGATCCCCCTGCGCTGGCAGAACGAGGACCTCCAGCCCCTGATGGATACGGCCCCGCGTTGAGTCGGGTCCCCGGCGGCCACGCCACCGCTCACGTCCCGGGAGCGACCGGCTCGATGAGTGCGGTGATCCGGCGGTCCGCGTCGGAGGCGATGCGACGGGGATGGGAGGAGTCGATCCGCCCCGGTAGTCCGTCCAGTTCCCCGGTCGACTCCAGGTATCGGATGATTGCCCGGGCCACCGCCGCGGGTTCGACGCTCCCCCCCCTGACCCACATGTCGTAGTCCTCCCAGGAGAGCCTGAGCTGCCGCGGATCCCCGGAATCCCGCCCCGTCCGCTCGAACTCGAACATCCAGCAGCCGTCCCCTTCGGTCTCCCGGGATATCTTGAAGGTGTCCTTCATCACGCGCAAGGATATCATGGAAGCTCCGATCGGAGTCCAGAGTCCTGTCCTACGTGCTAGAGATCATCCTCCTCGGCCTCGGCAACCTGGCGCTGCACAAGTTGCGCTCGGTGCTGACCAGCCTCGGCATCATCCTCGGGGTGGCGGCGGTCATCGTGGTGGTCTCCATCGGTGAAGGCAACAAGCGGACCGCCCTGCAGGACATCGAGGCCCTCGGGGCGACCAACATCATCGTGCGCAGCACCAAGCCCTCCTACAGCGAGTCGACCTCGCAGAAGCGCACCCTCTACATCAACTACGGACTGAAGCGAGTGGACCTCCTCCGGCTCAAGACAGCCTTCGACGAGGACCTTCCGGTGGTCGAGCTCAAGGCGGTCGGCTCGGAGGTCCGCTTCGGACCCGAACGCATCATCTCCCAGAGTTTCGGGACGGTCCCCGAGTTCCTGGAGCTCGCCAACCTTTCGGTGGAGCCTCGTGGCCGCTACCTGCTCGAATCCGACCTCCAACAGAAGACCGAGGTGGCGGTCATCGGGCACACCATCGCGGAGACGTTCTTCAAGTTCGAGGATCCGATCGGGTCCCAGATACGCATCGACATGGTCCCCTTCACGGTGGTCGGGGTGCTCGCCCCCGTGGGCTTCGCGGGAGGCGCCGGGGCCGCGCAGCTGGATCGGGACCTCAACAAGGACATCCACATCCCCTACACCACGGCCATGTCGCGATTCGGGGACGTGGTGACCCGGCGGGAGTCGGGTTCCTTCAGCGGGGAGGAGATCGAGCTCTCGGAGATATACATCTCGGCCCCCAGCACCGACCTGGTCCTCCAGCTGGCCGACCAGGTCAAGCGGGTGGTCGACGTCGGCCACAAGACCGGCACCGACTACCAGCTCATCGTCCCCTGGGAACTCCTGGAGAACGCCAAGCGCGCGATGTTCATCTGGAACGTGATGCTGATCTCCATCGCCGCCATCAGCCTGCTGGTGGGGGGGATCGGGATCATGAACATCATGCTCGCCACGGTGACGGAGCGGACCCGGGAGATCGGGATCCGCCGGGCCCTCGGCGCGACCCGGAGCGACATCGTGCTCCAGTTCCTGGTCGAGACGGGATCGCTCTCGGCGGTGGGGGGGCTGATCGGGATCGTGTTCGGGGTGGTCACCTCGGTGGGCATCGGCCAACTGATCCCCTGGTTGATGAGCCTGAGCTTCTTCCAGGGTCTCTACGAGGGGGAGATCGCGATCAACCCCGTCGTCACCCTCTGGTCGATCGTGGTCTCGTTCCTCGTGGCGGTGACCGTGGGCCTGGCGTTCGGGATCTACCCCGCGATCGTGGCCAGTCGACGGGATCCGATCTTCGCCCTCCGTCACGACTGATCGTCGCCCACCGGCTCCCTTCGGAGCAGCAGCATCGCGCCATCGTCGTCGATCCACCCCCCGAGGTGCTCGACCACCACGAAACCCTCGACGAGATCCCGGTTCCCGATGCCCGGGTCCCCGGTGCTCGCGTAGGTCGGGAGGTTGCGCCTCGGGTATCCGAGGACCAGCCATTCGGTCTCCGGTGGGGGTGGCCGGTCCTTGAGACCCTGCAGGCTGGGCCCGAGGTCGATCACGCGTTCCGGCTCCGCGAGGTACCAGCCCACGATGATCGGGAGGTCGACCACCCCGACCGTGCCCACGCGTGAGCGATCGACCGGTATCCGCTCGACGATCTCCCGCACCGGTTGCCGGGGGACCTGCATCCGCCACGCGAGGTCGAGTCCCCAGCTCGCCAGGAGCCCCCCGGCCAGCACCGCGGCGAGCGCGGGGTGGACCCGGCCCGCCGATCGAAGGCCCGCGGTGGCCGCGAGGATCGTGAAGGGGATCCCCAGCACCAGGAACCGCGCATAGATCCAGGTGCCCAGCAGGAGCACCAGCCCCAGTGCCACCGCGATCGGAGCGCCGCAGACCAGCCCGGTCCGCAGCAGTCGCCGGTCGCCGGGCATCCCGGCCACCCCGAGCAGCACCACGGCGAGTCCCGCCAGTCCGCCCAGCAGGGTCCAGGACCCGCCCAGTCCGAGCACGATCCAGCCTCCCTCGCGGCCCAGCAGGTCCGGTTGGTCGAGTCCCACCCGACGGAAGCTGCCGGTGGTGGCGAGCAGTTCCGGGATCACCGGGGCGAGGAACGTCACCGTGGTGAGCGCCGCGAGCAGGATCGCCAGCAGGGCGAGTCCCGTGCGTCGAGCCGGTCCGCGCCGGCACGCCAGCCGTCCCACCAGCACGCAGGCGTGTCCCATCGGAACCACCACGGTGACCAGGTGGCTCCAGATCCCCAGCGCGCAGCACAGGGCGTACACCGGCAGCATCCAGCGCTTCCCGGTGTCGAGGTACCGGGCCAGGAGGGCGCTCGCACCCGTCGAGAAGAACAGCATGAACGCGTAGCCCCTGGCCTCGGTGCCTTCGAGCACCGCGATCGGACAGGTCACCACCAGGAGACAGCCGGCGAGCGCCCATCGATCGTCAAGGCAGTCCCGGATGAGCACCCAGGTCGGCCAGATCGCCAGGAGTCCCAGGAGCACTGCCGGGAACCTGAGGACCATCGCGTCGAGGGTGCCGCCGTTCAGCACGACCGCCGACCAGCTCGCGAGCGTCTGCAGCACGTGGTTGGCCGGGGTGAACATGTTCCCGATGATCGGTCCCGGGCCGAACTGTCCGTAGTACCAGAACGCCGCGATCTCGTCGTACCACAGGCCTTGCTGGAGAAGCGGGACCCGCACCGCCAGTCCGAGGATCACCAGTCCGAGGATGCCGGCGGCCACCACCCGGGTCTCCAGGATCCGGGGTCGCCCGGGATCGTCCCCGAGGGGGCCGCGGCGCAGCATCCATCCCCCCACGACCATCCAGCAGATCCCGCAGGTCGGCAGCAGGCCCCGCAGGAGCAGGATCCCCGTGCTCGCGGTCACCGGGAGGCGCTCCATGTTCGCGGAACGAAGCGGATGCCGGAACCAGAGTGCCCAGTCCTGGTTCGGCACCAGGCTCGAGATCAGCAGCGCGAACCCCAGGATCAACGCGAACAGTCCGACGAGGAACGCCACCCCTCCGTCCGTTCGGCCGTCGGCCTGCACTCCGCCGGGGTCGTCCGGATGCATCAGCGCCCCCCTTGGACCGGGAGTGACAGGAGCGACGCACGTGGCGCGTCGCTCCCGGGGTTGGTTTCCTGGTCTCGAATCATGCCCTGGTCGCGGGGCTCGTCAGGTCAGGGCGTGGCGTCGGCCGGTTCCTTGACCAGGCTCCGGTCGTAGCCCTCGACCATCGTGCCCTTCGAGGTGTAGATGACGTATCGTCGCTCCGAGGTCCCCGACTGGTCGCTGGTCACCTGCAGCCTCTGGGGGGCGTACGGGTATCCGGCGATCTGGCGGTGGAGCCAGTCCGGGGCGCGGATGATGTAGTTGCCCTGGTAGTAGCGGATCTGGGCGTAGTCGCCCCAGGCGTCCGGCTCGATGAACTCCTCGATGAGGGTCCTGAGCTGGTTGGCACGCTCCTCCTCGGAAAGGCGCTCGGGATCGGAGCTGGGGGAGCCGAAGAGGCCACCACCACCACCACCGCCGCCGCTGCCGCCGCCACCACCGCCGCCACCGCCACCGCGACCACCGCCGCCACCGCCGCCACTGCCGCCACCGCTGCCGCCACCGCGACCACCGCCGCCACCCTGGGTGATGGCGCTGTTGAGGTCGAAGTCGGGCGCGTTGTCGAAGTAGGGGGGGTTGTAGATGAGGTCGAGGATCGGATAGAGACGGGTCTCGCGAGCCGAGGGACGGCTCAGGCCCGATTGGGCGTCGATGTCGCCGATCTCGATGAATCCATCGCGGATCTGCCAGGTGCAGGGGGTGCCGTAGGCGTCGGAGGCCTGGTCAAGGACGAGCTCGAGGACGCTCACGGCCGGCTGGTCGGCGACCTCGAAGCCCTCGATCTCGGTGTCTGCGGGCAGGCCGAACACGTTGTCGTTCTCGTAGCGTCCCTTGATCGGGACCCCGATCTTGTCCGAGATCACGGAGACCGCATCCTCGACCATGGTCCCGGCGCCGAAGTTCACGCTGATGTTCTGGTTCACCAGTGCGCCAAGCAGCATCGGCTTGGTGATCCCGGGGTTCCGGCTCTTGCCCAAGGCGGCCGACCTGAGTCGTTCCTCGAGACTCTGTCCGGTGACGGGGGCGGCGATGAAGGTCACGATCAGGGCTGCTGGAAGCAGGAACTTCTTCATTACGGTCTCCTCGTGGTCAGGGGAAGCTGTCCAGAGTATATCGGATCAAGGGGGTTCCCGGACCCAGGTATCCAGCCTCGATTGGACCCACTCGATGCTCGTGACCCCGTGCTTATTCGTCGGCCCCGCCCCCGGGGTTCCCCTCCACGTCGCCTTCCGGGGGGGTCGGGACCGGATCCGGATCGACTGACACCGTTCCCGGCTCGCCGTCGGGGGCCGTGAGCAGCTCGGTGGCGAGCAGGAGGGCCAGGGAGGTATCCCTCAACCGGATCTCGTTGCTCCAGGGAGCGCGCTTGATGCCACCCCGGGCCCGTTCCGGTCCCGGGGCCCGGTGCAGCTGGCCCGGATTGACCTGGATCTGGTCGACGAAGCGCAGCGACCGCCGGGTGGCCTCCGACCAGGCCTCGCGGAGCGAGGGATCGAGGGGCCCGGGTGGGGTCCGTAGCACGATGGCCAGCGCATAGGCCGGCCTCAAGGAGCTGGAATCGGCGGTGGTCCGGGTTGCCCCCCGGGTCACGAATCCACCGACGAGGTCCTCCACCGGCGGGGTGCTCGCCACCAGGGAGCCCGAGTGGCCGATCTGGGCGGCCACCAACGCATCGATCGCCTCGACCACCTGCGACCAACGTTCGGAGTCCTCCCCGACCGGCGCGGCGGATCCGGCCATGAGCAGCCAGGGGAGGGAACCCGCGAGGTTTCGCTCGTCGTGCATCGACCAGGTCCGTTCATCGAGCTTGGCCAGGACCTCCCCGGGAATGCTCCCCGGCCGGGCGCGTTCAAGGGCCGTGGCCGCCAGGTTGCGCAGAGCCATGGTGTTGGACCCCGCTTCGTCCTGTCCGGCCTCCCGCCCGGCCTGTTCCACCAGCAGGGCCTCGGCCTGCTCCGTGATCCGCGGAAGGAGCAGGCGGATGCCGATCGCCCGGCCGAGTTGCTCGAGGTCCAGGGTCGCGAGTGTGACCAGCGCGGCCGCTTCCGGCGAGTCGAGGGGAGGGTCCTCCACCGAATCCACGATCTCAAGTCGTTCGAGGATGAGGACCGCGAACCTCGCGAGCTCCTCACGCCCGGGGTTCGCGAGGCCGGGCGCGTTCAGGGCGTACCGGGCGACCGCCCAGGCGGCCAGCGCCTGGTCGTTGGCGGAGGCGATCAGGGGTTCGAACTCGTTCCGGACGAAGTCGTAGTCGCCGAACAGGCCGAGTGCGATCAGTCGCTCGCCCCCGGGAACGTCGCCCACCAGCTTGTCGGGGTCGCTGGCGAGCCTGGCCCTGATGTTCCCGAGGCATCCCGTCGCCAGGTCGACGGCGGTGTCGGTGACCTCCTCCGGCGACTGCACGAAGACCCGTCGGGCGCTGCGAACGGACTCGTGGGGGGGAGCGCCCGGGGCATCCTGGGTCAGGGTGAGGGTCTGGAACCGGTAGATGCCGATGTCCTCGAACTGCCTCAGTTCCGCGGGCGAGCGGGGGGGCAGCCCCGCCTCCCGCATCAGCCGGATCAGGCTCCTGGTCGGCCGGTCCGCCTGTCCGAAGGCCTGCATCCGACCCGGAAAGACATAGCTCCACTGGTCGTCCCGGCGCAGCGCGAGGCCGTCGATGCCCGGTCGGATCTCGGTCCCCACGTCCTCGATGGTCCTCCCCAGGACCGGACTGGGTTCCCCCGCCAGTTCGAGCTCGATGGTGGACCCGCGCCCCACGCTCGAGATCATCTCGATCGGAAGCTCGCGGACCTTCGGGCTCCGGCGTGCATTGCGCACCGCTTCCCGAAGTGCGACGTACAGGGTCTCGCTGCCGAGGTCGGCGGCGTCCCCCACTCCGATGATCTGCCCCCGGAACCGGATGATCACGCTGACGGCCCTGAACTCCGGTTCATCGATCCCGATCCGGTCCCGCCCGGCCGGGGGGATGTGCAGGTCGTCGACCATCGAACGCGCGCTGAACCACGCGGCGATCCCCTCCTCGATATCCGGACGCTCGTCCGCCGGGGTGCCGGGGGCGGCGCCGCAGGCCAGTCCGAGAAGAGCGGCGACCAGCACGGGCAGGGCTCCGCGGGGTGCCGGTCGTAGGGCTTGGGGGGGACGCGAGGGTGTCATCGTGGGCTCGCTCCTGGGGAAGGGTGGACCGTTCATGGAGTCGTGTCACAGTTTCGTGACGGGTCCCGAGATGGTACCCGTGCCCGCCGTCGCCGTTGGGCGACCGACAACCAAAGATCGGATGGAGTCAAAGAGATGGTTCATGCATTCTCGTCGTTGGACAGCTACCGCAAGCGCATCGCGCTACTCACGCTCCTGTCGTTCGTGGCGATGTGCTAGGGAATCCCGCCCCCGCGCGGACCGCTGAGCATGAAAAACGCCCACAGCGGGGCTGTGGGCGCAGGGTGGTCCGTGAAGGGCCGGTGGGGGGTCAGAACTCGATCTTGTCGGTTCCCATGGCCCCGTGGTCGTCCATGCCGCCCCGGGTCGGGAGATCCTGCTCGCCCGCACCATCGCCGGTGGAATCACCATCCAGTCCCTCGTCCGCGCCGCCCCACTGGGCCCGCTTGAGCGAGAGACCGATCTTGCGTTCGTCGATGTCCACCCGGAGGATCTTGACCTCGACCTCCTGGTCCTGCTGGACGATGTCCTGCGGGTTCTCGACCTTCTCGTCCGAGAGTTCCGAGATGTGGAGCAGGCCCTCGAGACCCTCCTCCAGGGCGACGAACACCCCGAAGTTGGTGATCTTCGTGACCGCGCCACGCACGATCATGCCGGGACGGTAGGCATTGGGGATCGCCTCCAGCCAGGGGTCCTCCTCGAGCTGCTTGAGGCCGAGCCCGACCCGCTGCTTCTCCTGGTCGACGTCGACCACCACGCACTTGATCGGGTCGCCCTTGGTGAGCACCTCGTTGGGGTGGGCGATCTTCTTGGTCCAGCTGATGTCGCTCACGTGCAGGAGTCCATCGATCCCGGGTTCGATCTCGATGAACGCGCCGTAGTTGGCGAGGTTCCTGACCGTGCCCTCGATGATGGTCCCGGGCGGGTACTTCTCCGCCACGAGCTCCCAGGGGTTGACCTCGATCTGCTTCATGCCGAGGGAGATCTCGAGCTTCTCCTTGTTGATGTCGAGCACCACGATCTCCACCTCGTCCCCGACGGAGCAGACCTCGCTGGGGTGGTTGACCCGGCGGGTCCAGGACATCTCGGAGATGTGGACCAGGCCCTCGACGCCCTCCTCGAGCCGCACGAACGCCCCGTAGGACATCAGGTTCACGACCTCGCCCTTGATCCGGGAGTTGATCGGGAACTTGCCCTCGATCTCGTCCCACGGGGAGGTCTCCTTCTGCTTGAGGCCGAGTGCGATCTTCTCCTTGTCGCGATCGATGTTGAGGATCTTGATCTCGATCTCCTCGCCGATCTTGACGATCTCGCTGGGGTGGTTCACCCGGCCCCAGCTCATGTCGGTGATGTGGAGCAGGCCGTCGATGCCGCCGAGGTCGATGAAGGCACCGAAGTCGGCGATGTTGGTGACGGTGCCGCGCACCAGGTCGCCTTCCTTGACGGAGTCCATCAGCTTGGTCTTCGCGTCCTCGCGCTCGTCCTCGATGAGTCGCCGGCGGGAGATCACGATGTTGCGCCGCTCCTTGTCGATCTTGAGCACCAGGGCACGGATCGTCTTCCCGATGAACTCCCCGATGTCGCTGGGACGACGGATGTCGACCTGCGACGCGGGCAGGAACACCGGGACCCCGATGTCGACCAGCAGGCCGCCCTTGATCTTTCGCATGACCCGTCCGTCGATGATGTCCCCCTCGTTCCGGGTCTCGAGGATCTTCTCCCAGCCACGGATGCGATCGGCCTTGCGCTTCGAGAGGGTGACCGATCCGTCACGTCCCTCCAGCGACTCCAGCAGGACCTCGATCTCGTCCCCGATGGTGAGGTCGGTCGCGGTCTCCTCGAATTCGATCTTGGGGACCTGGCCCTCGGACTTGAGGCCCACGTCGATGATCACGAAGTCCTTGTTGACGCCCACGATCTTGCCGGTGAGGATCTCGCCGGACTTGAACTTCGCGATCTCGTCGCCGAGGACCTCGTCCATGTAGTCGGCCTTGTCGATCTCGCCGAGTGCTTCCTTGAGCATGTCCTCGACGGTCCCGTCCTCGGTGCCGATCTCCTGAATCAGATTGAAATCTACCATGTGTCTGTGTCGCGCTCGACCCGGATCTCCACCACGCGCGCGCTGTCGTGGCTTCCTTGGTTCTCGTCTGCGGTCGGTGCACCCTGCACCGTTTGGCCCGCGACGGATCGTCGAGTATAACGGGCCCAGCGGGAAAGTGGTTCCCCGATCCCGATGATCTCCCTTTCACCGGACCCTCGCGAGGAGCCCCATGGCCCCGAACCTCCACACAGGCCTCTCCGCCGCCATCCTGGTCGCGATCTGCGCGGGCTGCACCAACTCCAGCAAGCAGGTCGCCGGGACCGATATACCGGTCATCCCCCAGCTGCAGCACACCGGTACGAACGTCGTCTCCGGCAGCCGGAGCTCGATCACCGACGGATCCGCGAGCTTCCAGGGGCCCGTCTACGACGCACTCGAGCGCGCTCGGTGGTCCGAGGCGAACTTCGAGCACCTCGGCTGGACCTTCGAGAAGATCAGCGGGACCCCGAGGCAGGCCACCGCGATCTTCGTGAAGCCGGTGAAGGGCTCGGACGTCCAGCGGGTGGCGACCCTCGACGTCACCGCGGACCGACGTGACGGCACCGCCACCATCCACTTCAGCACCAGGACGGCCGGCTCCGGTGCCGCCCCGGCATCCGGTGAGCCCGAACGTGCCACGGCCGCCGACCCGGGGACGCCTCCCCCCTCGAAGCCTCCGCCTTCCGCCGACGGGTGAGGGTCATGACGTCCCGGTCGTCGGCTTCGAGTCCGGGATCACGTGCAGTGCCCGGTCCAGCCTGCGAAGCACCACGAAACCCATCGCCCCGGTTCCCGTGATGAGGGCCGCGATCCCGAAGACCCACGCGTCGTGTGCCCCCGGACGGAGGGCCTCGTAGAGGGTCACTCCGAGGTAGGGGGCGATGATGCCCCGCACCCCGGTGAGCGCCACGTGGACGCTCATGTACTGCGAATCCTCCTCCGGGGGGGCGAAGTGCTGGTGACCGAGATTCCAGGCCAGCACGCCTCCTCCCCAGCCGATGCCCAGGACCACCGCGCCGACCACCATCACCCAGTACTGCTCGGAGAGGGTCCCCGCCAGGAAGCAGAGCGCGGCGAGCACGAAGACCCAGGAATGGATGGCGCGGTACTGGACCACGTGCATGCGACCGAGCAGGCGCGCCCAGAGGGGTATGGCGAGCGGCATGAGCACCGGGGGGATGATCGCGGTGATCATCAGGGCCGCGAGGTAGGAGGCGCCGAAGGTCTCGTCGAGGACCAGTGCGAGGACCGGGATCATCAGCAGGTTTCCCGTGCCGAAGACGAACTGGCTGACGATGTACCGGCAGTATGCAGGGTTGCTGCGCAGCACCTTGAACGCCCCGAAGGGATTCCCCAGCGGCCCTCCCGACTGCCTCGACCTCCGCTCGATCCTGGTGAGGCGGCTCTGCCCCCGCAGTCGCACCCGGGCGTACACCATCGCCCCCAGGGCCCCGAAGACCGCGAGGGTGGGGAAGATGATCCTGAACGCGTACTCGTCGATCCGCTCGAGCCGCCCCGGGTCCAGGGGCAGGGCACCCAGGGCCCGGGTCCCCCAGGCGGACCCCGAGGCGAAGGCATCCAGGACCTCGGCCAGCACCAGCACGCTGGTCGCCGAGATGATCGCCTGCACGCTCGCAAGCCGGCCGGCGATCATGGTCCGGTCCCCGCTCGGGTAGTTGGCGCGCCAGACCGCGGCCCTGGTGGTGATCACCCCGCTCCAGAAGATCCAGCCGACCAGGACGAGCCCGGCCATCATCCAGGCGCCGGCCCCCGTCGCGGGGATCAGTGCGATCAGCCCCACCGATACGGAACAGCCCAGCATCAGCAGCACGATCAGCCGGACCTTCGGACGGCCGCATGCCAGGTTCGCCCAGAAGGTGCTGGTCAGGTTGCCGACCGCGGTCGCCGCACCGATCGTGGCGACCGCGAGGGCCAGCCCCGCCTCCGTGGTGCCGGGTGCATCGGTGAAGGTCTTCTTGAGCACCACGCTCATCGCCCCGGCGTTGATCCCCGTCAACATCACGGGCATCAGCGTCCACGAGGCGAGTTCACGCGCATAGTTGGCCCGAAGCATCGGCCTCAGGTGCCGGGGGTGGAACGAGGCCACGAAGGTATAGACCAGGTCGAAGGCGGTCTGGGCTCGGTTCGGAGAGGTCATCCTCGGACGTCCCTGCTGGACACGACGCGCCCCGGCTCACGGCCGGGGCGCGTCAAGGAGGTTCATGCGCTCGCGATCGCGACCCGGTCGCCAACCGCCAGCTGGTCGATCAGTAGGGCTGCCCCGAGGTGGAGACGGTCCAGAGCGGGCTCAGGGTGCTGGGGTTGTCAGTGAACCAGACCCGTCCCAGATCGCCCCACATCAGCCGGATGTCCGCGTTCTGGTTGACCGCGAGGTTCCGGTCCACGTCGACCTGGCGCTCGCTGATTCCCTGCAGTTCCGGAGTGAGGTTGCCGCTGATCGCCTTGTAGCTGTAGTAGTCCTTGTCGGATCGGCAGCCTCCAAGCATGCCGCCGCAGACCACCCCGATCCCCGCGCACAGCAGCGCGGCCCGCATGGTGTTCACTGGTTCGTTCATCGCTTGAGTGGTTCGCTTGTCGGGCATTGGGTGATCCTTGCTGTGGGCAACGGCTTCGGGCGGACCGGAATACGGCCGTGGCGTCCGTGACGGGGGTCAGGGGTCCGCCTGCGCCCTCCGAGGCTACCGGTCCCGGGGCCTCCAGTCAAACTCCCGGTCCGGACTGGACCGACCCCTTCTGACGGGTACACTTGCCCTGACGGTACTCGGGTCCCGTCGGATCGGTCCCGGTCGCATTGCTCGGGCCTTTCAGAACCCCGAGGGATCGCGTGCCGCCGACGATGGCCAGGCCTCACGTGTCCGACGGACACGGAGTGGAAGGTCGGGATCGGATGGTCGCGAGCCCACCTTGGAAACGGGGTTCGAGTCAATTGCCGGGATCGAACCCGGGGCCTCTCACGAAGCCACCGTGTCGACGATTGCCGCCGGCGGGACCCGACTACCGTCCGATGGGCCGCCCACCCCGGCGGTCATTCCTCGAGGAGTCCCCGCTCGATCGCGGCCCGGTAGTCCGCCGCGACCGACTCCAGGGCGTCGGGTGCGACCCGGACCGCACCGACCACGGTCATGAAGTTGGTGTCGCCTCCCCATCGGGGGACCACGTGTCCGTGCAGGTGTTCGGGAACTCCCGCGCCCGCCGCGCTCCCCTCGTTGATGCCGATGTTGAGTCCCTGGGGATTGAGGGTCCGATGCACCAGCCTGCCGGCGAGGTCGATCAGGTTCCAGAACGCCGCACGCTGGTCCGGATCGTAGTCGCCCAGCTTCGGGGCGGGCTGGCCGAGGGCGACCAGGAGGTGCCCGTTGGTGTAGGGGTATCGGTTGAGCAGGATCATCCCGTGCCGATCCCGGTGGACCACGAGGTTGGCCTCGTCGCTGTCGGGATCCTGCCAGTAGCCCTGCAGGAAGTTGCGGTGTCCCGCTGCCGGGGTCCCCCCGGGTTCCTCCTGGCTCCTGAGGTAGGCCATCCGCCAGGGTGCCCAGATGTTCGCGTGGTTGGTCATGTGGCGTCCGTGTCGTTCACCCCGTGTGCCGGGTCGTTCCTAACGGTAGCGAATCCAGCGCAACAGCTCCACCGGCGAGGGCGGCTTGCCCTGCATGAGGACCCCGACCCGGAAGATCCGGGCACTCATCCAGAGCATGACCCCCACGGTTCCCGTGCCCAGCACCAGGCTGGTCAGGATCTGCCACGCCGGGAGCGGCTCGGGGGATGCGGCGACCCGGAGGGGCATGACGAACGGTACCAGCGGGGGGATGAACCCGGTCACCACCGCGAACACCGAGGACGGATTGTTGTTGATGGGGATCCAGAGCACCAGGGGCAGGCAGAGCACCAGGACCGCGGGGCCCATCAGGGACTGCGCGTCCCGGAGCTCGGACACCGCACTGCCGACCGCCGCCATGAGGGTCGCGATCGTGAAGTAGGCGATCACGAAGTAGGCGAACGAGAGCAGCAGGAGCTGCAGCGAGAGCAGGTCGGTCATCGCGAGGGTGACGAGCCCGATGATCGCGATCCCCCCGTACATCACGAACATCAGGCTTGCGACCGCCGCCTGCCCGAGGATCTTGCCCGCCATGAGCTGCATGGGACTGACCGCACTCAGCAGCACCTCCATGACCTTGTTGGACTTCTCCTCGATGGTCGAGGTCAGGACGTAGTTCCCGCTGGTGAACGCGATCGTCCACAGCAGCATCATCAGCGCGATGGGGATGATGATCCTGAGCTCGAGGAGGTCCCCCTCCTCGCCGGTCTCGGTGATCCGCACCACCTCCATCATCGGGGTCTCGATCACCCGCCGGATCTCGTCGTACGAATAGCCCGCATTGACCGCCCGGGACTCGACCACCGCCTCCTGGAGCAGCTGCTCGAGGGTGGCCACGTGCTGCGGGGGGGCGTCGTTCGGAATGTACAGCCCGAGCTCCGGCTCCAGGTAGTCATCCGGGGGATCCGCGGGCGGAACCTGCAGCAGCGCATCCGGCACCATCGCGACCGCGAGGAACCGCTCCTCCCTCACGCCCTGCTTCGCCTCCTCGAGGAACGATGGGTCCCCGCTGCGCACCAGCTCGATGTCGGTGGGCACGTTCATGAACCCCAGCCCCGGTCCCCCGGCGAGCCCGCTGCCCGGAAGGCGCGAGAACGCCTCCGCCACCTGTTCCGCGGCCTCGTTGCGGATGCCGCGCTCGAGGATGTCCTCGAGGATCCCCGCGAACCCGCCCCCTCGCTCGATCACCACCACTCGCCCCTCCAGCGTGCTGGTCTCCTGGGAGAGCAGGATCGGATAGATCACCAGCGCCGCGAGCCCCAGCAGCACCGGGACGCCCACCACCGCGATCAGGAACGCGGGGGTCAGTGCGGTGTAGCGGAAGTCGCGCCATCCCACGTGGAGGACCTTGCCCAGGCTGTTCCTCCACCGACTCACGTCGCACCATCCGTTTCGCCGACCGAACGTCCCACCAGCTTCACGAAGACGTCGTCGAGGGTCGGCCGGCGCAGTTCGATGGAGCGGACCTTCGCCTCCCCGCTCAGTTCGTCGAGCACCCCGGCGGGGATCGACTCGCCCTCGCCCGGGGCCCCCGGGCCGATCTGGAGCTCGATGGTCTCCCGATCATCGAGCAGTCTCGCCGAATCGACCTCCCCCAGCCCCCGGAGCCGTTCCAGGAGTTCCCCGCCGTCTCCGGAGGCCTCCACGCGGATCGATCGGGGGTCGAAGGTCCGCCTGATCTCGGCCAGCGTGTCGTCCAGCACCACCCGGCCCCGGTCGATCATGACCACCCGGTCGCAGATCTGCTCGGCCTGGTGCAGCACGTGGGTCGAGAAGATGATGGTCCGTCCCGCCCCGTGGAGTTCGCCGATGACCCGACCCAGGAGCCTCGAGTTCACCGGGTCCAGCCCCGAGAACGGTTCGTCGAGGATCACGAGATCCGGTTCATGGATGACCGAGGCGATGAACTGGATCTTCTGCTGCATGCCCTTCGACAACTCCTGGCATCGCTTCCTCCGCACGTCCGGCAGCTCCATCCGATCCAGCCAGTCGTCGACCCGGGCGCGAAGCACCGATCCCTCGATCCCCTTCAGGCGCGCCACGTACCTGAGCAGCTCGACCACCCGCATCTTCCGGTAGAGGCCCCGTTCCTCGGGGAGGTAGCCGATGTCGTCCTTGCGATCCAGGGCGGACCCGCCCATCACCGAGATCCGTCCCACGTCGGGATAGATGATCGACATGATCATCCGGATGGTCGTGCTCTTGCCGGCGCCGTTGGGGCCGAGGAATCCGCAGAGGCTGCCCTCGGGCACCTGCAGGTCCACCGCGTCCACCGCAGTCAGGTCCCCGTAGCGCTTGGTCACGCCCTCGAGCGTGATCGCCGGGCTCACTCGACCACGTCCTTCCGCATCCGCTCGATCTCCGGGGGGGGTTCGAAGGAGGCCTCGGCCACGTCGTCGAAGGTCACGCTGGCATACCGGGCCTTGAGGGTGGATCTCGGCTGCTCGATGAGGAGGTCCCGTACCCAGCGGAACGGCCCCGGCTCGTCCGCCCACGACAGGATGACCACCCGTCGACGCAGTCGTTGCTCGGCGTCGACGATCTCGATCGCCCGGACCAGTCCGGTCGCCCGGTCGAAGCAGAGCTTCAGTCGTTCCTCGCCGTCCTCGACGAGGATCACGTCGCAGGGGGTCGAGTCGACCTCCTCCATCGGCTGCACGCGGGCCCCGGAGAACCTGCGGTCGAGATTCCGCACCAGGGCCTGGAAGTCGAAGGACCGCCTGAACTCCTCGGCCTGCCTCGCGGTGATCGGCGTGGCCCTGCCGTCCGCGGTGTCCCGCCTCCAACCAGTGGTGCCATCGAAGCCGATCTCCAGCTCCCCGAGACCGGGGATCGCCTGGCGCACCAGGAAGCCTCCCTCCCGCCTGGTCAGCAACCGGAATTCGGTCGCGGTCCCGCCCAGCTCCAGCGAGGCCTTCGACCGGGTCGAAGTGATGCCGTCCCGCCGGTCCGCCCCGCCCATCGCGACGAGGTGTCGCTCGAGGATCGCGGCCGCCGCCGGGTCATCCACGACCTCCGGCGGGAGCTCGCTCGACGTCGGAGCCGGGTCGGGTTGTTGGTCCTGGACCGACTCGGTGCCCGGGGAGGTGGCGGTGGCGAGCATGGCCACGGCCATGGCCACGGCACTCGATGCGAGACGCCTGTTCACTCGTCGCCTTGCTCCCTGGCATCCGGCTTCCCGGAGTCGCCCTGGTCGGCCTTGACCATGGTCTCGATGGCGGGCGGCAGCTTGAACGTCGAGTCGTCGATCTCCTTGAAGTCCACCGAATCGATGACCATCACCTGTTCCATGCCCATGACCGAGATCACGGTCCTGGTGTCGAGTTCCAGCGGACCGAACTTCCTCGGTTCGGAGGTCCGGACCGTGACCTTGATCGCCCCCTGTGGCGTCTCGGCGGTCATCAACAGCCCCGCGGAGCGCCCCGTCGCCACGTCGAAGTAGAGGAGGGTGACCCCGTCCTCCCCGGTGGCCTCCACCACCCAGCACTCGGTTCCCCCGAACTCGGCCTTCCCGGTGGTCTTGCTCGAGGTGAAGTTGTGGAGCGGATCGATCTGGCCCTTGAACGAGGCCTGCCTCCTGGCCTGCACCAGCTGCATGCCCTTCTTCAGGGTGGGTCCGGTCATGGGGTCGATCGACCAGGCGGTGGTTCCGTCGAATCCCTCCTGCATCTGCCCCATGCCCGCGAAGTCCACCGTCGAGAGCATCAGGTCCGGGGACTTCATGAAGATCGCGAGCGATCCCGACATCCCCATGGCCGGCATCTTGATGATTCCCTTCTGGGTGATGCAGTCGATCTTCTCCCAGGCCTCCCTGCCGCCGGTGGATTCGACCCACTTGTCGACGAGCACCTGGGGCGCGGGATAGGTCTCGGTCTCCGACTGCGTGGCCGTGGTCTCCTGCGCGAGGGCGTTCGGCGCGAGTCCCAGCGCCACCGCGGTGAACAGCAGTCCGGTCAGGTGTCTGCGTGGTCTCGTGGTCTTCATGGTCGTCATTCCTTCGTGTTGCTTGGGTTTCGGATCCTGGGCCGGGTTCCCGCGGCTCACTCCTCGAGGGTGCCGATCGCGGCCGCGAGGTCCGGATCGGTGGAGCGCCCGAACGCCTCGGTGCTCAGTTGCACGTCGACTTCAGGGGTGACGCCCGCCCCCTCGATGACCCCACCGCCGGGAAGGGTGAAGGAGGCGATTGCATAGTAGAACACATCCCCGTTCGGCAAGTCGATCGCCACGGCGGGCAGGGCCATTCCGGGGGTCCTGCGTCCCACGATGGTGGCTCGTCCGGCCTCCTTCATGCCCCCCGCGAAGATCTCGCTGGTCGAGGCGGACATCGCGTCCACCAGCACGAACACCGGCACCTCCAGCGGGGTGACCGGCGCCCCCGAGGCGGACACCGTCTGGGGGTTGGTGTTGAAGTTCAGCTCGCCGTACTGGTTCCTCATGGTCCCGAGGTTCGTGGGTTCGGCGAGGAAGTGCCCGCCGACCCCCATCGCGAGGCCCCCGATCCCGCCGGGGTTCCCCCGCAGGTCGATCACCACCGCGTCGACGCCCTCGTTCCTGAATCGTTCCACCGCCCCGGCGATCGGCGCCATGATCGGCACCATCCAGGTGTTGAAGCGGATCAGCCCCACCCGGATCGGCCGCCCGATGTCGATCCCCATCGCCGCCAGGTCCCCTTCGTCCAGGAGCTCGACCTGG
>MDTG01161843.1_pt1 | contig 22422 bp, 24 predicted proteins | sample 811421 | NCBI WGS metagenome assembly MDTG01 (sample SAMN05326645, study PRJNA326480) | marine metagenome | isolation source: seawater | place: Pacific Ocean: South East | collected 2011
TCGATGTTGAAATCGAAGCAAAAGCCAAAGAATTGGCTGTTCTTAAATACCTAAAAGGTGAATTTCCTATGTCGATATCTTCAATTGACCCTATGCTTGTAGATCAGTATTAAAAAGATTATCATATTATAATGATATATAGACTATAAACTAAAAAAATTAAAATTATGGAAACAACAGGTAATATTCTATCTTTTGAAGAATTTTCTGCAAAAACGGGAACAGCTACTGCTGAACCAACAACTGATACAGTTGATACTAAAGTCACTGATACGGAAAAAACAGATATAGAGACTACTGATGTAGAAGATACTGAAGAGACTACTGATTCTGAAGAGACTACCGACACAGAAGAAACTGAAGAGGAAGAGACTACAGAAGAGTCTAACGAAGTTAGTTCAGAAGAGGAACCAAAAACGGTTGCTGAAATGATGAACGAATTAAAAGAGGCCCTAAAAGATGAGGCTAAGGCTTACGAATCTGATGATTATGAAGAGCATACTGCAGAATCTTATATGAAAGAAAATGCTGCATTGGCAGCTTCTATTGCTACAAAGGCATTAGAAGAAATGAAAGAATCTGATGAAGAATACACTAAAGAGGCCTACGAAGCAACTTGTAACACTATGAAAGAAGCCTATGCTAAGAAAATAGAAGAAGCGTGTGAGGCTTATGGTGTTGAATTGGCAAGTGATGCTGAAAGGGACGCTGAAGAAATTCATCTTAAAGGTAACGACGCAGTTATTGCTGAGCCTACAGATAACAAAAAATATTAATTATAATGAAAGAAAAGATAGTTTCAATAGTAAACAGGTCATGGTTTAAAGCTGCCTTAGCAGGAGCAGTTGCGACTCTATTACTATTCGATAAAGACATATTCTATGCAGGTATTGGATATGGCTATGCTATAAGAGAATTCTTTTTAGCTTTTAAAAAGTAATCTCTACGTAAAAATATTGCGAACATCGATTAAACAAATAAGGAGGCTATCTATATAATTATAGTTAGCCTTTTTTAATACACAAAGACATGCCGAAATTAGAGATAAAGAAAGTATATATGGAAGTGGCCTATCAGTTTGCTAAATGCAGCTATGCTGAAAGGAGACAAGTGGGTGCGGTAATTGTAAAAGATGGGCAAATAATCAGTTTCGGATATAACGGTACACCCAATGGATTTGATAATTGTTGTGAAGTTGATGACACTACTAAAAGAGAAGTCCTTCATGCCGAATCAAATGCTATCTCGAAAGTGGCCCAATCTACAATAAGTTCGACTGGGGCGACGCTCTACGTTACCACCTCTCCCTGTTTTGACTGTTCAAAACTGATAATACAATCAGGAATAAAGAAAGTATATTGGACTGAAGCATATAGAGACCTATCAGGTATAGAACTATTAAAGAAAGCCAATATAGAAGTAGAACGTATACACCCTAAAGACCTAAACCTTAATGAGTAATATAACCAACCTAATAGATAAAGCATTAAAAGAAAAGGTATTTGGTAACTTTGAATTCAGACCCAATCAGAGAAAGACTATAGAAGTAATATGCGAACAATACTTTAACGATCCTCACGGTACAATTATATTAGATGCTCCGACAGGAACAGGAAAGTCAATCATTGCCTTATGGTGTTCATACATACTCAGACAGTTAGGCTATAAAGGTTATCTAATCACTTCAGATAAATCTCTACAAGACCAGTACGAAAAAGACATTATGGGCTATAAAATGGGGTGGTCTTCGGTGCGAGGCATAGATAACTATGAATGTGACCTTAACGGTCTACCCTTTAGCGTCGGAGAATGCAAGATGAGAGGTTACAGTCTACAACAGGCCGAAAAGTTATCATGTGGAAAGACATGTGGTTATATCATAAGCAGAAAAAAGGCAATGGCTTCCCCCATTACATTGGTTAATTACAGTTGGTGGATGATACAACAGAATTATGTTAACCTTAAAATAGCACAGAAGCAGCATAAACTGCAGAATAAGGAACCTGGGCCGAAGGCCCTAAATGATAGTGAACGTTTGGAAATAGACGACTTTGATAATTTTTTTCCATTTAAAAAACGGGACTTTGCTTTCTTTGATGAAGCTCATAAAGTAGACGAAATAGTTCAGAAACATTTTTCTCCAATTTTAAAAAAATTTCCCCTTTTTAAAACGGTTGATTTGATTGACTTCATGGTTTCAGAGGGCATAGGAGCTCCGACTGCAGGAAAGTCTTATATAGAAAAACTAATGGATGAAATCTTAGACGCTAATCAGAATGAAGAAATGGTTTTTAAACTGAATAAGCTTAAAGGGTTTCTGTCTTTAATTTTAAAAAGAAGAGGAGATTTAGAAAAGCAAAGTAGGTTTAAGTTTGGCTATGATGTTGATTCTCCACTTCCTAAAAAATGGAAAAAAGCATTTGGACAACTTGACTATCTTAAAGATGTTCATTGTAAAATTGAAGACTATTTAGAAATTGTAGAAAGAGAGGGTCTTGAGTCAATGTTGTTTAGTAAAAATCTACAAGACGGCGAAATAAAACTCATGTGTTTAAGTGAGGCTGCAATGATTAGAAAACACCTACATAAAAGGTCTGGTTTTAAAGTGTTCATGTCTGCGACAATTGGAGACCCAAAGACATATTGTAAAGTTATGGGCATCGAAAATGCTAGAGTAATTAAACTTAATAACGACTTTAATTACGAGAAATCACCTATTATATTTGTGAATAGATTTAAAATGTCAATGCAGCATAAGCAAAAAAGTTTACCAGAGGCTATTAAAGTGCTTGACCAGATTTTAAATAAACATAAAGATCAGAGAGGTTTGATTCACACAGGTAGTTACGAATTTAGTCAATATATAAAACAACATTCATCACATATTAGAAGAATTATAGAATATAATAACTCTTCTGAAAAAGAAGACGCTTTGATTAAATTTAAAAAAGGTATTAACGGAGTAATAATGGGCCCATCTATCTTAGAAGGGCTAGACTTTAACGACGAAACATGTAGGTTTCAAATATTTTTTAAAGTTCCGTTTCCATCACTTGGAGACCCGTTAAATCTTGCTAAAATGAAAAAGTCAAATAATTGGTATGATTGGAAAACAGGTATCACAATTCAACAGGGAATTGGAAGGTCTATAAGAAACCCGGAAGATTGGGCAATAACATATATTCTAGATGCATGTTTTAGTAACTTGATAAATAAGGTAGATTTTCTACCAGATGAAATTAAAAATAGAATTAAAATAATAAAATAATATAATATGAGCATAAACAAAAGACATGTACCTTCCCTTAAAATGATAAAAGAACAATATAATAATATAGGCCATAATTCCTTTATTAGATATTGGGCTAAAGTTGAAGTATTTATTGGAAGTTCTGAAGGAATAGACTTCATTTATTCAAAAATAGAAGAGGGTTTACTCGCTGAGGAAAAACAGTAGGTAGGTCGGTGTAACCGGTAAGTTATGAAATTTTTAGATAAACTTTTTAGAAAAAAGAAATATAATAATAAAAATATAGAAATGGCAGAAGAAAAAGTTGAAGAAAAGATATATGTTTGGCAAAAATCTGAAAGGATAGGTCAAATTGTTACTGAAAAAGAAACCAAAGATGGCTGGCTGTACTTTACAGATGGAACCAAAATAAACCCTAAATTAATTGATGAGTATTTAACAAGGTCTATAGATATGAACGAGGCTAAAGAGACTTCATCTATATTAATTGGAGCAAGTCCTGAAAATATTAAAAAAGCAGAAAGGGGAGAAAAACCTACAGTAACAATTAGCCAGCCAACAAGCCACGATAAATCGTTAAGTACATTTGATGAAGATGATTTAATGGTAGGTATATTAGAAAAACTTAGTAAAAAGAATAAGACTAATATCGATGTAAGTGTTGGTATAAAATTACCCAGTAAGACTATATTCAAGGCTCTTCAACAAGATGTAGATGATGAAGAATTGAGAAGAGGTCTAGAGAAGCTGGTTAAAAAACAGATAAATAATATAGAAGAGCAATTAAATAATCAAGTAGAACAATTTATTCAAAATTATTATTATGAACAGACAAGAAAGAAGAAGGGCTTATAGACAAATGGGAATTATTAAAACAATGTCAAAATTACCCTGGAACCATCCACAAAGAGTTGAATTTCGCAGAAGAAATAGAGAACAAGGAGAGGCTAAACATAAGGCAACTTGGGAAGCTATCGAAAAAGAAAGATATGAAAGAATGGAACATGCTGGAGCCGAATACATGAAAAAATGTAAAGCAGAAGGGTATGAGGGAAAAGAGCTAGAATTATTAGAAGAGGCTTTCGCTTTGGAACTTGTAAGGGATAAAGAAACTTGGCAAGAAGATAAAAAAACAAGAAAAAGGCTTAAAAAAGAGGCTTTAGAATCTAAGAATAAAAGATTATCATAATATAATGGTTACAATAATATTAGACATAGCAGAGAATGGTGTTGTTAGAACATTAGAAGATGATAATATAAATGGGAATGGCGAACTATATGCCCAAAAACTTTTATACTCATTTGATAATGATAATGATTTTAAAAATAGAACTAAATTTTTAAAAGACCTCTGTTTGGATATAGGTTTAGAATTGGGAAACAATGAAGACCCAAAAAGGTTAAATATTGGAGTTGTTAATAAACCTAAACCTGCTTCTAGTTTGACTCATACTGAACTTAAAAAAAGAATCAGTGCTGCTGAATCTCTTTTAAAAGACTATAAAAAACAATTAGAGAAATATGAAACTAAAGGTTGATTGTATATGGTGTAAAACAAAAACCGAATTTAATAAACTTGCTAGAGATATTAAAAAAGGGGAAGACTACGACAAAACAAAAACTCAGATAATATCCTATAATGATGTTTCTGAAAGGTTATCAAAAAGCGATCCCTTTGGACATGTTCCTTCAGATACTATTATTTCTCTACAAATACAAAAAATGATAAAAAATCTTATTGAAAAAAATAAGAGATTAGAAGATTATCAAGAGGAGGATACCGCAAATATAACATATTTACTAAAAAACCTAGATAAAGAAAACGTTTTAAATTTTAGAGCGTTTTTATCTGAAATATCTGGAGGTCTCGAATTTGATTTAGTAGTTATCAATAGAGATGATAGTTTAGACCCTAGTGTTTTAAGTAAATTTGACAATGTTAAATTTTTAGAAAATGATAAGACATAAACTTTTTTCAAAGGGAGAGTCTATTCATGCTTTAATATCTACAACTACTCATCCAAATATTTTATTCTCTGTTAGGGGAATTATTTACGATATTAAATTTGACGAATACAACCCACAATATCAAATTAAAATTGATAAAATGTATGAAGATGTTGCCTTTGTTAAAAAATATTTAATAAAAGGCAGAACACTTAGAGATTTTAATGGTTCAGACACGAGATACAAATTAGTCAGATCAGGAATTAATACAATAGATGAGTTTGTTGAAAAAACTTACAATGGAGATAATTGGGAAAAATACTTAGTGGTTGTTGATAGTGTTTATTGCTGCAAAACAAGAAAAGAACAATTAGACTTTTTTAATAATATACAAACATTTTTAATAGAAAAAAATCTAAAAGAAATTTACGAAATGGTTAATAGAAACCAATATAGTAAAGGTGAATTTTATTTTCATACCAAAGTAGAATTTATTAATGCTCTTAAAAGGTTTTTAGGAGAAAGAGCGCCTAAAGATTCAAAGTGGTATGATAACCTTACATATAGGGCAAATATATCAGAGTTAGATAAACACGTCTAGAGATTAAAGATATATAATAAAAAATCTTAGTTTATTAATGGACATAGAAAACTACACGTATATTTCTCATGAGACCTTACCTGCGGGTGAAGCTTGGAAATACAATAATGTAAAAACGGGACAGGATGAAATATATCCATTCTATTTGTTTGGTGCTAAAGGTAACCCTAAACTCACATTTAAAGAGACAATTAAACAATTTGAATCTATAAAAAACACCATTAACAATGCTAATCTAAGTAAACAAATTGCAAAAGATATTGCCGGTCCTCCAAGATATGAAATATTTAAAAGACCGGCAAAATATAATATTTCTAAAAAAGAAGGTAAAAAAGAATACTTTCAAGAAAAAGGAGAGGCTCCTAGGGCGCTAGCTAATAAATGGAGTCTTATGAGATATAGAGGTACTCCCATGACAGGGCATACAAACAAAGACGGTATTGCTGCTGGGGAATATCAAAAACCTCAAGTTTATATCGGGGTTCAGGGTGTTCCTGTTAACCCATCTGGTAAAACAATAATTGAAGAGACAAGTAAACTAAAAGATTCTCCTGGCTATCAATACAAATATAGCGATTTTATATTTACAAAATATTACGGTAAAATAGCAAATAATCAAATGCTTACTCTTAGGAGGTTTCCATTTCCATGTGAAGATAATATTATCAGACCTAAAAAATGGGGTAACAATGGAAAATCTTACAGTAGTAAGCAGAATGCATTAGCACAGGCTGTTACTTGGATGGGAGAAAAACCTGGAAATCAGCTGAATGCAATTCTTAAATTCACGGTTGGATATAATTGGAAAGATGCAGAATCTAAAATGCAGGAAATTAATAGTCAGCCGAGGGATCGAGGTAAACTCGGAGGGTTTTTAGATTCTATGCCTTTTTCAGAAAATATTCAAGGAGGTCTTGCTGGGGAAAGTGCATCAACGACACATAGAAGAAAACAACAAGGAGGAGGATGGGACCCTATGAAACAAACATATCCTAACCATTCTTTAGTACCTTTAAATATTATTAAAAGCGTTAGGGTTAGAGAGGCTGGTTTAACATTTTCTCAAGAATTTAAACTAAAGTTTGAGTATGACATGAAAGGAATTCCAGGAGTTAGTCCTAAAATTGCATTCTTAGATGTTCTATCAAACTTATTAATATTAACGTATACAACTGCACCGTTTTGGGGAGGAGCTGTAAGATACACAGGTGGAGGTAAAAAAGGAAAACCCTTTGGAGACCTTAAAAAACTACAAAGTGGAGATTTAAAGGGGTTTTTAGGAAGTGTTGTTAAAGATTTAGCCAGTACAGTAACTAATGGTGTTAAAGACCTTATGAAAGGTGGAGACAGTAAAATATTAAACAACGTTATGGGAGGAGCTCTTATGGACCTTTTAGGAGGACCACAAGGAGGTCAAGTTGCAGCGGCTTTTTTAAGTGGTGATGCAACAGGAAACTGGCACCTTACAATAGGAAATCCTCTTAACCCAATCGCCGTTATTGGAAACTTAACATGCGAAGCTGCAGAATTTGAATTTGATGGGCCGTTGGGTTACGAAGATTTTCCAACAAAATTAAAAGTTTCCATAACATGTAAACCTGCTAGACCAAGAGATAAATCAGATATTGAATCTATGTTTAACGCTGGTCGTGGTAGAATGTATATAACAGAAGAAGGAAGCATGGACCCTAATGAAAGTTATGATGTTGATGCTTATGGTAAAGTATACGGTGATAGAAAAAATAATGCCGCTAGACAGGCTTCTAAATTTAGTAACGGATAATAAAAATGAATTTTAAAAGTCTATTAAATAAAATAGTTGATAAAGGTAAGCTCGTTCTTACTCAACCTACGATGCTTTTTATCGATAAAGAAGATATAGGTTTAGACGGTACCCATACCGTAGAAGCGGATGAAGTAGGTAGGGTTGATTTAATATCTCTACTGCACTATGATTCAGAAGAACATATTGACTATCTTCTAAAATTTAATGGTATATCAGATCCCCTATCAATAAACGAGGGAGATATTATTAAGATACCAACATTGGGGCCTAACTTTAAGGCTTTAGAAAGACCTTCTAATGTTGTTGATAATATTGTGAGACAGGAGTTTGTAGATGGTAAAAGGCTTACTAAAAAAGATAAAAGAAGGTCTGATTTTCTTAAAAAGAAATATAAAATTAAAGAAGTTTTACCGCCTAACATGCTTAAATCTGGTTTTAAAACTTTTAAATTTACAGAAAAGAATGGAGAAAAAGCTACCGAAATGGGGATGGGAGCAATGACACCTGAAAAATCATACAATCCTAAAAATACTTCAAAGTCAATAAAAGACTCTAAAAAAGTAAAAGAAGACAAGAGTTGGAAAAAAGTCGATCCATCTATTTTAGAAAAAGATATGGAAAGTTTAACTTTAAAAGACGTTAACGCCCTCGCAAAAGCTGGAATTCCACTAGAAAATTTTGAATCTGTAAAAGAGGCTAAAAAGTCAAATGATAAAAAATCAAAAGCAGATAAAAATAATGGTGAATCGTTGGCGCTTGGATCTCCTGAAACTTCTTCTAAAAAGGTATTTGAAAATGGAGTATTTATGGGTGTTGAATCTACTGTAAAAACATCTACTATAGATTCAGGTAAAAAATCAACTACAATTACTAAAACACTGGTAAAACCTGATGGAAGCTCTAGTTCAACACAAGTTCAAGAATTGGGAGAAGCTACTCCTGAAGAAATAATGGCTGCTGAAGCTAAAAACATGGGAGATAAAGAAAAGGCTATTATGGACTCCTACGCCAAAGAAATTGAAAACTTAAAAAAGACACAGGCTTCTTTAGAAAAACAACTTAGAGAAAGTAGAGCAGCTGCTAAAAGTAAACGTAGAGGTAACTCTTCTAAAAGGTCAGGTAAAGGTTATTAAAAATGGCAGATTTAGATAATAATATTCTTGTTGTTGTAGAGCCTTCTATAAGGCCTACTAAAGTTGAGGTTCCTAGACTAGATGAAGACAAAGAAGCCGATAAACAATCCAAAGCGGTAGGTACAGATGAGCCTTTGGCGATTATTAATGGATATATTTTTAGACCAACTGATACGGAGTATATGTCTTTAGACACAAACGGAGCAACTCCTACTTTATTAATAACTTTAAGAGATTCTGCCGGAGGATTTGAAGTTTCTCAATATCCAAGAGACGGAGACCATATTACTCTTTATATTAATTCTAAAAATCAAGAAACATTCAAAAGTATTCACATGGACTTTGATATTACCTCTATAATATCTCCGCCAGCGGGTTTACCCAATAGTGAAAGGACATACACATTTACGGGAATTGCAAAAGTTCCTGGTTTATATAGTGAACAATGCAGATCATTTGAATCTGGAACAAGTTTAGACCATATAGAACAGGTTGCTACAGAACTTGGTTTGGGTGTAGCAACTAATATAGACTCAACTTCAGATGAACAAATCAGAATTCAGCCATTTGATAGAACTTTCGATTTTATTCAGAATATTGTTGATACTTCTTATGTTGGTGAAGAGGCGTTTCAAGATTTTTATATAGACCAATATTATTACTTAAATTTTGTAGAAATAAATAAAGTTTTTAACTCTGTAAATCAAAAAGGTGAAGATGGTCAAGACATTTTCAGTTCTTTCGATCAGTCATTTTCCCAAGACAAAGGCACTGAAGAGAATGATAATTTAGAGGGAAAACTATATTTAACTAATAATCAAACTGCTGAAGGAACCGGTCAAAAAATATCTCAATACACTCTTGAAAATAATTCAAACACAATATCGTTAAATAATGGGTATAAAAGAACTCTTGCAATGTATGACGATCTTGATGAAGAGTTAAAATCTGTAGAATTTGACATTGAGTCTTTTACAAGTACTAATTTAAGGGATATGGAAGAGCCTTTAAAGGGTAGAAGAGATGAAAGTCATTATGAAACTCATATTAAAAATAAGTATATTGGCAGGATGCAAGATAATGCTTTAGAAGGAAATGTACACATGAATCATAAATATTCTTTTTTAAACAATTATCAAAATATAGTCGAGCTTGAAAAAATGAAACTTATTGTAGAATTACAGCAATTTAATCCAGGTTTGTATAAGTTTCAAAAAGTGCCGGTAATAATGTACCATGTTTCTCCAACTCAGGTTGAAGGAGCTAAAATAAATGAAGAGGTTCAAAAAGAAAAAGGAGTTAAAACAGACGATAAAGCATTTGATTTTAAAAACGAAGGAGAAGGAGAAGGTGGAAATGACGAAGCTAAAATGGATGATTTTTTATCAGGACACTATGTTGTTGGAGGAATTGAATATATATATGAAAATGGTAAAAAAGCACTTCAACAGAAAATAACTCTTTTAAGAAGAGAGTGGCCTGTTTTAACAAACACATTATAATAGTATGGCAACACATTTTAAAGACGTAGGACCTGAAGAACCGCATCATACAAAAACTCACTTTCAAAAGAGAAGTTATGCACAGCATCAGTACCATGACCCGACATATACTTCCTTTTTTATTATGATAGACTTCCACCATTCTAAATTATTTAATGGAATGGCCGAAGAGTTTTTAAGAGATACTTTAGGTGAAGTTGAAAGGGCTGATAAACTCGCCAGGTTTACTAAAAACTTTCAAAAACTAATTATAGAAATGCCATGGACTTTTCAAGAAATAGAAGGTTTAGAAAAGGCTTTTACTTTTAATGATTTAAAGAAAAATTATAGAGGAGGAGACGATGCAGTTTTAAAAATAAAATGTCTAGAATCTGCAGATCTTTTAATTACTGGTTTGATGGACATGTATAGAGATATTGCAATAGATATATCAAGGTGGTGTGAGGTTCTTCCACATAACATGTATTATTTTGATATGTATGTGATTGTATCTGACGCTAGAAGGTTCCATAAAAGAAAAAACGATACTAGTAAAAAGGCTAGAAATGATTTTTCAAATGACCCTCGAAAGCATTTTGAAATTAATACTGGGCTTGCGGGAAGAAATAAAGCCCATTTTATGCTCCATTTTAAAAAATGTAATTTTAAACTGGATAATGGTATTGAACTTCTTACTGGTATAAGTAATGCTGAACCTAAACTTTTAGAAGGTGTAGGTCTTCAAATAGGATATCAAATCATAAAATATTATAGTAAACAATATATGAATGCGTTTGAGGGCACTATTGCTGAAAACAGAATGGCAGAATCTGTAGTGGGTCCTCAACCTGGGCAAGAGAATCCTCCCCAACAGGCAAGTTACGGAGATTCTGTAAGCGGTAGGGCAAATTCTCCTAGTGGAGGGGCTATTACTACCAATCCCATAGAGATAGGACATTCCGGTTCTTCAAAGGAAAAGATATTTAACCCAGGAGAAGCTGCAAATAAATTAAAAGATTTAGCAAAAACAGAGGTTGACGGCTTTAAAAAAGGAGACAAAATTAAAGAATTAGTTGAGTCTAAAATAGAAGGATACAAGAATGAGATTAACAGAGGTGCAGAAGATTTTCAAAATAGTATTGCTGCAAAAATTGAAAATGCAGGTCCTAATTTAATAGGAGATTTAATGGATACTGCAGCGGGAGCAGCTAGAAGATTTGTTGCTGATACATTAGGAGGTCTTTTATTAGGTAATGTTTACGGTGTAAATGCTCTTTCAAATATTCAAGATGCTCTAAACGCAGGAAGTATAAATGGAATAATGAATTTAGTTAATAAAGCTACAGAAAATAACTCAGTTGCTGAAGAAGGAGCTCTACCTAAAATGAATATATTTCCACCAAGTGTATCTGAAACTCCACTCGCTCCTGAAAATATGATGCCGGCCTCTCAATCTGAAACACCACTTGCACCTGCAAATATGATAACACCTTCAGAACCTGAAACTGCGTTATCACCAGATAATATAATAACACCTAGTCAGGCTGAAACACCGCTTGCACCTGATAATATTAACTCGGCTAGAAAGAAAAGAGAAAGGAAGTTAGATAGTTCAAACGTTTATGAAAATGGATCAGGAGACGAAGGATAAAATAGCAGCTTTTTGTTTAAGATTAATAAAAGGAGAAGTTTGCGATTCACCAGAAGACATACAATTATATTTAAACTACTCAGAAGAAATAGAACAAACCCTGAGAAATTGGTCAGAAAATTGAGATAAATATAATATGAACGTAGAAGATTTAATTGTTGATAACTTAAGAGATACTCACTGGTTAGGTGAAGTGTTAGATAATGTCGATCCTAATTTTAATGGTAGAATAAAAGTTAAAGTTTTTGGTAAGTTTGATTCTATTCCTGCGGAAAATATTCCATGGGCTACTCCTGCTAATAGAGCAGCTCCCGGAGCACACGCTGTTCCCAGAATAGGAGATATTGTTGCTATAAGATTTGATAATGGAGACATATATCATCCAGAATATTTTTACCAAATAGACCAAAATGTAGATTTAAAAACCGATGTTTTAGAAGCCAGTGAAGCTGCACAAGATTGTATATCTTTGGTATATGATGCTGAGAGAAATTTAAGAGTCTATTGGAGCCCTGAAGATGGTTTAGTAATTACAACAGGATCGGGAGCAAAAGAATCTCCATTAATTCAACTAGATGCTGAAAATAAAATATATGTTTTTACAGAAGGTCAGGTTGAAATAACAGCAACTGACACAATTAATGTAAATTCCGAGGCAGATATAACTGTCGAAACTTCAGCAAATGCCGAAGTTATAGCCTCTAAGGTTCATATTAATAGTCCTAAAGTAGAATTAGGTGAAAACGCAATGGAATCACTTATAAAGGGAAACACTTTTCAGACCCTTTTTAATACTCATACCCATTCAGCGATTGGTTTTGGACTACCAACATCACCGCCTTTAGTACCTTTAACGAGTACAGAATTAAGTCAAGTAAGTAAAACCCAATAAATAATAAAATGTTAGTAGATAAAGTATTAGAAAAAGCAATGCAAGGTATTATAACCTCAAGCGAACAAATGTTACAAATTAGACTAGAAGGAGGAGACCCTCTTTCAATTAGAAATAATGATTTTTTAACAAGTAATTTTAAAAATGAAGAATTAGTTACGCCTTCAGGCGGTTTATATGACGTTAATAAAAAGATGGCAGAATGGGGCTTAGAAAATTTAATGGCGCCTGGAATAGACCCAGAAGAGGCTAAAAAGAAGGCTTGGAAGGAAGAGGCAACTCTTGCTTCAAAAGAAATTTCGAAACAAATATGTGAGTGGATGAGAGAAGACGTAATACCTCTATTGGCAAAGGCTATTAATACTCAGATAAAACTTGCAGATGTAGACATCACAATACCACCCGGTGTTGTTATTTGCGGTGCATACCCTAATGCATCTCCTATAAAAATAAGCATGGTGGCTCCTATTCCATCCATAATAAACATAACATAATATTTTATTATGATAATATAATACCACATTTTAAATAGATATATAATTAACGAACACCTTAAAAAAATAAAATGATTGAATTAAAATCTAACGCAGACTTTTTCGACGCCGATGGCAATTTCGATTGGGAAGGATATGAAGCAACGTGTCCTAAAGTATTAAGAACCCCAAACCCTCATATTAAAGTTAAAGACCCAAGTCACAAAGTATTTTGTAGAGAGCCTTATGCTCAAGAAACATACAATAAAATGATTGGGCACATGGAAGAACATGACATAATCTCTACTGTCGAGCAGGGAGTACAGTATTCTGGTAAAATTTATTCTAAAAAAGAAAATATAGCTACTGTAGACATAGGTTATAGACAGCTTGTTTTTGTAAATTTAGACAAAGAAGACCCTATTTTAGTTCAAGCGTTGGAATATGGTTCAGAGTGTGAAGTAACTGTTGTTTCAGATCCAGATATTGATAGTCAACCTCTTCAAGGAAGTATAACTGAAGGGATGAGAAGAAAAACATTTCAAGAAATGTATGGTGCTATCGATACACAGGATACTGCATGGATAGGAAATGTTAAGAAAATGATGGAAGAGGCGGGGTATATGGTTAGTATAAAAGGTATCGATTGTTTTATGCCGGGAAGTCTAGCTGGAATTAATAAATTACATGATTTTTCTTCAGTATTAGACAAGGACCTTTATGTTGTTCCCGTAAGTTATTCAAAAGAAAAAGGAACAATTGTTGTTTCTCATAGAGCATATCTTAAAACCCTAATACCAGAAACAATTGAAGAGCTTAAAAATAATTTAACAGCAGACATCAAAGGAACTGTTACTGGTTCTGCAAAATATGGAGTTTTTTGTGAATTTAACGATTGTCTTACCGGAATGATTCACATAAATGATTTAGATGGAGATACTTTAGTCAGACATAAAAACAGAGAAATACTTCCGGGAGAAGAGATAACTTTTAAAATAAAAGACATTATTTCTAATGAGAAAATAACCTTAACTCAAAAAGACGAAATTAGAATTAACCCATGGGATAATGTTGATTCTAAATATAAAGTTCCGTTAGAGGTTTCTGCAACTGTAAAATCTTGTAAAGACTATGGTTTATTCATAGAAATTGAAGAAGGTGTTGTCGGTTTATTACATGTAAGTGAATTTGAAAATGCTGAAGATTTAAAGGCTTACAAACCAAAACATAAAATAAATGTTATAATAACTCGGATAGAAAAAGAAACTAAAAAGATTTTCTTAAAATTACAAAAATAATTTACACCAGATTTTTATTTGTCGTTTATTTTGATTATATTTAACTATAGAGTAATAGTGTATTGTATTATTAGATTATCATGATATATAAAGAAATAATACTTGTTACATGCTCACATATCAAATTACAAAAGACATAAGTAAGGAGGAAATCCTATTAGCAGGATTGGTTGGTGTAGAGTTTGAGTTTTATTCTGATAAAAAAGTAGAAGATGTTGCTAAAGAATTAAAAGAACTACTTAAAAAGAAAATTAGAATAGAAGATAAAGCGCATAGCGATTTTAAACCTACCGATAAAGAGTTTAAGCTTGAGCCGGATATGTCTGGTGGAAAAGGCTTAGTAGAGCTGGTCACTGGAGCACTTCCCTATAAAGAGGCAAGAATAATGATTATCAATGTTCTTAATTGGATTGATAATAACGGGTATACAACAGATAAAAGTTCGATACACTTAAATTTAAGTTTCGATCCTAAAATAACTGAAAAACCCAGTTTAATTTCTAAAATGGACCCTCTTAAATTTGTATTAACATTTAATGAACGCGAAGTTTATAAAATGTTTCCAGAAAGAGAAAATAGTGTTTATGCCAAGTCTATAAAATGGGTGATGCCTAAAATAGAGGCTAATTACTTTAATGGACAAAATGTTAACCCACATGTTTTTGATTTTCCAAAAGAAAAATACTATGGAGTTAATTTTGAAAAATTAGCTCAAGGATATTTAGAGTTTAGATATATTGGAGGAAAAGATTATCATAAAAAAACCTCTAATATTTTATATTTACTTGACCGATTTTTTATGCAATTATGGGACACTGGCAACAATTCTAAATATACCGATCTTAATCTTATAGAATTAAAAAGAATTCTTAATAAAAATCACCCATTTATTGCTATAATGGCTGACCATACTAAGATTAAAGATTATTACCCAGAAATAGATTTAACAGTAGACTTAAAACACCATCCTAAAATAATAGACCTTTATTGGGATAAAATAAAGTCGAGAGTTATAAAACTTTTAAGTCATGGTGGTTTGAAAAAAGGAGCTATTAACTATGATAGTGATATTTCTAGAGTTCAAGTAAACGGAGGTGAATTAAATAATTGTTTTGATTTAGAGTATTACGACTTTGTAGATTGTAAAATTACAGGTACTTTAGAGCATTGTGATTTTTTTAGAAGTGAATTAAATTCTGTAAATATTAAAAGATGCAATTTATACCAAGGTACTCAGGTAAAAGATTCAAAAGTAGAGTCTTGTTATACTAATAGGACGTGTCAATTAACAAATTGTTACGTTTATCAATGGGATACGATGTTTGATGGTAGAATGATTGGTGGCATATTTAGACATGGTAAAACAGGGCCAAATGCTGAGTTTGAAAAAACCGAAATGATAAATAGTAAAAAATATTAAAATAAACATGGGAATTATAAGAGATGGAAGCGATAAATTTTTAAACAACCCAAAATTCTACGAAAAAGGATGTGAGCAGGTGTTTATAGATGAGGTTGCATCTGAAATAACGGGAGCCTGTATGGTTCCTATAAATTTACCTCCAAAAGAGGTTAAGAACATAATCAAAAGAGCTGTAAAGTGGTTTAGAAAAAATTATGAATATAGTTTAAGAGAAAACTACTTTCATGTTCCAAAAACCGTTTTTAGTAGCGATCCTTTTAAAGCCACTAGGACTCTTAATTTTCCACCGGAATTGGAAGACGGTTCTAATGAGGTTTTTTCTATATACGGTGTATACGACCTTTCTTCTGGATGGGGAGGTACTGGAAGCGGTCTAGACCTTAGATTTACAGCAGGAAATGATTTTGCAATTGAAAAAATGTTTTTTGCTAATTCATATCAAGGAACAGGTGCCGCACAATCTGCGGAAGAATTACAGTATTATGTAATTAATAATAGTTATTTCGATATGGCTAGGCAAATTCTTGAAAATCCGTTAAGTTTTCATTATTCTAGACTTACTGGAGAATTAAAATTTATGGGAGATACTCCTAAAGGAGATGTAATTTTAGAAATTTACGAAAGCATCCCAAATTGTGCGCTTTACGATGATGAAATCTTTTTTAGATATGTTTGTGCGCAAGTTAAAATAGCAATAGGTTCTAAACTTTCGGTATTTCAGTTTCAATTACCAGGAGGGGTTGAAATAAATTATGATGGTATCAAAGACATGGGAGATACTGAATTAGAGGCTGTAAAAGAAGAAATTAAAGGAGATGAGGGTGTCGATTGGATGTTTCACTCATAAAAAAGAGATAAATAATTAATGGAATTGTATATTAATAACTATGAAGACCCTAATTATGATGAAAATATAATTCACACTGGGGATGAGATAAAGGCTTTAATGACACAAATAGAAACGATTTTATTTACAAATAAAGGCGAAGTTATAGGAAACCATGATTTTGGTGCAAGTCTTGAAGATATGATATATGATTTTCAATGGAATGAACAACAAATAGTATCAGAAATTAACCATCAGTTAGAAGACTACTGTCCATTGGCTGATAAATATAACGTGCAGGTAAGTGTTGAATTTACTAAAGGTGAAATAAGAGATGTTGCTATGTTAAATATAGTAATAGATTCAAAATACACTGTTGGTGTATTAATAGAATAAAAAATAAAAAAGAATGGCAGATTTTAAATTTTTAACAAAAGCTAGGGCAACAGCCGGTCAGATATTTGAAGACTCTACTAGTTATATTTCTAGAGTTTATGATAGAGCCGGGGACTTTTTTACAACGGCTTCTCCATTTGCGCAGCTTATGGAAGTCATGGCAGAATTAAATGAATTATTAATGTTTTATATAGAAGATTCTGTTGTAGAACAAAACGTATATACTGCTCAACAGCCAGAATCTATATATGGTATGGCTAGACTTACAGGTCATGACCCAACAAGAGGTTTTTCTGCCACTGGAGAAATTAGATTTAGATGGAAACCTGGTGTGACAGATGATGTTGCTGGTAGTAATTTAATAATTCCTGTAAATACAAAAATACAATATGAAAATAATGGTTTGACATATTTTATAAGGACACAAAAAGACGAGTTTCTTTTACCAAAGTCAAATAATAATTGGGTCCAAGCCAGTATTATGCAGGGAGAATTAGATAGACAAACTGTTACGGGAACAGGAGAGCCGATGCAAAGTTTTAATATTAAAACAAACGGTACAACAGATCATAATTTATGTAAAGTTTCTGTAAATGGTGAGCAATGGACTAAGTTTGATAGTCTTTATGAAATGAGACCTACTGATAAAGGGGTTTTAGTTAAGACTGGTATTAGTGGTGGAATAGATTTTTATTTTGGAACGGGCAATTTTGGTGTAATTCCTCAAAGCGGTGCTACTATTCAAGTAGAATATCTTAAATGTGACGGCTCTTCTGGAAATTTAAACCAATCGGGTGATTTAAAAATAAAATGGCTCGATGAAGGAAAAGACTCTGTTGGAGAAGACTACGACTTAAATGAGTTATTAGATACAGAAACGCTTGTTGCTCCGTTTATGGGAGCTGATCCTGAAAGTACAGAATTTACAAAACTTATGACGCCAATGGCTAGTAAAAGTTTTGTTTTGGCTAATCCTGATAACTACGAATATTTTTTAAGTAGGTACGCTCAGTTTAGTTATTTAGACGCGTATAATACCACAGACGATGGGTATTTAGATGATGATAATGTCATTTATATTTTTGCAATTCCAGATTTAGAAAAAAGATTATTAAAAGGAACAGATTATTTTTCAGTTCCAGAAGAAGAGTTTTTCTTCGGTAAAGATGAAACAGACAGATTCTTAGGGGTAATAGAGAATAGTGGACAACAAATGGTAACAAGTGAAGCGGTGTTTGTAGAACCTAAAGGCATAAAATATAGAATGGATGTATCCATTCGTTGGTTTGAAGGTCATAAACAAGAAGATATTTTTAATGACGTGCGGGCGGCAATAAGTAACTATTTAATAAAGATAGTCAGAAGAGACAAACTCCCTAAAAGTGATATAGTTGCTTTAATCGAGGGGATAGAGGGAGTTGATGCCGTAAACGTGCAGTTTGTTTCTAGTGTCGAAGAAGAGGCTAGAAGAAATGGATATTATAATTATAGTCAAGTCACAGTTACCCCCACGACTCCTGAGCTCCTCGGTAAAGATGGAGAACAAAAAAGACTTGTATTTTTTAATAGAATAGAAGAAATTAAAAAAGTAACTTTAGATCAGCCAGATATGTTAATACCTGTATCTGGTAGCGAAGAAGTAATAAAAGCTTGGTATGATAAAATAGGTTTAGATAGATATGGGGATATTATCTTAGATAAAGATGAGGTTGCATTATTTAGAGGAGGATGGGAAGATAGAGACGGAAATTATGTAAAAGATGAGCCTTCTACTAATGAAATGGCTAGTTTATCAGTTTATTTTGATAACCCTCCCGTACCTAAAACAATTTATAGCAGAATTCAAGCTGGAAATAGAAGGGCATTATAATGGGATTATACGACGATTTATATAGATACAAAAGAGAAAATAGGTACAACTATCATAAGATTAGAAAAGATAGTAGAAAGTACATGGGCTACGATTATAGTAACGACTTGATAAAAAGTAAAATATCTTCTCATATTTTTAGAAATGAAACTATGAATACTTTTATAGAATTTTTACAAGATTATTACATGAACACTATTAGTCAAATTAGAAAAATGAAAAACTGGAAAAATTATACCGTCCATAAAGACGATAAAAATATAAGATAATGAGTAACTATCCCTATTTAAGATTTTTTAATGGAGTTGAAAATGAACTTAATTTAGTTGAAGAAACAAGTAGCGGCATTTTAAAAGGGAGTGTTCATTTACCAGAAGTTTCAACCGGTCTTTATGAGTCTGCAAATATATTTATTATTGAAGAACAAAGAGATTCAGTAGGAAATATTATTTGGGGTTCTCCAGTTTCTGAACCTTCTAATTCTTCAGGTACCCGTTTTAAATTTGAATGGGCAGATACTGTATATTCTAGTAGCGATATATTTTTCTATAGCACGAAGTTAGAAGAAGGTATGGTAAAAATACAGCATTTAGATTCTTTAGCTATTGATGTTTTAGACCACACTAATATTTTAAACATAGATAATACCGGTCTTAAAAAAGTTTCAAGTTACATTAATAATGCAATGCAAATAAATGTTGCTTTAAATTCTCTTAAAGAAGGAAGACATGATAGAACTTTAAGAATTGTTGATGAATCAGATAATAAAATAATTGCTGAAATACTAATTTATGGTGAAACTGTAGGCGAAGATGAAAGACTTAAAGTTCTCCTTCAAAATTTTGGGGCAAGTTTAGATGATGGAGATTTTATTATGTTTAAAGAACATGATATTAAAGAGTATGGAACAGACCATATATTATTGAATCAAAAAAGAAGAGAGCTTCTTTTAGAATTACACAATATTAAACCTTTTGTGGGAACGTATAAAGCTGTCTTAAATGCTATTGACTTTTTTGGTTACAATAATATTACCCTAAAAGAATATTGGTTAAATATAAATCAAAATAGCGATAGTTTTGGAAAATTAAAAGCAGTTCCTGTTCCAGATGTAAATACTGGTTTTTCATTTAAAAAGAGAAAAAAGTTTAATTTACCATCTTCAACAATGAAGAAAACCAGTAGATTTTCTCTAGTTTATAAATTAAATACTCCTACTGGTAAATTTGATGAATGGGATATTCCTAAAGTTGAAGAAACTTTTGATTTTACCCCAGAAGAGGTATTAATAAAATTATACGGTCTTAAAAATAAACTTCAAAAAGAATATTTACCACTACAGGCTAAAATATATGACATTACCGGAGAAGGAGACTTTTTCGATCAAAAAAACTTAAATGTTTGGAATAATCAACAGCCTATTGTTTTTTTAAATGAAGGTAAAGTAGTTGATTTTGAAATGTTTCCAAAAAATAAACAGCTTTATATAGAAAGTTATGCTCTTGTAAATGATTCTGACGTTTTAATAACATCAACAGGGCATGGTAGAGTAGAGCTAGATGAGTTTGGTAGTTTAAATAATGCGCAACATGAAAATGAGATTTTAATAAATGACTTTGAAAAATTTTATGATGAGTATTATAGTGTAAGTAAAAATGTTTGGAATGATAATCTTTTTGGGCATTATGATATTCCAGTAGGCGCGCCTTTGATTTTAGAGTGTACTTCATTACCACAAAGTTGGGATGATGCTAAATTTACATTTAATGATTGTAAAGACCCTCATGTTATTTGGGATAATTGGTGGCACCAACATGTCTATGAAATAGAATGGGAAATAGAAGGACCAAGAGACTACAAACAAACTTTTAGAGGACCAATAGGATATTGGGAATCTGATGGAGTTGCGGCACCTAATGAAACCCTTACATTCCATCCAGAATTTTTAAAAATAGCGGTAATGGTTCCTTTTGAAGGCAGCTATAGCGTTACGTGTAAATTAATAGACCTTTATGGTTTTACAAGTCATTACAAAAAAAATAACATGTTTGATGTTAAAATTAAACCTTTAGACCTTTATGGAATTTATCAATGGAAAGATGATTATGATTGGAACGGTTGGAAAGTAGAATGGGGAAAAAGCGGAGGATATTGGGATATGGCTACAAAAAATAAAGATAGGGTTCAAGACAGTTTTGAAAGCCTCTATTTAACAATGGATAGGGCAAACTATTTACATGACCTTTCACAGGGTAAAAGATTTTCTATGGTTAGAAGATATATTGATTTGGACCCAACCAATCCTACAGGATATTTAGAAACCTCAGGACCATACGAATGGGAAAGCATGGAAACTGTTTCTTGGAATGATGGAAAACATAATTGGTGGAATGCAACTAGAGTTGGAATGGACTTAACTTCAAGTTTTAAAATAACTAGAATTTATCAAGGAAATCAACTTATAATAAATCACATGAACCCAACAACTAATTTAGTAGAAACGGGAATTCATGTAATTCAATCACCAAGCCCAAATATCGCAAATCAATCCTTAGATTTAGCAGCATGGCAGGCTATCGCAGATGAACTAAATGCTTCAACTGATCCTGTTATTTCTAAATTTAATTATAACCCAGTATACGAAGACACTGATAATGATGATTATAATGATGTCCATCACTTTCTTTTATGTGTTGGTAAAAATTATTCTTTACATAATGATTTTATAGATGTTGAGTTAGATTCTGGTACTTCTGTGTATAATGGTGCTGTAATGGGAGAGGTTCATCATGTTGCCTATAACCCAACGTTCGATACCGTTAGAATTATTAATGGAAGCGCTGAAGTTGAAAGGTCTACACATGTTACCATTTCTTATGACAAAAGTGAAATTCCAGGTGTTAGAAAAATGACCTGGAAGATTTTTAACGATACTAACCCAAATTTCAATGATATATATTATGATAATATGTGGTTGACTTATGTCTTTAAAAACCCAGGAGCATATAGAATTGCCTTGGAGGTTGAAGATACTAACGGAAATAAGAAGGCTACAGAAAGAAATATGATATTTGTAAAATAAAAAAAATTAAACAATGGCAGTTACAGAAATTTTAGGAACGGATTCATTATCATCATCAAGAGTTACACTTAATAATAACTTTTTAGATTTACAAGATGAGATAATAGATTTAAAACATTTATTAAGCCCACAATCAAACCTTTTATCAGGTGTAGATGTTGTGGCAAACACCCTTATAGTAAACGGTGGTCAAACTACTCTTCAAAACACAACGACAGATGCGTTGGACGTCAATGGAAATGTAGATTTAAAAGCAGCTATTATGAAGTCGGGTGTAAATAACCAGGCAGCGAATCCTATAGCACAATTACCA
>MDTG01437245.1_pt1 | contig 22413 bp, 21 predicted proteins | sample 811421 | NCBI WGS metagenome assembly MDTG01 (sample SAMN05326645, study PRJNA326480) | marine metagenome | isolation source: seawater | place: Pacific Ocean: South East | collected 2011
GCTAAAGTTGTCATTAAACCTACTACAGCAGCTGAGCCTGCCATATCATAAGTCATATCCTCCATAAATCTTGCTGGTTTTAAAGAGTACCCACCAGTATCAAAACAAACTCCTTTTCCAAGAAAAGCTAAAGGTTTAGATTTAGATTTTGACCCATTCCATTCCATCGTTACGAGATATGATCCTCTTGTACTCCCTTGACCAACACCAAGTAAAGCATTACATCCTAATTTTTTTAATTTTTTATTATCATAAACTGTAACTTTTATTCCAAGTTTTTTTAATTTAATTATTCTTTTCGCATACTCATCTGGATGTAAAATATTGCCTGGCTCAGATACTAAATCTTTTGTAAAATTTACACCTTTTAAAAGTGCATCTAATTTATATTTTTGTTTTTCATTAATAATATTTTTTGCTTTTAAAACATTAAAATTTATAATTTTCTTATTTTTCCTAGTTTTATATAAATTAAATTCATAAGATTTTAATTCAGCTCCATGTAAAAATTCATCAAATTTAATCTTATTTTTTACTGAAGGTTGGCTTGAACCTAAAATCAAAATATTCTCTATTTCATTTTTTTTTATATGATCATAAAACTTTGCACCAAGTCTTTCTGCTTCTTGTGCATCATTCTTGCTAGCCAACAAAACTATGATGATTTTTTCATCAAATTCCAAATTTAACGAAATAATTTTATTTTTATCAATTTTTTTAGAACTCGTTAAAAACTTAATTATTTTTTTATTTATTCTGTCATCAAAAAGTCCTTTAAAATCAGAAACTTTTGAGTCTTTTCCAAGAAATAGCGCCTTATTCTTTGAGGGCTCTTTTTGGCCATTGAAATAATTTATTTTTAAAGTCATTTGTATTAAATATAGTATAGGTTGAACTTATATATGTATCAAAATAATAAATTTCAATGATAAAATTAATATATAAAAATTTTATTTTAGATATAGTTAAATTTTTTTTGATTTCCACAATCAGTATCACTCTTATAGTATGGGTAATTCAAGCAGTAAATTACCTTGATTTCGTATCTGAAGACGGTCACGGTTTTAGAGTTTATTTTTTATACACATTGCTTTCAATACCAAAAATTTTTAGTCGATTAATTATATTTTTATTCTTTATTTCAATCTTTTTTATTATTTCGAAATATGAAGATAACAATGAAATTTTAGTGTTTTGGAGTCATGGTGTAAAAAAAATTAATTTAATTAATGCAATTATTTTTAGTTCTATTTTTTTTATACTAATTCAATTGATTTTCAATAATTTTATTGTTCCAAAATCTCAGGATATGGCAAGATCTTATATTAGAGACTCGAACATAGATTATTTCCCTTCATTGTTAAGGCCTAAACAGTTCATAGATACGGTTGAGAATCTAACTATTTTTTATGAAAAAAGAAATTCTAAAGGCGAATATGAAAATATTTTTTTAAAAGATAATATAGGCGTTATGGATTCAAAAATAATTTCAGCTAAAAAAGGATACATGAGCACCAAAGATGATAATTTTTTTTTAATTTTAGATGATGGAAATATTTCAAATGTAAATCAAAAAAATATAAATTCATTTACATTTAAAAGTACTGAAATTAATTTATCGAAATTTAAAACGAAAACTACAGTATTTCCTAAAATTCAGGAATTGAGCACTGATACATTGGTCTCATGCTTAAAATCATTTTATTTTTTTAATAAAGGATTTTCAACTCCCACTTTTTATTGTGATAAAAGTTCAATTGAAATTATTGTACAAGAAATATACAAAAGAAATTTTAAACCAATTTTTTTAATCTTATTATCATTAATTGCTTCATGCTTAATAATTAAATCAAAGGATGTTAAACATTATTTTAAATTTAAAACATTTATATTTATTTTTGGAGTAATAAATTTAATTATAGCTGAAGTATCAGGTCAGTTTGTCGGATTTAATAATGATAATAATTTATATGTTTTGCTTTATCCGGTTATTTTATTTTTAAGCATTTATTTGTTTCTAGCATTTAGAGGAAGGAGTATGAGCTAAAAATGTTTTTAAAAACTTACGAAAAATTTATAATATTGAATTATTTCAAAAATCTTGCTTTAGTTACATTAATTTTTGCAGTACTTTCCTTTTTTTTAAACGTATTAGAAGAGATCAAATTTTTTTCTGTTTTAGACGAAAACTTTTATTATCCATTTTTACTTACCTTGTTAAATGTTCCGTCTATTCTGTTTACAGTTTTCCCATTTATTTTTTTAATATCGGCAATGATATTTTTTTTAAATTTATATGAAAAAAATGAATTAATAATTTTTAAAATTCATGGTTTAAATAATTTAAAAATATTGTTTCTATTAACTCTATCCTCTTTAATTGCTGGGATATTAGTTGTTTTAATATTTCATAGTTTTTCTGCAAAAATGAAACATTCATATTTTAGTTTTAAAAATAATTTTACTAATGATAATAAATATTTAGCGATGGTTAATGAAAATGGTCTTTGGTTGAAAGATGAAGTTGAAAACAATACATTAATTATAAACGCAAACAAATACTTTGGTGAAAAGCTTGAAAATATTACTATCACTGAGTTAGACGAAAATTTTAATTTAATTAAAACAATAGTTTCCGAAGAAGCTATTATTAAAAATAAAATTTGGAATCTTAATAATGCAAAAATATACGTTGAAAACCAAGATAGTAAATTAATTGAAAACTATACTTATGAAACTAATTTTAATAGTGAAAAGATAAGCAATATTTTTTCAAATTTGTCTTCGCTAAATATTTTGCAGTTAAAAAATTTAATTGAAGACTATACTTTACTGGGGTATTCAACCGTAGAAATTGATTCTTATTTGCTGAGTTTATACCTGCTTCCTTGTTATTTAATTATTATGACAATTCTTGGATCTATAGTGATGTTTAATGTAAAACAATACAAATCAAAAACATTATCTATTATAATAGGTATATTGGCATCAGTTGTTATTTATTATATAAGTTATTTTTCTAACTTACTTGGAGAGAATGATAGGGTTCCAATACTTATTTCTATATTGTTGCCTCAGATAATATTTTCTCTTGTTTCATTAATTGGTATCATTGGTTTAAATGAAAAGTAAATTTTTTATAACTGTAATATCATGTTCGTTATTTCTATTTTTGATTTGTAAGAATGCATTTTCAGATGAAATAATAATTAATTCTACAAATATAAAAATCTTAGATAAAGGCGATATTGTCTCCGGTAATGATGGGGTGGAAGTTATAACTAATTCTGGATTAGAAATAACTGCAGATAATTCTATATATTATAAAAAAAAATCTTTTGTTGAAATAAATGAAAATATAATTGCAAAAGATAAAATAAATAAAATTGATATTTTTGCGAATAAAGCAACTTATAATAAAATTGAAGATGTATTAAAAATAACTGGTGATACAAAAATAATACTGGATAAGGATTATACTATTGATACAGCTGATATTACATATGACAAAAAAAATCTAAAAATATTTTCTAATAAAAAAACAATTATCATAGATAGATTTGAAAACAATATTGAGTCAAATAGTTTTGAATTAGAAATTAATAAAGGATTACTAAAATTAAATGAATTAGTTTTAATTGATATTGATAAAAATAAATTAAATCTTGTAGCTGGAGTACTTAATACAAAAACAAAAGAACTTATAGGTAAAGATTTAAGTATTGATTTTAATAATTCTCTTTTTGGTAATGAAAAAAATAGACCTAGGCTTAAAGGTAAAAGCATAGTCTCTAATAATAATGAAAAAACTATATATAAAGGAGCATTTACAACTTGTAATAACGATGAAAATAAATGTCCAGCCTGGTCAATTTATGCAGATGAAGTTACTCATAAAAAGAAACAACAATCTATTGAATACAAAAATGCTTGGCTTAAAATTTACGATAAACCTGTTTTATATTTCCCATATTTTTTTCATCCAGACCCAACTGTAAACAGGAAATCAGGATTTTTAATGCCCAAATTTATAAATTCGAAAAATTATGGAACTTCTTTTCAAATACCTTACTACAAAGTAATATCTGATAATAAAGATCTTACAATCTTTCCAAGATTATATTTTGACGATAAATTTTTAATACAAAATGAATATAGGCAGGCAAATAAAGAGTCTGATCTAAATTTAGATTTTAGTTTTAATAAAAATAACGACGATTTTGACACTCACTTTTTTTCAAATTTAAAAGGATTTAATGATAAGAAAAAAATAGACTATGAAATAAATATAGAGCAGACATCTAATGATGACTATTTAAGAGTAGAAAAATTAGAGTCTCCATTGATAGATGATCCAAATTTATTAAACTCCCATATAAATATTAATAAAAGTACAGAAGATTATTCTTTTGAATCTTCTATAGAGGTTTTTGAAGACTTAAGAAAAGAGGAATCAAAAAGGTATGAATATATTTATCCAAATTATGAGTTTATTAAAAATTTAAATAGTAGCTATTCTGGAAATCTTAAGTTTATTTCAAAAGGATTTAATAAAAGTTATAATGATAATACAGACGAAACTTTAATCGTAAACGATATTAAATTTGAATCATACCCATTTTACTCTCCAGGAGGCTTTTCAAACTCCTACGAATTAATACTTAAAAATGTAAATTACGACTCTAGCAACTCTCTAAACTATAAATCAGGAACTAATTATGAGTTACTAAGTGGAGCTTCATATACATCAAAATATCCTCTTAGAAAAGAATTAGAAAAATCAATTAACTTTTTAAGTCCTATTTTTTCTGCTCGATTTAGTCCAAATAAAACAAAAAATATTAAAGATAAAAACAAAAAACTTACATATGACAATGTATATTCTTTTAACAGGTTAAACCAAGATGATATGATAGAAGGAGGAGCCTCTATCTCCTATGGTTTAGAATATTCAAAAAGAGACTTGAACTATAATGAATTTTTAAATCTTAATATAGCAAATGTAATAAGAGATAAGGCAAATCAAGATTTGCCTCAAAAAATGTCATTAAATAAATCTGTATCAGATTGGGTTGGTGAAATTACATTTAATCCTTCAGAAAAATTTAGTTTACAAAATAAATTTTCGTTAGATAAAGATTTAGATGAGTCAAATTACAATTTGTTTAGGGCTGATTTGAATTTAAATAACTTTATAACCTCATTTGAATTTTTAGAAGAAGATAATTTTATAGGAGATCAAAGTTACTTATCAAATAAAACAACTTTATTGTTTAACGAAAATAATTCTTTGTCATTTAAAAACAATAGAAATTTAGATAAAAATATAAACGAATATTATAATCTAATTTATGAGTATAAAAATGATTGTTTAATAGCGGCACTTGAATATAATAAAGACTATTACTCAGATAATAATTTAAAACCAGAAACGAGTCTATTTTTCTCAATAAAAATAGTTCCTTTTGGAAATTTAACAAACCAAGCACAGAAATAATATGAAGAAATTATTATTTATTTTTTTTTTTTCTTTTCTATTCATAATAAATGCAAAAAGTGAAAGTAATATATCAATTGAAGTAAAGGTTAATAATGAAATTATTACTAACTTAGATATTATAGATGAAATTAATTACTTAGTTGCATTAAATAATAATCTTAAAAATGTTGAAAAAAAAAAATTGAGATTATATGCAAAAAACTCCTTGATAAGAGAAAAAATAAAAAAAAATGAGTTAGTGAAATTTTTTGATCTAGAAAAATCAAGTGAAATGACAAAAAATATTGTTAATGATTTTTATTTAAGGTTAAATTTTAAAAGTAAAGAACAGTTTTCAAATTATTTGAAACAATTTAACTTGGAAATTAATGATGTTGAAGAAAAGCTTCAAATTGAAGCTTTGTGGAATCAATTAGTTTATAATAAATTTAAAACTCAATTAAGTATCGATAAATCAAGTTTAAAAAAAAAGTTAAAAAAACAATTAAATAAGGACTCTAATAAAATTAATGAATATTTTTTATATGAAATTCTATTTGATTTAAAAACTAATGAGAATGTTGAAGATAAATATAATCAAATTTTATTCTCTATAGAAAATAGTGGTTTTGAAAATACTGCAAACCTATTCAGTATATCTGATACTTCAAAATTTGGTGGTAAAATAGGATGGGTGAAAGAAACCCAATTAACAAATAAAATAAACAATCGTATTAAAAAATTAAACACAAAAAAGCTAACAAAACCTATACAAACCGAAAATGGTTATTTAATTTTAAAATTAAAAGATAAGAGAGAAATAATAAAAAAAATTGATTTTGATTTAGAGCTAAATAATATGATATCTAGAGAAAGAGATAAACAACTTAATCAATTTTCAATTCTTTATTTTAATAAAATAAAACAAAATATATTTCTTAATGAATAAAAAAATTATACTTATGGTTATAGGTGAGCCTTACAGTATTTTTTCCGAGCTTATCTTCAAATTATATAAATCTAAATTATTAAAAAACTTAAAAAATCAAATAGTACTTATTGGTTCAAAAAAATTATTAAAAGATCAAATGAAAAAATTAAATTATAAAATTACTATTAATGATGTAAATTACAAAAATCTTAGCAAATTAAGATTGGACAAAAAAAATATTAATATAATTAATGTAGATTATAAATATAAAAAAATATTTGATGAAATATCAAATAAATCCAATAATTATTTAAATATATCATTTAAAATTGCACTTAAATTACTAAAAAAAAATAAAAATATTAGCTTAATAAATGGACCTATTAACAAAAAAACTTTCTTAAAAAAAAAACATCTAGGTATGACAGAATTCCTGCAAAAAAAAACACATTCAAAAAATACTGCAATGTTGATTTACAATAGCAACTTTGCTGTTTGTCCAATAACAACACACACTCCTGTAAAAAATATAGTCAAAAATTTAAGCAAAAACAAAATAATTAATAAAGTATTATTGATTGATAAATTCTACAAAAATAAACTTAAAAAAAAACCCTCTTTTGCTGTCATGGGATTAAATCCTCATTGCGAGACTACAAATATAATAAGTGAAGAAGATCAAATAATTAAACCATCCATAAAAAATTTAAAAAAAAGAAAAGTAACTATTTCTGGCCCATTTTCTGCAGATACTTTTTTTACAAAAGTAAATCTAAAAAAATATGATGTAGCAATTGGCATGTATCACGATCAAGTTCTCATACCAATGAAAACATTATTTAATTTTGATGCAATCAATATTACTCTGGGACTTCCTTTTATAAGAATTACTCCTGACCATGGAACAAATAATATCATGTTAGGCAAGAATTGTTCTAATCCTCAGTCACTTTTTTCAGCTATTAATTTTTTTAAAAAAATTAAATGAAAGTAAGTCCTAAAAAAAGCTTGGGTCAACATTTTTTAGTAGACAAAAATATTTTAAAACAAATTGTTGATTTAGGGAATATAAACAATAGAGATATAGTAATTGAAGTCGGACCAGGTACTGGAAACCTTACTGAGCATATATTGTTAAAAAATCCAAAAAAATTAATAACAATAGAAAAAGATAATAATTTATCAAAATTATTGCAAAAAAAATTTGAAAAAAGAATAACAATTATTAACGAAGATATATTAAATATTAAATTAGATAACTTTTCAAAAAACAAAATTATTATATTTGGCAATCTTCCTTACAATGTATCTTCTCAAATACTTGCTAAATGGATCAAATTAAATAATTTAAATAATATTTCTAAAAAATTTATTTTAATGTTTCAAAAAGAGGTGGCGGACAGGATCTTGGCAAAAACCAATGAAACTAATTATAGCAGGCTATCAATTTTATCATCATGGAAAATGAATATAAAAAAAATTAAAGAGATAGACCCTGGTTCATTTCGTCCACAACCAAAAATTAAAAGCAGTGTTTTGCTAATGGAACCAAAGAAAAATTTTTATAAAATAAAAGATCCAAAAAATTTAGAATATATAACTAAAGTTTTTTTTAATCAAAAAAGGAAAATGATTAAAAAACCTTTAAAAATTATATTTGGTGATTTTGATGGTATAACTACAAAATTAAAAATAAATGTTGATTTAAGACCTCAAAATCTTTCTCCACTAACATATTATAAATTATGTCATGAATATGAAAACTTATTAAACTAAAAGTTTGACATGTTCTTCAATTAATTTTGGATTGTAGTTGTTTGGAATATTGTTTATTTTTGATTGGATAAAATCAAATATTTGTTTATAGCAAGTCTCTAAGTCATCGTTGATTACTACGAAATCATAGTTTTTCCAATGTGTTATATCTTTATCGAATTGTTTCATTCTTTCTTCAACAATATTTTTATCTTTCATATCTCTACTTGATAGTCGATCAAAAAGAACTTTTTTGCTTGGTGGCAGGATGAAAAAAGATATTAAATCGTATTTTAAATTTGCATTTTTAATTTGTTCTGAGCCTTGCCAATCAATATCAAAAATTACATTTTGCCCCTTGTCTAAACAATCTACAACTGGTTTTTTTGATGAACCATAAAAGTTGTTAAAAACTTTTGCATATTCTAAAAATTCTTGGTTTTTAATTAAATTTTTAAACTCTTCATTGCTAACAAAAAAATAATCTTTACCTTGAGACTCATTAGTTCTTGGTTTCCTTGTTGTATGTGAAATTGATATTATAAAATTATTTAGTTCAGAGATTTTTTTTACAAGAGTAGTTTTTCCTGCACCAGAAGGGGAAGATAATATAATGATTACCCCGCATTTATCTGGAGACATTTTATTTAATTATTAATTTGATTTACTCTCAATAAATTTAATTGCATCACCAACAGTTAAAATCTTCTCCGCTTCACTATCAGATATTTCTGAGCCAAACTCCTCTTCGAATGCCATTACTAATTCAACTGTATCTAAACTATCTGCTCCTAAATCGTCTATGAAACTAGATTCTTCGGTTACTTTTGCTTCCTCAATTCCTAAATGATCAGCAACTATTTTCTTAACTTTACTTGAAATATCATCAGACATAATTTTTCCTTTGGTTTAAATCCTCATTAATCTATTCATGAGTTTTGTCAAGACATATACATGCCACCGTTAACATGTATTGTTTCTCCTGTAATATATGAAGCAGCGTCAGATGATAAAAATGCAACTGTATTAGCAACATCTTCACCAGTACCCAGTCTTGACATAGGGATTCGTGAAGTCAATATTGATTTTATACTTTCTACTATGTTGTCGGTCATATTTGATTGTATAAACCCAGGAGATATACAATTAACAGTAATATTTTTCTTAGCATACTCAATAGCTAATGATTTTGACATACCAATAATACCTGCTTTTGAGGCTGAATAATTTGCCTGTCCAAGATTACCTGTATGACCCACTACAGAAGTAATATTGACAACTCTTCCATATTTATTTTTAAGCATTTTTTTAATTCCATATTTACATAAAAGAAATGTTGATCCCAAATTAACATCAATTACTTTTTTCCACTCTTCATCGGTCATTCTCAAAGATAAGTTGTCTTTATTGATACCTGCATTATTTATTAAAACATCTAAGCCAGTAAGTTGAGAACTGGCATTTTCAATAAATTCATTAATTTTTGATTGCTCAGAAATATCAAATTTTAGCACATTTATATTAGGAAATTCTTTTTTTAAAGCTTCTAACTTTTCTGTTTTAGTTCCAGTTGCTAAAATATTAGCTTTTAATGAAACAAATTTTTTAACTATCTCTTTTCCAATTCCACCTGTTGCACCTGTAATTAAAACTTTCTTATCTTTAAAATCAATCATTGTTTAAATTTTTTAAATCATCAATATCGTTTATTGTGATTATTTCTACATTTCTATCAATCCTTTTTATAAGACCAGATAATACTTTTCCAGGACCAATTTCAATAAATTTCCTAACACCTTTTTCAAGCATATAAAGTATTGATTCTCTCCATCTTACTGGACTTTCAATTTGTTTTATCAATAAATCTTTAATTTCATTTGTTTTATTGGTTTCTTTTGCGGTAACATTCGAAACTATTAAATTCTCAGAATACATAAAGTTTGTATTTTTAATTTCATTATTCATAATATCAGTAGCAGGTTTCATTAATTTACAATGAAATGGAGCACTTACTGGTAACTTTATATTTTTTATTTTATAATTATTTAAATCTTCTGCCAATAAATTTAAATCATAAGTTTTCCCACTTACTACTATTTGACCATTAGAGTTATCATTCGCAATAAAACACTGATATTTTTTTTCTTTTTCCTTTAACATATTATCTATATTTTTAAATTCAGAACCTAAAATTGCTAACATTCCACCCTCTCCTTCTGGAACTGCAGATTGCATTGCCCTTCCTCTAATCTGAAGTAATTTAATTGTTTGTTCAAAACTAAGATGGTTACTTGCAGTCAAAGCAGAATATTCTCCTAGAGAATGACCTGCAAAATAGCTAGATTTGTTTAAATCAAATTTAGTCTCATTTTTAATCAATTCACATATTGAATAGCTAACCAAAAAGATTGCAGGTTGGGTATTTTCAGTTAAGTTTAATTTTTCTTTAGGTCCATTAAGTATCAATTCACTAATTTTAAACCCTAATATTTCATCAGCTTTTAGAAATAATTTATTAATATAGCTAAAATTATCATAAAGATTTTTGGCCATTCCTACCATTTGCGATCCTTGGCCTGGAAATATTAGTGAATTCATTAAAAACCTTACAAATATATGTATTTTTTGTGTTGTATTTAAATTTTTATAATAGTATATCCTGTTTTTTTTAAAAGAATAGTTATGAACTTATACGAACACACTATAATTACTAGAGCAGATACAAGCTCAAGCCAATTAAAACAAATTGAAGAAAAATATACAAAATTAGTTGAAAAATTTGATGGAAATATAATTAAAACAGAGAAATGGGGCTTATTAAATCTATCTTATTTAATAAAAAAAAATAAAAAAGGAAATTATATACATTTTAAAATTGAAGGTAATGGTAAAACAATTTCTGAACTAGAAAAAAGTGAAAAAATTGATAAAAATCTTCTAAGATTTTTGACAATTAAAGTAAAAAAATTTGATTTAAAAACTAATTACTTCTCAAAAGAAAAGGATGATACTGGCAAAACTGTTATTAGCTAAAATGTTAAAATGAAAAAAAAAATAATTAAAAAAAAATCAGGTCAAAGTAATTTTTCAAAGTTAAGTATTTTTCAGCCACAAAAATATAAATTTAAAAAAAAATGCCCATTATCTGGTAAAGGAGCCCCAATAATTGATTATAAAAACATTAAGCTTTTAAAAAGATATGTTACAGAAAATGGGAAAATTTTACCATCGCGGATATCTTCTGTAAGTCAAAAAAAACAAAGAGAGTTGTCTTTGTCAATTAAAAGAGCTAGAAATTTGGCATTAATCTAATGAAAGTAATACTTCTTGAAAATTTAAGAAAAGTTGGATCTATCGGAGATATTATAGATGTAAAAAGAGGCTATGCTAGAAATTTTTTAATTTCAAAGAAAAAAGCACTATTTGCTTCAAAAGAAAATATTAAAGAGGTAGAAAAAATTAAACAAGAATTAAACAAAAAAGATCTTGAAAAGAAAAAAGATGCAAAAAACATTAAGGATAAAATTGAAAATAAGCAATATGAAGTCAAAAAACTTGCTACTGAAAATAAAGAACTATACGGATCTGTAAAACCAACCGAAATATCAAAAATTATTTATGAGAAAGAGAAAATAGATATTAATCCATCTATGATACAACCTCTTAAAGAAATTAAATCAATTGGAAACTTTAAAGTTTTAATTAGTTTACACCCTGATGTAAGCGCAAATATATCCTTAAAAGTGTCTTCACAAGAAGTTAATAAATAAATTATACATTTTTTTCCCCAGCTTTATTCAGGTGAATTTGATCAACTTTTTTTTATTGTTATTATTAATATATTTCAATAATTTATATTATGGTCAAAACTTTAAGCGTTGTTAAAAATAATATTACGGAGCTTCCAAACAACATAGAAGCTGAGCAATCAGTAATTGGATCAATTTTACTGGCTAATGAAATATTTGATGAAATAAGTCTTTTGATAAGTAGTAAAAATTTTTATGATCCAATGCATCAAAAAATTTTTAAAGCTATAGAAAAATTAATTTATGGTGGAATGCTTGCAAACCCAATTACATTAAAAAATCATTTTGAAAATGAAAAAGATGAATTAAATATTCCAGAATATTTGGTTAAAATAACAAAATTCTCTTCTTCATCAAGACAGACAATTGAATATTCTAAATTAATATATGATTTGTATGTTAAAAGAGAATTAATTAAAATTTCTGAAGATATTATTGATGCTGCAAAATTAAATGATCTAGATCAAGATAGTCAAAAAATAATTGAAAATTCTGAAAAAGCTATTTTTGACCTTGCCGAAAAAGGTTCTTTTAATTCTTCAATTGTTAAATTTGATGAAGCTATGAAATATACGATTGAGATGGCTTCTAATGCATACAAAAATGATCAAGGCATTGTAGGTGTTCCTACTGGATTGACTGATCTTGATGATCGATTGGGTGGTTTACACAAATCAGACTTAGTAATTATTGCTGGAAGACCCTCTATGGGTAAAACAGCTTTGGCCACTAATATAGCATTTCATGCAGCTAAAAAGATTCAAGAAGAAGGAAAAAAATCTTCAATTGCTTTTTTTTCATTAGAAATGTCATCTGAACAACTTTCAACAAGAATTTTGGCTGAACAATCAAGAATTAAATCTAATGATATAAGACGTGGTAGAATCTCAGAGGAGCAGTTTGACAAATTTATAGAAACTTCAAAAAATATATCTGAGTTGCCACTTTATATAGATGAGACACCAGCAATAAGTATTGCAGCTTTAAGTAACAGAGCTAGAAGAATAAAACGATTATTCGGATTGGACATGGTTGTAGTTGATTATATACAATTAATGAGAGCTTCAAATTTTAAAGAAGGACGTGTACAAGAAATATCTGAAATTACTCAAGGATTAAAAGCACTAGCAAAAGAACTTTCAGTCCCTGTTTTAGCTTTATCTCAATTATCTAGAGCAGTGGAACAAAGGGATGATAAAAAACCTCAATTATCAGATTTAAGGGAATCTGGCTCAATAGAACAAGATGCAGATGTTGTTATGTTTGTATACAGGGAAGCTTATTATCTTGAAAGAAAAGAACCAAGACCTGCAACAGTAGAACATGCTGAATGGCAAGCGAAAATGAATGAAGTTTCAAGTTTTGCTGAGATAATTATCGGAAAACAGAGACACGGTCCTACAGGTAACGTTATGCTTGAATTTGAGGCCATGTTTACCAAATTTAAAGATATTCAAAATAACTAATAAAAATTATATAAGCTAATATTAAATGTTAGCTGAAATTTATAAAAAAAATCTTATTCAAAAACCAAAAATAATTTTTGTTTTTTTAATTATTTGTTTAATTAGCTTTGGATATTTTGCTCAAAATTTTAGATTAGATGCATCATCAGATACCTTATTAATCGAAGGAGATCCTGACTTAAAATACTTAAATGAAATAAATGATAGATACGGTGCTAAAGAATTTCTAGTTCTTACTTATACTCCAAAAGAAATAATGACATCTGATAATTCAATAAATAATTTGCTAAGTCTTAAATATAAAATTCAAAGTTTAGATTGGGTTCATAGTGTAGTAACTCTTTTGGATATTCCTCTTCTAAATAGTACAGATGAAACTCTTACAGAAAAACTACAAAATTTTAGCACATTAAAAAGTGATGGAATTGATAGGGAAAGAGGTTTTAATGAAATTTTAAACAGTCCAGTTTTTAGAAATTTTGTGATTAGCGAGGATGGTAAAACAACTGGTATAATTGTTTATCTTAAAAAAAGTAAAGAAATACCAAAATTTAAAAATAAAAAAGAACTTGAAAAATATAAAGATTCTTTAAAGAAAAAAAATCATGAAAATATTATTGAGATAAGAGAAATAATAAAAACTTACAGCAAAGTTGGTAAAATTCATTTAGGTGGAATTCCTATGATAGCAGATGACATGATTTCATTTATTAAAAGTGATATTGTTGTTTTTGGTATTGGTGTATTAGTTTTTATAATTGTAACACTTTGGTTTGTATTCAGAAAAATAATATGGATTATTATTCCAATAAGCAGTTGTTTTTTTTCAGTTGTGATAATGATGGGTTTACTTGGTCTGTTAGGATGGAAGGTAACAGTCATTTCATCTAATTTTATAGCTCTTATGTTAATTTTAACAATGGCCATGAACATACACATGAGTACAAGATTTTTACAACTTAAAAAAGAAAATCCAAAAATAAATAAAACTGAAATTATTTTAATAACTACTAAAAAAATGTTTTGGCCAATTTTATATACCGTGTTGACAACTATATGTGCTTTTTTATCGTTAATATTTAGTGAAATTAAGCCAATAATTGATTTTGGTTGGATGATGACACTTGGGTTAATAACTTCTTTCTTAATAACATTCACACTACTTCCAACTTTGCTGAGCATTGTTGCAGATGTTAATATTTCTATTGAAAAAGAAAAAAAGTCTAAAATAACTTCTTTTTTACAAGATATAACAATTAAATATAAAAATTTTATTTTTTTTATTTTTCTGGTAGTCGTTATAATAAGTATTAACGGTATTTCACGATTAGAAGTAGAGAACAGTTTTATAAATTATTTTAGTAAAAACACTGAAATTTATAAAGGTATGAAACTTATTGATCAAAAATTAGGAGGTACAACACCTCTTGAAGTTATTATTAAATTTCCGAAGGATGAAGAAGAAATAAAAATTGATGAAGATGATGATTGGGGAGAAGATGAAGATGAGAATAGTGAAAAGTATTGGTTTACAAAAGATAAAATTGATAAAATTGATAAAGTCCATAAATATTTAGAAAACTTAGATCCTGTGGGTAAAGTTTTATCTTTTTCATCAATAGTAAAAGTGGCTACTCAGTTGAATAATAATAAACCACTAGGTAGCTTGGAAATGGGTGTACTTTATAGCAAAATCCCTGATACTATAAAAAAAGAAATAGTCGATCCTTATGTCTCTATAAAAGATTCTGAAGCAAGAATTAATTTAAGAATTAAAGACTCTCAGGAAGGTCTTCGAAGAAATGATTTGATTAAAAAAATTAACTTTGACCTTAAAAATAAATTAAATTTAAATGAAGATGAATTCAAACTGGCAGGTGTTTTAATTTTATTTAATAATCTGCTTCAAAGTTTATTTAAATCTCAAATTTTAACTCTAGGTTTTGTTATGGTTGGAATATTTTTAATGTTTTTAATTTTATTTAAGAATATAAAATTATCTTTAATTGGTGTAATTCCTAATTTTATAGCAGCTTTTTTTATTCTAGGTATTATTGGTATTTCTGGAATTCCTCTAGATATGATGACTATTACAATTGCTGCAATTACAATTGGTATTGCTGTCGATAATAGCATTCATTACATTTATAGGTTTAAAGAAGAAATCTCTAAAATTAAAGATTATAGTAAAACTATAAAAACATGCCATTCAACTGTTGGTGTTGCTATAGTTAACACCTCTATTACTATAGTATTTGGTTTTTCAATTTTAGTTTTATCGAATTTTATTCCAACAATTTATTTTGGTATTTTTACAGGCATAGCTATGCTCTTAGCAATGATTTCTGTATTAACTTTACTTCCTGCCCTACTATTAGTTTTTAAACCTTTTAAATTAAATTAATACAATGGATGTTTTTGTAGATTTTTTCCAAAACTTATCTAGTTTTGATTTAATATTTATTCTCATTACTTTATTGTCATTGATAAAATGTTTTAGACAAGGTTTTGTATTAAGTATACTTGCAGCATCTAAATGGTTATTGGCTTATGTTATAACTTTAATTCTATTTCCGATATGCAAACCATACGTGGAGGATATCATTGATAATCAATATGTATTAGATATTGGACTTGGTATTGGTATTTTTATAATTGTTATTTTTGTAATACTTTTAATCAATAAAGGATTAAGTAAAGCAGTTACATATACTGGCCTTGGAACTTTGGATAAAATGTTTGGATTCTTTTTTGGCTTTTTAAGAGCATATGTTATTGCAGTTTGTATTTTTTCAACCATAAGTATTATTTATAATCATAAAAAATGGCCTATAGACACAAATAAATCTTTTACATTTGTCTGGGTTGAAAAAGGTAGTAACTATCTTATAAAAGAATTTCCTGATCAAAAACAATATGAAGATGCAAAAGACAAAGTTCAAGAATTATAATCCAAAAATAAAAGAAGAATGTGGAGTGTTCGGAATCAGCAATTCATCAGAAGCATCAACATTAACTGCTTTGAGTTTGCACGCTTTGCAACATAGAGGCCAAGAAGGATGTGGAATCGTATCTTATGATGGCAAAAATTATCATTCTGAAAAAAGATTTGGATTAGTTGGAGACAATTTTAATAAAGAAAAAGTTTTAAAAAAACTGCCTGGAAATTATGCAATTGGTCATAATAGATATAGTACAACAGGTGGGACTACTTTAAGAAATGTTCAGCCTTTTTTTGCAGATACCAATGCTGGTGGTATTGCAGTAGCTCATAATGGGAATTTAACAAATGCAATTACATTAAGAAAAAAATTAGTTGATGATGGGGCAATTTTTTATAGTACGTCTGATACTGAAACTATTGTCCAGCTTATTGCTAAATCAAAAAGAGAGAAAAAATTAGATAAAATAATCGATGCGATTTTTCAAATTCAAGGTGCTTATGCTCTAGTATTCTTAACACAGAATACTCTTATTGGAGTTAGAGATCCTTATGGAATAAGACCTTTAATTATTGGTAAGTTAAACGATTCTTATATACTTGCATCAGAAACATGTGCATTGGATATTATTGGAGCTAAGTTTATTAGAGAAGTTGAAAATGGAGAAATAGTATGTATTGAAAATGATAAATTAAAAAGTGTTAAACCTTTTCCCAACAAAAAACCTCGCCCATGTGTTTTTGAGTATATTTATTTTTCAAGACCAGACAGTTTATTAAATGGAAAATGTGCCTATGAATATAGAAAAGATTTTGGAAAAGAGCTTGCCAAAGAAACAGATATTGATACTGACTTAATCGTACCTGTTCCTGACTCAGGGAATGCTGCTGCAATTGGATATAGTCAACATGTAAAAAGGAAATTTGATCTAGGTTTAATTAGAAATCACTACGTTGGTAGAACATTTATTGAGCCAGTGCAAAAAATTAGAAGTTTAGGTGTTAAATTAAAATTAAATGCAAATAAATCTAGTATAAAAAATAAGAGGATTATTTTAATTGACGATTCACTTGTGAGAGGAACTACTTGTCATAAAATAGTTAAAATGCTTTATGACTCAGGAGCAAAAGAAGTTCATGTAAGAATAGCTTCTCCAGAAATAAAGTTTCCTGATTTTTATGGTATTGATACACCAACAAAAAAAGAGCTTTTAGCAGCAAATAAAAGTGTTGATGAAATATGTAAGTATATAAATGCTAAATCTTTAAAATTTTTATCAATTGATGGTATGTATAAAGCAATGGGATTTGAAAAAAGAAATAATAATTATCCTCAACTTACAGATCATTATTTTACTGGAGATTATCCCGTTAAACCTACCGATAATCTTGGTGATGATAAAATAACTCAACTTTCATTATTAAGCTCAGGCTCAAATAATTAATATTTTGACTAATAAACTCAAAAACGAAAAAAGTCCGTATCTTAAACAACATGAGACTAATCCTGTGAATTGGTTGCCTTGGAATAAAGAAACTTTGCTTCAAGCAAAAAATGAGAAAAAACCAATTTTCTTAAGTATTGGTTATGCAAGTTGCCACTGGTGTCATGTTATGGCTCATGAAAGTTTTGAAAGTAAAGAAACTGCAGAATTAATGAATCAAAAATTTATTAATATAAAAGTAGATAGAGAAGAAAGACCAGATTTAGATTCAATCTTTCAGAAAAGTCTTGCGATTTTAACTGGAGCGCAAGGAGGTTGGCCTCTTTCAATGTTTCTTGATGAAAATGCTGTTCCCTTTACTGGAGGAACTTATTTTCCACCAAAAGAAATGGGTGGAAGACCCAGTTTCAATCAGGTTTTAAATAATGTTTCTAAAGTTTATTCAGAAAACAGAGAAAAAATAATTTCTCAAGTTTCACAATTAAAAGATGTTTTTAAAGAATTAAATAGAAAAGACTCAATACTAAAACAAGATTTTGAGCCTTATATAGAAAAAATTATTCAGTATCTTGATGAAAAAAATGGTGGTTTTAAAGGTGCACCGAAATTTCCGCAGTTTTATATGTTCGATACTATTTTTTATTTCTATAAAAAAAAAAAAGATATTAAATATTTTAAACCTGTTCAAACTTTATTAGAAAATGTTTCCTCTAAAGGTATTTATGATCATCTTGAAGGAGGAATAGCAAGATATACTGTTGATGAAAATTGGATTGTACCTCATTTTGAAAAAATGCTTTATGATAATATATTGTATGTAAATTTACTTAATAACTTTTTACAAAAAGAAAAATCAATTTATTTTAAAAATAAACTTGAGCAGACTTTAAAATTTATAAATTCTGAATTTTTGTCAGAGAACAATTTATTGGGTTCTGCTTATGATGCTGATAGCGAAGGCGTTGAGGGAAAATATTATATTTGGAAATATGATGAGATGAAAAAGATTTTAAAAGAAAAATTTGAAATTTTTGAAAAAAAATATTCAATAACACCGGAAGGTAACTTTGAAGGATCAAATATATTAGTAGAAAATAAAAATAATAAACTTTCAGATGAAGAGTCAAGTACTGTAAATATAGCTGAAAATCTATTGCTAATAGAAAGAAAAAAAAGAATTAAACCATTCTTTGATAATAAAGTTCAAACTGATCTTAACAGCTATTGGTTGTATACTAATCTTTTTTCATCACTACTTTTACAAAATAAAGATCTTTATGATCAGACAATAAATTCAATTGATGTGCTAAATAAAAAACTTAATAATAAAATTTTTCATTGTTATCATAAAGCCAATAATGAGATTGATGTGTTCTTAGAAGATTATACTTATTATGCTTTGTTATTAATTACTTTATATGAAATCGAAAATGACCAAAATGCTTTAAAAAAATGTACAAGTATTATGGAAAATGCTTGGACACTATTTTTTAATAAAGAAAATAATCTTATGCAAAAAAATATTTTAAATTCAAATGATTTATTTACTAACCCAATTGATATCGCTGATAACAATATTCAAAATGGTAATAGTATTTATCTTCTAGTATGCAATAAATTAAAAAATATCACTCATCAAAAAACTTGGTCAGAAAAAATAGATATATTAACTAAGTCTTATAATAGTTTTATAAATTATAATTTTTCACAAATGTTTAGTTACTTGAAGATCTTAGATATTTGTGAACAGAATATTACTGTTTCATTTCATGGAAAAATAAAAAATAATACAGAATTAATAAAAAAAGTTTTATTAGAATTCATGGGAAATGCTTCAATAATATATAATGAGAATGATGAAGATTTTTTTGTCATACTTTGTAAAAATCAAACATGTTCTAAAAAATTAACAACTCTTGACCAAATCACTGAATATATTAAGAGTAATTTATGATATTCAGAAAATTTTCTAATCAGCAAAAAGGCTCCTTGCTTGCCTTTATAGGTGTAATGTTGATTACCCCAGATTCTTTGTTCATTAGACTTGCAAATATTGAAACATGGGGAATGCTATTTTATAGAGGAGCCATCCCATTTATTGTGGTGCTAATCGGACTTATATTGTTTTATAAAAATAATCTTTTAAAAGCTATAATTAACGTTGGTTATCCTGGAATTTTTTATACTATAAGTTTTGCTATTACTAATGTCACATTTATCATTTCAATTCAAAACACTAACGTAGCAAATACATTAATAATGGTTGCTATGGCACCAATGCTTTCAGCTGTTTTGTCAGCTATATTCTTAAAAGAAAGCACGGATAAAAAAACTTGGATTGCTATAATAATCACTTTCGTATCTGTTACTTATATATTTTTTGACTCTATTAAATTGGGAAATATTCTTGGTGATATATTCGGTTTTATAACTGCTTTTGGGCTAGCTATATGTGCTAATCTAGCAAGATATGCAAAAAAAGTTGATTTAGTGCCCTCTGCAGTTATGGGTAAACTTTGTGTTGCAGTATTTGCTTTTTTCTTTGTTGAAAGTTTTGAGCTTGTAAAAAATGATATAATTATTGTACCTTTAATGTGCATAATGTGCGTAGCTTTACCCTTTGTCTTTGTTACTATAGCTCCAAGATTTATTACTGCAGCAGAAGTTAATTTATTTTTTCTTTTAGAAGTTATAATAGGTCCAATTTGGGTATGGCTCGCAATCAAAGAACAGCCTAGTCCAGAGACAATTTTAGGTGGTGTAATTATTATTTTAACTATAGCAACTCATTCAATTTTAGCCCTTAAAAAAACATAATATAAAACTAATTTCTTGCTTTTTATATTAAAAGGCATACTCACTCGGAAATGGAAAAGTTATTTAAAAATTCCTGGGCACTCTTTTTAGGAATGGGCTGTATAATGATGGCTTATGGCTTTCAAGGATCTTTATTGGGAGTAAGGGCCGTCCAAGAAAATTTCTCTCTAACTGCTACAGGTTTCATGATGTCTGGATATTTTGTTGGATATTTTATTGGAGCAACAACTATTCCAAATATTATATCTAGAGTTGGTCATATCAGAGTTTTTGCAGCGTTTGCATCTTTGGCTTCTTTGGTTATTCTTGTCCATTCAATTTTTATTAATCCATTTGTTTGGTTTTTATTAAGAGTATTAACTGGATTAAGCATGGTTTGTATTTATACAGTTGCTGAGAGCTGGTTGAACGATAGATCTAGTAATAAAAATAGAGGAAGTGTTTTGTCTATTTATATGATTATTTTATATGGATCAATGGGCATAGGAATGTTCTTGCTAAATTTTAGTAGACCTGAAAATTATCAACCATTTATTTTAGTATCAATAATTACTTCAGTTGCATTAATACCAATTTTATTAACAAAGAAAAAACCCCCAAAATTTAAAAAAATTAAAGGAATGAAATTAAATGAACTTTATAAATCTTCTCCTTTAGGATTAATTAGTGCAATAATGTATGGATCGGTTCAATCAGCCTTATTTACTCTAATAGCTGTATATGCCGCCTCTATGAATTTTACTATTTTTGAAATTTCTTTAGTAGCATTTCTATTTACAGTTTCTGGCGCACTTTCACAGTGGCCCATTGGACAACTTTCGGATAAATTGGATAGAAGACTGGTTATTATTTATTCAACTTTTTTATCAGCAATATTTGCAATTCTTGCAATTTATTCTTCAAAAACAATGTATCTACCTGGAGAACTAGCGTCTTCTAAACTTTGGTTTTATATTTTTCTTGTATTGTTTTCAGTTTTTAGTTTGCCAATGTTTTCATTAATTCTTGCACATACAAATGATTTTATTTCTAAAGATAAATTTGTTGCTGCCGGAGCTGGTTTGCAGTTTGCTTTTGGTTTAGGTGCAATGAGTGGTCCTTTTATATGTTCTTTGTTTATGGATTTTGTAGGAGCTAATGGCTTTTTTGTTTACTTGGCATTTTTTCATATATTAATAGGTATTTTTGGAATTTATAGAATGAAAATTAGACCAACTATTGAAAATCAAGATTCTCAGTTTGTTGCTGTACCTCAAACAATCACACCTGCAGGACTTGAGCTTAACCCAACTACAGAGCCAATTGAAGAACCTAAAGATGTAAACTTAATAAAGTAAAGTTGTGAATAAAGAAAACGCAAGTAAACTGTGGAAAATTATTCAGGAAGCTGGTGATTATCTCGGGGGTTAGAGGGACACACTACCCGACACGACATCACACTACATCACAATAGTTATGCGGACAATTTAAAATTAATTAAAAATAAATTGCTTAAAGACTCATCAATTTAAGCAATAAACTAGATCATAGACTAGATCATTTAGAGATAAATCATTTACTTTTATTTCTATTTTCTTCGTTTATTTTTTCACCATATTCTTTTATTTTTTCATGTTCTTTTTGTTGAGCTTGTCTTTTCTCTTTAGCGCGTTTTAAAGTAAAAACGATTATAAAAATAAACATTGCAAGACCAATAATAATTAATGCTGTATTCATTTATTTGAAAGATACCATATTAGAGCTGCTACTTCGATAATGATTAAAGCTTCA
>MDTG01029218.1_pt1 | contig 22409 bp, 39 predicted proteins | sample 811421 | NCBI WGS metagenome assembly MDTG01 (sample SAMN05326645, study PRJNA326480) | marine metagenome | isolation source: seawater | place: Pacific Ocean: South East | collected 2011
AGGCCTGTCTTGCCTTGCATTCAAAAATCATTTCTTCTGGTAGTTCTACTTGGACATCTCCTTCATCGGCCATACCACCTTCAGCTAATCTGTATGCTTTATATCCCCAAGATTGTAATAATTCTTTGGTTTTGGTCTCGAATCTAGTTCCCTGTATCTTCGGTTTGTTGACCATCTGCGTCCTTTCTTTTTATAATTCTGTTCCAAACTTCTTTGTGAAACATTTCCCAAGTTTCATCTCCAAGTTGTGGTCTATTAAGTTCTAACCACAATAAGTAATATGGTTCATATTCGTTTGTATTTCTAATAAAGTGTATTGCGTCTTTTGCTGAACCAATCTTACCTACATCGTAAAGTGCTTGCGCTAAAGCTCCTATCTCTAAGAAATCTTTTTGCATTTGTTCAAATCTTTCAGTAGCAAGTAATTCGTCTTGCTTACCTTTTAATTTTTTCATGTAATCCATACTAGATTGTGCTAATGCATTTGTCATAATGTTTACAATATCAGCGTCCATTATAAATATTTCTTCACCTGCAGGTACAGGACAATTAGGATGATGTTCCATGTTCGCAGGAGCACCACAAACATTACAATCTATGTCGTTTTGTGGTTCTTTGTCTGGCGGATACATGCTCATACTCAAGCATACATCAAAACCTTTTTTAGTTGCGTCTTTGACCATCACCAAGCTCTTGCGCCCACTTTGGAGCATACTTTCCGTCTGGGTCAATGACTTGGAGTTTAGGTGCCTCGTCCCATTCTTTATCTAAAAATGTATCTCTAATTGTTTGAGGATTTTGACCTCGTCTAGTTGCGACTGCGTCTAAACCTCTTAGCTTAGGTAGAAATGTTTCACCAAGTATGGCTTTAATATCACTCACTACATCTTGTGGTAAGTTTCTCTCAGTCATCCATTGAATTAAATTATCTAAGTTTTGTACTTTGTTTTTATAACCTTTTGAGTAGTTAAAAACTTTACCGTTCATCTTAACTGCACCTTTGTCTTCAACATCTAATGCAATTTTATGGTCTGCAAACTCTCTAACTTGTCTTGTCTTATAGTTACCAAAGTCAGCTACTGAACGACAAATAACAAACTCTTCAATACCATTTAGTGATTGAAGGTCTGAGTTTTCTAAGTCATGGTCGTTCTTAGCGATATCATATACTGTATCTTTTATATTCATACTTTCTTAATCCTTCCTAGATTAGTTTGACGGTTCCTGTCTAAACCAAGATACTTACCGCCTTTTTTAGATTTCTGAGCTCTACGCTCTGCTCTATTCATTAATATTTCCTCCTGTTATCATTATCAAAGGTTACTACATATCTTTTTCTCTTGCAAGTAACCTATGAAATTTATTTACATCTTCCCAACACCACTGACTAGAACTCCAATCGTCCCACCTTACATATGAATACATATCCTCTACTAATAAGCTTGCCATGAGAATATTATAATAAGGAGTAAACTGTGCTCGTTCTTGTGTAAAACCAAAACTACTTTTAGAAGTTGGGCCTGTGTATGGCCTGCCTTGATACATAATTACCCAATCATTCCACATTGGTAAGTCATGTGCCTCTGCTACCCAGTTCCATGTCCACGACACAAACTGAAAGTATCCACTATCGTAATTACCTTCCGCAGTTCTTAATGCATTTGAGTTATGTCTTGATTCACACCAAGATACTCTAACTGCAGTATCCCAATTTATCGGCTCAAAGAATTCTTGTATTAAATCAAAATGTTCTCCTGCCCTCTCTGGCACTACATCTTGACAATGCTTGTATTCCATTAACATATCTGGTGTAAGAACCCCACTCGTGTTGGGGAACATAGTACCTAATATGATTAAACACTCTGCTATCATAAATCTATTTTATCGTAAGCTATCGCCCACGCCTCCTGTTATGTTATTAAATTATACTAAAGTTCTAGACTCTGTCTACAACTATATCCTTAGCTCGTTGTAACGCAATCCCCTGTGTCTTACCACCCATTGTGGTGACGAAGTGAAGTTGCCCAGAGTTGTCAGACCTATAAATGTCAGCGTCAAAACCCAGTAACATTGAGTTAAAACGGACAGATATAAGGTAATGGCCGAACCAAACTTCTGTTGGCTCTTGCCCTCTGTCAACAGCTAATTCAACTGTATCTCTCATCTTGTCCTTAATAATACCATTAATAAGGATATAGTGTGTCATTTTTTTGTATACTTTGTGAAATTGTGCACAAAATAGTTTGACATACTATATGTTGTGTTGTATATTGGTTTCATGCACTTACACAGACCGTATGAAAGTAACCATAGAGTGTGGCGAAAGGTCTGTGAGGTGCTTAAACCTACTTAGTAGGAGTGCTTGGCGTTAAAAGCGATGCTCTGGTGTCAATTAAAGTTAAATATTAGAGTTATTCACGAGTACTCGGAAGGGTAGGTTTAAGGACTTTAAACTTCATAGTTAGTGTTACTGAATCCTCATGCGGAGGGGACAGAACTAAAACTAAAGTAAATTGGTCGCTAGTTCAGGAGCGTTAACTGAAACATATGGGCGTTGACAGACGTTTTGCGGAAGTTTAAAATAAAGTATGTATAATCATAAAGACCTACCCCTCGGAGTCTCCGAAGTAGCAATCGTATTATCAGTAAAGCCAGATACAGTATCTTCATGGCAACTTAGAAAAATTATGCCTGTTCCAGACGCAATTATTAATGATGGCCGAACAAGACTATGGCGTATGGAAACAATATTAGATTGGGCTAGTGCAACTGGTCGTAATGAGAAAGGCATTGACGCAAGCAAGGGCGCACAGCTGCTGGCATCATACAACACAAACGGTAAAAAAGTTGAAGATTTTACATCTAAAGCATCTAAGTTTGATGACCAATGGGGTAGTTTAGGGGACTATAAAGAGTAAAGGCCACCTCACAGGATGGCCTTATTTACTCTAATCAATAAATTCAACTGAAGGCGAAGGGAACAGGAATTAGTTATTAACTTTGTTTATACCCTTTTTCCGTTGCACTTGCGTGTTCCGTTCCTGACTTGTAAACCTTCAGTTACTGCGTTTTACCACAGAAAGGAGGCTAATAAATGCAAGTAACATAAATTAGCGTATCTCTATATTACAGATTGATATACATCTGTCAAATTATTTATATATATTTTTTTTTCTAAATTAATTTGCATAAATTATTCTATGGAGTATATTTAGTGACTATGAAAGATAAATTAACAAAAGAAGAGCAAAAGTTCGTAGAGAATACTATGCATCAAATCGACTATGAAAGAGGCATGTATCAGCCACTTACAGATGAAGAGATGGATGGCTTGTCCCCTTCTATGCGTAGAGCAATTAGAAGAGAGCAAGATAGAATTCGTGCTATGGAACACGATGAATAAAAAGCAAGAGGGCCTTTCGACCCTCTTGACATATATCATAACAGGAAGGAGTCATGGCATAGAAATGCCGATTGACTTCTTATATAGGAAGAATAACACACTTTCTAAAATTATGACAACTTTATTCGTACAAAGAAAAGGAGAAAGAGAATGGATATAGGACAATCCGTAGTGGAATTGCCTGCTTATCACACTGGTGGTGCGCCAAACTTATTGGAAAGAAATGAACAATGGACAGTTTGGATGGAAGAAGCTCAGCCAGAAGAGTGGGTAGTTTTAGAAAAACTAGACAACAATGTTGTTTCTAACAACACAAGAGTCAGAAACAGGGTATGGCGCTTGAATAAAGAACAAAACGATTTCGAGTTTACTTCTCGTACACTTGATGACCAAATCGTTATGTTTGGAAGGAGAAGATAAAATGCCTGCCAATGTAGAAACAATGTTCAGCGCGGTAGAAACACCGTGGCATAGAATTGGTACAGTTACTGATACTGCACTAAATTCTAAAGATGCAATCAAACAGTCTGGTTTAGATTGGTCAGTTAGTATGAGACCTGTATTTACAGGCGGTATTGACGCAGGCCAAAATGAACACTCAATAGAGATTGCAGACACCTTTGCAACTGTTCGCGATACTGACGACCAAGTGTTGGGAGTTGTAGGCGACAGATACAAAGTTGTACAAAACAAAGAATGCTTTGAATTTTTAGACACAGTTGTGGATGATTCTGAAGCAAAATATGAAACAGCAGGTTCCTTAAACGAAGGCAGAATCGTTTGGATGTTGCTTAATTTAGGTAGAGATATCATTATTGATGAGGACAGAACTGTTCCTTATTTGTTAATGGTTAACTCACATGACGGCAGTACTTCTATTAGAGGTTTGCCTACACCTATTAGGGTCGTTTGTTCAAATACCTTAAGACTTGCGCTAAGTAGTAAGGCTTACAAGGGTTTTTCTTTTAGACACACACAAAATGTAGATGGAAGAATTGCACAAGCAAGAACTCTACTAAATCTTAGTTATGAGTACGTTGATGGGTTCCAAACTGAAATGGAGAGATTGTTAGATACAACTGTAACTGATGATAAATTCTATGACATCTTGGAAAATCTTATGCCACTACCTATGGCTAAAGAAAACAATGCAAGCCAAGTATCAAGAGTAAATGCTCAAAGAGCATCTATTGAAAAATTATGGTACGAACCAGAGTTTGCAAACCAACAAGGTACAGCATGGTCGTTAATAAATGCTGTAAGTAACTACGAACAATGGCAGTCCCATTTACGAGGTGATACATCACGAGATGAGAGAATTGCTATTAAAACAGTTCAGAATACAGAAAGCCCACTAACCCAAAAAGCTTGGAACTTAGTTTCGGCATGAAGTATTTAAAACCTTTAGATGATTGGTTGGGGAAAAACCCATTGCCTCGCAATGCAATGACAGATTCCTCAGCCATTCATTTAGGTGTAACTCTTGGATTAGCAAATATAAGTAGAGAACAAGCTATGCAAATAGCTCAATGTAGCTCTATGTACTTTGCAATCATTAAACATGATTTAAAAAACACAAGAGCAGTAAGAAGATATAAAGAAAAAGTATATGTAGAAAGTTGTATGAAAGTATTTGACTTTATGATTAGTGAATCATTAGTTAGTGATGAGCCACTATTTGGAATTGTAAAGTTAGATGATGTAAGAAAATACGACTTTGGAAAGCAGGAAGAAGAATGAATGAATTTGAAATTTATAAGTTTGAAAGTACTGACCCAAAGCAAACAAGAAACGAATTAAGTGTTACTTTTAGCTTTGACAAAGGTACTGACATATCAGAGGCAGAAGGATATATTATGTCTTTACTTGCAGAGATAGATAAAGGGGTTGAATATAGTTTTGACTTATGGTCTATGGCTAGTGAGGAGTACTCTTGATAAGACTATTAGTAGAGGGTTCTTTTCATTTTACAACACCTATGGTAGAGTATTACTTATACAGGAGGGTTAATTAAAAATGAATTACGAAACAATTACCAAACAGGAATGGATTACTGTAGTACAATGGATATCGCTCCGTTGGGACCACTTAGATTGGTCAGATGAGCATATCAAATCTTTATATCAAGACTACAAAAACTTTCCTTCCGATGTTGTATGGACTGCACTAAACAGATACTACGACAACGGACACAAATTCTTTAATTCTGTTGAGTTCAGAAAAGCATGTAATGATGAATATCAAAACTTTGCTCGTGAACTTGACGGCAAGATGAGATTAACAGACGGCAATTATATGGAACTGAACAAAGGTGGCCTTATTGAGTTCTTAGAAAGTGCAGGATATGAATCCTTTGCTCATGCCGTATATGTTATGGGTCACGAAAGATACAAAGCAGGTAAACAAACTCCAACTGATGGCGATATGTATAAAAGGCCATGGGATGAAGCTAAAGATGATTGGCTTATGAGTTTTACACCTATTTGGAATTTAGAGTTCTTGAAACAAAAGAGAGAACGCGAAGCTAAGGAGAAAATAAATGGCTAGTAATAATTCTATTACATTGGTTGGTCAAATGATGAAACCAGAAATCAGAAACACACAAACAGGCAAAATGGTTGCTAAAGGCCGTATGGTTGTTAAAACTGCAGGCGATAGCGATGATATGTGGGTTAGTGTTACTGCATGGGAAAATTTGGCTAACAACTTAAACTACTCATTTCCACAAGACGCAAAAACAATTCGTGTAATGGTAAATGGTAGATTACAAGAAGACAAATGGACAGGTAAAGACGGCAATGAAAAGAAAGCTATGAATGTTGTAGCTGACAATATTGCAGTATGTCTTGACTATCAAGTCGCAAGTGGTATTCAATATGCAGGTGACGGAAACGAAAAATCTACATCTACATATGCTAACAAGACCGAAATGGCCGAAGACATACTAAATGCTACACCTGTAGCAAGACCATTGGAAGATATTCCAGAAGGTGAAGCACCGTTCTAATGAACATGTCAAGTTTATCTGATTGGGCTAATGAGGACAACGAGATACTCACTGAGTTATCTACAGAAGAAACGTTAGCCCAGATGAACCAGATGGATAAGGTAAAGCATCTGCTTTTAAACAACATAAACGGTGTATGTCATAACACTTTTATGGAACACTATATACCAAGATTTGGTGCACTTATATGGACTTTAAGGCATGAGGAAGATTGGTTGATAGAAAAAGAGAGATGTGACTTGCATGATTATCATAAGTCGCTACAATATAAGTATATATATAACGGAAGGAGCATTTAACATGCTAAAAGAAAAAGTAAAATATAGTGCCAATAGGTACTTTGACACAATGGAAAGATTTGACTCTGAAAAGAATTTTGGAGACATATCTCCATGGATATTTAATTTCTATAAAGGTGATGTAGTTGGAGCTACAATTATGGCTGAACCACCTGAATATGAAAAAAAACAAGAAGCGTTTATACACATACTTAACTTATTAACATTTGATAAGTTTGACGCAGTAACTATAAGTATGGATACTTGGTTTACAAAACAAGAAGCAGACAATCCAGATTTTTCTATTGCACCTAGTGAATCGCTAAATAGAGAAGAAGCAATTATTACTCTTGGTGCTACTAGAGATGAACTAGAACAATCAATGCTAATTTATGGTAGAGATGACAATGGTGACATCTTTGAAAAAGAACATATTGTAGAAGACGCAAGTTCTTTTGAAGGTTGGATGCAAGAAATAGTTACGAGAGGTATGAACTTTCCAGTAAATATGGAAACACTCGTACACATGGCCAAAGAAAATACAGAAATTTTTAAAGGAGAAGATAGGCCAATATCAGAAATTATTCTTGCATTAAAGCAAGAATGGATAGACTTACTTACTTCTAACGGATGTATGGTTGCATTCTCTGAAGCTTGTACAGAATTTAATATGCTTGACGGCTACGATGAAGTACTTTTAGGAGAGGAAGAATAATGGCTAAATTTACTTATAAAGAAGTTTTAGTTAATGAATCTTTATTAAAGAACTTAATTGAAGAATCAGAGCAACATAAAATTATGACTGAAAGATATAACTTTGTAGTTGATTTGCTAAATGAAGAACAGCAAAGAGAATTACATCAGTGGTATGTAGATACAGGAGTTATAGAAGAATGATAAAAAGACTTTGGTATTTTTCATTAGAAGTAATGGAGAAACTAGATAGAAGAAAAACTTTTCTAGAAAGACATGGGTATAAGTTTGCTAGAAAAATATATGATAGAGCATTTAAAGAACTCTATGGGATGTCACCATACGAGGCCAGAGATGAGCATGATATGTGGCAAGACCAACAAGAGTACATAACTCGTATGAGTGAGGACGGTGCTTAATGAGAGCATATAAGACAAGTGTAGTTATTGAAGCTGATTCAAAAGAACAAGCACAAAGTTTTTTAGCTGACATGATTAAGAATGACCCAGACCAAGCTATTGAGCATTTGGTACATCAGTTTAAAGTTGTAGGAGAACATCCTAGTCAGATTATAGATAATCCTTTGCAAGAGTCAATACCAAGTGCGATAATGGGTGATAGAGATTTTGATTATGAGAGTAATGAAACTGGATATGACCACGAAATAAAAGCTTGGGAGGAAGAATGAATTTTATACAGAAATGGCTTTACTTGCGTAGAGAAGACAAAAAAGATAGAGAACGAGCTAGAGATAATTCTTGGCTTGAAGAATATTCAAAAGAAATGATAGATATTCTTGATAGAAACAAACAGGATTACAAAGGTAATCCGAACTGGAGTTCAGATGACTAATATATATCAACAAGGTAGTAAAACTAGATTTGCTACTAGAAAAAGTAAAACTCATGGTAAAGGTAGGGTTTGTGTCGAGGAAGGGTGCGACCAAATTCTATCTCAATACAATGACAGAAAAGAATGCTTTAAGCATCACAAGTTTAAGCAACCAAGAGTGCGTGGTCGTTTAGACCCTAGGGAGATGGACTAATGCCTAATTGGGTAGATAATGTAATGATTATTAAAGCTAATCCTAAGACATTGGCTGAATTGCGTACAAAAATCAAAACAGATACACGAGATGATACTGAACAGTATTTTCAAATTTGTAAAAGTTTATATCCAATGCCTAACGAATTAAAGTATGTTCTAGGAAGTAACAGAGATGACTTAAAATATGTAAAAGTTCATGACAAAGTTGTTAGGCCTCCAGAAGATTGGTACTACAAAGACGGCAATATTGTTAGCGATAAGTTTCCAGAAACTAATTTTGAAGTTGTTCAATTAACTGAACCAGAAAAAAAAGCACTAGAAGCAAATCATGGTGCTACAAATTGGTATGACTGGAATGTAGCTAACTATGGTTCTAAGTGGGGAGATTGCTATACACATGCACAAACAGTTCATAACGGAAACTTATTGTTTCAATTTGAAAGTGCTTGGGCTCCCTTAGTAACCTTAGCTAAAAGAATTAGTGAAGATTACAAGTGCAAAGTAGTTATTAAATATAGTTCTATTGATAACGCTGATAAGGGCGAAATAAGATTTAATAAAGGCACTTGCTACTTTGATAAGTGGGAATTGTGGGACTACATGGGGATGTTAGAGGAGGAATAATGTGTACAAAATGTGTTAAAAGAGAGCGTGAAACAGCAATTCAACATTTATTAATACAAAATTATCCATGGGCTGACGCACATATGAGAAGGGAAAACAACAACAATGAAGAATGAAGTTACATATAGAAAAAGAATACCTTACATTGACCATATTGTTGATGGTGTAGAAAAGCAAATCTATGATTATGATTTATCAATGAATGATACAGTAGAGTTGCTTACTCGTGTAAGTGAAATGATTGAGGATGTTAAATTTAATAGATACTTTGAAAGCAAAATCCTTTAAGTTATTAAAGAGATTTTTAAAACAATATTATTGGTATAGACTAAAAAAGTTACAGTATATAAATAACTTTTTAGCTAAGCATTGGACTTGGATGTTCCATTACCGATATAACCATTTGCACTACTTAACTGAAGTATACTTAACTGCATGGGAAGAAGTGTAAAGACCTATTGGGTTAGATTTAAAGTAAAAGATTACAAAGAAAATCCTAATTTACTGATAGACTTATTAACAGATTTAAGAATTGAGGAGATAGAACAAAATGATAACAGTTGAATATATTGATTTAGATGACATTATTGAGGCAGATAACAACCCAAAAGACCATGATTTAGGTCAAATTTATCAATCAATCAAGCGTTTTGGTTTTAACAACCCCATCATACTCAACGACTCAAACGGTAAATTACTTGTAGGGCATGGTCGTTTACAAGCATTAAAAATGATGCGTGATAATGGAGAACAAGCACCAGATAGAATTCAAGTAGAGCTTGATACAGGAGACGGAACTATTGAATATTGGAAAGTTCCTGTCATAAAAGGCATAAACATTGACAATCCTGCTGAGGCACAGGCATATTTGCTTGCAGATAACAGACTTACTGAGCTTGGTGGTTGGAAAAACATTGATTTAATTGAGAGTTTAAACGAAATTATGGAAGAAACTGGCGACTTAGACGGCACAGGTTATGACTTAGAGGACATTGATACAATTCTTCGTGATTTGGAGAGGACAGATGTTTTTGAAGAGGAAGGAAGCGACACAACACAAACGGCAGAAACATTGGACGAAACAGAGGTTTCCATCGCAGTTGGTCGTTATAAGTTCAAAGTTCCAGCAGAAGATTTTTATGAGTGGGAAGAAATGGTCAAGAGTTCTTCTGGCGCACAAGATGTAGTGGGTATATCTTTGTGGATAAAAGAAAATCTCGGCTTAAATTAAACCGAGACTTTCCAGTGTTTAGTAATGACACCTAAATTATAGCATTAAATAATCTTTTTGTTTATATAATCGTAATATTTCACATTAGAGCTATAAATACCTCTAGTAGCAAATGTTCTTACAATATTCAATAAGCAGATTATTGCTAGTGATACGAAAAACGCCATAGTTACTCCTTCCTTACTTTACTTTATCAAGTTCTGGGTATAAGTGCTTGTCGCCTATTGGAATAATGTTTTCCTCTTGACAATCACCGCACCAGACTATTCCGTCATGTTCATCAACAACTTCATCGTTCTTATTGATATTAACTATGACAGTAGCCAAAATGGTTTCGCCAGCACCCTTGCCGTCATAACAACTTAGGCACAAATATTCTGGTTTATTCATTATTAGTCCTCCTGTTAATAGATTTATTAGTAGAATAGCATCTACTATATATTGTGTCAAACTGAAGAAGAAGAAATCCTGATGGGGAAGCCAGATGGCACAACACGACATAATCGGCTAAAAATAAAGAGATTTCCCCAAATGTGTCGTTCTTCGCCCAGCGTGGCGAAACTGCGACCAATTTGGTCGTCTGGGTATCCAGCAAAGAAGACAGCGTTGCAACATAAACGGCTTATAACACTATATATTGTGGTTTCAAATGGATTTGGGTTTGCATTTGCGTTTTCCGAGCCATATACGCTGGCGCGGTCAAACTGGAATTACGCAGATTCCACCCATCCCAGAGCATTAGCGTCTATAAGCTACATACTATTAACTACATTAGTTAACTATATAGCTACTATAACGAGCACCCTAAGATGCTCGCTAACTAGCTACTTGCTATTTTCCTTTCTGTTTAATCTATGATATGCCATATTGCCATGACTACTAATGAGATACCATAACCCCATAGCATACCTTCTATAAGTCCTAGAAATTCCATCTAGTAGGCCTGACCAAAGTCTGAGATGTCCCAATCACTGTCATAGTATTCACCATCACTGATATGTGGGTCATCATCATCATATTCATCAATCATACCGTCTGATATATAATCACTAATAGCATCACTGATTTCCATGTTGGTAGGTTCATCATCGTCACTAAAGTAACCATGGTCTATGAGTGTACCCATAGTAACTTCATGGTTTACATTGAATGTACGAATCACAGACTCACTTGCGCTAGTAGAGAAGCTTATTGTTCTATCCCTATTATCACCAGCTCTGTCTGATGTTTCTTCAGAGTCAAGCATCCATCTTGGAACGCCTGGGTCTGTATGTCTAACCATTACCTTACCCTTTCTAGTGCTTGCTCACTCTCAGCAACGAATAACTGATTGTAAGCTTCTACGTCATCTTTCACTGACTGATTCTTGTTTCTATTAGTTACACAACCTAGTCCGTTGTAGTTGCGTCTAATATAGCGCTTGAGTTCAGGCCATCTTTGGTCTTGATTGATATGTAGTAAGAACTTATCAATATCCCAAATGTCATACGCTGCATCTCTACTTAGATATGAAGCTTGTTCAACATCATAAGTAAATGACCACATCGCATTGATGAACTGACTACGCATGATTGCACGCTCAGCATTGTAAGTACCCTTAGGGAACCTAAGCTCAATGGTATTGTGTCTTGACCTCTCTACGATATAGAATCGTGATTGGCTCATTCTTCTACCATCTTCTACAATGATACCGTGGTAGTTTTCCACAGTGTCTAGTCGTCTCCATCTAGCCCAACCACCTAATCTTCTAGCACCAATCATCTGTATGAATCTTGCTGCTCTTTCTGGATTAGGATGGTCTTCTACATATAGTCTTGCATCAGCTAAGAACTCAACAAGCTTGTAGAACAATACAAGTTGTTGGTCACTGAATACACCTATAGGTAGATGCATATGACCACCTGTGTTAGGACCATCATGTCCTTGCCATCTATATGTGTTATATGTAGATGTAAACACATTGTATACACCAGTAGCTTTAGCAAAGTCAGGTGTCATTGGAGAGAATACAAACTCTCTACCACCATCATCTAATGAACCATCTGGTTTATGCATTAACATTGGTGCGTACCTAAATGTTCTCCAACCCTTAGCTTCGGATTGAGCACTTAGGTATTCTCGAATGCTTCTGTTAGCCTTAGCAACAACTAGATTGTATTCAGGCAATCTGTCATTGTAATGAAGGTCTTCTAAGACACTTCCATAAGGAACTTCTAACTCGCATTCCCAACCAACTGGTAGGCCATATCTACCAATCTGTGCGCGCAACTTAGCCAACTCTGACAAGTCTGATACTCTCAAGTCTGTGACTGGAGTATATAGATTGTCACGGAAGCCATAATGTAAACGTCTTCCGCTTGGTTGACTAAGTTGTGTATTACACTCCTCAGAGTAAATTACGCTGTCGTCTTGCTCGACTTCAACTCGTCTACCCTTAGGTTTCATTTTAGCCATTAGGAATTATCCTTTCTATCAAACAACACTTGTTGTTCAATCTCGGCTTCTTTTAGTTTTGCTTCCTGTCTTGTTATGTCAGCATTTTCTTCCACAACAAACCAGTCTTCATTGATATCATCAGCAACTTCAATTACCTCAGCATCATCGTCACCGAAGTGGAAGTCTACTTGTGCATCAAGATGTTCTCCATCTGTATAGTTCAAGCAATCTGCACCACAGTCTGGCCAGTTCTGATTGATATCCATCACTGCTTTACAGTGTTGACATCTAATCTTGTTATCTCTGACTTCCCATGCAAAGTCCTCCATCATATCTTGTGGAGCATCATATCCATAGATAGTCATCAATGTAACAATCATGTCTGCACATTCTTCATCTTCCCATGCCTGTGTAGGGATAAGACCCCATGAATCACAGACCTCGATGTCGAACTCTTGCATACCTTTGATGTCACAGCTGTCACCTTGGTCTACGCCTTTACCTTTGTAAGGTTTAGACTTAGCAGGTTCAGTCAATTTATTTACATAACTTGCTGTACCCCACTTCATCTTACGGCTGTAAGATAGGTAGGAGTCGTTTGAATACCAAACGCCATCTGCCCACTCACCACTAGACTCGTTGATGATGTAGGAATCTCTACGCAACTTAGGATTAGCTGTGAGAATTACTAGCTTGTTAAAGCTACCAATCACACTACCTAAGTGGTCGATGTACCTACTGTCATCAAGTGCAGCTAGTTTCTGATACTGCAAGAACGTTTCATTAAAGTAACGTGTGTCACTTATGTCACGCTTTGCAGGTGGGTGAAACTGCTGTGGCAATATACCGTTGTGTGCAAATACTGTCTGAGTATCTACATTGAACGGATGGTTATTGTCCATACACACTGAACCATGAGTTGCTATCCTCATGTGAACGAGTATGTCAGAATCACCGTATGTTTTCTGTACTTCCTCGAACTTCTTAAGGAATGGCTTAAGCTTCATAGTCTTGAAGACTCTTACCTTTCCTTCGTCAATCCAAGCAATACCAGCACCATCGCTATTGTGTTGCCACATAGTCTCAAGTGTTGGCTTATCTATTGTCGTACCTACTGGTACGTTTGCGATTATACACATTAGTGTATACCTCCTTCTTCTGTTATATAGTCCAGAACGCTAAAGGCTGTCTCAACCTCTGCATATTCTGAATCGTCTAAGTTCAACCTATTTAGATTGAACAGGTTCTTTTCTCTTCCTAGTTTGATTAAGTTACGATACTTAGTTCTATTGTCTCTAGTAGCCAATATGAAGTACCATAGTCTATCATTCCAGGAGTCGACTGTCAAGTTCTTAAAGAAGTCACGATAGAGCTCAGCTTGTCCACTACTTTCACCATCTCTAGTGTTGTAATGACCAAGCTCTTCAGATAGTTCTTTAGAACATTGATACACTGCATCAACAAACTCTAGTCTTGCTAGTACTCTGTCTTTAACAGTGTGTGAGTTGAAGTATCTCAACTCGATAGTACCGTCTTTCTCAAAGTTGATACCATCATATTTAGGGTCGTTACTTGTTGACCTACGGTCTATACGTCTACGAATAGCAGTAAGACCAATAACTTTGTCTAAGTCAGTGATACTTCTACCGCCTCTAAGATGTATAGGTAAGTTCCAGTAAGCCCATTGACCACTAGGTCTCTGAGCAACTTGACCAAGTAATGTATCTTCCCAATCGTAACCTAACACTTCTACATAGTGATGCACTCTATAGAAGTAATCTAAGAATGCCCACAAATGTCCTGTGGTAAAGTTGTCATGGTCGATATGTATGTGTATACCATTACCCCTGTTACGCTCACCACCATTGGATAGTCCAGCATTAGACTCCCAATAGAAAGCTGTGTAGTTTTCTTTCAATGAATCCCAGAAGTCTGCAGGCACATGATGCCATGCTTCCAAGCTCAATGGTTGAGTAACTACCTCATGACCCCATGGTGAACCAGAGTCAACAGAACTGTCTTGAACACGCCAAGCAATCTGTGTCTTCTGTGTCTGTGTATCGACTGTCCAGCTAGGATGGAATAACTCAATCAATCTACGATGAGTATTTTCCATACGGTCAATGTTGTGGTCATGTTTGATTCTACGACCAATCATCTCTAGCTCCATACCATAGAACGGACCAAACAGGTTGTTCTGATATGTCTTACCATCATCTGGTGTAACTAAGCCACCTTGTAAGAATCTGTCAAGCTGTAGCATTGCTCTGCGTTGACGCTCTGACAATGCATCACCATTAGACCAGCTAGTCTGATTAATAGGTTTGATGAGCCTACCATGCGCACCAATACCCATACCAACTTGCCAGATAGGGAACGTAAAGTTCCATGGCTTCTTCTCCAAGTCCATATTTGGAAGACCATGTCTTACAATATGAATAGGATTTCTTTCTATAACCACACGCTCTCTACGTCTTGGTGTAGCAGAAGCTCGTCTGTAAGGACTACCATGACCTTGTAGATAACCTTCCCATTGACTAGGCACATACATACCCAGCAACATGCAATGGTCATATATTTCTCTATGAGTTCCATCATCACTGTTAAAGTACTCAACACGACCTGACTCGTCATGTTCCAGTTCTGTGAACTGTGTACTGTAAGCATATGTATAATCATCTGGGTCATCAAAGTCCTCAGTAGGATTGAGACACACAGGGTCATCATACATACTAGAGAAGTGAATAATACTATCCACTTCACCTTCATGGAACTCTAGCCATGTAAACAATGAACCAATATGACCAGGTGAGCTATCAGCACCATACGCTGGACGGAACAACCAGTTGTTGTCCTGCGCCCAAGACAGTAACTTCCTAGCTTCTAGTGATAGTGTTATAGGAACATTATCACCAACGTCATCTCTCGCACCAATAATATTTGCAGTACGAGTTGGTTCACTGATGTCTGTTACATCTTCCCATTGGTAAGCACTTGTAGCACGCCTTGTAGGTCTCCTACGCCAGAACGGCATGAGCCATTGCTTAGGTCTGCCACCATTTGCTTCCAGATAGTTGAAGTACTCTCTAACAGCTCTTTCACTTTCTGGCATACCATTAGGTAGTCTTACAAATGCATCTACTGTTGCATTGTAACCAGCAGTATGTGTCACAGCACATAAGAAGCATGCAGAGTATCTGTTAGAACTAGACATCATGTCTATCATGAATACAGTATTGTTCTTGTTAACTTGCAGACCGCAAATCTTACATTCCTTATACTGTCTTACAGAACCATATGAATATGGATTGTACATCTTGTCTTCATATGGGTTATACACGAATGTGTCGTAATAACCATTGAATACAGATGCAGTGTCACCCATATCACCCAAATGATATACCATATCATCTGGTTCACCATGCCTGTCACGCACAGCAATATGGCCATGAACTACATTGACTGTTGTCCCTGTCTCATCTGCCAAGAACACGAATACATGGAATATATTATCCCCTGCAATCCTTATTGCTCTTTGCTTGAACTCCTCATGCTTAGCTGACATTTTAAGGAAACGATTATTCATATAACGTCTCTCTAGCTGAGTATTAGAGTATTCGATGAACTTCATAGGTTGAACACGCAATTCACTTTCATCTATTGCACGCCAGTTTGGCTGAACGCGCATATGTCCATTTAAGGACAAGAAGTGATTTGCGAACCTATGGACATTGTCGTGTCTAGTAGAAGCTGTTGCTATCTCTAGTTCACTGTAGTCCTCGTTCTGTAACCGTGAGTTAACACAACTGCACAGAGTGTTTCGTCCTATCTCACTGAACCACCATTGTGGTGCAACAAGAATCTTACTAACACTCCATGTAGACCAGTCAATAGTATTGTCTTCATTCCTCTCACTCCAGTCAATTTGATAATTGTCTGCAGCAGGATTTCTGAATCGCCTATTAACCTCTGACTCGAAATAATCCCAGTCAATGTCATGGTCAGCATGCGCTCCCCAATAGACATCTCTGGTCTCATCATGTAAGTCACGGAATCTCGGAAATTCCCTCCGAGCATGGTCGAAACTATCCAGTTTCCAATACATTAGTTTTCTCCTTCCCTTGTCACCTGATAAAATCTAAGTGACATGTTTCCTGATATATGTGATATATATAATATCATATCATCATTGGAGAGTCAAATTAATTAACTCTTCAATTTTTATCTTCACCTCGTTCCCATCCAAGCATTTCCTGCTCGAACTCAGCATCGAAGTTTGTTGACTCCTCATGCTCACGAGTTAACTCGTTTTCTATCTCACTTACGAATCTCTTCACAAGTTTACCTGAGTAACCATGTGCTTTCCATTCGGAAGCTTTAAGACCAAAGACATGATACTTCTTGCCATTTTGGTCAGTATGTTGATGCCATTTGTACATGTCATCTATAACCAGATGCTCTGGAATATCTGACAAGGACTTTGGCACCAATAACCATTTGGGTTTACCCTTACCACTTTTTACAGTAGCTTGGACTTTCCCATCTGGCTTGAGCTCTAACTCTCCTCTTAGATAAGCTCCCATGAACTCATCCATTGAGTAAGACTTAGACCTCTCTACTTCGGAAGCTAAAGCTTCCTTTCGATTAGCCAATATAGGCCTCCTTTATTATTGGTATGTTTGTAGGGACATACCACCCTAATATTTGAGATGAGATTCCCACCATCCTTAATTGGAGAAGTGGGAATACCACCATCATAACTACCCTCTTTCGAGTGGTTTTTGCCGACAGTTGATAGTTATACTTTTAGTTCTAGGATTAAAATCCCAAGTAGAAGTAGTTGTAGGCAAGAAAACTGCTCTAATAGTTTCCCTTTCATCTCTTACTTTGGGTTCAATCTCCCAGTTTCTATCAATGTGGCCATCTGCTAATAGTTGCAATATATCTGCTACTTTCAACGATGCCTCCTTGAGGGGAGATTTGTAGGTACTCCCCTAAACCTTCGTAGCTATTCAATGCTACCTTTGTAAGACTTCTTCGACTCGTGCTTGAGTCCAAGGAGACTTGATTGTGTTCCAAGCAGCTAGAAGTTTCCTTCTATCTTCTTGAAGCTGAGGTGTGACAATAAAGATTGAGCTCCAGCCCATCTCTATTCCGACATCAAGAATCATGTCGCATATGTCACAGGGAAAGTCTTCAATGTCAGGTTTACAACCAAACACTGCCTGTTCAGTTGACTTGCATTGAAAACATGCGTTTGCACGCTTTGTATCAGCCATAACCCTCTGCTCTTTCTGGGAAGATTTGAAGGTACTCCCCTCGACCTATACTTATAGTCATAAGTTATGCTCTACGGTTTGGATAGCTTCCATTCGCTCTCATAACTCTTACACCAAGTTTAATTTCTTGGTTAAAGAGAAAATCACGAAAGGCTCTAACCAACCTTAAAGCAAACATTAAAATTGCTAACTTCAAAGTTATTCCTTCCTATTATTAACATGACCTACTCGTCTTCTTCGCAAGTAGGACAATCTTCTACTTCATGGTCCATACAGAGTATGGTCAACATTTTAGTATATTGATTTAGAAAATCCATATGCCCTCCCTTCTGAGAGAGTTTGGTGGCACCCTCTCACAAAGCCATAGATTTTACCAGCAGTCAAAACCAGCAGGCTCCCACTCTCCATAGACATACTCGTCTAAACGAGTTGCCCAAGAGAGAGGAATGCTGGTCATGAAAGCTTCTGATTGGACTAGCTTCTCAGCTATCCATAAAAGAAGTTTCTTCAACTTTCCTCCTTTTCATATAAAGACATCGGATACTAAAAAAAAAGGCCCACTGGTAATTAAACCAGCAGGCCTTTCAATTTGTCTATTTGACATAGATGACATGCTCTGTACCATCTGCACTTATGAATGTGATATCAGATTTTGTTGAAGGCTCAGCTCCAACTATATCTGTACCATCCTCCATGAAGTCGGATACAGAAGCAAGCTCATAATTTAGAGATTGTAGCTCTCTCATAAAGCGCAATGGATAATGTTTGCACCCACCAGAAGTAGGTGTCATTCTACATTGTTCTTTAGAATCCATTCTAGAAGTTAATCTAGAGGATTCGGAGGCTACAAGTCTCACTAAGGCTTCAGCGAAACCTTTCATGAGTTGTCTCCTTTCCTATATAGAACGGATACTATGTTTAGGTCATCCATCTAGGATGAATAGATTATCTCGGTATTACCTCCTCGGTTACCAGCCCTGGAATTTCCAGAGCTCCACTATCACACCGAAAACCATTCCCTAATGTACAAAAGTGCATCAGACTTGATTAACGGTAATTAAGGTGGCATACCGATTATCTATTCCTTTCTCGAAAGAGTTAGTTTAATTCTCTTTCGCTAGCTTCCTTTTGTGCGTGTGCATTACCACAGTCATAACAGATTTCATGTAGCTTGTCTAAAACACCAAGCCATATTCCGTCTGTTCCTGAGTGGATTATGCCACTATCGTTCTTTCCGCATTCGATACACAACGTGTCAGCCATGTCATCTCCTCTCTATTTTTTGCTATCTAACTTCTTTTGAAGTCGGTTTGCTTTTCTAGTAAGTGATTGATTCTCTGTAAAGAGCTCATCACATTTTTCTTGTAGCTTCTCTATTCTTTGAAACTGGTGAGACCATTCATTCTCCTCCTTGGCTTCAAATATAGAATAGAGTGCTGCTTTATCAAGTACATTGTATTTCTTGTCTGCTTCGATTATATCTTTGCAGGCATATCGAATTTCATTGTACTTTTCGATTGCGTTAGCATCCATAAGCTAACTCCTTTCCTGTTATATACTGCTACATTCCCAGCATACGAACTCTGGGATATCTTGATTGTGATAATCATGTGCTGTAACTTCGCGCATGTCACCTACTTTACGGAATGTTAATTTACCTAGTGAATTACTAAGCTTCATTAGTATTCCAGTAAAGATAGCGGTGTATGCCCAAGCCATCAAGTCACCTGATACAATCGCATAAGTGTATTCTTCTATGAATATTCTCATGAATTCTTTCATACTATCACCATCCTTTCCTTCATTATTATGACCAATCTACCCAATGGATAACCTCTGGGAATCGGTCTACGATTTCTTGTGCTCCTGGTTGTTGCATGAACCACTCCTTATCAAACTCGTAAGCTAAGTACAAGTCTTTGATTTGGTCCTCCCTACTTAAGTCTTTATATTCGACTCTCATAGCTTGGTGTGCTTCTGCTTTCTCCAAGGTATAGTCAACACAGATAGGTTGTCCATCCTTAAGAGAATGTTCAGCAGCCCATTGTGCTAGCTTCCAGTACTCGTGAATCATATGTCCAACAGACTCAAGATTCATGTTGTACTCTCTAGCTAATTCGAATCCAGTCTTACTGTAGTAAGTACTGAAGTCTCCCCATTTTAGCATCTCGCTCCTTCCTGCTTTAATACTATCAACTAAGTTGACAGGTCGCAAGTTGTTACTCAATATTACCTCCTTCAGGTATTGTAGGTTGCCCATCAGCAACCCTCTTCTTGTTTACCTCTTTGATAAACATTGCTTGTCGCATTCTGTCTGCTGTGTATCTCTTAACAAGCTTACCAGCAGCATCTGCTCCAACCTCTTTAACAAATGCTTGGTTAATCCAATACATGTGTAAGAACGCCATACCTTTGTCAATGAGTTCATCTAATGTAACCCACTCATAAGATAGAGCGTCATCACCTGCTACTGGTGTCCAATCATCTGATACAACATACTTATAACCATAAACCCTAACACCATGTGGTGTTCTTGGGTCCCATAAGTAGCTGTCATTGATAGAGTTAGTACCAAGGTGTTCATCACTTAAGATGTAATCTTTAGTCAAGCCAACCTCTTCATATGCTTCTCTTGCAGCAGCATGGAATGAGTATTCGCCTGCATCAACGATTCCACCAGGTAATGCATAAGCACCTTTGTCTGGTCCTCTCTTTCTTTCAATGGTAAGGATATAATCGATACCATCTACTTTCTTGGTGATAACAGCGTCAACAGTCCTTGCAAGACCCTTGAACTTGCTGTAACACCAATCGTTAGTTACCTCTAGAACTTCTAAAGGCCATTCATGATTGCTCATGTTTCTTTCCTTTCCATCCTACCTTGGATTGGTAGGATAATACCAGTGTGTGTCACTGTGTTTCCTGTAGTATCTTCGTAAAGCTTAGCGTAGATATCTGTTTGGATATCGAACATGTTAAGGTCTTTGTCGGAGATACCATTGTAGTGCTTGATGTCCCAAATTGTAATGTCGCCATTGTCATGGTGTTCAATAAGGTCAGCTGTACCAGCGAACTTCATATCGTTCCATGTACCTGCAACCTCTAACTCAGTCTCAAGTTTCCTATCAACTGTGTTAAAGATATTAACGAATTGCTTCACAAGGTGAAGAATCATCTTGACGTATTCAACTCTGTTCTCACCGAGCATGAAGTCGATGGTGTAACCCTTAAGAGTTCTGAACTCTAAGTGGTACTTAAGAGAAGCGTCAACTGCTGTCATGATGTGCTGGTCAGTGATTGTGTTAGCTTTGTCAAAGAGTCCAGCTTCTACTAGGTACTCTTCAGCCTTGTGGGCTATAATACCTACAGCGGCTTTGTTAAGCTTACCACCAATAACATCGTAGATATCACTTACCTCACGCTTAGTTGTATCGCCTGTAGCGTTTAACTTAGCATACTTGGAAGGAGACTTCGGAGTTACTGAAATTGGTAATCTGCCAACCATCATTTCGACCACATCGTTTTGAGTCATTAGCTTATTGTCATCACTCATGAATTCCAGTGAAGCAAGTTTGTCCTTGCCTCGACTATGGTTAGTGTTTGGTACTAACATGAGTGCTTTCTGATATGACTATGGTGTCGCATAGCCCAGGGTGGGTGCGAAATCACTATAGCCATATAGCGCAAGGCAAGTGGTCCCCATAAATTTTTTTGGGTTTTCCAAATCCACCTCAGGTGTGCAAATATTGGTATAATTAGCCTTGATTATGGGTAGAAAGAGCAAGTTAACTCCAGAAATTCAAGATACTATATGTAATTGGCTTAAATTAGGCTATTACCAAGAGGATGCAGCTGTTATGGCTGGTATTTCGCCTTCTACCTTCTATGATTGGCTTAAAAAGGGTGCGGAAGAGGACGCTAAGCAGGAGGAGATAAAGGCCCTTACGTCTGGTGATACCTCTTTACCTGCAATTAAGGAGGATTCTGATATAGAGCTTGTCTATATATATTCGGAGTTTTCGGAGGCGGTAGCAAGGGCTAGAGCCGAGGCGGAGGGTGCTCACATAAAGAATATTAGAAGAGCTGCCGATAACGGTACTTGGCAAGCAAGCGCTTGGTTTTTAGAGAGAAGTTTTCCTAAAAAGTGGGGAAAGCGCTCTACACTAGATATAGACGCACAAGGCGATGAACCAATCAAATTCCAAATAACATACGGAGACTAAGCTTCCCACATAAATTTTCATTGGTTTCGGTGCACATCCCAAATAACTAATCCTTTATATAGAACATATGTTCGAATATAGTAATTGCCTTTATTTTGTCTTAATAGTCCTAGTAGCGTGGTTGACTCTGTAGTTAAATCTACTTATGGATTTACACATAGACTTTGATGATGTAATAGATGTACCTA
>MDTG01261949.1_pt1 | contig 22407 bp, 17 predicted proteins | sample 811421 | NCBI WGS metagenome assembly MDTG01 (sample SAMN05326645, study PRJNA326480) | marine metagenome | isolation source: seawater | place: Pacific Ocean: South East | collected 2011
CTTCGTCCTGGGAGGACGACGTACGTAGCTTTAGCGGCCAATTAGGCCATGTGGCCCCTTTGTCTTCTGTGTTGGGCGGCTTGGCCGTGATTTCCATCTGCGTGACCGAGGCCGCACCTTGGCGAATCGAGGTGCCGACGCAATCCGAACCGGTGTCGCCACCACCGATGACAATGACATGTTTGTCCTTCGCGAGGATCTCGAGGTTGTCGGTGATCTGCTCGCTGGCAACGCGTCGGTTCTGTTGAGTTAGGAACCGCATGGCGAATTGGATGCCGTCTAGTTCGCGCCCTTCGATAGGAAGATCGCGTGGCTGTTCGCACCCACCCGTGAGCGCTACGGCGTCGAAATTGATCAAAAGGCTCATAGGGTTCACGTCTTCACCGACGTGAGAGTTAGTGCGGAATACGACACCTTCGGCCTGCATTTGCGCCATGCGGCGGTCGATCAGGGACTTGGCCATCTTGAAGTCTGGGATTCCATAGCGAAGCAAACCGCCAACTCTGATGTTTTTTTCAAAGACTAGGACGCGGTGACCGGCGCGCGCCAGTTGTTGCGCGCAGGAGAGGCCAGCAGGGCCTGATCCGACAACGGCAATCCGTTTACCCGTGGAACGAGCGGAGACCTGCGGGTGAATCCAGCCTTCCTGCCAACCCCGATCAACGATGGCACATTCGATTGATTTTATTGTCACCGGCTCGTCAGTAATGTTCAGTGTACATGCCGCCTCGCACGGTGCCGGGCAAATGCGGCCGGTGAATTCCGGGAAATTGTTGGTGGAGTGCAGTAAATCCAGGGCTTGCCGGTAATCTCCTCGGTAAACCAGATCATTCCAGTCTGGGATGATATTGTTGACCGGACAACCTTGGTGACAAAAAGGAATACCACAATCCATGCAGCGCGCGCCTTGGTGACTGAGATCATCGGCGGCAAGCGGTACAAGGAACTCATCGAAGTGCGTGATCCGCTCGGCAACGGGCGTGTAGCCGCGGTCCTGACGCGTGATTTCCATGAAGCCAGTGGGCTTGCCCATCGTTTCTTCTCCTTCCTGTACCGGTCCTTATTCGCCGGCGGCAGCCAGTGTTTGAGGCTCTTTGGCGGCGGCTTCCATTTCGCGGATCGCACGCCGGTAATCTACGGGTATGATCTTGATGAAATTAGGAAGATATTCGGTCCAATTATCTAGGATGCGACGCGCTTTGGTGCTGCCCGTATAGTGTGCGTGACGCTCTATCACCATGCGCAGCCGCCCGGCATCACCCCTGAGCATGTCGGACATTACATTCGACAAGTCGTCGCTTTCCAGTCTGGTGTCACTACCATCTTGGATGTGTACGGATTCCAGTTCAACCTGGGCGAGGTTACAGCGTTTCTCAAAATCACCGGCTTCGTCCAGTATGTAGGCAATGCCACCCGACATGCCGGCGGCGAAGTTGCGACCCGTTGGGCCGATGACAACAACGCAGCCGCCGGTCATGTATTCGCAGCCATGATCTCCGACCCCTTCGACAACCGCCACCGCGCCTGAGTTGCGCACGGCGAAGCGTTCGCCGGCGACGCCCCGGAAATAGGTTTCACCTGAGATTGCGCCATATAGCACGGTGTTGCCGATGATTATGTTCTCTTCCGGGACAATGGGGCTGTCAACTGCCGGGTAGACGACGATTCGCCCGCCGGACAGACCTTTGCCCACGTAGTCGTTAGCGTCTCCCTCAAGCTCCAAGGTGACGCCACACGCCAGCCAGGCACCGTAACTTTGACCCGCGGTTCCCTTCATCTTGATGTGGATAGTGTCCTCGGCAAGACCCACGTGACCATAACGTCTGGCAACTTCTCCCGACAGCATGGTGCCAACGCTCCGGTTGACGTTCCGGACCGGGGTTTCAATGGTCACCGGCGTTTTGTTCTTGAGAGCTGGTGTAGCCTGTTCAATGAGCTTATTGTCGAGAGCCCTTTCTAGACCGTGATCCTGTTCCTCGCAGTTGAAGATGGCGACATCTCCGCCAGCCCGGGGCTTCGCGAACAACCTGGAAAAGTCCAGGCCCTGTGCCTTCCAGTGATCAATAGCCTGATGCATATCCAATCGATCCATACGCCCGATCATGTCGTTCATGGTGCGGAAGCCCAATTCCGCCATGATTTCCCGCACTTCCTCGGCAATGAAGGTGAAGAAGTTTATTACGTGTTCTGGTTGGCCTGTGAACCGCTCGCGCAATTCGGGATCCTGTGTCGCCACACCCACCGGACAAGTATTCAGATGGCACTTGCGCATCATGATGCAACCCGATGAAATCAACGCCGCTGTAGCGAAGCCAAACTCGTCCGCACCTAACAAGGCTCCAATGACCACGTCGCGACCTGTGCGCAAACCGCCGTCGACTTGGACTGCAATACGGCCGCGAAGCTGGTTTAAGACCAGTGTCTGGTGCGTTTCGGCCAATCCGATTTCCCAGAAGGAGCCGGCGTTCATTATCGACGTTAGCGGGCTAGCGCCCGTGCCGCCATCATTACCAGAAATAGTAACATGGTCCGCCTTTGCCTTTGATACGCCGGCGGCGACCGTACCCACACCCACCTCGGAAACCAGTTTCACGGAAATCCGTGCTTTCGGGTTGGCGTTCTTTAAATCATGGATGAGTTGCGCCAGGTCTTCGATGGAGTAAATGTCGTGGTGTGGTGGTGGTGAGATTAAGCCGACGCCCGGTGTGGAATGCCGCACGCGTGCAATCCATTCATCGACTTTGTGGCCAGGCAATTGGCCGCCTTCGCCGGGCTTAGCGCCTTGGGCCATCTTTATCTGGATATCATCCGAATTGACGAGGTATTCCGTGGTAACTCCGAACCGACCTGACGCCACCTGTTTGATCGCCGAGCGCATGGAATCGCCATTTTCCATGACCTCGTACCTCGTTGCTTCCTCACCGCCCTCGCCCGTGTTCGACTTGCCGCCGAGGCGGTTCATGGCGATGGCGAGGTTGGTATGCGCTTCCCAAGAAATGGAGCCGAACGACATGGCGCCCGTAGCGAACCGTTTTACGATCTGGGAGGCGGGTTCCACAGCTTCCAACGGCAGGGGTACGCCGGCGCGCTTGAGGCGGAACAAACCGCGCAGATTTTTCAGCTTTTCATCTTGGTTATTGACCTTATTGGTGTAGGCCTTGAAACCGTCGTAATTGCCAGATCTGACCGAATGCTGCAGCGTGCCAACCGTTTCCGGGTTCCAAACATGTTCTTCTCCGCGCAGACGGAAGGCATATTCACCGCCCACGTCGAGCGCATTCATTAAAACCGGATCGGGGCCGAAGGCGCCGGCATGACGGCGCACCGTCTCCTTTGCGATCTCTGCTAAACCCAGACCTTCGATCATCGTCGCGGTCTTAGTGAAATAGGCGTCAACAAACGCGCTCGACAGTCCAACGGCGTCGAAGATCTGCGCTCCGCAATAGGACTGGTAGGTGGAGATGCCCATCTTTGACATCACTTTGAGCATACCCTTACCCACAGCCTTTACGTAACGGGTGTGGATCTCGTTGACGCTAAGTTCTTCCTCCAACTCGTGCCCGAGCGCAGTCAGCGAATCCAATGCAAGATAGGGATTGATAGCCTCTGCGCCAAAGCCTGCCAGTAAGCAAAAATCATGTACTTTCTTCGCTTCGCCGGTTTCCACGACAAGACCCACCTCGGTCCGTAAGCCCTCGCGGATCAAATGGTGGTGTACCGCAGCTGTCGCCAACAGGGCTGGGATAGCGACCCGGTCCGCATTCACGCTGCGGTCCGATAGGATCAGGATGTTGTGACCCTGGTTGACGGCGCGCGTGGCCCGCGCGCATAGGTTTTCAAGCGCAGCCTCCATGCCCTCTGGACCATTTGCTACCTGATAGCAGATGTCGGCGGTGAAGGTTTTGAAGGCGGAGTCCAACAGGTTCTCGATATGTCGAATTTTCTCCAGGTCATTGTTCGATAGGATCGGTTGATGTACTTCCAGGCGCTTGTGAGCCCCGCCTGTTTCCAGATCCAGTAGGTTCGGTCGCGGTCCGATCAGGGAGATCAGGGACATTACCGACTCTTCGCGGATTGGGTCTATTGGTGGGTTCGTCACCTGGGCAAAGTTCTGATGGAAGTAGTCGTAAAGCATCTTCGGTTTTCCCGAGAGCACCGCCGGCGGGATGTCGCGGCCCATGGAACCAATCGGGTCTTGGCCGTCAATAGCCATAGGAGCAAGGAAAAATTTTATGTCTTCCTGCGTGTATCCGAACGCCTGCTGCTTATCCAGCAACGTCTGGCGGTCTGGCGGCATGGCCGCCACCTCTTCGGGCAGATCCTCGATACGAATCTGCGTGGTATCCAGCCAATCCTGATAGGGCTTTGCCCCAGCCAGCGTATCCTTCAGTTCTTCATCGTCGACAATGCGACCCTTCTCCAGGTCAAGCAGCAGCATCTTTCCGGGCTGTAGACGCCACTTCTCGACGATATCCTTTTCAGCGAATGGGAGGACCCCGACTTCAGAGCCCAGCACTAGCTTGTGGTCGGCGGTGACTATGTAGCGCGCCGGCCGCAGTCCGTTGCGGTCGAGCGTTGCACCAATTTGCTTGCCGTCGGTGAAAGCAATGGCCGCTGGGCCGTCCCAGGGCTCCATGACAGCGGCATGATATTCATAGAAGGCTCGCTGTCGGTCATCCATCAGGGGGTTGCCGTCCCATGCTTCGGGGATCATCATCATCATGGCGTGTGCCATTGAGTAGCCGCCGGCTAGAAGGAGTTCGAGGGCATTGTCAAAGGTCGCAGTGTCGGACGCTCCATCGCCAATCAGCGGCCAGAGCTTTTCCAGATCTTCGCCCAAGAGCTCCGACTTCATTGAGTGGCGTCGGGCCGCCATCCAATTGATGTTGCCTCGCACAGTATTGATCTCACCGTTATGGCAGAGATAGCGGAACGGCTGCGCCAATGCCCAGGACGGGAAAGTATTAGTGGAGAACCGCTGGTGTACCAAGGCTAGAGCCGTCTCATAACGTTCGTCGCCGAGGTCGAGGAAGTACTTGTCCACATTCGGCGCGAGCATCATGCCCTTGTAGCAGATGGTGCGGGCCGACATCGATGGCATGTAGAATTGGGCAATATCCTCGAGGTCATCGTCCCAAACGAGGTGGTGGGCTTGTTTCCGGATGACGTAGAGTTTGCGCTCAAAAGCATCCGTGTCGGGGCAATTGTTCCCTCGCTCAACAAAAATTTGCCGGATCATAGGTTCCATGGGCTTTACGGTTTCGCCAAGCCATTTGTTGTCCACGGGCACATCGCGCCAGCCCAACACTTTCTGGCCTTCGATGCCAACTGTGCGCTCAATAGCTTCGACGCAGACATTCATCTCGCGGCTGCCTCTCGGCAAGAACGCCATGCCGACGGCGTAATGGCCGGCGGCGGGGAGGGTAAAACCCAGCTTTTCTGTTTCCGCTCGGAAGAGGGCGTCGGGAATCTGCGTTAGGATGCCAGCGCCATCACCGCACAAGGGATCCGCGCCAATAGCGCCCCGGTGGTCCAGATTGACCAGAATTTCGATACCCTGGCGGACAATATTGTGGCTTTTGCGGTTTTTGATGTCCGCGATGAAGCCGAGCCCGCAGTTATCATGCTCGTTCGCCGGGTCATAAAGCCCTTGCTTTTGGGGCAGACCGGCTGGTGATGGCCAATCCTGTTGGCGCATTGATTCCTTGTCCTTTACTGTTGACAGCCCGTTTAGATATCAAGGCTCGCCGGGACTTGCCAGCGAGAATTTTGTCTCGAACCGGACCTAAAAATCGGCCCAAATCATCAAGTTAAGGCCCACTACACAGTTTCGGCCTTGGGCTAGGGGGGCGACGTTGGTATAAGACACCAAGGTTTAGGGGGAGTTCAAGTCTTGGATTTCGTGCATCTGATGGTTTTGGCAGTAGTTCAGGGGGTTACGGAGTTCCTGCCGATCAGCTCATCTGGCCACTTGGTGCTGGTGCCATTGTTTATGGATTTTCCCGATCAGGGCCTCATGCTGGATGTGGCGGTTCACGTAGGAACCCTGTTCGCTGTGATCATTTATTTCTCGCGCGATATCTGGGGCATGTTCACCGGCCTGGTGGGCCTGTTACGCGGCCGAAAGGACCCCGGTGGACGCTTGTTAGGCCTGCTGATCGTTGGCACCATCCCGGTAATCGCCGTGGGGTTCGTGCTCAACCAGTATTATCCCGAAGCGTTCCGCGGCCTGAAGGTGATCGGTTGGACAACTTTCGGGTTTGGCCTCTTGCTCCTGATCACCGATCAGCTCGGTATGACACTTCGACGTATCGATCACCTACGCATAAGCGATGCTATGGTCATCGGAATCGTCCAGACCCTTGCTCTGATCCCGGGCACTAGCCGATCTGGAATTTGTATTACAGCCGCTCGCATGATGGGTATGGAACGCCAGGACGCTGCGCGGTTCGCTATGCTGCTGGGCATTCCGGCGATCGCCGGGGCGGGGGGCTTGAAGGGCTACGAGCTATGGAAAATAGGCGATGCACGGCTGACAGTAGACGTGTTCATCGCCGGAGGGCTTTCCATGATCATGGCGCTCATCGCCATCGCCTTGATGATGGCTTGGCTACGGCGTGCGACTTTCACCATCTTCGCGGTTTATCGGCTTCTGCTGGGTGGGTTTCTGTTGGTTGTGGCCTACGGGTACGCGTAAGCGGCGTCAGTCACTCAAATAAACAGAGGCGATTTCCCCGAAGATCGCTGCTGCGTCATAGAGCGCATCCAGCGCAACCCATTCATCGCGCTGCCCACTCATGCCTAGTTCGCCTGGTCCGATGATAGCTCGGGGCACGCCCAGCGCCGGGGCCAGTATACAGGAATCAGAAAAGTAAGTGACGCCACCCGACGCCTTCGCTGCACCGCACACGCTGCTGACCGCTGCCTGGCACGTGGTGATGAACGGATCATCCGCATTCGCCACCACTGGTGGCTTGTCGTCCCGGACCGCTATGACGATCTCGGGTCCGGCCAGTGCGCGGAGGGAAGCCAGTGCCTCATCTGTCGTCATGCCCGGCACGGTGCGGATATCCAGCGTGGCGCGTGCCGTATCCGGCGTCAGGTTGATAGCGCTACCGCCACCGATGGTATTGATGGCTAGCGACGCAGTGCCCAATAAGGGGTGAGTGAAGTTTGAGAAGGGATTGTCGCGCACGGCGTTCAGGAAATCCATCAGCTTTAGGATGGCGTTTTCCCCGCCGCCGGCGGACGCGTGCCCGAGCGTCCCCGAGGCCGTGATGTCCAGCCAGAGGGCGCCCGTTTCCGCGATTAGGAGCTTGAGTGACGACGGCTCGCTCACCAACAAGGCACCCGCACCCTTAAGATCACCCCGTTCGATCATACGCTTCGCACCCAGGCAACTGGAACTTTCGCCGGCTGAGAAGGCCAGGATTAAGTCTCCCGCTAGGGCCTGCTCGCTGGTCTTGACCATCAGTGCCGCTGCCACCATCGCGGCTAAGCCTGATTTCATGTCAGCCGCGCCCCGGCCATAAACCTTGCCGTTCACAACATTCGCGCCGAAGGGGTCGTGGTTCCAGGCGCTGCTGCCCTCGTTAGCGCCAACCGGCATGGTATCGAAATGGGCGGAAAAGATCAGAGCCGGCTTCGTACCGCCCGACACGCGCGCCAAAACATTGATCCTGTCTGGCGCGAATTCGTCCGTTTTCACATCAAAGCCATGATCGCGGAGCCAACCTTGTAGGAATTCTGCGACTTGAGCCTCGTTCCCCGGCGGGTCGGGGCTCTCGCGCTGGATCAGTCCGGTTAGCAGGTCCGTGACCTGAGCTTGCGCCGCCGCGTCCAATGCCCACTCTGAGGCACTCAATACCCGGCCTCCAGATCGACGATGTTCAGGGGTGATTCTCCCCGTTCGACCCGGCGAATGTTTTCGGCGACATATGCCGCCGCCGAATGCGCGTCGGTGAGGCTCGCCGTGTGCGGCGTCATGCGCACCTTAGGATGCGTCCAATAGGGGTGGTCCGCTGGCAAAGGCTCTTCACTGAATACATCCAGACAGGCCCCGGCGATGTGGCTCGAGTCTAGTGCCGCCAACAGGTCGTCATCCACCACGTGCCCACCCCGCGCGCAGTTTATGACCACGGCGCCTTCCGGCAGCTTTGCAAGAGTTTCCGCGTTTATAATCCCCCGCGTTGCGTTGGTCAGGGGTAGCAGGCAGATCAGAATATCTGTCCGTGCCAGGAAAATATTAAAACCTTCATTCCCGTGAAAACTGGTTATGCCGGTCATGTCCTTGGGCGACCGGCTCCATGAAGCGATATCGAACTCCAAGGGTAACATCTTCTCCGCCGCATCGCGGCCCAACTCACCCAAGCCCATGATGCCGATACGCCGAGCACGCGGGTCTACCTGCCGAAGAGCCTTCCACGTCCTCGCCGCTTGTTGCGCCGTATAGTCGCCCATCTTTCGATGGTAGTGGATTACGTTGTAGAGAATGTATTCAGTCATTCCCTGGACAAGCGAGCGGTCGACCATGCGTGAGATGGGAATATGGGTGGGCAGGTTTGAGTCAATCAACAACCCGTCGACCCCAGCGCCCAAGGATTGCACGTACTTCAGCCCAGACAGGCGTGCAAGCACGCCCGTCTGCGGTTTCCAGGCGAGGCAATAATCGATGCTATCCAGATCGACCCCTTTGTCATCTGGCCAGACCAGGAAAGTCATCTTGGGGAAATGTTTTCCAATCTCGTCGCGCCAATCTTCAGCACGGTCCTCTTCAGAGACGAACATGAGTTTCATAGGCGGGTCTCTTGGGTAAGTTGGGACAATGGATGCAACATAACCGCGTTACTCCTATCGAATGTACCGCTGCAGGGCAACGGCCGAAGCGGCTTTCATTCTGAAGGGTTCGGTGGTTAACACGCTTCACTCAAGGTTCAAGGATGTGCTAGCGGTAGGCCGGCGGACAAATTGCGTAACTTAAAAGTGGCGGGTTCATAAATCTGTGTACCCGCGTGGTTATAGGCTGCCGGAATTCGCCGCTAAGCGCGATCGATTTTTTAGAGATTCTTTAGCGCTATAGTTCATAGTGCTCGCATCCTAAAAATGCGAACCTCAGTGAAATGATGGTAAAACACAGCTAAATTGAGAAATTCACCCACAGTTTTTTGCGTTTTAAGAATACAAGAGTTATCAATCGGAAAATACAAATGACGATCCGCCCTCAAGTCCGCACCACTCCACTCTCATCCGCCTCCATCTTGAAGGCTGCGGCCATCAAGGCCTGGGTGTAAGGCTCTTTCGGGTAATCGATGACTTGGGCCGTTGGCCCGGCTTCGATCACTTGGCCCTCCTTCATGACGATGATTTCGTGGCTGACGGCGCGGACGATCTTAAGGTCGTGGCTGATGAACATGTAGGCCAGGTCGTGCTTTTGCTGCAGGTCACGCAAGAGTTCGACGATCTGAGCTTGGACCGACATGTCGAGGGCCGAAGTGGGCTCGTCCAGAACAATGAACCTAGGCTTAAGGACCAACGCGCGGGCGATGGCAATGCGTTGGCGCTGGCCGCCGGAGAACTCGTGAGGGTAGCGGTGCTGCATCTCGGGCTCCAGGTCGACTTCCTGGAGGGCTTCCCCAATTAACGTACGCCGCTCTTCATAGGTGCCACCGAGGCCATGGACTAAAAGGCCCTCCTCAACGATTTGGCCGATCGAGAGACGGGGGCTCAAGGAACCGTAAGGATCCTGGAACACGATCTGCATTTCGCGTCGCAATGGACGAAGTTGTTTTAACTGAAGGCCCTGGATGTCATGGCCATGAAATGTAATCCTGCCCTCAGAACGTTCGAGCCTGATAAGCGCACGGCCAAGGGTTGACTTGCCGGAGCCGGATTCACCTACCACGCCCAGTGTCTGGCCTTGCTTGACGTCGATGGAGATGCCGTCCACGGCCTTCACGTGACCGACTACCCGACGTAACACGCCCTTCTTGATGGGAAACCAGACCTTGATTTCTTCGCCCTTAATGACCGATGGCGCGTAGGCGGGGGCAGGGGTGGGCTCTCCCGTTGGTTCGGCGGCAAGTAACCGCTTGGTGTAATCGTGTTCGGGCCGCTCGAAAACCTGTTCCGTGGGGCCCTGTTCGACAATTAGGCCGTCATTCATGACGCAGACCCGGTCAGCCATGCGCCGGACGACCCCCAGATCATGGGTAATGAACAGCATGGACATGCTTAGGCGTTTTTGGATGTCATGCATGAGCTTCAGGACCTGCGCCTGAACCGTGACGTCTAGGGCCGTGGTTGGTTCATCGGCGATCAGGAGTTCGGGGTCGTTGGCCAAGGCCATTGCGATCATCACCCGCTGCTGCTGTCCGCCGGAGAACTCGTGTGGTAGCGCGCTCAGGCGTTCCGTGGCGCTCTCCAGGCCGACTAGGGCCAATAGTTCTATCACGCGGGCGCGAGCCTGGTTCGGCGTCATGTTCTTGTGCAGCAGCAAGACCTCAGCGATCTGCTTTTCGATGGAGTGAAGCGGGTTGAGGCTGGACAGGGGTTCCTGGAAGATCATGGCGATATCATCGCCGCGGAGCTGGCGCATACGCCTGTCGGCGGCACCTATTAGCTCCTCGCCGTTGAACCTTACGGAGCCTGTTGGATGATGCGCCAGGGGGTAGGTCAGGAGCTGCATCACCGACAAGGCTGAGACGGATTTTCCCGATCCTGACTCTCCAACCAGCGCCACCGTCTCACCCCGATCGATATTGAATGAGATGCCGCGGACGGCCTGCACTTCTTCAATGCCGCGCCCGAAGGAGACGGAAAGGTCGTTGATCTCCAGGATTTTGCTCATCTGTAGACCTTTCTGGGATCAAAGGCATCACGCACCGCCTCGCCGATAAACACCAGTAGTGAAAGCATGAGAGCAATGACGCAGAAGCCGGAAATTCCCAACCATGGTGCGTCTAGGTTGGCCTTGCCTTGGTTTAGCAGCTCACCCAGCGACGGCGATCCAGCGGGTAAGCCGAACCCTAAAAAGTCGAGCCCCGTCAGCGTAGTGATGGAGCCTGCCAGGGTGAATGGCATGAACGTGATGGTCGCAACCATGGCGTTAGGCAGCACATGCTTGTAGATGAGCACAAGGTCGGAAACGCCCAAGGCCCGTGCAGCGCGGACGAAATCCAGATTGCGGGCTCGCAAGAACTCGGCCCGGACTACGCCGACGAAACCCATCCAGCTGAACAGCAAGAGGAGCCCGAGGAGCCACCAGAAATTGGGTGTGATGATGCTTGCCAAAATGATTAAAAGATAAAGAACAGGCATGCCGGCCCATATCTCGATGAAGCGTTGCCCCAAAAGGTCAATTATGCCGCCGTAGAACCCTTGAAACGCGCCGATGGATACGCCGACTGTGGCGCTGATGATAGTCAAAACGAATCCGAACAGAACCGAGATGCGGAAACCATAAATTAGGCGCGCGACCACATCGCGGCCCTGATCGTCGGTGCCGAGCCAGTTGTCAGCGCTGGGCGGGGCTGGGGCGGGAACGGGCAGGCCATAGTTCACCGTGTCATAACTGAAGCGGACGGGCGGCCACAGCATCCAGCCCTTTTCATTGATCAGTTCGGAGACGAATTCATCGCGGTAGTCGGCCTCGGTCTTAAACTCGCCGCCGAAAGTGGTCTCCGGGTAGGCGACAAAGGTGGGAGTGTAAAGCTCCCCGTTGAAGCTAACTAAGAGCGGCTTGTCGTTGGCGATGATCTCGGCGAACAGGGTCACGATAAAAATTACCAGGAAGATCCAAGAGGATACGAATCCCCGGCGGTTGCGTTTGAAGTTGTCAATACGCCGGCGCGTGATCGGCGTAATCTGAATCCCAAGATAGTTTTCGGTCTTTAGGGCCTGCTTGGCTGTCGCGGGATGGGCGGGGGCGTCGATCATGGCTAGACGTCCCGCGCCTCAAAATCGATCCGGGGATCGACAATATGGTACATAATGTCGCCTATAATCCCCATAAGAAGACCTAGCAGCGTAAAAAAATACAGTGTGCCAAACATGAGAGGGTAGTCGCGCTTCACCACCGCCTCAAAGCCTAGAAGGCCTAGCCCATCAAGGGAGAAGATTACCTCGGTCAGGAGCGCACCGGTGAACAGAATGCCGATGAAGGCGCTTGGGAAGCCGGCGATGACAATCAGCATCGCATTTCGAAACACATGGTTATAGAGCACCTGATTGCGCTTTAGGCCCTTGGCCCGCGCAGTGGTCACGTATTGTTTGTTGATCTCCTCGATAAATGAGTTCTTTGTCAGCATTGTGAGGCCCGCGAACCCGCCGATGACCATGGAAGTCACAGGCAGTGCCAGGTGCCAAAAATAATCTCCCGCCTGTTGAATCCAGCTGAGGTTATCGAAATTGGGGGACGTGAGACCGCGTAGCGGAAACCAGTCGAAATACCGTCCGCCGGCGAACAGGACGATCATCAGAATAGCGAACAAGAAGCTAGGCACAGCGTTACCAAAGATCACTACGCCAGAGGTCCAGATATCGAACTTGGAGCCATCGCGGACTGCCTTCGATACGCCCAGGGGGATAGAAATTAGATACACCAGGAGCGTCGTCCAGATTCCCAACGAGATGGAGACGGGCATCTTGTCGATGACCAACTGCGCCACGGAGCGGTCCTGGAAATAGCTATCGCCAAAGTCGAACTTGATGTAATTACCCATCATTAGTAGGAAGCGTTCGTGGATCGGCTTGTCCAGACCGAACTGCTTTTCTATCTGTTCTATGAGCTCCGGCGGCAGGCCTTGGGCGCCGCGGTAACGGCTGGCGCCGCCGTCGGTTGATTTGCCGGCGGCGGTCTTCGATTCAGTCGATGATCGGGTTTCGGCTCCTGCTTGACCGCCGACCCGGGCAGTGGCATCGACCCCTTCACCCGTGATCTGTGTAATCATTTGCTCCACTGGTCCGCCGGGGACGAACTGGATGACCACGAAGTTGATGATCATGATTCCCAAGAGCGTTGGGATGATCAAGAGTAAGCGACGGATGATGTAGGCATACATGAACCGACCCTAGCGTGTTTTGGTCCTGAAAGCAGCTATTCGTTGGCTGATGCCAGTTTGCCCTTGAGGGCGCCGTTGCGCTTCGTGTCCACCCACCAGGTATTGAACTGGTTACCCTGTGTTGGGGTGGTCTTTGGCCGGCCGAACTTATCCCAATAGACGACCCTGTCGTATTTAGCGTGCCAGTGCGGTATCACCCAGTGGCCCCACTGCAGTAGGCGGTCCAGGCTCTTCACTGCGGTAATCAAATCCTTCCGTGACGGCGCGGAAATGACCTTCTCGATGATTGCGTCGATGACTGGATCTTTGATGCCGATAGTGTTGCGGCCGCCTTCCAGATCAGCGGCCTTGGTGCCCCAGAAGTTGCGTTGTTCGTTACCGGGTGATAGTGACTGGCCCCAGCCGCCAACGATGACGTCGAAGTCATAGGTTTGGATGCGACGACGGTATTGGGAGGGGTCGACGGTCCGTACGCTCACCTTGACCCCCAGCCTTTCCAGGTTCTTGGCGAAGGGGAGCACGATGCGCTCGAACAGCGGGCTGACCAGTAGAACCTCGAATTCCAGAACCTGGCCCGTCGTGGTGTTGACCCGCTTGCCGTTCTTGATCACCCAGCCCGCGTTTTCCAGAAGTTTCCCGGCGGCGCGAAGGTTTTTGCGGATATGGTGCGGGCCGCCACCTTTAGGTGCCTGATAGACCTTGGTAAAGACCTCATCGGGGATTTGGCCCTTGTAGGGTGAAAGGATCTTCAACTCCTCTGGCGACGGAAGTTCTGTCGCGGCCAATTCAGAATTAGAGAAGAAACTGTGGGTGCGCGCGTACTGGCCATGGAAAAGGTTTTTGTTGGACCATTCAAAATCAAATCCGTAAGCGAGGGCCTGGCGGAGGCGCGTATCTTTAAATATGTTGCGGCGCGTGTTGAAGACGAAGGCCTGCATACCCGATGATCTGTTGTGGGTGATCTCTTCTTTGTTAATTAGACTCCGATCAACGGCCTTAAAGTCGTAAGCCGTAGCCCACGCCTTCGAAGAGTTTTCTGAACGATAGTCGTACTCGCCGGCCTTGAAGGCCTCCAGGGCGATGGTGTTGTCGCGATAATAGTCGAAACGGATGGTATCGAAGTTATAGTTACCCTTGTGGACGGCCAGATCCTTACCCCAGTAGTCCTTAACCCGTTCAATGGCGACGAAGCGTCCGGCTTCGAAGGATTTGATCTTGTAGGGCCCGGAGCCCAATGGCGGTTCCAGCGTAGTCTTGGCGAAGTCGCGGTCCGCCCAATAGTGCTTCGGCAAAACGGTTAGTTGGCCAAGAATCAGCGGTAACTCGCGGTTTTCACCGGGTTTAAAGTCGAACCGGACGATTTGTTCGCTGGCTTTTGACGCCTTGGCTACGGAGCCGTAATAAAACCGATAAAAGGGGGAACCCTTTTCTATCAGGGTGTTGAAGGACCAGATCACGTCATCCACTGTCACTGGTTTGCCGTCATGCCACTTGGCTTCTTTCCTCAGTTTAAAGGCAACCCAGGAGCGGTCCTCCGGGACAAAAACCAATTCGGCTAATTCGCCATACTGACTGAAAGCCTCATCGGCAGAGCCGGACATGAGCGAGTTGTACGTGAACCCTATTCCCGCGGCGCCGTTGCCCTTGATGATGAAGGTGTTGAAGTTGTCGAAGGTGCCGATGGAATGCAGCCGCACGGAGCCCCCCTTCGGTGCGTCCGGATTGACGTAGTCGAAGTGAGAAAACCCAGGCGCATACTTAAGGTCGCCGTGCATGGCAATACCGTGTTTGCCCTCGACTCCATCGAGATTCTCCGCCCAAGCAGGTGCCATAGCGACGGAGGAAATCAGCGCGGTGGCTAACAGGCCTCGGCAGGAGTGAAATATGGATGAAATTATCATAATAAAATATTGGGGCTCCTTGTTTTAATGATCAAGTGATGCCGAAAATTTATGGCGTTATTATGACTGATTGTCAGCGGCCCAAAATTTCAAGGGCCTGATTGTGCAGCGCGGGATCGCCGACGGCCAGCACGCTCCCATCCCCTCCCAGACCAAGGGGCCGGCCTGACCAGTCAGACATGGTGCCACCCGCGCCTTCGACAACAGGGACCAGGGCGACATAGTCGTATGGGCTCATCGAGGCCTCGCAAACGACGTCAGCCCAGCCAGATGCGACCAAGCCGTAGCCCTGGCAATCCCCGCCGTAGAGCGTGTAGTGGCTCGCATCGCGAAGCGCTTCGAAACGCAGCACCTGGGGGCCTTTAAACATCTGCGGTGAGGTCACGTACATCCAAGCATTAGCCAGATCCGGACAGGCCCGGGTCCGAACTGGTGCGCCGTTAAAGGTCGTGGAGGCTCCACTCGTGCCGACCCAGCGCTCATGGAGAGCCGGCATATCGATCACACCGACCACGGCGCGGCCTCCGTGCAACAGGCCGATCAATGTTCCAAACATAGGCTTCCCAGTGATGAAGGACTTGGTTCCGTCGATGGGGTCTAGAACCCAGACGAATTCTGCGTCTGTGCGCACAGCCCCGTATTCCTCGCCGTAGATGCCGTGGTCAGGGTAGGCCGCCTCAATCTTCTCGCGGATCAGGGCTTCCGTCTCCTGGTCCGCGATGGTCACAGGGCTTGCGTCGAACTTTACGTCGGCGACGATGACGGTGCGAAAATATTTGGTGGTGACGGCCCGGGCCGCCTCAGCCAATTCGTCGGCGAACGCCGCAAAGGCGTGGTAGTCAGCGCTCAAGTTACGGAAGCGGCTTCGGCGAGTCGCTCAGCGAACGTAGGTAGGCGATTACCGAGGCACGGTCGCCAGCCTTTTTCAGACCTGAAAAACTCATCTTGGTGCCCTTGGCATAGTTCTTCGGGCTCATGAGAAAGGCGTCGAGGTTCTCATAGGACCATTTCCCTCCCAACCCTTGCAGAACGCCAGAGTACTTGTAACCCTCTGACGATGCCTGCGCTTTGCCGACAACATTCCAAAGGTTTGGGCCGACGCCATTCTTTCCGTCTTTGTTGACGCTATGGCAGGACTTGCATTTCTTAAAAACCTTGGCTCCTTTGTCTGGCACGGCGGAGGCAAGAAGCGTCATGGCGCTCTCGACGACGGCAGGAGAATCGTTCTTGGTCGCGTCAGCATCCGCCACTTCAACGGCATAGGCCGGTTTTTCTAATTCTGTAGCGTGAACCAGGAGCCCACCAATCTGATGGCTACCCCAAACAACCCAGGCCGCGATTAACAATCCGAAACCAACCTTTTCAAACGTTGAAAATTTCATGGACTCACCTCTCGCTTGAAATCTGCCGGACATTACCCTGGTCAATCCAGGAGTTCAACGCCCGGGTGGGTAGGCATCTGCGGATTTTCGAAGCTTTCTTGCAACTGTTCCGGTAGGTATGCTCAGCACCGTGATGATCGCAACTAAACGACCCACTAATCCCATTATACTGATCCCGGCCCGACTGGGGTCAACGCGCTTACCGGATAAACCGTTGGCTGAAATTGCTGGAGTGCCTATGATTGTTCAGGTCTGGCGTCGCGCGCGGGAGGCCGACGTGGGCCCGGTGGTTGTCGCCTGCGGTGAGCAGGCCATTTTTGAAGCGGTGTGCGATTTCGGCGGCGAAGCTGTAATGACCGACCCGGATCACCCTTCGGGCTCAGACCGCATCTACGAAGCGCTTGGCAAGGTCGACAGCCAGGAGCAATTCGACGCTGTCGTTAATATTCAGGGCGATTTACCGACTATCGACGCTGCGACAGTACGCACGGTGCTTGACCCGTTTGAGTCGGCGGCCTGCGACATCACGACGCTGGTCACGGAAATTAACGATCCGTCGGAGAAGACCGATCCGAACGTGGTGAAGGCCGTAGTCGGGTTTGCCGACGGCGCGCAGATTGGTCGCGCGATTTATTTCAGCCGGGCCGTTGTGCCTACCGGGAGTGGGCCATTATATCACCATATCGGCATTTATGCTTATCGCCGTGCGGCGCTAAAACGTTTCGTCACTCTGAACCCAGGGATCCTTGAACGGCGGGAGCGCTTGGAGCAGCTTCGTGCGCTCGAGAACGGGCTTCGTATCGACGCCGCGCGCGTTGACACGGTGCCGCTCGGTGTCGATACTCCGGCTGATTTGGAACGCGCTCGAGCGATCTTCGGCGCTTCTTAATTCCGACGCTAGGTTCAGGAATCTAGGCGATCATGGCCGACCCGAACAAAACTATCGCTTTTCAAGGTGCGCCCGGCGCGAATTCGGACATGGCCTGTCGTGCTGTCTATCCCACCATGGAGACGCGCCCGTGCAATGCCTTTGAGGATGCATTCGAGGCTGTCGCCTCAGCGCAAGCAAAATACGCCATGATTCCTATCGATAATTCAGTGGCGGGTCGCGTCGCAGACATTCACCACCTAATGCCAGATTCGGGCTTGTTCATCATTGGTGAGCACTATCAACGGGTAAACCATCAACTCCTAACCGTGCCCGGCACAAACATTAACGACATTACTCACGTGCACAGTCACGTTCATGCCCTCAATCAGTGCCGGAACCTTATCCGTGAAATGGGCGTCCAGCCAGTGGTCCACGCCGACACGGCGGGTGCCGCGCGCGATATCGCCGAATGGGCCGACAAGACGCAGGCAGCGCTGAGCTCTTCCCTGGCGGCGGGTCTTTATGGTCTAGACACGCTGCGTGACGAGGCTGAAGACGCGACCCATAACACCACCCGTTTCGTTATCATGTCGCGTGAGCCTCATGTGCCCGCGCAAGGTTCGGCGGAAATGGTTACCACCTTTGTCTTCCGGGTTCGCAACGTGCCGGCGTCGCTTTACAAAGCCATGGGTGGATTTGCCACCAATGGGGTCAACATGACGAAGCTGGAAAGCTATGTGGATGAGGATTTTGTCGCCGCTCAATTTTACGCAGACGTAGAAGGCCATCCCGAGGATACGCTGCTAAAACTAGCGCTCGAGGAGCTACATTTTTTCACCCATGAGGTCCGTATTCTTGGCACCTACCCGGCGCATCCGTTCCGTCTGGCCATCGCCAACGGGAATAGGAAGAAGTAACATGCCGCTCGTCAAAGAAGCCGATGCCAGCGGTAAATTTTTAATCTTCTACTCTGCGGCCACGGACTGTTGTGCGATCAATTCATTCAGGCAATTGTCCGAGAGCGGTTCAATTGGAACGAAATCGCGGTGCGCAATCCATTCATCCCGATTGAAGGCCCTAATGTGGTTGTCCACGTGACATAGCGACAGGTAAACAATGGTGCGGCCAAATGGCGAGATGTTTGGTGGACTCGCGTGCACCAAAAGGGATGAGAACATGATCATGCTGCCGGCTGGGCCCGTGGGCGCGACGCAGCCACCGTTTTCGGCCAGCTTGATAACTGTTTCGCGATCTAAAGTCCAGAGGGGGTAACTGGTCGTTTCCAGGTCGTGGCCGGCATCAATAATGCCGAGCTTGTGGCTTCCCGGAATGAAAAGGAGCGGGCCGTTCGCGGCCGTCACGTCGTCGAGGAACACGGCGATGTTCATGGCCCTTGGTTCTGGCATGTCGTCATCGCGCGCCCAAGTGCCGTAATCCTGGTGCCATTGCCAGACGTCCCCATCAAAGGCTGCCTTGGCGTTCACCTTATATTGGTGAATGTATACTTGGCCGTCGAGAAGCTGTTCAACTGGTTCGATCAGACGCGGATGGGCCCCGAGCCGCCGGAATGGTTCGTTGTATGTGTGCGCCGCGAAAGCCGTCCGAGCGACACCGGAGCTCTCACGCCAAACTTCCTGGCGATCCATAGCATAGACTTCGTCGGCGGCCTGCCTCAAAAAATTAGCCTCTTCGACGGAGAATTTGCCGGGGAAGAACAGATAGCCCTCCTCGTCGAACTGTTTGATTTCCGCCTGCGTCAGTTTCATGGGACGAACCTCCATCATACTCGCAGGGTATCACATTTCCGAATATCTGGGAAAAGTATTCAAGCACCGGCGAACATGACGTTGAAGAGCTCTGTGTGTCAACGTGCGCGCGATGCCTAGAGACTTGACTCCGCGATGATGAGCCGACATTTTTAAATAGAACAAAAATCGAACTTTTAAATTCAATATGGATCGAAATGACACCGCCAGCCCGGTCGCTATCAAACCACTGGAACCGGTGCGTGGGTATGCCGGCCCCTCGCTTTGCCGCGATTGTTTGGGTTGGTTTCCGGACGGGCCATTGGATTGTCCCAATTGTGGTTCGATTCGTATCGTCAATCATGCGGAACTGCAGGAACTTGCTATCGCGCATATTGATTGTGACGCTTTTTATGCCGCGGTGGAGAAGCGCGATAATCCGGAACTGCGCGATAAGCCTCTGATCGTTGGTAGCCCGGGTGGTCGGGGCGTGGTTACGACGGCATGTTATATTGCGCGTCAATACGGACCGCGATCGGCAATGCCGATGTTCAAGGCTCGCGAAATGTGCCCGCATGCGGTCATTATCCCGCCTAACATGAGTAAATACCGTGAGGTGTCCAGGCAGATCCGGGCCATTTTTCTCGATGTGACGCCGGTGATTCAGCCGATCTCCCTGGATGAGGCATATTTGGATTTGTCCGAAGACGTCCGCGGTGAGCACGACGAAGCGCCGGCGACGGCTTTGGCGCTTGCCGCGTTACGAATCGAGGCGGAAGTAGGGATCACCGTGTCCATTGGACTGGCCTACAACAAGTTTTTGGCGAAGTTGGCATCCGATCTGGATAAACCGCGTGGGTATTCCGTGATCGGGCGGGAAGAAGCGCTGGATTTTCTGTCCAATCTACCCGTGAAAAAGATCAATGGCGTCGGCGCTGTAACGGCAAAAAAGATGGCCGAGCAGGGAATTGAAACCATCGGGCAGCTGCAAGCGATGTCTGAAGATGAATTGGTTGGCCGGTATGGCAAGTTTGGCCGCCGTCTAGCTGGTTTTGTGCGTGGGGAGGACAAGCGCAGGGTCTCGTCGGGCGGAGCCGCGAAGAGTGTGTCTGCGGAAACCACCTTCACAACTGATCTCCGCGACGCTGCGGAACTGAAAGAACGTGTGCGCCCAATGTGCGAAAAGGTGGCAGATCGTCTCAAGTCCAAGGGCATTGCCGGTGGGACGGTTATTCTAAAGTTAAAGACTGCCGATTTTCAGATTTTGACACGCAATCGCCAGTTGTCGCACCCGACGCAGAAGGGTGACCTGATACTTGAACAGGCAATGGTCCTGATCGAGGCAGAGGCCGATGGCCGCTTCTTTCGCCTTGTTGGAGTTGGGGTCACCGACCTGGTGTCAGGTGCAGAAGCAGACCCGCCGGGCTTATTTAAAGGACTATGACAATACGGTCTCGCTGTGGCTTGAATTCTGTAAAGCGACCTTAACGATTGTCGCGCTCATCGTGCACACCTTTGCAGAGAAAAAGCAAAATACCTCTCCCGCCGGCGTGAGCGAACACGTGCCCAAACCTTTGAAGGCTTACCTTCTGTTCGGCCTGTTGGCCAACGTTATCTTTTAATGTCCTTGAGCCAAGTCTCCACCAGCCAGCGGGCGATGGAATCTTTCCTAGGCAGGCGAGGCATGTCGTCAGGAATATCGGCGCCCCATTCGCCGAACCGAGCGACTTCGTCAGGCGTGAACCAACGTGCATCGGCAAGTTCTTCGTCGTCGAGGCTGATCTCGGTGCTGGTTGCTGTGGCCTGGTAACCCAGCATGAGTGAGGCGGGAAAAGGCCATGGTTGAGATGCCATGTAGATTACGTCCGTCACTGTTAGGCCGGCCTCTTCAAAGACCTCGCGGGCTACGGCCTCCTCAAGACTCTCACCAGGTTCTACGAACCCGGCAAGGGTCGAATACATCGCGAAGTCCCAACGCAAGTTGCGGCCAAGCAGGCATCGGGGGCCTTGGCCACCAACACCATCATCGACTACCAGCATAATGACGGCTGGATCGGTGCGCGGATAAGATTCACGTCCACAGGTCTCAGATGTGCATTTGCGCACATGACCGCCTTGCTGTGGTTTTGTTGGGCTTCCGCAGCGTCCGCAGAAACCGTGTGAGCGATGCCAATAGGCTAGCCCACGGGCATAGGCCAGGATGGCGGCCTGATTGCGCGGCAGGAGCCACCCAGTAGCGCGTAAATCAACAAACATTGGTTGTGGGCCGAGAAGCATTTCTAGGTCTTCTTCCGCGAGGCCGGAAAGATCCGCACCGAACAAGGGCGCGCCATCAATGAGACCCAGGAATAGAACCGTATCGGCGACATTCAATAAACGCGTTCCCACACCGCCTGACGGCATTAAGGGCAAGGGTGCGGTGTCCATGCTGTCGACCAGGTTTTTGTCGCGCCATACGGGTATAACACGCATGTCCGTGTGGTTTTCTTGTGCATCCAGCCAGTCAGTGTCGGTACGCCGCATGGCCTGGCGGTCCAGGCCGCTAGCTGTGTAAATCAATCCTGTATTCATGGACCGCAACCTTACACGGCAGCCCTGATGGGGCAACCCGTGGCGGCGATGGGTGGCTAGAAGCTTGCCCACCGACATGGGTATGCCGCGCATCACTGAGGATGGCACTCGGCAGTGTGAGACCTAAATCCCCGAAATCAAAACTCCTACGCTTAAAGTCGTGGAGATAAGCTTGGTGACCGCCTTAGACGGCCGATTCCAGGTGGAGGGTTCGCTCATCTCCATCACTAGTTTTTTGCGGGCGAAAGGCGTCAGCAAGACAGTCATTGTCGAGGAAATCTTATCCATCCGTGGCCAGTCAAACATCCAAACGGTGTTGGTATCTGCGGACATGCGCTGATATAATCAAACTGGAAGGTTGGTTTTGGACGGACTCCTCGCCAACCCGGTCAGGTCCGGAAGGAAGCAGCCGTAACGAGTTTCGGTTCGGGTCGATGTCCAACCTTCCACCTAAAAAGCGCCAGATAAGGCATCATCAGGAAGCGAAACTAGAATTATCTTTCCATGAGCGGCCCCGACACCCCGCCGGATACGGCCCCCGCGACGTCAAAAGACTCTGATTCTGTCGCCTATCAAGTTCTTGCTCGCAAGTACCGGCCCAAAACGTTTTCCGAATTGATTGGTCAGGATGTCCTTGTCCGCACACTGACCAATGCCTTCCAGCTAAACCGTCTTGCCCACGGCTTCATCCTGACGGGGGTGCGGGGAACTGGTAAAACCACAACGGCGCGGATTATCGCTCGGGCTCTTAACTGCGTTGGTCCAGATGGCCATGGCGGCCCAACCACGGACCCCTGCGGAGTATGTGAAAACTGCTCGGCTATTGCCGCGGACCGACACGTGGACGTTTTGGAAATGGATGCCGCCAGTCGCACCGGC
>MDTG01040172.1_pt1 | contig 22406 bp, 22 predicted proteins | sample 811421 | NCBI WGS metagenome assembly MDTG01 (sample SAMN05326645, study PRJNA326480) | marine metagenome | isolation source: seawater | place: Pacific Ocean: South East | collected 2011
CTAAAAACTGTACTGGTAGCGCAATTGATAGAGAGCCAAGAACCTGGGAGCGCCCATCAGATCATACACCTGTTATTGCGGAATTTGATATTTAAAGCTTATCTGGAATATTTAAAATAAAATCTAAACGGTCATTCCCAAAAAACATTTCATCCTCGATAAAAAAGGTTGGCGCGCCAAAGACATCACGTGAAATAGCATCATCTGTATTTCTTTTTAGTTCTTCCTTAATTGAATTTTCCGTTATTTTCGACATGAGATTTCCCAAATCGAGGGCATGCTGTTGAATTATCTCTGATAAAACATCAAATTCACTTAAATTTTTATTATCGATAAACATGGCATCAAATAATGATTGATGAACTAATTCAAAGCAATCTTCATGTTGACTAACAATCGCCAGTCTCAGAGCATTTAAGGTATTTTGAGGAAATATTGAATTCGTTTTAAATGGAATTTGATAATGTTTTGCCCATCTCTGAATATCTTTCATGATATACCTTCCCTTTGCAGGTATTAGGCCCGGGGGCTTATTGTTAGTTGCTTGCATAACAGCACCTAAAAGCATTGGGCGATAAATAACCTTAAAATTAGTAAGTGATGAAAGTTTATGATTTGCCAAATACGAATATGGACTGACATAATCATAGAAAAATTCAATTTTGCTAGTTATTTTTTTCATTTAGCTGATTTCTTTCTTGGTATTTTCTATAAGCAATCGATTGCTCCCTATTCAATTGCCTCTTGGCATAATAAGTAGCTAGTAATGCTGCACAACAAGCATATATACAGCCAACTACACCAAATTCATTTATCATAAAAGTACTAATTGTGTGCCATGATATTTCATCAAATAAGACCCATGCTCCAGTATTAAATTCACGTCCAGTTAAATATAGTGCGCTAAAAAAACTACCTGTTACAGATGTCATGATTGCTATCAATGCTGCTGTTAGGGGGAGATGCCAATTCAATCCATGACCATATTTTCTTGCTGATTTACCTATCAAAATTCCTTGTATAATTGAAATCCATGGAAAAAAGCGATCAAAAAACATAGAGATTAAAATCCACAAAATGTTTAAAGTAAGTGCCGTTATTAATGCACCATAAATCCCATACTTAAGTGACTGCTCTTCATGCAGAAATCTACCTGCTTTGATTGGATCAAATGTCATCAGTAAGATTATTAGAAGCCCATAACGCTTTCAGGAATAATTATTCCATTTTCATCTCTATAGCTTTGCCAAGCGTCGAGCATTTCTGACATCTTTGTTGGATTAGTTTCTGCAATATCATTCAATTCTGAAGGATCATCCAATAAATTAAATAATTGCCACTTATAATTATCAGCTAAGGGAGTTTGCCATGAAAAATAGTTATCCTTTGGTTCTTGAATGATTTTCCAGTCACCTTTTCGAACCGCCGTTTTACCAAATAATTCCCAGCCTTCAATATGATGTTGATCATGCACATGATCTACTTTATTTAATAAAAGAGGTAATATTGAAGTACCTTGCATGGTCATAACTTCTCTTTCTTTATATTGTGATCCTGGATGCTTTACATTTGCCAACTCAAGTAGTGTGGGCATAATATCCTTAACATGAATCATACTATTTTTAACGCTAGCATTATTCAATGGAGAAAAATGTGCAAAAGCAGGTGCTCGTATTCCACCTTCAGAGGTAAAGCCCTTAAAACGTCGCCATGGTCCTACACCGGCTCTAGCCCATTCAGGCCCATACCAAAGATATGAATCTGCTGCTCCCATATTCTCATAGCTATGGTCACAACATGTTTCTAATTTTGCTGCTATGCCATATTCTGAAAAACTTTGATCTAATGGATGGCCTTCAGCACCATTATCAGACATAAAGAAAATGAAGGTATTTTCGTACTCACCAATATCTTTTAAATAACTTACTAAATTCCCAATATACTGATCTAAGTCACTTACCATAGCAGCATATATTTCCATCAATTTACTGGATCTTTTCTTTTCCTCATCAGACAAAGAATCCCAGGCTTTATCCTCCAATAGTGGTTGCGAATTCACTATTTCATGCTCTAATAAATTTAGAGACTTTAATTTGGTCATTCTATTTTCATAAAGAACCTCATAACCATCATCATAGTTACCGATGTACTTTTCGATAGATTTAATTGGAGCTTGGAGCGGCCAATGTGGGGCCGTGTATGCTAGATAAGCAAAAAAAGGTTTATCATCTTGATGATTGCTATCAATATATTCGATTAACTTATTAGTATAAAACTCTGTCGAATAAAAATCTCCCGGAAGTGAGTCAATCAATATATCATCATCTCTGTAAGGAGCTTTTTTTGTCCCTAAAATAGACATCATATTACTGAAATGACCAGCACCACCTGCCAATAGTGCGAAAGATCGTTCGAAGCCTCTAGCTTTAGGGCTAGTATCTTCATCATATCCTAAGTGCCACTTACCAGACATATATGTGTGATAACCATTATCTTTTAAAATATTTGGTAAAGCAGCTACCTGAAAATTCAGGAAACCCTCATAACCCACTTTATTTTTTTGATTGTCAGACTGTTCATTGTACATTGTGCCCATTCCAGCAAGATGGTTGTCAACCCCGGAAAGCAACATTGCACGAGTTGGTGAGCAAGTCGGTGCTACATAATAATTTGTTAAGGTAATTCCCGTTTTTGCTAAATCATCTAAATTTGGAGTATCTATTTCACCACCAAATGCTCCTAGATCAGTATACCCAAGATCATCAACAACAATTAAGAGAATATTTGGTCTCATTTTATCTTGATGTGAAGTTAGCTTGTCAATAGATTGTTCATAACAGCCCATCGTTATCAGAAACAAAAAAATAATTACGCTCAATTTTTTAATTCGATTCAAATGCATCTTGCTTTTCATTTAATAGTTCCAGTTAAATCCTTCGCTTGATCATAAATCTGTTCGCATAGACCATAATTCAGGGAAAAATCTATGTGCAGCCATTGTTTTTAACCAATTCACCCCAGCAGAACCTCCTGTTCCGGGCTTAAAGCCCAAAATTCGCTCAACTGTCGTATAATGCTGAAAACGATATCTTGCAAAAATATCAGCCAGCTCGGTCAATAATTCTCCAAACAGATATAAATCATTACTTGATTGGGGATCTCTATATATCTGAAGCCAAGCATTTTCAATACTCTCATGACTTTTATACCGTTCTGCCCAATCACGATTGAGACATTCAGGTGCTATCTCAAATCCTCTTTTGTTCAATAATCTAATAACTTCATCATAAAAACTTGGGGACTCAAGATTTTCTTGAATAGCTGGATAAATATGTTCCACATTTTTATGAACAGAAGCCATTGCTTTATTTTTATTGCCTAAAATGAACTCAACATGACGGAACATAAATGATTGTTGTCCAGATGCCACATTCAAGTGATCTCTAAAAGATTTGAAGCCTTCTGGACGGATAGTGGCAAGTACGTCCCAAAATTTGGTAAGCAGTAGCAGCATTTCTTTAGTTCTGTTTAATATAATTGAGGCATTAGGCAAATCATCTGCAATTACTCTTATTCGGGCATTATATAGTTCATAATAAATCGATTTAAAGAGTAATTCTTTCGCTTGTCCCATAATGATAAAACACATTTCATCATAACCCTCTGATCGAGGATGCTGAAGGCTAAGAAGTAAATCAACACTCTCATAATCAATATATGGATTAGCGTTACCCTCAAACTCAGTAATTGGCTCACCAGCAGTAGTTTTTACTTTTTCTTGTCTTGCGGCTTCTGAGCCTAATAGCATTGGTCTTGGCTTTGGAGAGTTGTCTACTTTCTCAATATCAATAATTTCTGGAATTTTATAATCAAAAGTCATTATTTATCTCCCAATATTTGCTTCATAATGAGCTCCCTTAAAGGACAATCACTATCCAACATATAAAAAAGTATATCGAAATGATTTGCATGCTGAACTTCTAATAAAGTACTTCTATTGCCTAATTCTTTCCACTTTTTTTCAAATTCAATGCTTTGCCTTTTAAATTCACTAGTCTCATTCGATCCCCAAGATACTATCAATTGAGTCTCATTTGATTTTAGTTTGAATAATGGACTTAAATTTTCAGCATCTTTTAAGTCAAGTTTCAATGGCTCATTGATATAAGTTTTTACAATAGGTCGAATATCAAAAATTCCACTTAACAGTGTCCCTCCCTTAATAATATCGGTTGGTAAATTATACTTTTTCCAGTCAGTTAGAATAACCATCGCAGCCAGATGTGCCCCAGCAGAACTTCCTGCAACATAAATTTGACTTGCATCATAGCCATACTGTTCAGCATTATTATATATCCACTGAATTGATTTTCTGCACTGTTCTATCATCTCACCTATAGATGCCTCAGGTGCAAGAGTATAGTCAACAGCACAATAAGTAATTCCATTATCTAAAAAGGTTTTAGCTGGAAATAAGGCATCATTCTTACTCAATAACTGCCAATAACCACCATGAAAAAAAATGCATATTGGGGAGCTTGCATCGCCTGTTGTAAGGAGATCTAAACATTCACCAGAATCATGATCATAAATTAAATCTTTTATGAAATTTACCTGCTCCTGAATTAATATTGATTCAGAGGTATAACGATCGACAAGCTCTTCATAGTTAGGAACGCATGAACTTGGCGAATACTCTTTCTCCAGAATTTGGAGATCCAAAGTTTCCCATTGAGCTTCATTCATATTCATTGTATTTAAAGTTACTATGCGTTGATAATCTGATAAAAAAGCAAAATTAGTAAAAATGGTGCGAAATATCTAACCAAAAACAACCAAATAGCATGGAAGCGACTATTTTTATCTTCAAAAAGCTCTTCTAAACTGTATTTCCTTTTTACAACCCAGCCAGAAAATAATGCAATCATTAATCCTCCAAGAGGCATGATAATATCTGAAGCAATAGTGGCAAACATATCAAAGAAGCCCTTCTCACTAAACATGGCAATTCCACCAAGAGGTCTTATATCTGAAAAGACATTAAATGATAATGCAGCTAAAGATCCTAAAACAAAACCCACTGCACCAACAGTTATTGCTGACATTCGACGTGATAATTTTGTCTCATCACATAACCATGATACTGGTGCTTCAATCATTGCAATAGACGATGTTAAAGCTGCAAAGAAGAGTAAAATAAAGAATAAAGCACCAAAAATTAATCCGCCTGAAGTTTGAGCAAAAGCCAAAGGTAAAGCTTGAAATACCAATCCAGGTCCAGAACTTGGCTCAATACCATTAGCGAATATTATTGGAAATACAGCTAATCCCGCCAAAATAGCAACTAGACTATCAGCACCACAAATTATAGTTGCTGATTCAGGGATATTTACCTCCTTTTTAAGATAAGCTCCATAAGCAACAAGATTTGTCAAACCAACACTGACTGAGAAAAAAGCTTGTCCAAAAGCAGTCATTACTATCTGCGTATCAACTTTGGAAAAGTCTGGCGTAAATAAAAAACTCAAAGCTGCAGCGAAATCACCAATGATGGCAGCATAAATAACTGTAATAATTAACATTATAAACAATGCTGGCATCATTAATTTGACTGCCTGTTCCAATCCTTTATGCAGCCCTCTAGATGATATATAGACAGTCATTCCTATAAACACACAAAACCATGTATATAGTTCTACTGGGTTGCTATTCAATTCATCAAAAAGATTTATAATTTGATCGGGCTCTAGACCTGAGATTTGCCCTGTGGCTGTTTTAACAGCAAATGCAACTGTCCAGCCACCCACTACAGAATAAAAAGAAAGTGCGAATATTGCTCCAACACCCGCAAGAATTACTCCCATCCAGCGCCAGTTCTTTGAATGGCCAGATTCTATAGCTACCCTTGCAATCGCATTGGGAGGGCCACCTCCCCCACGTCTGCCAATCATTAATTCTGCTATACACACTGGTAATGCTAAAAGCATTACCGCTGCGATATAAATTAATACAAAAGCACCACCACCATTGGTACCTGCCTTGTATGGAAACATCCATATATTCCCTAGACCAACAGCGCCTCCAACACACGCCATGATAAACACCAGCCTTGAAGACCATTCAAGTTTAGTTTGTCTCAACTCAGTCATTTAAAATCTCCATAATTTTCTAAATTACACTAGTTAAGTATGTTTTTTAACACCAATTCTGCTGCCGCTAAATCTTCTAATGCGGCACCTACAGATTTAAATAAAGTAATTTCATTACTATGATTTCTGCCAAATTTCATACCTTTTATAATTTCTGCTAAGTCAGCAATAACATCTTCTTTCTCGATCACACCTTTTTTTATTGCATTAATTATTTCACCTGATTCATTCAATGCTCCAGCATAAGTATCAACTATTACATTAGCAAGAGCGACAGCTTCACTATCAACCTCCTGCATTTCTGGTGTAAAAGATCCAACTAAATCTAGATGTTGCCCAGGCTTAAGCCAAGCACCTTTTATCAATGGTAAATTGCTTAGCGTAGCACATGAAATTATGTCAGAGTGAGCTACCCCTTCGGATAATTCTTTTACGGCAATAATGTCCACATTATTGAGAGATAATTTCTGTGACAGCGCTCTTGCTTTCTCATAATCTCTTCCCCAAATCATAACACTTCTGATATCTCGAAATTGCATATGTGCCTCGATCAAATGTGGTGCCAGATTCCCAGTACCAACCATTAATAAGGTGCTAGCATCTTCCCTGGCTAAATAGTCCGCAGCTAATGCTGATGCGCATGCTGTTCTTCGAAGTGTTAGTTCGGTCCCATCTAGTATTGCTTTTGGTAAACCATTGTTGCCATCCAATAGAAAATAACTTGCATTGACCGCACTTAACTTATTCTGAGAGTTTTCTGGAAACACAGAGACAATCTTGATTCCTATATCTCCACCCATACTCCATGCGGGCATTAAAAGAAGAGTATTGGTGGTATTGATTTTATGTTGTGCTCTCTCAGGAGAATTTATATCTTCTTTAAAAGCTAACCTTAAAGCTTCAATTAACTGTTTATAGGGTAAATTCTTAGCCACCGTTTTAGCATCAATAAAACGCATAGAATTAAACTAGATACCTATCAATGAGCATCACAAAGTCCACTATTAATCACTCGCTCATCAATAATCCAATTCGCATCTAACGCTTTATATAAGAATTCACAGCGCATTTCATCATTTGGTATTCTTGGATCCAATAATAGTCCTTCGACAAGACTTGCATATGATAGTCCTTCCAAGCTCATTCTTATCCCACCATCGTTTGGTGTATCAAGGATAATAAATTTTTCTTGTTGTTCATTATTATTCCAACTATGCCATTTTATCTGATCATTAGTTCTGCCTTTGCCGGGATCTCCGTTATATGCGAACTCTGACCAATAAGACATCATCGATTCAGATAATTGTGTCGCTATTTTGATATTGTTCTCATCAAACATATAATCTTCTAAACCACCCAGTTTCATATTGCCCATCACAAATGGTATCTCTATAGCATGGGCTGCGCCTAGTATGCGAGATAAATCCATTAACAGTACTTTCGGCTCCTCATCCCAATCAAATCTGTAACCGTAGACCTTATTATTACCCGATGCGACTAACTCCCTTGCTGGCTTATCAACAGCAGCAACCTTCCAACCCATTGAGCCATACTGAGAAGAGATATCATAAAAGTCTTGATCTTTGATGAACGTTAAGGAAAATCTTTGTGCGGCAAATTCAGGATCGAACGCTAAGAATAATTTCATTTCATCCCTATTTGTTCCCATAATTATAGGAATATCACTCAACTTTTCTGTATTTTTAAAGTCCATGCCATTTTTTGGTAAAACATAGCCATCATTAATTACTTGATGCATATAATCTTTATTATCTAAATTATTATAATATGTTTGAATAATCTCTTCTTTCGTCCTGGTAATGAGAAAATCATACTGATCTTCTTTTGACATATTATTTTGTATCTCAATTGCTCTTGATCTATCTTCTGCCATCTCTTTAGCAATTAATAATTGATTAAATAGTTCTTTAGAACTGTTTTTATTTCCAGGTTGAGCTCTCTTATCAAAATAGTTTATCGATTCAGTCAACGTTGATGTTTTTGTACTGCCACTCTGAGAAATAACTTTGTGAAATAAACCTTCGGTTAGTGACGAAAACATTAATGCGAATGCATTATGCCCACCAGCAGATTCACCAAAGATTGTTACATTATTACTATCACCTCCAAAATGACTAATATTCTTCTGCACCCATTTGAGTGCGGCTATCTGATCAAGCGTGCCATAATTACCTGATTGATCTTCTAGATCGCTACTTTCTGCTTGAAAACTTGGATGTAAGAACCAACCAAATAATCCAAGTCGATAATTTAGAGTTACTACAATGACTTTTTGCGATGCTGCAAGAACACTAGGATCATACAAACTTGACGTACCAATGGTATTTGAGCCTCCATGTATCCAGAACATAACCGGTAATTTTTCGTTTTCAGCTATCTCTTTCGGGGCAAAGATATTCAAATACAAACAATCTTCGGACCCATGAACAGAACCAACTTCTGCTGAGGGATCACCGAATGTAGAGCCTATTTGAGTACACGCCTGATTGTATTGAGTAGCCTCCAGTAAACCATCCCAAGAAATAACTTCTCTAGGCGCCTTCCACCTGAGAGTATTTATAGGTGCTTGAGCATAAGGAATCCCCAACCATATGGAATTATCCTTTTTGGTATAGCCAATAACTGAACCCTTGGCTAAATTTCGTATTGTGCCTTCATTTGGTTTGTCGATTAATAAAATACTCTGATTAACAGCACATCCACTTATGAAAAAGCAAAGTGTTATTGGAATTATTGATTTTAATAAATTTGTCATTACTTATGTGGAACGGAGTATTTTTTCTCCGTATGAGCCTCCAACAACTCTGTTTCAAAATATGTCTCTTTTAAACTTTCTTTAGCAAATATCTCTACTTGATCATTAAAATGTTGTGATTTTATGTTTTGAGTAGCGCTTCCATATTGATGGATGCTCTGACTCTTCAATGTTCCATCCTTATCCCATTCTACAAAAACAACCAAGCCATCTCCAGCAACAGCCTTTAAAGTCCCATTCTTTTGAGTTTCTCCATAAATCGCTCTAAGCGTATCTGGGCCACCTTGGATAGATATTTTTTTTTGGCCTCTCACTAAATAATTTACCGCAGACCACAGTGGATCTATTCGATTATGTTTTGAATTAATTTCTTTGACGCACTGAGTGAATACTCCAATAACATCAGGAGGGGCTCTACCCTCCTGCTCAGCTAGCCATTCTGGACTTAAACTACAAACACCTATCGCGGCACCTCTGTTGTCATAATTTGTATTTAAATTCCATTCTTTCAAAACTTTTTGTGCTTCTTGTAACTTTGAATCAGTAAATGGATGATCAAATAATGGCTTAATATATTGATATGCTCTTGATTCTTTTGAATATTGATTATCAAATTTTATTTTCACTAAATCAGCGGCTGAAATACTGTCATCAGAACCAAATAATTCTTGTGCTCTAAAAGCTCTATTTGTCATGCGTGTTTGCAAACCAAAAGTAGCTGAATAATCAGCTCTTTTTAAATTATCACTCTCGCTGGTAACTCGAAAAGGATCCTGATTAGTGCTATTTAACCATCCCGAATTAGGATTAATTATTAAAGGTAACTCTCTTAGAGGAACTTTTTTATCCCATATTAATGAGCTGTCTGTCCCATTCACAGGCAAAGTCCAATCAATAGATTCTTTCCGGACAGGAATTGCAGCATTATGTAAAAAAAGAATATTTTGATTTTTATCAGCATAAATTGCATTAAATGAAACAATCGATTGAATTTCCATTGCTGACAACCAGTCCTCAAGATTCTTAGATTTATTAAGACGATACCATTGCTCAACTTGTCTGATATCAGACATACCTGCAAATCGAATGGCAAATGATCCTCGGTCATTTTCAATGACTGGGCCATGTTTTGATCTTTTTATATCTCTTTTAAAAGTCCATTTAATGGGACCAAAAATTTTCACTGGTAACTTGATGGTTTCGATTTCAAAATTAACCCATTCATTATCTAACAAATATTGATTTTTGTTTTTAGGGTTTATCTCTAATGCATATACATCAGTTAAATCTGGTTTATTGACAGTCAATCCCCAGCCCAAATTTTCATTGAATCCAACAAAAATAAATGGTGAGCCAGGAAATAGTCCACCCATCATATTCCAACCCTCATTGCTACTAATATGGGCCTCATACCATGCTACAGGTCCATCTAGTGGTTGATGAGAATTAATAACTAACCGAGTACTGCCATCATCTGTTTTATTAGCATTTAAAGCAAAGGCATTTGAACCAAGAATATTATTATTCGTCTCATATAAATTACTTGCTTTAGGCTCAACTTCATTAGAAGTGAATTGATTATTCTGAATTCGTTCAATTTCACTAACTACCCCAGAGAAAAAAAGATTCTGAATGACAAATCCTGAAATCACATCATATTTTGATATTGGAAAAATTGATTTGAATTTGTTGTTTTTATTTACAGAGTGCCAATAATTTAATCCAGCAGTGTAGCCTTCAATAACTCCTCTTACCTCCAAGGATAGTGCATCAGCATAGTTTGTTTTAATTAATTCTCTAATCTTAAGTGCTTTTATTAAGAAATCTGAAGTCGCGCCTTTACGACCATTTTTTAAACCCATTTGAGCTCTGTATAACAACATATTTTCTGCTATATTTTTTATGTCATCTTCTGCATGAGCATAGGCTAAACCGAAAGCTGCATCCCTATCACGATCACCATGAATATGAGGAACCCCCCAAATGTCTCGACTAATAGTAGCATTATAAATTTGTAAATTTTCTTTTGATTTACCTACAGAGCTATCTGTGGCCACATAGACGATGAGGCATAAGCTTATGATCAAGACTGAATATTTCACTCACTTTTATCCTGGTAATGACACTCAAAGATTATTTATTTAGATGAGATTTCCACCATACATCTGGCTTAATTCTCTTGGCAATACCTAATTTTTTTTCCCACCACAATGCAATGAATTGTAATGGACTGTCGACTAGTTTCAAAAATAGCTTACCACTAAATTTAGTAAAATCACGATTAAATGGACAAACACGCATACAGATAGCGCAGTCTGTTTTTAGCTTTGTCCAATAATTAAAACATTTTTCACAATCAGCAGACCATTTCTTTACCCCTTTGATTGTGGACTGATTTAGTCTTTTATAGGTTGGTTTTCCAATTGGAAGGGCCTTGGGAGGACAAGAATCAGCACATTTAGTGCACTGCGTACAGTATTTTGTAATCCCTCGGGTAATAGGCTTATCATGAATTAACGGCATATTTGTGAAAATTTTTGAAAAACGAACACGTGGGCCAAACTCTGGAGTAATAACCATTTGATTCCTTCCATATTCACCTAAACCAGCCTGAATAGCATATGGAATTACCAAGGCGGTATCATTCATAGAGCCCAGAGCTTCATAGCCTAATGATTTAATATAAGTAGTTAATTGAGTTACAATTGCTGCTTCATGTGAGTATTCAAAACCTGCGGCAGAACTCGCCAGTGCAGAGGGATATGTATCAACCAAATCTTTATCCATCGCATGCCCCATTACAATAACGTGTGAATAATTACCTGGCAACTTATTACTAACAGGCTTAAAGTCTCGTGTATCAACGCGCTTTGAATAGTGCCAACGACTATCTATTGGCGCTATACCAACTAGATCTGCTCCAAACAATTTAGCTATTTGCTTAAATTCAAGTGTGTATTCTTCAACATTTTCAATAGGCAATTTTTCTTTGGCTATCTCTGCTTCACATTCCATCCAAGATTGAAAACCCTCTCTAGTACCTTTTTCAGCCCCACGATTTGAAAAGGTATCTGAAAGAGCCCATGCCGCATTTCTTAGGGCAAAATCTTTTTGTCTAAATCCTGGAGCTTTCTTGCCTGTAGGTTGCACACGATGACTATCAAAAAAAGCATCACTAAGTTTAGAACGGACTGAATTATCCCAAAAAGCTCGGGAAAAAATATCATTTATTTGATTGAATCTTTCAAAATCAGAAGAGATCTGAAAACCAGTCCTCTCATCTGAAATTGCATTGACATTTTTATTTTTTAATTCACTATTCACAATTTATTTCTACTTTTGATACATTCTTGCCGCTAACATTTAAAACCAAGTTCCGAAGAATAACATGAAAATAGGATATTTTGCTCAAACAGCACCTCGTTTAGTAATAGTTAATTCATTGTAATAAAGAATTTTATTTACGCTTTTATTGAGATGAATATTAGTTTTATACTAAGCATATTTAAAAATTCAATCTCTGAGACTATTAATTATTAAGTGGGGTAGATTATATTATGTTAGATAAATTCGAGCGTTATCCTCTCACATTTGGACCAACACCGATTGAGAAACTAACTCGATTATCGAATTACTTTGATAACAAAGTCTCAATTTTTGCGAAAAGAGAAGATTGTAATTCTGGGTTAGCTTGTGGTGGTAATAAAATTAGGAAGCTTGAATATATTGTCCCAGATGCAATTTCATCTGGAGCAGACACCTTAGTCTCTATAGGCGGGATACAATCTAATCATACAAGACAAGTTGCTGCTGTGGCAGCAAAAATTGGTATGAAATGTCATTTAGTGCAAGAAAGCTGGGTACCATATAAAGATAGCGTCTATGATAAAGTTGGCAACATTATGATGAGCCGCATGATGAATGCTAACGTGCAATTGATTAATGAAGGTTTCGATATTGGCATTCGTGATAGCTGGATAAATGCAATTGAAGAAGTAAAAGCAAACGGGGGGAAGCCTTATCCAATTCCAGCTGGAGCTTCAGTCCATAAATTTGGTGGTTTAGGTTATGTTGGATTTGCTGAAGAAGTAAGGCAGCAAGAACAAGAAATGGATATCCATTTTGACTATATAATAGTTTGTACTGTCACTGGCTCAACGCATGCTGGAATGATAGCAGGCTTTGCAAGCGATGGCAGAGCCCGAAATGTTATTGGTATTGATGCGTCATGCACCCCAAAAAAAACAAAAGCCCAAGTACTAAGCATTGCAAAAAATACCGCAAAACTTATCAAGTTAAATCAGGTGTTGACAGAGGAGGATGTAATTCTTAAGGAAGAATATGCCTATCCAGAGTATGGAGTTCCATCTGACAAAACAAATGATGCGATTAGGCTATGCGCTCGACTTGAAGGAATGATCACAGACCCAGTATATGAGGGTAAATCAATGCAAGGTCTAATTGATCTGGTGGAAAATAATTACTTCCCAAAAGGATCAAATGTACTTTATGCACACCTCGGTGGGGTTCCTGCTATTAATGGATATCACCGAATTTATGGTGATGTTTAATTTCTAACCATTATCAGCCAAGATAATAAAAACACAACTTATTGCCATCCAAATCTCTTACATAAGCACCATAAAAGGTTTCCATTCTCTGGCCAGGCGCACCCTCGTCAGATCCACCTAAGGACATTACTTTGGCATGCATGGAGTCGACTTGTTCTTTTGAACCCATCGGTAAAGCTATCATAGTGCCATTTCCTACCGTAGCTTCGTTGCCATTTTCTGGAACAATCACACCAAAAGTAGATGAACCACCTTCGATTTGGTAGAAGTAGCCTCGAGGTCCTGGACTAAATGTTTTAATATCCATATCAGCAAATAATTCATTATAAAATCCTTTTGCTTGCTCTAAGTCATTTGTCCCAATGCACACATAACCTACTAATTTACTATTCATAAAATTCTCCTTTTTTATTCTATTAAAACTATAAAATGTTTAATTTATTGAAGTTGCGATTAATTTTTTAAACTTTGTGGCACTCCATCCATGCGAACGATCCAGATAATGGATTGGGATATTCAAGTCCTTACCCGTATATTCTTTGTTTTTATAATCATCACCTAAAAATCTTAAGTCAATTGATCTTGAGGATATTAGTTTATACAATTCTGCTTCTGTCGAGTAAGGAATAATTTCTTTTATTTGAACGAATGATTTAAGCATCATTTTTCTCTCGGCAAGAGTATGAATTGGCTTTAACTTATTGGGTCTTTCTTCTGAGGGATCATCATGTAAAAAACAAATAAGATGATCGCAATTATGTGCACACTCATCAAACATATATATGTAACCCATATGAATTACATCAAAATTACCAGCAATCATCCCAATTTTCATATGTAATCTTATCTAATATTTATTTAAAGTATTCTTCTCTAATGTAACCAACCCTTGATGTTTTAAAATGCTTCAATGGTATTTCCAATGCATTAATTGCGTCTATTACATCTTGAGATACATTCCCATAAATCTCAATTGTAAAACCATCTCCCAGTTCAGCATGTTTTGTAACATATTCACCTACTGGGGGATTAGCATTATGATCGAGAAAGGCTTGGCTGTTCGCATAAATTTCAGTCCAAGTATATGCAAGTGGATCAGACGGATCAGAATCAAAAGTATGTAACAGCATACCTGGCTCACTCGCCTCAACAGCTTTATCAACATCACTCGCTATATTCAAATATGCCTCAGTCTTTCCTTCCTTTATATGAATTCGAGCAATTAAAATGAATGGATTATCACCTTTCATTTCTTGGCTATTCTCTGCATACATTGGAAATGATAAAAATAAAATTATAAATGACAAAAAAATCCGCATTAGTCACACTCCAATTAAAAAATTTAGTTTTTATTTTATACCATTCATTAAATAAACTGCTAATCATTATAAAACAAATTAAAGGTTAGGCTTTAAGTGTTTTTTTTGGTGACTTTCTGAGTGGATAACAAGTTTTACAAATTATACAATTTCTTCCATCACAACCCCTTGCAGTACAAAACTCTCTTCCATAAAAAATAATCTGTAAGTGTAATTTATTCCAATATTTTTCAGGAAATAGTTTTTTTAGATCTTTTTCTGTTTGAACGACACTTTTACCATTACTCAGCCCCCATCTTTGAGCTAATCTGTGTATATGAGTATCAACTGGAAAAGCAGGATGACCAAATCCCTGGGACATCACAACACTAGCAGTTTTATGTCCAACACCCGGAAGTGACTCAAGGTCAGCAAAACTCTCTGGTACATCTGAATTAAACTGATCTATTAATATTCTTGATAATCCAGCAATGGCTTTGGATTTCTTGGGAGCTAATCCGCAAGAGCTAATGCACTTATGAATTTCCTCTATGCTTAATTTAACCATCTTTGTGGGTGTATTAGCCTTTGAAAAAAGCACTGGAGTAACAATATTAACTCGTGCATCGGTGCATTGAGCACTCAATAAAACAGCAACTAGTAATTCAAAAATACTGTTATGATGTAAAGGTATGGGTGTTTCAACATAAATTTTATTTAAATGCTCAAATACAAAATCTGCCCGTTCTTGTTTTTTCATTAGATAAACACCAAATAATAAAATGAAATCTTATCAACTTTTTATAAGTTTATCTCAGGACATAAGAATTCAAATTGGAAAAAAGGGTTTATGTCGATTTAAAAAAGGAATCTATGTATATACTGGCTCAGCTAAAAAAAATATGGATGCCAGAATAGCTAGACATAAATCAATAAAAAAATCCCTTCATTGGCATATTGATTATTTATTAGCAAATCCAAAAACTCATATTATTAAAGTACGACAATCCAATAGCGAAGAGTGTAATTTAAATCAGCGTGTTAATGGTGTCACATTAGTGCCTGGCTTTGGCAGTTCTGATTGTAAAAAAAACTGCTCCAGTCATTTAAATTACCTCAGTAGCACTAAGCTTTATAAATATTAACTAAGGAAACCCCAATAACAATTAGGAACAAGCCCATTATGGCCTGCCAACTATATGTCTCATCGTAAAAAACATAACTTAAGATTGCCACTGAAAATACACCCAATCCCGCCCATGAACCATAAACTATTGAAAGTGGTAACTTTGTGACAGAAATGGCTAAAAAATAAAATGCCATACCATAAGCAAGCAATAAAATAACTGTAGGAACTATTTTGGAAAATTGCTGTGATGCAGGTAGCAACATAGTTCCCAATACTTCACACGCGATTGCGCCAAAAAGAAATATATATGGGCTCATTGCTGTCCTTTAAAAATTATCAAATTAAATTTACTGCATAACTAAAAATTATTCTATTAAAAAATTATGCCTTTGTGATAGATTTTTTTGGATCATAAAATGGTTTTTCAGTTACATATGCGACTACTTTCTTGGCTCCTAGATCTATTTTTACTTCGGTACCAATCGAGGTATATTCGATCTTTAACATTGCTAATGCGATATTTTCTTTAATTCTTGGTGAATAAACAGCTGAAGTTACTCTGCCAATAACCTGGTTATCATCCATTACATTCCAAAACCGAGTATTCGGTCCATTCAAGGGCTCATCTTCTATTGTTAGACCTACTTGTCTGCGCTCAACACCATTGTTATGTATTTTAATTAAAGCTTCTTTGCCAATAAAATCAAATTCTTTATCTAAATCAATTAATCGATCTAAGCCAAGCTCAAAAGGATTCGTATTAATATCCATGTCAGCATGATAGGAAAGCATACCCCCTTCAATTCTTCTAATTGTCGAGGTATGTCCTGGCCTGAGACCCATCTCTTCACCAATTAACATAATCTCTTCATAGAGTTTATCGCCCTGGCTGGCGTTTAACAGAAAAATCTCATAACCTAATTCACTTGACCAGCCAGTCCTTGAGATCAATAACTCGATTTCACCTAATTGAAATTTTTCGAACCAATAATATTTCAAATCATGTATCTTTTTACCAAAGATTTTTACCATAATATCTCGGGATTTGGGACCCTGGAGCTGAAGTGGAGAAACGTCAGGTTCATAAATTTCAATATCAAAATCACCACTGGTTGCAATACCTTGTGCCCATAAAAGAATGTCACTATCAGCCAATGAAAACCAATAACAATCATCAGCAACTTTTAATAAAACAGGATCATTAAGTATACCGCCATCCTGATTTGTTAAAATCACGTACTTACACTGTCCTATTTGCATTGATGACAAATCTCGCGGTGACATCATCTGGACAAACTTGTTCGCATCGGGACCTTTTATTTGCACTTGTCTCTCAACAGCGACATCACACAAAATAGCATCATTCACTAAATTCCAATAATTTTCCTCTGGATTACCGAAATCTCTTGGGATATACATATGATTATAGACAGAGAAAGCTTTGGCCCCCCATCTAACAGTTGCATCAAAAAAAGGACTTTTACGAATTTGAGTTCCAAATCCAAAATCATACAAACCACTACTATCTGGCATATTCATTATCTCATTTTTTGGTTTATTCTAAGTCATAATTTTACTTAAGAAACATCCAAGTTGTTTATTTATTTTATTTTCATTTTGTAACGGATTTAGAATAAAATTCTATAATCTTTCAACTTTTTGAGATAATTTATTGGAGGATTACTTCCATTTAATATTGCAGCCCATTGATGGATATTGCTCTAAGGAGCATTGTTTATCTTTAATTATACAATTTATGGCGGTCCTTAAATCTTTACCATCAGGCTCTCTGTTAGAACTTGGATTTGTGTCATCGAACCTCCCTCGGTATACCAATTTTTTATTAGCAGCAAAAAGATAAAATTCAGGTGTGCATGCTGCTCTATACTTTTTTGCAATACTTTGTGATTCATCAAACAAATATGGAAATGACAGGCCTAACTTCTCCCATAATAATTTCATTTCTTCTGGGCCATCTTGTGGATAATTTATAACGTCATTTGAACTTATTGCAACCATATCAATCACCTCCTTAAAATCATATTCCAGTTTTTGGATTTGCTCATGATAATGAATAACATAAGGACAATGATTGCAAATAAACATAATTAGAGAAGGTTTAGTTTTATCAAGAGCATTGCTTGTAAAATTTATATTTGTAATTGCGTTATATAGATCAAACTCAATTAGTGTTGAATCTAGATCCAGCATGCTAGAATATGTAAGTGACATAAATCTCCTTTATTCACTCTCAACATGAAATAATTTATTGTAAATCTTCCACTCATTCTCATGTTTTATTAATGATAAAATATCTAGAAAAGTTATCCCTAAATATTGGTCTCTGATTTTTACTGATGCTATGGTGCCTTCAATATCACAAGATAAAATATCAAAAATTATATTTTCATTTTTTTCTTTTGGTGAAGGTTGCTGCGAAGCAACAAAGCCAGCAAAATCTTCTGTAGATAACTCCACAAAATCACCATGTAAATAGCCCACTACTTTTGCATTAGCATGAAACGCTTGTCTTACTTTTTCTGGGTCTGAGTTCTCCATACTATCAATATAGATATGCACAACTTTCTGAATACGATCTACCTCAGTCATTAAATTTTCCTTTATTGATAAAAAAATCCATACAAAGATTAACATAAATAATTTGGCTATTAAGCAAATATAACTTTCTGAGGTTAAAGTGATTGATGTTGTACTTGATAATAAATGCTAATGCTATACTAATATAGTTAACAAACTAGAGTGTCACTAACCATATGGAAAAATTAAATATTAAGGCTTTTAGTCCTTTCTCGATTATCATTTTAACTGCAATAGCAGTGCTCTCTGCTTGCTCGCAGCAAGAAAAGCAAGCTCCCATTGAAACAGGAAATTCTGATATATATGTTGATTATGAGCGTGCTGAAAAATTTCTTGCAGTAAATACTAATCCATTAGTTACCGACCAAATTGTTAAGCATTTCTGGCAAGAAAATGATCAGTTAATCTATCAAAAATCTACTGCAACTGGATATCTTACTTTAATAGCTGATCCTTTAAATGGTGACAAGAAAGTGCCATTTGATGGCAAAGAATTAGCTACTGCTATTGAAAAGTTTACTAATAAATCTATCGATGCTAGCAATATGTTATTTCATGAGCTGCAATTTGATTCTGAATTAAAGTCTCTTCGACTTACTTATGATAATAATAATTATAGCTTTAATATAAATACATCTGACCTACTGCCACTTCCTCAAAAATATAATAATGAATATGTATCACCAGATGGTTCAAAAGCAGCATTTATACGTGACTATAATTTGTGGGTTAGAGATGTTCACGATAGTAGCCTTACTCAACTTACTCATGATGGTATCGAAAATTATGGATATGCAACCAATAATGCAGGCTGGATGAGAGATCCTGGGCCCGTTCTACTATGGTCACCAGACTCAAAAAAGATTGCTACTTTTCGCCACGATGGTCGTAATGTTGGTGAAATGTATTTAGTTTCAACTAACATAGGGCATTCGAAACTAGATGCATGGAAATACCCTCTACCAGGAGATGAAACGATCTTTATGATTGAGCGACTTGTATTTCATATCGATAATGAACCACGCATGGTGAAGTTGGATATGCCTCCTGATCCACAGCGCTCCTCAACTGCAGATCATATTGCTGGTCGTGGTGGAAAACTTATCGATGTGGAATGGAGTTCTGAGAGTGACATGCTGGCCTTTGTTTCTTCATCAAGAGATCATAAATCGGCAACCCTCAAATTAGCAAATCCTGAAACTGGAGAAGTTAAAATAATTCATAATGAAACTGTTGCTACCTATTATGAATCTGGTGCCATAAATCCTAATTGGCGCATACTTCATGATCGGAACGAATTTATCTGGTTTTCTGAGCAAGATAATTGGGGCCATCTTTATTTGCATGACTTGGAAACTGGTAAGCTCAAACGTCAGCTAACTTCAGGAGAATGGTCAGTATTAGAGATACAACATGTAGATGAGGGTGCTGGAATAATCTATTTTACTGCCGCAAATAGAGAAAGTGGTGACCCCTATTTTCATTATTTGTATGCACTTGATATAAATTTTGGGGAACCAAAATTACTCACGCCGGAAGCTGCTCATCATGTTATTGATTGGTCATCTTCAGGTAAATATTTCGTCGATAGCTATTCCACACCAGATATTCCAATAACTGCAGTAATTCGCAATACTGCAGGAGAGGTTATTTTGCCTCTAGAAACAACAGATATATCTAAACTATTAGCTAGTGGCTGGGTTGCACCAAAATCATTTATCGTTAAAGCTCGTGACAATGAAACCAATCTATATGGCTTGCTTTATCAACCCAGCAACTTCAATCCAAACCAGTCCTATCCAGTCCTAAATTACATTTATCCTGGCCCACAAGCAGGTAGTGTTGGCTCAAGATCTTTTCGCTCGGCTCGCAGAGATAAGCAGGCCATTGCTGAATTGGGTTTTATTGTTGTAGAGCTCGATGCTATGGGCACACCTGGACGATCGAAATCTTTTCATGATGCCTACTATGGAAATATGGGTGACAACGGACTTCCAGACCAAGTCTCAGCAATCAAGCAATTAGCTCTTGAAAGACCTTGGATGGATTTGGATAGGGTTGGTGTTTGGGGTCATTCTGGAGGTGGCTTTGCTTCTACTGGCGCTATTCTAAGATACCCCAATTTTTATAAAGTCGCTGTCTCCAGTGCTGGTAATCATGATAACAGAAATTATGAAGATGACTGGGCAGAGAAATGGCAAGGCTTACTAAAAACTTTTCCAGCGAATAAGCAAAGTGATACTGAAATTTTACCTACTAATTATGATAATCAAGCTAATCAACTGCTTGTTAAAAATTTACAAGGTAAACTACTATTAGCCCATGGTTTAATGGATGATAATGTGCCACCCAGTAATACCTTATTAGTGGTGCAAGCTCTGATCGAAGCCGAAAAAGACTTTGACCTAGTGGTGCTACCAAATGCAAAACATGGTTTTGGTAATGGCCGCTATTTTATGAAAAAACGATGGGATTATTTTGTTGAGCATTTAAAAGATATTGATCCACCAAAAAATTACCGCTTTGAAGAAAATATAAATTAATCATTATCAATTCTACTTCCCATACTATTAATTAAAATATAATACAGTGGCGTCAAAAGAAGTGTGAAGGCAATTACTTGTGGGCCAATTATTTCAAACAAGGTAAATGTAATAATGCCTGCAATAAAAAGCAAAAATAACTCAAGAAAACCATTTATAAATCTTTCATTGAATGCTGCTCTGATAATTAAATAATTAATAGGTAAATAGAGTAAAACTGCGGTGATAGTGCCAGGACTAAAATCAGAAAAATATATACTGAAAAATATATGAAAAAATGCATTGACGACTTGCGTAGTCATCATAAAAAATAAGACTAGATGAGCACTTCCTCTATTATTTTTAATTAGATGCAGAAAGACTAATACCAAAAGAATAGAAATGAGTCTTACTAATACCTCTTCAGTAGTTATTGAATTATTATCCAAAAAATAATTTAATCGCCATTCTCTAAAATTAAAAATTATATGTTCTTCAAAATGATGAATTGCATATATTAATGGTCCCAATACAATAAGATTTTTAAATTCCTTAATTATTTACTCCATAATCATTATTTATACTTAGTATAAATATTTTAAATTATTTTATCTTGTCAGAAAAATATTCACTCCAGCAGTGTCTGTCTAAATCAGTAGCTATGCTTCGATAAATAGGGCTTAATTATGAGATAAAATTGAAGAAAATATCTTAGCTTATCCATAACCCGTAAAATTAGCTTAGTTTTGGTAGTTGACGCTATAATATAGAAAAATATTAATATTTAATAACGAAAATGAATAATCATAACGATAAATATAAGGCATTCACGCCCATTGAGTTAGACAACAGGACTTGGCCAACAAAGGTTATTCAAGAAGTTCCACTATGGTGTTCTGTGGATCTAAGGGATGGCAATCAGGCTCTTATTGAACCAATGGGCGCCGAAAGAAAAGATCGTATGTTCAGGCTGCTTTGTGACTTGGGTTTCAAAGAAATAGAAGTAGGTTTTCCATCTGCCTCGCAAACAGATTTTGATTTTGTGAGAGATCTTATTGAAACAAATAAAATTCCATCTGATGTAACAATTCAAGTTTTAACTCAAGCAAGAAATGAGTTAATTGAGAGAACTTTTGAATCTTTAAAAGATGCTTCACAAGCTATTGTTCATTTTTATAATTCCACTTCTACTCTACAACGAAAAGTTGTATTCAAACAAGATAAAGCAGGAATCAAAGAAATTGCCATTAATGGTGCTAAAAAAATAAGGCATCATGCTATGCAGCGCCCTAAGACAGATTGGCGTTTTGAATATTCTCCTGAGAGTTTTACTGGAACTGAGCTTGAATACGCGGCTGAAGTC
>MDTG01406121.1_pt1 | contig 22406 bp, 17 predicted proteins | sample 811421 | NCBI WGS metagenome assembly MDTG01 (sample SAMN05326645, study PRJNA326480) | marine metagenome | isolation source: seawater | place: Pacific Ocean: South East | collected 2011
CACAGCCAGAGGGAGAGCCACAGCCAGAGGGAGACCCACAGCCAGAGGGAGACCCACAGCCAGAGGGAGAGCCACAGCCAAACCCACAACCAGAGGATGAGATGGTTCCTCTTCCTCAGATCGATCCTAATCCTTTACATCCTGATGATATTGACCGTGGTGATGCTGATGATGCTGCTGATGCTGCTGCTAAACATTCCGGTCCTTCTACAAGGGGGAAATTTAGAGCTGCTGCTAGAAAAGTAGCAATCGCTAGTAAATTCAGTCCTCAAACTCCTCCTGATTCTCCTGAAGCTAAACATTCCGGTCCTTCTACAAGGGGGAAATTTAGAGCTGCTGCTAGAAAAGTAATAAACACCAATAGAATGTCTCCTGATGAAGTAAAGGAACAGCGTCCTGAACCTCCTTCTGTACCTCCTCGTAAAAACACATTATCTGGAACAATGACTGCTATTGAAGCTGCAAGAAAATTTAAGGCTGGTATTAAACAACCTGACGCTGCTGACGGTGCTGATGTTGCTTCTGCTGGTGATGTTGCTCCTGCTGATGAAGTTGCTCCTGCTGCTGATGTTGCTGCTGCTGATGAAAATAAAGATGCTTTTGATAATGTAAATAACCCTAATGACCCTACTATACAAGGTTTAAATGAAGCAAGAAGGAAACTTGAAGAAAAAAGAGAAGAAAAAAGAAAAAATTGCGAAGAAGATGAAAATGGTAACTCAACAGGAAATAAATACACTGTAGATGGTGAATGTGTAGGCAGCAGTGAATCCGCTGCTGCTGCTCAACCTCAAACTTTTGAAGCTGTTGGAGATAATTCTACCGAAACTAAATCTGCTGCTCCCTCTGTGAGTGCTTCCAAAGATGAACAAGAAGAAATTGAACAAAAAGTAAATGCCTTACGAACAGCCTCGGAGAAGGCAGCAGTTGATCTACAAGATCAGAATAATCAAAGGAAAGAGGAACAGAAACAGAGAATTCAGGAACGAATAAAACAGAGGAGAGCGAGAAGAGCTGCTGCTGATGCTCCCGCTGCTGCTGATGAAGTTGCTGCTGATGCTCCTGCTGATGCTCCCGCTGATGCTCCCGCTGCTGCTCCCGCTGCTGCTGATGAAGTTCCTGCTCCCGCTGATGCTCCCGCTGCTGCTCCCGCTGCTGCTGATGAAGTTCCTGCTCCCGCTGCTGCTCCCGCTGCTGCTCCCGCTGCTACTCCCGCTGCTGCTCCCGCTGCTGCTGCCTCTGCTAGTGAATACCCTATAGCGCCTCCAACAACTCAAGCTGAAGACGGTGTATACGGTGGACAAAGAAAGAAAAAGAAAACTAGAAAATCTAGAAAGAAAAATAAGAAATCTAAAAAAAATAAATCTAAAAAAAATAAATCTAAAAAGAAAAGAAGAAGAAAAAAGAAAAAAAATTGATTTAACAATAAAATATTAATATAAATATAATTAGTTATGCACAAATTATATTTTGATGGAGCTAGTAGAGGTAATCCCGGTCCAGCATCTTTTGGAGGTGCTATTTTTGATGAAGATGGATTTGAAGTAATAAATTTTAAAAAAAAAATAGGCAGAGAGACGAATAATGTAGCAGAGTACAGTGGTTGTTTGGCTGGATTAAAAGTTTGTATCCAATACAATATCAAACAAGTAGAAGTTTATGGCGATTCTAAACTAGTTATTGAACAAATAAAAGGTAATTGGAAAGTTAAAAACACCACCTTAAAAGCATTTTATAATGAAATAAAAAAACTTATCACTCCAGAATATTTTGAAAAAATAACATTTCACCATGTTAAAAGAAGTAATAATAAACGTGCTGACGAATTAGCCAATTTAGCATTAGATCAATAATAAAATTATTTAAACATAAAGTGTTTATTTTATTTATATAATGAGTAATATAAATAAAATAATTAAGCATGATGATAGTAAGGATGAAATCATGTCAAAAGAAAAACGAGACTTTTTAGTTGAAAAACATAAAAAACAAGTTATGGAAAATATCAGACTTTACAAATATCTTATTATAGATAAAGAAATGAATTTAAAATTATATAAATCACTGCGACAAATTGAACAGGAAGTTGGTGTATCTTATTCAAGTATTTCTAAAAAATTGAAAATGTCAAATTATTGTATCTGTGTTCCAAAAAAAACAACAGAAGTATATTACATACAAAATTTAGCTGAATAAGCTATTTTTCTTCATCCATAAGCATAACAGCCATAGCAGAATAATTATGCAAATCAATTAATGTATCTCTTAAACTTTCATCATTCACCATATTAATTCCATTTTTTGTTATACTATTCAAACGACTAATTTTATCTCCTATTCTTACTATAACACCTAAAGGACCATATGTTGCAAACGAATCCCCGTAATCTTTATTTTTTTTCTTAAAAAGTTCAAGTGCTTCTTGTTGAACTGCAAACAATTGATTTGGTCTTTCCATTTAAAATAATATAAAGTTAATGTTTTATATTATTTTAGAATGTTAGATTTACTAGAACTTTTTACTTCGCATCCAAAAAGTGTTGGAATGACATATCAAGAACATATGCATGGGTCTTTGAATTTTAGTAAAGAACTTTTCATAGCAAGTTTAAAAGCTTTTACGCACGCTATTTTTCCTTTTTTGTATCAAACATCTACGACTGATGTTGTAAAAAAAATACAAGAAGATATGGAAAAAATTCATAATAATTAATTACAATGTTTACTATTGTAAAAAAATAAATCTTCACCATTCATTAACCCACCTTCATAAGAAAACATACTTATTTTATCAAAATCACCTTTTACTGTTATCGTGACATCTCCATAATAATATGTTGAACCATTTGGTGGAACACCAGTAGCGTTTTGGTCTGCAGCATATCCATAAGAATTATTACCATAGTTACTTACTCTTTTATTTGAGGGATTTGAGGATGATAAACTTATTAAATCTTCTTTATTTTCATTAAAAATAAATAAAGCATGTTTTTCTGGAACATCTTTAATAAGATATGAACCAGTTGTTAAACTATAATTTATATCATTTGTTGCAGTACTTTCAAAAATAAAATCATCATCGCTATGCATTTTTGTTATAGGATTCATGCAAACTAATGTTTCATCAATAGTACAATTTCTAATTACAGCATTCCAACCCTTTTTACGCAATAAATATCTTGTATAACTACCATGTTTTTTATCTAATCCTTTTACTTTTTCCAACATTTTATTATTAAATCTAAACATTGACGAATGTTTTAATCCAGGTCCTCCTACATTTGTTGGGCAACCAAGAAAAGTACCGAAAACATTTTGATTTTCAGCATATTCAAAACCATTATTAATAACAGATAGTGCTTTTTTATTTTCTTGATGTTCTGAAGAAGATAATTTATATTGTTTTTGATTTAATCTTAAATCACGCTTTGTAAGTCTTCCAAAACAACTAGAGATAGGATTTAAACTATTACAATTGGACATATATATATTTTAAAATAAAATTATTTTACTATATTATTTAAGTGATGGAACAAATAATAGCAAAATTAAGAAAAAATCCATTATTACCGAGAGAATTATGGGAAATAATATTAAAATTTTCTGGAATTTATGAAAATTTGTGGAAAAATAAATTACAAAAATCTTTAAAAATAATAAGAAATAAAAAATCTCTCTATGTATGGAGTTCGATTTACAATATTACAAGGAAATATTTTAGATATCTTTTATATAATCCTTCAAAACCCAACGAATATACAACTGTAATTACAACTTATAGTGAGGATAAATACAAATGGGAACCACTAAAAATAAAATCATTTTAAAATAGATAATAAATTGAAATTATTTATATTATTTTAAATAATTTTAAAAGTATGGCGTATCAATGTGATTACTGCAATAAAATATATAAAAATAAAAAATTCTTTGATAAGCATTATTTAAAATGTCAATCGCTAAATAATTGCGAAGAAAATGAGTTTGAAGTATTACCAAGCTTAAATAGTATTTATAAATTGGTAAAACATTTAGTTAAAGAAAATAATCAACTAAAAATTCGTGTAAACAAATTAGAAAATAAAGTAAGAAATAAAAATAATAATAAAGTTAATATTATTGATTGGTTAAATAAACATGGAACAACTATATTAGATACAAAATATAATGATTTTGATATATTTATGAAAAAGTTTAGTGAAAATGTGTTGATTTTTTGGGATAATTATAATTATACGATTGAAAAATTAGAATGTTTAAGTATTTTAGATATAAATTTAAAAATTATTAAAGATATTTTATATCATAATGAAATTTTTATATCTTTTAAAGATACAAAAAAAATATTTTACTTAAAAGAAAATAAATGGGTTTGGTTAGATAGAGAAATGTTGTATACATTAATACAAAAAATTCAAAAAAAAATGATTTGCGATTTTATGGATTTTCAAACAAGAAACCAAATTAATATGGACCGATTTAATAATCTATCAAATAAGATTTATGGGAATTTTAACAGTAATAAAAATTTAGATATTTTGTATAATAAAATATCAAATGTTATTAATAAAGAAATTAGTAAAGAAGTAAATATTAAAATAATATATTAAATTATATGAAAAAAATATATTGTATAAGACATGGATTAGCATTACATAATGTTTTATTTAAAGTTATAGGAAATCATGCTTACAGTGAAAAATATATAGATACACCATTAGTAGATGAGGGTATTTGTCAAGCAGAAAGATTAGGTTTAAAATGGAAAGAAAAAAATAATATTCAAATTGTTTTTGTGAGTCCATTGACAAGAACAATAGAAACAGCTTTAAATATATTTAAAGATATAAAAGTAAAAATAGTAGCAGTAGAAGAAATTATAGAATTTTCCCAAGGAAAAGAATATTGTAATTTAAGAAAAAATAAATCAGTTTTAAAAGAAAAATATCCAATGATAGATTTTTCTTTGATAGAAGAAACACCAAAATATTGGAATACTGAACGTAGAGAAACTCTTGAAGAACTAAACTTTAGAGATGGAATTTTTAAAAAAATTTTATGTGAGAGAAATGAAAAAAAAATTGCCATTGTATCACATAGTACTTATTTAAAGCAATTTTTGTTTAATTATGTTGATAGTGTGGATGAATCAAAACAATTGAAACATTGTTATCCATATGAGAAGAATTTATTAGCTGAAAAAGTTACTAAAAGTATTTAGTTTCAAATTCATTTTTTGTCAAAATTTCTATTGTATCTATTTCTTTTGCTTTATCTAATTTAGAACTAGAAACATCATTATTTTTTATAATCAATATATCTAGATTTTTACTAACAGAACTAGCTATATTGGCACCAACACTTCTTATTTTTTCCATAAGTTCTTCATCGCGAAATCCTGTAAGTAATATTTTTTTTTCAAACAGTGCATGTGAAGTATCTATATTTTTATTTATTTCATAAATCAACTTATCTTCCAGATTTATTTTTTTAATAAATGATTTAAATCTTTGGATATTTTTCACAAATTTCATGGCTGTCTTTTCAGCAAAACCATCTATTTCCATAATTAATTCACGTTTTTCTTGATTTGAATCTTTTGTAATAAGTATATCTGGATATTCATTCAATACTAATTTAATTCTACTTTCACCCATACCGTGTCCAAATATATTAGAAGCATCCATTAATCTCGATAATTCTACGTCACGAATTTTATTTTTTATACTATTATAAATTTTATTTGACATTTTTTCCTTAAATCCTGGAATACTCATAAAATCATCTTTTGTCATCGAAATGATTTTTCCAATTGAGTCAAAACCAGCATTAATAATTTTAGATATATTACCTTGCTTTAGTCCATCTACTTGAATTTTTTTGAAAAATGCCAAAATAGTTTTATTTTTAACAGTAACATCATTTTTACTATCAATTAAAATTAAATCCACACCACTTTTATTCCATTTTACTTGCATTTGTTCAAAAGGTAATTTAGCTTCAGTAGCTTTTTTTACAACTTTGTGCACTTTCGGAATAACATCTCCGCTTCTCACAACTTGAATGACACTACCAATTCCTATTTTATTATCTTTAATATATTTTGCATTATGCGCTGTCGCATATTGGATTGTAACACCACCAATTTTAACTGGTTCCATTTTAATTTTTGGCTTTACATAGCCATATTGAGTTTTTGACCAAATAACATCAATCACTCTAGATTCAACAATTTGGTCTGTCAATACCTTTTTAAATGCAAAAGCATGCGAAGGATTTCCTTTATTTTTTCTTGGATAAATTTTATCATTTATACAAATAACACCATCAATAATATACTCATAATTTTTTCGCCATTCAATTAAATAATTTGATAAAATATCTTGGTCTACTGTTTTTTCTTCTACATTTTTGACTGTTATAAATTTCTTCATTTTTAAAAGACGATATTGATTACTTGGTTTCATTTTTGGTTTAATTACTTCATAAGCAACAAAATCCAAATCTTTTATTTTAGATTTTTCAAGTTTTTTTCCATTTACCATAGCCGCAGCAAATGATCTTTCATTTGAATATATTTTTTCATATTTCTTGAAATTAGCTTTTTTGATAATCAATTCACCTCTAACAACACTATCTACAATTTCAGGTAATTTTACATATGGGATAAGATGTGAAATATCAAAACCAAAATTTCCACAACCTCTAGTAAATAACTTACTTTCTCCTTTTTCATTTATATACAATGCACTCATACCATCCAATTTAGCTGAAAGAACAAACGGACCATTATATTTTTTTAACCAATTTGATAAAACTTTACTATCTGGTTTAATTTTATCCATTGAACCCAAAAAGTAAGGAAGTTTTACTTTATTTTTACAAGCAATTAAATTAATTCCTTCATGTCCTTTTTGAATTGTATCATTTTCTGGAAATTTGTTTTCTGCCCATGAGCGAAAAACATCATATTCATCATCACTCATAACTGGTTTATTTTTATTATAATATTGTTCATCCGCAAATACAATAATATTTTCTACTTGATTTTCATTTAAACTCTTTAAAAATGTTTCACCTTTTTTCTTAAATTGTTCAATTAATTTTTTTATGATTCTAGTTGAGAGCTTTTTTTTTAGTGCTGATTTTTCAGTAATATTTTTCTTTGATTCAGCTATTTCTTGATTTAAAAGCTCATAGTTATGTCTATTATTTCTCATCTCCGGTTCAACATACTTAATCCCTAGAAAACTAAAAATATCTTGCTCTGTATTAAATGTTTGGTCAATTAAATTACCTTTTTTATTGTTTTTATAATGATATAATCCATGTTCATTCATAGTGTAATTTAATTCTAATGCCCTTCCACGCATTAATGTATTAAATACTTTACTTCCTGTAAAATATAATATTGCAAAAGCAAATTGTTCTTTTGGTGTAAACATAAAATCAATACGTCTTGCCGTTGAACGTTTATTAAGTTTAGAAATTCCCAATGTTTTAACTTTTCCTCTTGACAAAACTTCTATAAGAATTTGTTTTTCTATTAATTTATCAATAAATTTTTTAAATAAATTTCCATCATGTTTTTCATCACAAATAATAACATCAATATCCCCTGATGTTTTTGCACCTCTTCTCCAACTACCAACTATTTGAATTGTTGCTTTACTTTTTAATTCTTTACAAACAATCTTAAAATATTTTTGCAAAAGTTTGTCATATATATTTATCTCTTTTCTTGGAATTCTCTTCAAAATATCTTCATAATATTTTAAACCTTTTTTCTGAACATCATTTAAAAGTTCTTCTTGTCTCTCACGTAATTCTTCAATACTTTTCACTTTTAAATCAATAGCCAATTTTTTTGCCATTTTTGGACCAACTCCATAAATATCGTTAAAAACAAATCTCATATCTGTTTTAGAATCTTCTATTTTCTTTACTTTTCCATTTGTAATAAATTCATTTAAAGTTTTAAGTACACTACCACCTTTACGAAAACCATTTTTTCCTTCTACATCTTTTTTAGAAGTAATCAGTTTTTCACTCAACATAACTGTTTCTTTTGCTTTACTGTATGCTCTTGCTTTGAATGGTTCTCCATTCATAAACATAATACTTTCCATCTTTTCAAGCATTGATACAATATGTTCGTTACTCATTTTGGTTGTTTTTTTGTCAATAACTCTATATTTTCTAGAGTTTTTTATTTCAATTTTATTTTTTAACGATTTATTTTTTTTCTTTCCTTTATTTTTTAAAGTAGAATTCTTTATAATCTTTATCATTTTATATATTTTATAATCTTTTTTTATATAGATATAATAAATGAATAATCAATATTTTAGACAAGAATCTCAAGTTTATACAAATGTTAATGGTATACCCGATTTTAAACAAATGATTATTGATTACAATAAAAAAGGTAATGACATGGGACAAGGAAAATTATATATTAGAAATAATGATGATGATAAATTAACATTATTTAATGAAGGTATTTTAAAACATTTAAAAAAAAGAAGGAAAAAAAGAAAATCTCTCAAAGATAGAATTTTAAATATTACAAAAAAGAAAAAAAAACAAAAGAAAAAACGTCGAAAAAAGAAAAAAACAAAAAAGAAATCAAAAAAATAATTATTTTTTTCTCATTTTTTTCATAACAATTGAATCATTTTTATAAAGAGAATTATTTCTGCGATTTTCTATGTATTCTTTGGCTTTATATTTATCCATAATATTAAGATATTTTTTTGAAGCATACATTAATTTAAAAATACAATTATCATATGCAATTGATTCTATATTAACATATCTTACTTTTTTTATATTTTCTACAAAATTTCCTACTAATTCTTCATTTTCGCCAAATAAAAAACTCATAATATAATGATTTCTATATATAACTCTATTTTTTCCCATTATTTCATGATTATTATAATGAAATTCACATTCATTTTTTTCGGCGAGTGCTAGAATTAGCTGTTTAGTTTTTAAAAAATTATCTGATTTTAAAATGTCAAAAGAAAGTTCTATAAAATATCCCATTTTACTTTTTCTAAATATTATTTCATATCAAAAAAAAATAATTTTATAAACGAAAAAAACATTACATACATGTAGATAAATTATTTTAAAAAAAAAATAATTTATTTAATTAAATAAAATTTTTTAAAATATTGTGTAATCAATATATAAATGAGTTCTTGGAAAACAGAAGGTGGTAACAAATTTAATAATATTGTTAATACAAAAGTTGATATAACAAACAAATATTTTTCTACTGATCCAACATTAGCCGTTAATGACAGAGAAGGTATTTATTATTTTAGAGAAAATAGTGCTACTGTTCTAGGAGTCGGTACAAAAAATCCGTACAGTCGATTATCATTTGGAGATTATAGAATAAATAACTATCAAAATAATATTTTAAAAAGTGAAAGTTTAGTAAACACACCTTCTATCGCTTTCAGTGAAAAAAGTGATGGAACAAATGCTACAGGAGTATCCTTTTATTACAACAGAGCCGGAACAGGAGAATCTAGAGGTTTGAGATTTACTGTTAATAATAATCAAAGTGGTACTATTTTTAATTCAAGTTTAGAACCACAAGCTATCTCAAATGAAAACACTTTAATGCTTATGACAAATGATGGTAATATCAATAGTGTTTTTGTTAATACTACTAGTAGTAATTTTCCAAATCCTAAAAATGGACTGGAAGTAAATGGTGAGATTAGGGGTACAAATGGATTAATATTAAAAGCTCAAGATAGTGCAAATGTAGATAGGCAAGCAGGTTTAATATTTTATGATATTAAAGATAAAAATATAAAATGGTGCACTGGCTCTGGTGATGACATTAAAACAGTTGTTGCTAGTGGTGAATCTGGTTTTGTTATAGATACATCGAAATATGATGCTAGTTTTGCTTTAGTAGAAAACACACAAACACAAACAGCTGTTTTAGCTTTTAAAGATATGGCATTTGCTATTGGTAACGGTGAAATGATTACCAATCGTTTTATTGGTACAAATCCATTAAACAATACTTACATTAGAGAGAATTTACCCGCTTTTACAATTGTAGGACAAACAGTTGGGAATAATAACTATAATGCTAATATGATGTTATCACATATTGACTATATGGATGGTTCACCTATATTATCTGGGACAAGTGTTAGTGATATTAGTTTGAATGGTGTTATGTATCTTTTAAATAACCTTGCTATCGATGTTTATAATCCTCTTTCAATTATTGATGTAAGTAAAAATCATGTCCCATTCTTAAATATAGGTTCCAAAAATATTAATTGTAATAATTCTGTTGTGATAGGTTGTGATATAAGTGGTTCTTTACAATCTTTTTATTTTGGTGAAAATATAACAAATAATATTAAAGAAAATAAATTTAATTTATGTTTTGGAAAGAATTTAAGTATTAATGATGAAAATTGTGAATACAATTTAATATTTGGTACAAATAATAATTTAAATTTAAAAAATAATTACTATAATTTAGTTTTAGGTAACAATTTAAATATTGAGAATGATGTTTCAAGTTGTCTTATTATGGGTTATGGTGGAACTGCGAGAGTAGGAGACTTAATTAAATATTTTGAAAATGGTTATACTAATGAAGTATTTGGATTAAAAAGTGGTGGAATAATGTATGTAAATAAAAAATTATATGTTGGAAGTGTTGACAGCGAAACAATATTGAATGTATATTATACTAATTTTACAAATAAAATAGGATTAAATTTAAATGGAGATAGTGGTATTGCAAAACCACAATTAAACATGGTAAATTCAGCTAATGGTTTAAAGATAGAAACAAATAATACGAATAATTCATACTATGCTTTTTCATTAAATAATGATACAAATAATATATTTATTGTTAAAAACAGTGGTTTTACTGGTATTGGTATTTCTGAACCAGAATCTTTATTACATTTGTCAAAAGAAAATGGATGTACCTTTTTAATAGAAAATTCCAATGGTGATTTTAGTAACCAAAATCAGTCTATTGAATTTAGAACAACATATGGTACTTCTGGATTTATTCATCAAAAAGGAGAAGATTTAAGAATGGGTACTACTGGTAGTTCTGGTACAATAAAATTTTATACAAATGAAAATACATCTGGATACGTTGAACAAAATAATAGTGCTGAAACAAGTCCTATTATTAAAACAACATATACACAAAGCGATGATAAACCAAAAATGGTTATATTAAATAATGGTAATATTGGTATTGGTTTAGAAAATCCATTAGCAAAATTACATATAACACATAGCGATTCTCAAAACGAAGATACTATAAGTTTAAGAACAGAAGGTATTATTAGAACATATGCTTTTGATGGAGATGACGATATTCGTGGAGATTTAACTAATCATACAACTGGTGGAAAATTATTATTGTATAGTGGTTCAAACACTACAAATGTAATAAAAACTAAATTTAGTGCTGAATCTCAAGAAAATAGTTTTATAAACAATAGTGGTAAATTTGGTATTGGTACAGATACACCACTACATAAATTAGATGTTAGTGGTAATTTAATTATAAGTGGTGAATCTAATAATCTTTATTTTAATAATCAAAATACTTCTATAAATAGTGTAAATAATAATATAACTTTTAAAACAAGTAATCAAGTTAGATTAACCATAGACGAATTTGGTGAAACATTTGTTGATGGAATATTATCCATTGAAACACTTAAAATTCAAGGTAATATTTTTGATTCTGCAGCAGCTTCATCTTGGACTTCAACATCCTCAATTTATCCTAGTATAAATGTAAATTTTAATGTAGGAATTAATAATCAAAACACCAGTCAAACATATAGAAATTTTAAACCATATTTTGCTTTAGATGTTGGTGGTAACGTTAGATCTAACAATATGTTTTTTGGTTTAAATAATTTAAAAGTTATACCAGAATATTTTAATACTGATGTATATCAAGATACTGATTTAGATAGTTTTTATTATGGTACATACACCATTCAAGAATTAAATACTGAAAATAGTGACCCAGCATGGAAATTATTTGATGGTGATGATGATACAAAATGTATATTAGACGAAAATTCTATCGCAGAATTCACATATATTGAAACAGGTTTAGATGCTGATAATAATTTAGAAGATATTGAAAACACAATAAAGGGTGCATATTTAGATATTACTTTAACAAAAAGATGGGCTATAAAAAATTATTCTATTTCATACAATAGCGATATTAGTGATAATGAATTATTACCAAAATCATGGTATTTATTTGGTAAAACACATTTAGATGATGATAATACAATTGATCAAACTAAAAATAAATGGAAATTAATTGATTATAAAAATGAAACTACATCTTGGAGTTTAAATAATCAAACATTTGAAAAAGTATTTGATTTGGGAGAATATGTTTATAAAAATGAAAAATATTTAAGATTTAAATTATTAATTAATCAAACTTATTCTGATAGTGCTGATGCCGATAATACTAGCAATTTTGAAGTACACATGACATCGTTTCAATTATATGGTGAAACTAATGAACTAAATTTATCCAATTGTTCCATTATACAATCAACATTCAGTGAAAGTAATCTTAATACAAAAAATATGCATTTAAATTTACAGCCAATGGGTAATAATGTTGGTATTAGAAATAAAACACCACAAGTGATTTTAGATATTAATGATACCGGTGCGATAAGATTACCCATAGGTACAGAACAACAAGGTGTAGATGTAGCTAATAAAGTTGGGGATAAAAAAGGATATCTTCGTTATAATACAACAAAAAATCAGTTTGAAGGATATTATGGTACTATTTGGAGAGGTTTGGGTGGATTAATAGATACCGACCAAGATACATTTATTGAAACAGAATTAAATCCAGATGAAGATACATTGCGATTTTTTACAGCTGGTATTGAAAAAATGAATATTGACGCTCTTGGAAATTTTGATATTTCTTCAAACATTATAGACATTTCTTTTAATCATATGAATTTTAATAGTAAAATAAACATAGATATAAGTAATAATTTAAATATATTAAATGATTTAAGTGCTAATTTTGTAAAATCAAAAAAAATTTTATTAGATGATAGAATGTTAAGAAAAGGAGATGTAATAAAAGCTACGCATCCTGAAGATGATAATGAAGATTTATTTGTATTAAACTCACTAAATGCTATATTTGATGTTAAGTTTGATAGTGATGATGACGCTAATTTACATGAATATTTAATTGATGATGTTCCTTATCCTACATTACGATTACACGCTGGAACAGTTATACAATTTAATTTGGATTTAGTTGATAATTCTTTTAATATTTTTGAAGGTGGAGAACAAAATACAACGGGTATTACCCCCATGGGACTTGTTCATGTTGATAATAGTGGTGTTGTCTTAAATGGTATAAGTGCAAATGATAAATTAAATGGTACTTTATACTGGCATGTACCAATAAATACAACAAAAACATATAGATATCAATCTAGTAAACAAAATGAATATAAAGGAGATATTATTATATTACCAGTTCCACAAGATATTAGTAATAATAATATTTTAACAAAAAATATTCAGACTAACGATATTTCAGCAAATTTAGCTGATATTGTGGAAATTTCCAATAATATCTTATATACAAAAACAGTTGATACTGTAGATATTAGTGTTAATCAATTAATTATAAATGATAGGGTTGGTATTCTTACAAATAATCCTACTGTAGTTTTTGAAATAAATAGTGAAACAGCTATGAGAATACCATCTGGACCTGAAGGTACTAGAGAAACAGGTATTGTTCCAGGTAATAGTGGTTATTTAAGATATAATACTACCAGTAATCAATTTGAAGGTTATGATGGTGCTAATTGGAGTGGATTAGGTGGTGTTATTTCAGTAGATCAAGAAACACATATTATTGCACAAGATACTACCGATGGACTTGAAAATATAGGTAGTTTAATATTTACTGTTGATAATAAAGAGACTATAAGAGTTATGGGAGGACCTCCAGGCGGAGATAGATTTATAGGTATTAACAATACTTCTCCAAATGTCGTACTAGATATTATTGATACAGGTGCCATAAGATTACCAGCAGGAACAACTACCGAGGGTTCAAATATTACAACAAATAATTTAGGTGGATATATAAGATATAATACACAAAAAAGTGAATTTGAAGGTTATGATGGAACAAATTGGTTTTCTTTTGGTTCGAATTTAAGTAAAAATATTGATACTGATATGGACACTTATATTGCTACAGAAGAAATATCTGATGATGATACATTAAGATTTTACACTGAAGGTACTCAAAAAATGACTTTAAACAATACTGGTGATATAGAATTAACAGGTAATTTTACTTCAGAAAAAAATATTAATAGTGATAAAACTTTTACAAATTACTTAAAAGTTGGTAATAATTTGATAAGAACTGCTGATATTATTAAAGAAACTAATCCAGAAGATGACGATGACGATTTTATTAAATTACAAAGTTTGCATGGATATTTTGATGTTACATTTGATACGGATTTAAATGAATATAATTTCAATGATACACCAATGCCTACTATTTATGCTTATCCAGGAAGTATTTTACAGTTTAATTTAAATACTGGTTCAGAACCCTTAAAAATATTTAAAGGTAGTGAATCAAACACTAGTGGTATAGATGTTACAGGAATAGTGCATATAGCTGATGATAAAACTGTTCAAAGTGGTGATGTTGATAATGTTAGTACTGGGACATTATTCTGGCATGTCCCATACGATGCTATTGGTAACTATAGATATCAATCACAAGCAACAAATACTTATAAGGGAGATATAATTATTTTGCCACATATTAGTGATATTAGTAATAATCATATCAAAACAAATCACTTAATTGTACAGGGTGATTTAAGCGGAAATGATGCTTACTTACATGATGTTAGTGTAAATAGATTATGGATAGGAAATGTTGAAATGCTTGGTTACATACCAGGTAATATTTCAAATCCTAATGGTATTTGTGAAATTGTTGGTGATTTGGTTGTAAAAGGTTTTACTAAAACTCAAAATGCTAGATTTGAAATTGTTGATATTTCTAGAGTTAATTTACATGAACAGCTTGATATAAATCTCTCTAGTTCAAGTAATGTAACTAACAGTTCTATCTTTAATTTAAATTATACAAATGTAAATACTCCAAATTTGGAAGGAATTCATGTAAGTGGTGATAGTGGAGTCAATGCACAAATGACATTACATAATTCAACAAATGGAATAAAAATAGAAACAAATAATAATAGCGCTAGTAATTACTCTTTAAATATTGAAAACAATGGTAATAGTTTATTACATGTTGCAAATAATGGTGAGGTTGGTATAGGTACAAATTCACCTGCCTGTGCTTTAGATGTTGTAACTAGTGGAAATGAAGCTAAAATATTAATACAAAATGATACTCTCGCTTTATTACAATTAAGTCAACCAACAAAGGGACACCAGTGGAATTTAGAGATTGGAAGAACCGATGGTGAATTTTCATTAAGGAAGAGCGCTTCTGGTGAAAAACTTCGAATAAAATCAAACGGTGACGTAGGTATTGGTACGACTTCACCTCAAGCAAAATTACACGTTATGGGTGATTTATATGTTGAAGAAACAAATAATTCTTGGAGAACTGATACTGGCAAGGGTTTATATTTTAGATTTTATAATGCAAACGGTGGTATAGGTTATATTCAATCAATAGATAGATCAAATAACGATACACAATACCCATTACAATATTATGCACAAAGTCACGATTTTAAGACAAGATCAGGAAACGTTGACTATACTCGTTTGAAAATTGATGAAGGCGGCAATGTTGCTATTGGCTATGATACCCCAAGAAATAAATTAGATGTTAATGGTGGTATAACATGTGGTAAAATATTTACTGATGCTTCTACATTAAGCAATGATAGTCATTCTTGGATTTTTGAATGTCCTAGACCGGGAACAACTAGTGGTGGAGCAATACATTTTATAAATGGTGAAAATAGATCTACCGATGGTGGTGAGAGTACTTATACTATAAGAAATGATTCAGGTAATTTAAGATTAGGAAATGCATCGAAAGTAACATATATTTTGGGGACCGAAATACGATTAAATGGTGAGGATAATGATGATACAAAAATTTTAACGTATGATTCTTCTAATCACAGTGATATTACTGGATTAGTTCCTGGAACTACAGGAGGAACACTTATTGAGGTCAAGAGAAATTGTCATTTAGTTGTTGGTTTAAGAGGAAATGATAATCAGGATAGTTTTAATGTCATTAGTAGAATAAGTGATTCAACTAATACAGCATATACAAACCCTGTAGCCACATTTAAAGCTAATGGTTACGTAGGATTTGGCGATAATTCTCCAACCCATGAATTTTGTATAACAAAAACACAAAATGCTTTTACTACCTTAAAATTTAAAAATGACCAAAGAAATTCTGGAACATCTGGGTCGCAAATACTTTTTACTGGATACAGAGATGTTGAACCCAATTTTAAACTGGCTGCTATTAGATGTATAAATTATCCTCATAAAGATTTTCCTGAATCAAATTGGCTTGTAACACAGGCAGATTTAGTATTTTATACAAATCAAAGTTATTCGTCTTCTAATATGGATGAACGAATGCGAATTAATGCTTTTGGAAATGTGGGTATAGGTACCAGTACTGATTTAAATTCTGCTAAATTAACTGTAAAATCTACAGGTGATACAATAGTTAAATTAATTAATGGTAGTGCAAATAAAGAATGTGCTATTGAATTTGTTAATAATGCCAGTAGTACTACATATGGTGGTGACAATTATATTGATTGGAAAGTGTACACTGGTGGTAATGCAGGTGAGGGTTTTGCAATATCAAAAATTTCTTCTCATGCCCCCCCCTCCACTGTGTACAGTTTAGATCCTGTTTTTTTTATTTATTCTAATGTTACTAGTGATAAAATTGGTACTGCTAATTTAAATTGTGGATTACATATCCAAGGTTATAGAACCAATCCTCATGGCAGTGGAACTGGTATAACATATAATAGTGATAAGACTCTCGGATTGTATATCGAGGCGAGTAATAGTAATTTATTTGATACATTTAAAGATAACAATCAAAATCTTGTAGCTCAAAAAGCTGGTCTCCAAAGTGATTATGCTGTATTGGGAACTGCATTTATTATTCCTTCTGATAAAAGAATTAAGACTGACATTGAAGAAGTTCCAGACAATTTTTCTTTACAAAAATTAAGAGATATAAGCTGTTGTTATTATGGATACATTGATAAATTAAATAGGGGTTTTGATAAAACAATAGGTTTTATTGCTCAACAAGTTAAAGAACACATGCCCATGGCAGTATCTACACATGTTGACTTTATTCCCAATGAATTAAGAAGCATAGAAAACCCACAGTGGACAAAAGTAGAAAATACTAATAATTCAACAAATAATACGTTAAATATTCCTGATTTATCAGATGTTAGTGGAAATATTGTACAAGAAGATATTGATATTTCAACAAATTACATATTAACTATTCCTGATTTAAGAGATGTTAGTGATAATACTGTATTTAAATTTTATGTAACGGATGATTTAAGTGGTGCAGAAATACCAATTGAAACGAAAAAACTCCCTAATAACAAATTTATGTTTAAACATAATTGGAAATATGTTTTCTTATATGGTGAAGAAATTATAGACTTCCACAAGCTTGATAAACAAAAACTATTTACACTTAACTTTTCAGCAACTCAAGAAATAGATAAAATACAATGTAGTGAAAAACAAAGATTAGATGAAGCTTATGAAAAGATTAATGAACTAGAAGAAAAAAATAAAACATTAGAAAACACACTTGAACAAGTATTAAAACGTTTAACAGAATTAGAGAATAAGTAATTTATTAAAATTGATTTTAATTATTTATTAAAAATTTTAATTAATTTTTAATAAATAATAGAATTATGGCAAATCAGCAAAAAACCTATAGATTTAAGTTTTCACAGTGTTTTATGAATGAATTAGAAACATTTTCATTAATTCATCAGTATGACAAACCAAAGGTTTTTAAAGAATCATTTGAACAATTTTTAAAAAATAAAGAAGATATGGTTATTAGAGAAAAGAGAAATTTAATTGGAAGAGGTTACAACGGTGATATCAATGATAAAATGTATCGTTCAGCTAGATATTATTTTAAAAATAAAGACCACACTATTGAAAAATTTAAAGATAAAAAACAACGAAGACCATATATTAAACAAAATACCGAATTTATTAGTATCGTAGATAAACATGTAAATTTAACTGAATCTATCAATGTTAAACCTGCTGAAGCTTATAATAATTTTAAAAACAAAGAACCATATTTAACTAGTTATAAAAATGAATTTTTAAGAATAAGTAATTATTTAGATAATGATAATGATATTGAAAAAAAAATAAAAAAAACATATAAAAATAGATATTTTATGAACAAAAATAGTTAACTTTATTGTAAACCAAACCAATCACTATAACTCATTTTTTTTTGATTTTCTACTTTTGGTTTAGTTAACCAAGAAAATTCACCTAATTTACCCATGTAAATATATTTATTTGATTCCGTGGCTACAATTGGTTTTTCTTCAACATCTTTTTCCTTACCAGTTTCTATTGTTTTTTTAGGTTTAACAAATACGTCATCATCGCTATCTTCATTTAATTCTTCTTCTATTTTTCTATCGACTTCATCATCTTGTGCTAATTCTTCGTTTAATTTAGCTTGTTTAATTTTTTCTTCTTTTTCTTTTTTTTGATTTTCAATATTTTTAAATCTATCCTTATATAATTCTACACAAAAATTAGTAATTACATATTTTCTTGCAACAGTTTCAAGATGATCAAATTTAATATTTTTACTATCACACCAGTATTCAAATCCTTCTTCATCCATATTGTAACGCATTAAAACATTTCCTTCTGGTGTTAACTCTAGTAAAATAGTATTTTTATTAATTTCTGTTTTAGTATTTAACTTTTTTTTCATTTCGTCAATAGGATATTTCTCTTTATAAGGTATTTCTTTTTTTGTTTCTTCAACTACTTCATTAATTAAAAATTTCCCAGAAAACCAACAGCTTATTAACAACCCTACATTAAAAATCATAAAAGTTATTAATAATTGATTAAATGTTTGATAATAACTAAATCCATCTTCCATATAATAAAACTCATAAAAACAATTTTCATCATATGTTTGACTGTGGGGGTTAAACATTGTACACTCCATAATGAATAATATTAATATTATTTTTTTAACTTATTTTTCTTCAATTAATATAAGTAGATATGAAGAAAACAAAAAAAAATAGAAAAAAACCTGTACCAAGTAATAAAAAATTATATGAAAAAATTAAAGCAAAAGTATATAAGAGAATTCCCAAACATAGTGCGTATAGAAGTGGTTTAGTTGTTCAAGAATATAAAAAAGCATTTAAAAAAAAATATGGAAATAAGCAACCGTATAAAGGAAAAAAAACATCTAAACGTGGTTTAAAAAGATGGTTTAAGGAAAAATGGGTAAATCAAAGAGGAGAAATAGGTTATAAATACAAAAATGATATTTATAGACCAAGTAAAAGAATAACAAAAAAAACACCAACGACACATAGTGAATTATCAAAAAAACAAATAAAAAGAGCTAGAAAGGAGAAATATACAAAAGGACGTGTAAGACGATTTAAAAAAGGTGGTAATAAAACAAAAAAAATAAATTGTAAAAGACCAAGAGGATTTACACAAAAACAACATTGCAACTATGGTAGAATTATTAAAAAAGCAAAAGCAGTATTCAAAAAAAAAAATAAAGTTTCAGGAACTGTTATTTTTGAGCAAGTAAAAAAAGGTGTTAAAGTTAAATATGATATAAAAGGATTAAAAAATGGTAAACATGGATTTCATGTTCATGAAAATGGGAATTTTAAAGGTGATTGTTTAAAAGCAGGTCCGCACTTTAATCCACATAAACAACATCATTCTGGTAGAAAAAGCAAAAAAAGACATATTGGTGATTTAGGAAATCTTTCAACAAAAAACGGTAAAACAAACGGTTCTTTCATTGATAAAAAAATTTCATTATTAGGAAAAAATAAAATTATAGGTAGAAGTTTAATAGTACATGATTTAAAAGATGATTTAGGGAAAGGTGGTAATGAAGAATCCTTAAAAACCGGAAATGCTGGAGCCAGATTAAATTGCTCTAAAATTGTTAAATTTTAAAATATTATAATAATTATATGAATGATATTATTATAATAGGAGGTGGTATTGCTGGATTATATACACAATACAAATTACTAAAAAAAAATAAAAATAAAAATATATTATTAATCGAAAAAGTTAATAGATTAGGTGGTAGAATATATACACATAAAGTAAATGTTAAAAAAACTTCTTATTCAATGGAAGGTGGTGCAGGTAGATTTAATGATAATCATAAATTATTAATAAAATTAATAAAAGAACTTGGTTTTAGTAAAAAGATTTTTAAAATACCAAGTAAAGTAAATGTTATCCATACCAAAAAAAAATGGATAAATAATGATATTTCAAAATTCTCTCCGTATGACTATTTAGATTTCATAATTCAAAATTATAAACTAAAAGAAAATATGAGAAAAATAACTTTTAATGATTGGTTAAATAAAAATATTGATGAACAAGTTATAAAATATTTGAAAGATTTTTACCCTTATAAAGATATTTTTAAAACAAATGCTTATGATGCTCTTAATTTATATAAAAGAGATTTAAATATTAACAATAATTTCTATGTTTTAGGTGGAGGATTAATGCAAATAATAGAAAAATTAAAGAAAAAAATAATTTCAATGGGTGGTATAATAAGATTAAATACTGAATTGAAAGATATAAAAAATATTGGAGATAATTATCTACTAAAAACAAATAAATGCAACTTTTTTTGTAAAAAAGTTATATTAACTGGACAAAGACCAGATTTGTTAAAAATTAAGTACCTAAATCCTTTAAAAAAAACATTAAATTCTATAATAAATGCAAAACTGTGTCGTTTTTACTTTATATTTGATACTAAAAAATGTTCTTGGTTTAAAAATATTAAAAAAACAGTTACTGATTCAAAATTATCATATTTTATACCTATTGATTATGATTCTGGTCTTGTCATGATTAGTTACGTTGATGATCATAATGCCGTTTATTTAAAAAAAATGGAATTAGAAAGCAAGTCTAAATTAATAAATTATTTATTAAAAGAATGTGAAAAAATATTTGGTATTAAAAATATACCAAAACCTATATGGACACAAAGTTTTTATTGGGAAAATGGAGTTGGTGACTGGAGAGAAGGATTTAATAGTAAATCTATTGAAAAAAAAATAACTAAACCATTTAAAACAGAAAATATTTTTATATGCGGAGAGAATTATAGCAGTGAATTTCAGTGTTGGATAGAAGGTGCTTTAAAAACCGCTCAAAATGTATTATTAAAAATATAATTAATTTATATATGAACAAAACCAGAAAAATTAAAAAAAAATCAAATAAAAGTAAAAAACCAAAAAAAGTAAATGGTGTTTATAAATTTAACGATTATCCTGAATTTACACCCAATTTATCTCCAAGACAAATATTTAAATTAGGCAGTTTTGGTGGAACATATTGGCGTCCTATAAAATCTAAATTCTATAATGTAGAATTAAGAAATGTTCATAAAAAATACCCAAAATCTTGGTGGAAAGGAATACCAAATGAACATCTTACAAAACCTTTCAATCAATATGATAAATCTATTAATAAATATGGTGTAAAAGTAGGAACAACTTTGAAATTTTGGGAATCAAAGGGTTGGATGAAAAAATCACATCCATATGGTTGGGTGCATTGGTATTGCGATTTTTTTATGGGAAAAAGAAGCGATGATGATGAAAGACAAATTAAACGTTGGCAAGCTTTGGCTAGTAAAAAAGGTCGTTTTATGCGTTTTTTAGTTACTCAAATTGTAAAGAAAAATGGTAAATGGAACGATGAAGCTATTAGTCCAAAAATAAGACAAACTCTTCAACATTGGGCTTATAAATTAACAAAAAAAGATTTTGATAACGAAATTAAAAGACGGGGACATTAAAAGTGTTTCTTGCATTCCATCCACATAGTCAATCCACCCCAATATTTTAAATCACAGCCTATACCATTTTCACCAAATTTATTTTCAAAATCCGTAAGTCGTTTCTCAATTTCATCATTTGTTAGAATTTCATGTGAACGAGTTTCCAAGTAATCATTATTAA
>MDTG01432648.1_pt1 | contig 22406 bp, 27 predicted proteins | sample 811421 | NCBI WGS metagenome assembly MDTG01 (sample SAMN05326645, study PRJNA326480) | marine metagenome | isolation source: seawater | place: Pacific Ocean: South East | collected 2011
CCCATCTCCCCTCACCTTTCGGCAATCATGGCCGGATGGGGACGGAGGGAGGGGTGGATAGTGGAGTACCCCACCCGAGGGGCCACTGGACACTCCACCCCCACGGCCGGCGTCCGCAAGCATTGGGCGGCCTCGGGCGTCCCCGCGGAGCTTTGGAAGGGCCGGCCGGTTCATGCCTTCCGGAAGGCGTTTGCTTCGGAGTTGATCCAACGCGGGGCCGAGCGGTTCGCCGTTGAGATCTTGTGCGGGAGGACTACCGGGATCCAAGACGTCTACGTGGACCCGGGGTTCCTCTGGGAATCAATGGTGGGCGCGGTTGCTCTCATTCCGCCGCTCGGCGTGGTATCCTCTAGTCTGGATCAGGTTAGAAGTGGGCACCCCTTGGGCACCCTCCGGGCACCAAACAAGGCAACAACGGGCACCGACTAGCGCCCACCAGCACCGGGAAGCGCTTTGAATTTCAGGCATTTACACGAAAAGACAAAGGGGAGGGCTAACGGGTGCAGATTTATACCAAAATCCGCATGGTAACCATAAGCCCCTGAAATAACATGACTTATTTTCCATCTGCTCGCATGGTGGGCACCCTCCGGGCACCGGAACCGAAAACCCCAACCCCAACGGCACCGGCCGAGGCTCCCGAGGTTTTGACCGTAAACGAGGCCGCAGATCGCATAGCCTTTCAGGTTGGCCACCTTGCCGACCAAGAGCACATCAGCCAACCGGCCGATCATCTTATTAAGGAACTGATCACCGCCTCGATCCATATCCGGGGGGGCGCAAAGGGGGCCAATCAGCTGTCCCATTTTTATGCCACGGTCATGGTGGCCTTGGCGGAAAAGCTCGCGGAGGCGGAAACCCTGAAAGAAATGTGGTTTGTAAAGTGGCGGGATGACTGCACATTTCGTGATCCGTCCTGATCTTTTTTTGATCAACTGATCTTTTTCTGGACATAAGTGTCCTTAGGTCTTACACTTAGCTTAAGAAATGAGGGAAACGAAAATGAACAAAGCACTTTATCAGTGGCGAACGAAGAAGGTTGATTCCGGGTTTGTCTATGTCATTAGCAAATTCACATACACCGAAACGGCGCAGCCCAACGGGCGGCATGGAATTGACGAAATTGTCAAAACGAGCGGCCCATTTCGGACGAGGGCTCGGGCAAAGTCGGCGGGCATAAAGGCTCGGGCCTATTTCCGGAGCGTCGGGTAAATCACCGCAAAAAAATTCAATTATTAACGGTCGCCCAACGCGGCCCGTTTTGATAGGGGAGAAAAATGAACATCAACAAACACGAAAACGCCGGAATGCTTGTGGCCTTTGCTGAAGCTACCGACCACGAGATCTTCGACGAAGACGGTGACGCCATGTGTGAGGCGGTACAAACGGCCGAGACGCTTGGAGACTTTCTTGAATCGTCCAGGAAGTGGAACGAGCGGGCCGGGTTTTCTGAGGGCGAGATCGAGGGGGTCCGCTTTGTGGCCTGGGAATCGGTCCAGATAGCGAAGGGCCAGCCCCGGCGGGAGTTGTCCGTGATAGATTTAGGCGACGTCCGGATCGTGCTGGACTTCGATCTCGGCGTCCTTTAGACCACCACCGCAAAAAATCTCAATAATTAACGGTCGCCCACTGCGACCCATTTTGATAGGGGGAAAAATGGCTGATCTTGAACCTAAATTCGTGCAGCTCCCAGACGACTGGCCAGACAACGAGGAGGCGGATACGGACCCCAGGTGGTACCGGGAATACAAGAAAGAGGGGCCTGGGCCCGGCCGTGAAGGTTCCAGGGTTTCCGATTTGGTCCGCCTTCAGGATTTAGGCTTCCATAAGATGGCGGAAGCCCTATGTGATCCCCTCACCCTTTTTCATCCTCATGATTACACCCTCCTTCGGCATGAGTTAGATCTAGCCCAATCGGAGCTAACACGGGATCAGCCTAGAGCCAACGTTGATAGGTTTATCGAAGCGCTCCAAATTTTGGATCGCTATTTCGGCCATTTTTAACGGTCGCCTGCCTCGGGCTCATCTGGTACGATGATCTAGGCCCCGTTTTGAAAGGTTTCGGGTCCTATCAGGAGTTGGAAGCTACGGATTGGGGTATTTGCTTGGACGCGGTGCCCCATTCCGTTTTTTTATTTTCTGGGGCTTCGAGGATGTCCGGCGGGTAACAGATCGTTATCCGTGATGTACTTTGGATTCTTAGGCCGACCGACACGAACAAGACGAAGAAAAGCATTTACCCGGGCGATTGCCCACTGGGCCCTTGATCGAACCGTGGGCCGGTGGGAAGTGGAATAGGCACCCGCACCGCGCAAGTACACTTTTTGAAGCATGCGAAGGGATACCCGTTTGGCCTTGTCCTCACCGTGCTTCTCATTGTGCTCTCGGGCCTTGCTGCGTAATGTGCTGTTTGTGGCGTCACTGATCATGATCTTCCCGCCACTTGACCCGGACGCTTTCCCCGTATTCTTGCCCCCCTTGATACGGTCCGCCGGTGGTGCGGGTGTGCTCGCCCCGCGGTAAAGCTCTTTGATCTCTTTCGCCTTTCGGTCGATCCAACGCCGCCCGCGGTTGTCTGCCTTACTCCCCCACAAGAGCCAAGCCACATAGGCCGGGGAATACCTGGGGGGATCATTCCATGAGCTTGGATCCCTCATTCGGGCCCGGTCTGCCTCATGCCGAGCAAACCAGGCGGACGCCTTCACGATCTTTTCATCCGACCAAACACCGGTAGAGAGGCCTCGCCGGGCGGCGGCCACGGTAGCCTCGACCAGACCGGCCCCGCTCAATCCCTCGGCGTGTAGCTTCAAGCCTTTGGAAAGCGCGCTTTTTATATATTCGGGGAGCTTTTGAGCCATTACGATCTCCTCGGGTCATCCAGCAGGACCATCTCAATCTCTTGGAAAACGTCGATCTCAAGACGGCCATAGTCCTCTACCCTTCTTTGATCATCGTCCGGTGCCCGCCGAAGGCATAGCCGGCCGCCCTTTCTTTTGTGGTAGTGGCTCGCCTCTATATCCGCCTCGATCGTTTGGGTCTCCGTGTAAGGGGTGACCCCTATTGCGGAGTAAACATCCACGTGTTTCCGGGTTTCGATTGATCCGGCCTCGGGGCTGTCCATGTCCCCCCACTGTGGGAAAAGTGTGATCGTGTCTTGAGCGTAAAGCCAAAATCGGCGGGCCTGTTCTTCGAGGTTTGCCGCGTACCCCATCGCCGGGCCTGGCACCCGACCCACAAATTCCCACCCTTGGAGCGGCGGGAGGTGTGAAGAGACCACGGATCCGTCCGACAGAAGAGCATGATCCGAGCGCCCCCGGGTAAACCGGCGGAGCTTGGTGTAGCTGCGATCGAAGGCTAGAAAACCAAACGCGGGGCGAGCCGTCTTAATCTCTTGGATAGATTCAGCCCCTTGGTTATGGGCCGTTTCCGGCGTCTCCGAGCCATCACCCCCGAGGCGGGCCCAAAGCCTCCGCCCCTTCGCTGTCCACTCCGTGGGGCTGGGTATTGGGTTTGAACCTTTGATCTGAATCACCACTCGCCCATCCGGCCGGACGTGACAACGAGAGCCGGCGGGGAGCGCGTCCTCCAGGGTGTTCGTTTTGCTGCGGACCGTGAGTGCGATCGGGAGGCTTTGGATAGTAGCGTTAACGCTTTGCCCCAATCTCTTGTCATTGCTGGCACCCTGGGCACCATCCAAAAGCACCGGGCACCCATAGACCGAGAACTTAAAAAGCCCGCGGGGGAACGGGTTTGCGGCTGTCATGCGGTTTTTACCGTTTACCACCGCCGACGTCTGCCCATTTGAAAAGCCCAAAGGGTCCAGGATTCCGCCCGACCCTGGGTGCAGGATCCTTACACCGTCAACGCTGCCATGTGGGTGCTCTCTCGCTTCGAGAGTATGGGCCGCGCTCTCCAAATATACAAAGTCCGAACCATCGATCCTGACAGTCATATCTGAGAACTGAACTTGGGCGGTTGTTTGAGAGGTGAGATCTTGGCCGGTCGCGGATCCGTACCCGTGGAGGAAGTCCAACAAGTCGTCAAAGCGACCCGCGGTGGCCGGTAGCGTGATCGGTCCGCCCGAGTATGTGAAAAGCTCTTGGCCTGCCCACTCGGTGGCATCGAATCCGCCGGAGATCGCGGGAGTGTGTCTTCGTAGTTTTGGCTTCGTTGGCATTATGCGTCCCCGTTCATGCGGAAGCCGCCCGGGATTTCTCCTTGGCGGTTGATCTCTTCGGTTACACTCTGAGCGATTCGGCCCCCAAGCGCCCTCACCCCGTCATCACTCAAGAGCCCAGGAACGTCCGAGAGGACGATGTCCCCGAATTGGATCCGGGGCCTGGTGTCTTGGGTCTCCAAATCGCCCGGAGACGTACCGCCCGAAGTGCTAAAGCCCCCCGAGGCCGGACCACCTCCGCCGCCACCCCCGCCGCCCTTACCCTTTAGGCTCGCATCCAGGCCGGCCATGTTGGCAGAATAGGCCGCGTTGGCCTTCTCGTTGGCCGTCGCCGCATTCGCGAAGTGGGCGACACTTGCGGCCGTGTGCGCGATGCCCTTGGGGATGTTCCCGGTGGCGTAGGATGAGAGCGCCATAGCCGCCTCCACCGCCCCTTGAAAGCCCGACATAACACCGCCGGCGATGATCTGCTTTTTCTCCGCCTCGAATTGGATCTGAGCTTGCCGCCTGTATGCTTGCTCGGTGATCTTTCCGGCCTTCAAGTCCGCCTTAGCTTGTTTCATCCGGGCTTGGGAGAGGGACCCGTGGGAAGCGATCATGGATTGGATGGCACCGCCTACGGCGTTACCCGTCGAGGAGATGTCCCCCACAATGCTTTCGAAGGATTCGGCTTGGATCTCCTTTTTCCGCCGGTTGTATTCCTCATCAATCGCCAAGAGCATCTCGGCGTTACCCTGGGCCGCCTGCTGCTCTTGGGCGTGTTGGATCTCAAGGTCCAACATCTTGGCCTCGTAGAACTCCCCGCGGGCCTCTTTCATCCGGACTTCGGATTCTAGCTCCACGATCCCGGCGTCAAAAGCGCCCTGGGTGGCCCGGTCGTTCATTTCGTTCTGGAGCGCTTGCTCCTCCAAGATCTGTGCATGCTTCAGCGTGATGATATCCCCCCCCGCCGAGGCTTCCGCCTCAAACTCTGCGGCATGACTTGCGCGCATTCTGACCATGCGGGCTTCGAGCCCTCGGCCTTGAGCCTCAAAGAGGCGGGCTTGGAGTTCGATCTCCTTGGCCTCCCGCTCACGGTTCCGGGCCTCTTCGTCTTCCAAGATCTTGGCGTCTTCATCAGCAACCACCGCCCCGACATCAAGCGGCGCAAAGGTCATAGCCTCGGACGCTCCGCCCTTCTTTGCCTTGGGTGGAATCACCGGGCCGGACCGTCCGCGCTCAACGGTGGCCGCCGCGATCGTGGCCTCCATGGTTTGAATTGTTTCCACCGCGGCCCGCCGGGCTTCGGTCTCCTCCTCGATGGCTCGTCGATAATCACTCTCCAGGTTTGCGATTTCCTCCCGCATCCCTTCGCGTTGATCAACCATAACTCCGCGCCGTCCGGCGCTTCTCTCGGCTTGCCTGGCCTCCTCAATTTGATCTGTCAACCGCTCCATTCGGGCCGTTGCCTCTTCCGCTTCCGCTTGCCGCGCTCGGGCTTGGGCCTCCATGGTCTCGCGGAAAGCCTGAACCGAGCCGGCCTCGCTTAAGGCCGCTTCCGCCGTTGGAACGTCTTGGATCGTGACGCCCTCGGCAAGGGCCGCCCCTCGCATCTGTCCCGGCCTGGGAACAAAGGCCCCCGAGCGCACCCCGGAATAAAACTGATCGAGCCCGGCTTGGTCCTTCGCTCCCCTCGCTTCGATCATTTTCTGCGTTTGGATGTCGCGCTCCGCCGTCTCGGCTGTAATTTGGGCGGCGTGCTCCCTATATTCGGCGGTCATTGATTGCCCGATCGCGTTACCGATAAGACCGCCAAGGGCTCCGGCCGCAACGAGGGCCGCCGAGATAACGGTGGGCGATTTAAGAGCCCCCGCAATGGAGCCCGCGAACCCGGCCCCGGCCGCCGCGGAGGCCGCGCTAAACTTGACAAGCTCGGCCCGTGCCTTGACCAGAGAGCCGGCAAACTGGGAGACCGCGATCACGGTAAAGATCCCCTTTATCGTTGCCATGATTTCGGCCCCGTGGTCCAAGATGAAGTCCCCGAACCTTATGAACTTGTTCGCTAAGTCCGCGATCACTCTGCCCACCTCGTCCCCGTTTTGCCGGAGGAATTGGCCGAAACGTTGGAGCATCCGATTCACGTTGGGGAGGATTTGATCCCCGAGCCGCCTTAAGACATCCTCGGAAAGCGCGTTGAATTGGGCGATCGCCCCTTCGGTGGTCTTGATCAATTTGCCATAAGCTAGGTCCGTCTCTCCGGTTGAATCCCGGTTGGCATCCAAGATCGAGTTGTAGTCTCCGAGTTGATCGCTTAGCAGGTTGATCAATCCGGCCTTGGCTTCCATTCGGTTGCCGAAGCTGTTGATCGCAACAGCGCTCCCGTTGGTGGCCTGCCTCACGTCTTCCAATACCCCGGAGAGCCCTTTTTGCTGGAGTGCGGCTACGCCGGTCTCGATCCCAAGCTCTCGCATCGCCTTTGCACCCGGGAGACTGTCGGAGGCCAGGAGTTTGGTCATTGCCACAATCTGGGTCATCGCCTCCGAACTTTCCACGCCCTTCTTCGTGAGGCTTGCCAATGCCGCCCCGACTTCTTCGAGGGATACACCGAAGGCGGCCAAGGGTGCGGCCCGGGACATAACGCCCCGTAATTCTTCGATGGTAATCACGCCCCGCTTAACCGTCGAAAAGAAGATGTCTGAAGCCTGGGCCGCGTCCACCCCCTGGGCTCCAAAGGCGTTAACCGTACCGGTGAGAAGTTCCACCGTAGATGTGAGGGACGCACCGGCTGCAACGGCGGAGCGTGAGGCCGCACGGAGAAAGCCCTCCACTTGATCTTCCGGGATAGAAGCACTGATCGCTTGGTACGCTGCTTCGGTTATCTCCCCCGCCGTAAATCTCGATTCTGAGGCTAGCCGGAGGAGCCCCTCCCGGAGGTTATCGAGGCCCGCGCCGGTGGTGTCTAAAAGGGTTGTTACCCGCGCAAAGGACGCCTCAAAATCAATCGCTAACTGGACCGGGGCCTTGAGCGCCGAGACGGCCCGCGAGAAAGCCACCATCCCCGCCTGGGCAACTTGGATCGCACTCCCCAAGGTGACGAGTTTTGCTTGAAAGCTCCCCAAGCCCTTCTCACTTTTAGCCAACGCCTTGTCCGCGCTAACGGTGGACTCTTCGAGCTTGCCCTGGTGTCCGAAAATCCTTTTATAGGCGTCAAGGACTTGTTTTTCGCCTTCGAGCTTTACCGTTAAAACTTCGACGCTTGCCGACTTAAGAGCCATTGATCACCACTCCTCGTTCTTTAATTGGCGATACGCCGCCGCTTTGTCTACTTGGCTTTTGATTGTCACCAACCCGTCCCGAGTGACCGCCGTTGGGGTGATATCCAGCCAGCCCGGAGGGACGCCGGCTTGTAGTTCCCAGAGCATCCCGGCCACCTCTTGGAGCCATGTGTCGGGGTTGTAATGGGGCCCGCCTGGATCGACCATTACCAAAGGGCACCGATCGATCTCGGTCCACTCCATCGCCCCCAATTCGTCCACCCCCCAAAAGCCCGAGAAGGCCGGGGACGGCGTGCAATCTCCGAAGATCTCTTGGACGGATATCACGGGGGGCAGTTCGATCATCTCGGCGTTGACCGGGCACCATTGCCGGCGACGGCGGGAGCCTTCGAGATTTGCTTGGAATGGTCCGCCGCATCTTCCCCGCCTTTCGATTAGTCCGGGGTTTTTAGTCCGGGTCCGGTCTCCGGTACACTGACCACAAGCCCATCCATCGGAGATTGCGTTCCCGGCCTTTGATCTCGGTCGGGGTTGCCAGGCAAAAAGCGCTCCGAGGAGCGCCCCGATTTTCCCAGGTTGCATAGATTCCGGATGTGCCGGGCGGTCTCCGCGATCACCCCCTCCGCCTCAATGCAGGCGTTTAGAAAGTCCGCCACAGGGTAACGCTGCCCCGGCTCACGGATGAGCGGGAAGCCCTCCACATCGTGGACGGCGAGGGCGAAAAGGTCACAATCACGATCAAATACCCATGCCTCATAATCATCGATCGATTGCTGGGCGCTCTCATCCAGCCCCGCCACAAATTCGGCGAAGGCCCGGCTCACATCCTCACCCCGCCGTCCCGCCTTCCGGGCTGCGTCCCCGGCTCGGCTATAGTGCATCTCACCAAGACGGGGCTTTGGTCGAAACCCGCGCTCGAACTTCCGCAACTGCTCCTTGGTGGGGGCCTTGATCGTGATCACGGTCGCCCCCTCGGGGCTCGGGACCAATAGATCCGAAGTGTCCGAGCTTTCCCGATAGGCCGCCGCCGCGGACTGGGCCCGAACGTATGCCAGGCATAACCGGACATCCTCCTCCGTGAGGGCCTTGTTTAGCCGTTCCTCGGCCTTCTCTCGCTCCTCTCCACCCATCACCTTCGCCAATAGCTCCCCGCCGGCCAAGCGGACGGCAGAGAGCGAGGAGGCGAGATCAGACCCCGGACCCATGGAGGCCCTCATGGCCGTGATCAAGGTGTCTATAAAGTCACCCTCTCCGGCCGGGGTTAAGTCCTCGTCAACGAGGCGGCGGGCTTCCACCAACTGGGCTTCCCACACGCTCTCATCACAAAGGAGGACAAGCCGCGCCGGCTCATCCGTGGAGGTTAGCTTCCGGAGCATTCTTACACCTTCGGCAAAACAAGCATAAAGGGGGCCGTTGCCAAGCGTTTGCCAGCGGCATCGAGGCCGGTTAGGTCACACCCCGCAAAGTCCGAGACCGCACGGAGGGAGGTGCTTTGCTCGATCCGGGAATCATCACCAGCGGAAGGACTGGCGGAGCCATCATTTCGGCCGCAATTCGCGATGATAAAAGCGCCACCTTGACCCGAACCGGCCGGCCCCATCCCCAGAATTAGGGTGCGGAGTTCATCCTTTGCGATCATCCTTTGAAGAGTTGCGGACGCTTCGGACGTAACCGTAACGGTGCAAGTGGCGTTGTGGATGTCCATCGTGTCCCCCCGGAGCACGCCTTTGGTATTGGGAGACCCGGGCGCGACGTCCAAAGCAACATCAACACTCCAATCAAAATTCTTCAATTCTTCACGGGCCAAAGAAAGCGGGGCCGCTTGGGACGTGTGAGAGGCAGCAATGTCTACGCGGGCACCAAAGCGGTGTTGAAGCAAAGCGCCGGGAGCCTCGGGGGTCTCTACCACCTCGGGGCTATCGTCATCAGTGGCGAGCATGCAACCCGGGCGGGCTCGAAGGGTAAGGGATGTCCCGAAGTTATCTTGGGCCAAGCTGAAACCGGAGAGCCGGCACATTGAGGCCAAGCGGCCAACTGTGGCCGCGGTGCCAACACCGCCCATGGCAAACCGGAGATGAAAATCCACGGAGGCCGGGGAGCTGATTGTGGGGAAGAACGCATAACAAAGATCGACCACCTGAGAACCAGGAACCGCAGCCTCGAAAGCCGGGTGAACCTTGCATACAATTTGGCCGCCCGCCGGGGCTTCCTTCTGGGTGACAATGGCGTATTCATCCAGGAGATTGTTAGCTCTTCGAATGCGGATTGGGGCACCTATGGCGACCTTTGCGGTGTCCGCCTCATCGATCACGATCGTCGCCCCGTCACCCTGACCCGCGTCGGCGGTGGTGATGGTGGCCGCGCTGGGGCTATGGAGAGCCATCCCGGAAGCCAGCCACTTTCCATAACCGTGAGTTGTGGGGTCCGCGCCGGCGCTCGTCCTGAAGCGGGCGGAAGCCTCCACCGTATCCGGGTACATAACACGGACCATTTCACCCGGGGCCGCACCGTATAGGGCGGAGGCCGTGGGGTTAATCACACCGATGGCGGAGAGTTTGTTTTGCCCCGGTGTGGCTCGGCTGTGCTCCTCTTCATGGGTTAGCTCAGCGGCCCCGGCCATTGAATCGATCACTGCCGCAGTAGTCGCGATCGGGGTAAAGGTCTGCCCGCTCACGTCCGGAAGGTGAGTGGTGGGCGATGGATCACCGCCGCCGCTTGTGGAAGTGCTAATTGAGAGGCTATAGATCGCGCTTGACTTGCCCGCCATCTTTGAAAACTCCTATAAGTCATAAGAGGCGGTAACAATCACCTCTAGTATGTATCCCGTGAAAGTTTGGCCGGCATCATCCCCGACCTCGAAAAGTGAAAGATCCCCCGGCTCCGCTTGAAGGCTCACGATCTTTTGAACGTTCGCCCAGTCCGAACGGTGTATCGCATCGATCAAGGCTTTTTGATCTCGCCTGATCTCTCGCTGTTTTTCCCCGCGCTCATGCATCCCGGGCGCGTCATACCGAACCCGTATGGGGATCGTGTCCGTGTATCCGGTGGGAGCTATCCCGCCGAGTTGTACCGGCTCCGATGTGACCCCCTCGCTGTCAATCTCGAAGACCCGGGACTGGCCGGCCATTAGCTCCAGCTCATCCCGGACCCCGCCGGCGTCAACGTCAATGAATGCCCCCGAGCGCAAACCGAAAGCCGCCACCGTGGCGGCCGGTAGGCTCTGAAGGGCTCCCCTGAGATGCTTAATGGTGGCCTCGTAGCTCAAACCTTGCCCGCCCCTCGGCCGGCTCGGCCTGCCCGCTGAAGCGCTCGGCGGAAATACTTTTGGATCTTGCGGCGGTCCTTGGCAGAAAACCCGAACCAAGGCCAAACCTGATTAAGAGCCAAGCCGTATTCCTTCGGGGCCCCCGTGATCCCGATTTCGACTAAGCCACGGTCCGACCGCCACCAAAGAACACGTAAGGCCCGACGAAGAGCACCCGAGGCCGTGAGGTTGACAACCCCAATCCCGGTGCTCTTCAGCTTGTATTCCTTATACCCGCCCTCGAATTTCATGGACGGCCGGGTGAGGGCTCCCCCTTTACCCTTTCGGGGTTTGGTCAACTCTCCACCCCTGGCCTTCGGCATCACCCCAACCGTGGGGATATAAATCGTCTTTTCGCTGTACGCCCGGGTCTGATTCAAGGTGCGCCCGCTTATGGTCCGCCTTTGATCAAACGTCCTATTTGCGACCACCTGGGCCGCGAAGGTTCCGACGTCCAACATATCCGCCTTTTTCCACTTATCCAGTCGGTTTTTTAGCTTTTTTGCTCGTTTGTATGCCATGGGTCACCCTGGCGGTAATTATCCCGCATGTACAGAAAAGTATCAATGAATGATATACTCGGGATCATTCAGCCTTTCTCGGGTGGGCACCGTTGGCAACTTACCCATATGATCGAAGCGTGCCTAACCCGGCACAACTGAGCGCTGGAAGTCAGGACACCGCGCCGGCAATGTCCACTATGGCCTCGGCTATCAATGCCGCCCACGCTTACAATGGCGGGTGTTTGGTCTCTCAAACCTTCCTCGGGTACTCCGGCCACGTCGTACAGCCAACCCCCGGGCTCGCTGTGACGTGGAACAATAACGATCCGATCGGGCGGTGGCCGGTCCCAACGATCAGCGATGACCACAGGCAAGTCCGAGCCCTGATCCGGGTACGCCGGGCCAATCACGTTGATGGATTCGATCGCTTTGGCTTTTCAAGCGGCCCGAATGTCGGGGGCGGGCTGGAAATTCGGGTGGGCTTTGGTGGTGGTCAGGTGACACTTGCAACCGTGGCCGTTGACACGTCCGTTACTACCGCCTATGCAGCCCTTTTTAGCTTGGACTTCGAGATCCCCAACGGTTACGGGACAACCTATGGGGAGACCACCGCGCCCGATATTCAGCTGTATGGCACAACCCCGGAATATGATCCGTCTTCAAGTAACGACCAAACCCACTTTGTGGTCCAAAGTTTTCAGCTTTTCACGCGGCCCCCGGCCTCCCCTCTTCCCGCCGGCGTTATAACTACATCCGGCGGAGATTTTGAGCCAATGGGGCAAGGTGCCACCGGGATGGGGGCCCCTTTCTCCGCTGCGCTCGGGTACTCAATCATCCAAAACCTTCGGGCTTTGGATAAGAGGATCAAGCCGTTGGGTGCGTTTTCAGTCAACCCGAACCCCAACCACATAATGGAAGAAGAGATCACATCATCGGGGCTACGGGTAAAATATCGGCCCCCCTTTGACTTAGATCTATTCTCCACCCATTTGGTCCCTAACTCTCCGCGTGGGCTAAAGATCCGGATCGTGGCATCAATTCAAGGCAGCACGGCAAGAAGGGGGATCGTTTCTTTCGTGGCAATGCCCGCGGGCCGTGATGCATGGCCCGTCGAGAGTGGCGACACTGCGGACGCTTTCGGACGTCTTGATTTCGCCGTTGATGCAAACAGCGTCGCTTTAGTCTCCGGGGTGCTCACCGTAACAACCCCCGGTTTTTTGCCATTCTCGGGTCACTCGCACATCCGGATCGGTCCGGTGTCAACCGTCACCCGTCAACGATATTTCACCAGGCGTACGGATGAGGACGCATCGACTTCCCCAACCGTGCTCCCTTACGTTCGCCGTTATTCCATGTGGATCGAACCATGACCGACGAAAAAAGAACAACCGACTTTGAGCGCCGATGGAATGAAAGACAAGTGGATGCGGGGGTCTTGGAGGGTGAGGTTTTGGCCGAGCTTGTCCGCCTCGGCACCCGTCAGATCCAAGAGGACGCCGAATTGAAGGTGGACGGGCTCGCCGGCCCCGCAACCCGGGCCGAGATCGAAGACCGCTTGGGCCTCAATCAACGGGGTTCAAAGCCTCCCCGGAAAAGCCGAAGAAGGCCCCCGCCTGATTTGGTGCCAATCCCCACCCGACGAAACATTGAGGCGGTTTATGGTTCCTTCGGCTATGCGGAAGATCCAAAGCGGCCCGGCGCGATCATACTGGATAAAAAATGGGTCCGGGAAAACATCGTAAAATGCCACTTTGGCCCCAATAATACTCAATACACTTGGTGTCATCGCTTGGTAGCCGAGGAGTTCCCGCGCTTGCTCAAAAAGGCATCCGAGCTTTCCGGCTACTACCCAAAAAAGGTTTGGTCTTGGGTGCCACGGTATCAGCGATGGGACCCCTCCCGCGGCCGACTCTCCGATCACTCTTGGGGGATCGCTTTCGATCTTGATCCACACCTTAACAAGGCGGGCCTGACCGGCGGGACCCCTCTCCACTCAGCCGAGGGGGAGCTTTTTGTCTCGGTCTTTATGGATGCGGGGTGGGATTGCGGGATCAATTGGAAGTCATACCCGGACCCCATGCACTTCTCACGGGTGAGGGGGTAATGATGCCAAGTCAAATCACAATGCAGATGGGCCAGATCTTAGCCTTGATCGCGGCGGTGGCATCGGGTGCCACCCAACTCTCCACGATCGAGAGCGAAGCGAAAGACGCCAAAGCCTCGGCGGAGCAAATGCGGCAAGAAGTTAAAGACCTCCGAAAGGACCTTCAGCGACACCGGGAGCTTTTGGCACGGGTAGACGGGGATACCCGGGCGATCCTTCAGATCTTGAGAATGCGGGGGCAAGAATGAGCGCCCGTCTTTTTGAATGTGTTTGCGTTTGTCTCTCGGGGTTAATCATGTTTTGCGCCCTCCTTGGCCGCTCGGCCTGCGATGAGGCCAAAGCCCAACCCAAGAAACCCTCCGCCGAGATGCGGGAGCAATGTGATCGGCTTCAAGACACTGCGAACACTGTGGGTTTGATTCGCTTGATCTTGGAGGCGGAGACCAAGAAAAAAAAGGGCAAAAAAGATGGAACTGGATCCGGAGCTAGTAAAGACGGGAACCCTCTCAGCAATAGCAGTTTACGGCCTGACCGACGCGGCCAAGCCGGTGATCAAAAAGTGGATCGATCTCGCCTGGGAAAAGACGGCGGTTAGGCTTGCCGCGCTATGTGCCGGGGCCGGGTGGGGCTATGCCCTTACGCCCCGCATGGATGGGCTTGTGGCCGGGGTTTGTGGGGCCGCCCTCTCGGCGGTAATCGTGGCCGCGATCAAGTCGAAGATCAGAACAAAATGAACATCAACATTCTCGAGATCGTCTCGGCGGTCTTGGCGTTTCTCGGCGCTTTCGCCCTGACCGGGGCGATCCGAAACCGCCGGGCCGTGAAGCGTATGGAGGCCATGAAGGCCGCACTCATCAAGACAAGACAGGAGGAGATCGAAGCCGCCGCAGCGGAAAAGGAGCGGATTATAAAGGGGGCGGAATTACTGGAGGAGGAGATCGAGGGGGCATCCATGGGAGAGCTTGCCGAGTTGATTAACTCCACATTTAGAGGAGACCCCGATGATTAAGGCGTTGATTCTTGTTGTAATGATGCAACCCGTGGGCCCCGTTTGCGTTAACGCGGCCCCACTTTCGGCGGGCTCCCCTGCCCCATGCTCCGGGCTTTTGATCTCTCGGGCACAAGCCGAGCGGGCGCTAAAGTGCGACCGCGTCAAAATCCCAAAGCTCGAAGCCGAGATCACCTATCAGCGGCGAGCATGCCAGGCCCGGGTTGATGGCTTAGACGCCCAGATCGCGGCGCTGGATCTGGCGCTGGGTGCCGAGATCGAGAAAGATCCATGGTGGCGTCTCCCGTTGGTGGCCGTTGGTTTTGCCGCCGTTGGCTATGCGGTGGGAGCCTTGGCGGTGCGGCCATGATTACGAACGAACAGATCAAGCGGATCTTGGAGCTTTATGAGGACCTCCGGAGCGTCCGAAAGGTGGGCGAGGCTCTAGGAATTGGAAAGGATACGGTCCACCGGATCATCCGAAAGCATCGGTTAACAAGCCGATCACCCGATGAGTTCGATGAACAGAAGGGAGACCACCGCGTGGTCCAGGTCTCCGGGATCCGGACCCTCGAAGGGCTCATGGAGGCCGCCAACATTAACCCGGCCGAGTGGGGGGTGGAGAGCCACCGGATCAATAAGTGGGACGCCTTAGCCGGGCGGGGCGAGATCATAGAGTGCTATTCTATCCGGGCTAACCTCGTTCGCCGTCCGGAGTTTTGGTTTTCTAAGGTTGAATGTAAGCCGCTCCCGATAAAACCCAAGCGAAAGACGGGCGGGGCCAAGGTGTGCCTAGTCATCCCGGACATTCAAGCCGGATACCGGCGGACCTTCTCCGGCAAGCTCGAACCCCTCCACGATGTCCGAGCGGTGGACGTGGCCGTCCAGGTTGCGGCCTTCCTTGAGAGCCAACCGGACGGCGTGGATTCAATCATCTGCGTGGGGGACAACCTGGACCTTGCGGCGTGGGGCTCCTACTCTACAGATCCCGCCCTCCTATGGTGTACCCAGCCCGCCCTCGTCTACCTCCACCACTTCTTTGCCCAACTCCGCCTCGCCTGCCCAAGCGCCTCGATCTATTATCAAATGGGGAACCATGAGGCGCGCATCCAAAGAGTGCTCAACGATACCGCCCACGGTGAGGGCCGCCACCTAAGACCCGCGGACAAACTAGACGGGCCAAGCGTCTTAAGTGTGGCCAATCTCCTCTCCCTGGACGCTCTAGGGGTCGAATACGTGGAGCCCTATGGCGCGCCGTTGTGGTGGGAGGGGGTCCGGTTTCATCATGGCCACCTCGTCCGCTCAAAGGGCGGGCAGACGGTCACCGCTATGTTGAATCAAGGTTTCAACCATAGCCAAGTGGTGGGACACATCCACCGGCGGGAGATTGCAAGCCGGACGGTCCCAACGGCGAAAGGCCACAAGATCATATCCGCAATGTCACCGGGTTGTTTGTGTCGGCTCGATCCAGCGGTCCCAAGTTCACCCGGGCGAGGGCAAAACGACTGGCAACACGGCCTTGGGCTCCTCTACTCCCACGGGGGCTCGGTCTCGATGCAACTGATCCCCATAAATGACGCCTCCGCGGTGGTCCATGGGCAACGTTTTGAGGGTCAAGATCGAACCGAAGAACTGAAGGCCGCAACCGGGCTCCCTTTTTAGGGCCAGGCAAGCCCCTGGAACCCATAGGCTTTTCTCTCCCGTCTCGCCTTTTGTGATCTTTTTTTAATCTTTTGCTGATCTTTTATTGATCTAAGCGTCCGCCTCGTCTACACTTACCTTAAGAAATGAGGGAGAGAAAATGAACAGCCCGACACAAAGCAAAATCAACTGTTTGCCCGAAAGGGCTGAAAGGGTGGGCGTTATGTCTGCTTCTGCTTCCTTCTCTGTTGTTCGTTCCGCCGGTCGCTTTGGCGACGTGTTCTTTTGTGTTGTCGATTCTGACGGCTGTACCGTCGAGTGCTACCTCGAAAGCGAGGGGGGTGAGAGCGACGCCCGCATTCACGCCTCTACGGGTCGCAGGCCGAAGCGCTCTGCGGTGATGTCTACGAGCGTTGCTGCGCTGTTTGCACGCTAGAGCCGAAACGCCTTCGGGCGTCTGCCGGGAATGGTCTCCCGGTACTGATGAGGCAGACCAAACACGAAACGGAGGAACGATGAGCCGGGAACAACGCCGCGCACAAGAGAAGACGTGGAGGATAGACCATGGAGGCCCACCACAAGGCGGGGCGTGATGAAGATCGAGATCACCCGGACCGTTACCACCTACTGCGCCGAGGAGCCCGAGCGGGGTTCCTGGCTTTCCCTCATGACCGCCCTTCTGGGCATCATGTGGGCTTTTATTTAACGCGGGCCAATGCACCCGGACCGCAGAAAGGGAGAGATAATGCCAACGGTCAAAGAGCTACAAGCGCTCGAATCTAGCTTGCCCGAGCCTTGCCAATGTGAGGCCCCGGAGGATGCCCAGTTTTGTGAGGGCCGGGAGTTCCGGTGCTCGGACTGTGGGGATACCTGGGTGGCCCGTGGCCGGTACTGGTACCGGCTCGATCTGAAGTGTCGAGACTGTGGAGCGGTCTATTGCTCCGAATGGCTCGGGCTCTCCGGGGTCCACTGGCCGGAGGATACGCTTTGCGGCGGGTGTGCAAAAAAGCGCCCGCCCGTTCTTCATTGAAAACAAACCGGCGGAGCCAATGCACCCGGAGCCGCCAAACCTGGAGGGAGAATATTGTGAACGTTGCGAAGTATTTGGACCGCTTACCCGAGAGGGTACGGAGAAGGATAAGAGATGAGAACAAGGGAAGAGATAGACGCGGAGATGGCACACCGGCGGGCGCTTCTTCGGGAAGTGGAACAGAGGCTCGGGCCGATGACGCTCCGGGCCTTGGCGGGCCGTCTTGGGGCTCGGGTGGCCACGGTTGGGCGATTGATTGAGGCCGGGCCGGACCCCGTGAACCATGACCGGGGAAGCCCTCGGCGTGGGATGTCACGGGCGGAAGCGGTGGCCACGGTTACCGAGTTAATGGCGGAACTGTCGAGAGAAGAGGCCGCCGATCGTCTTCGGGATCTTGCCGATGAATGGGCCGAGGACTTCACAAGAAAACTGAATAAACCACTTCCGGTAAGCCGTAAGCGCTAGCCGGGAGAAAGGGGGAGAGATGGAAGCGGAGAAGGAAGACGAGATCGTGATCTTTTTCACGATAAACGAAAAGGCGGCGATCGAAAACTTGCGGAAGCTCGCGGGGAATAATTGCCGATCTATCGAGAACCAGTGCAAATTCTTTGCGCTCAGTGGGATTCGAAAGTGGGAGCTGTCGAGAGACAGGGAGAGGGCCATGGCCCATAAGCATCGAACCAGAAACGAAAAGGGGGCGGCATGAGTGAGAAGATCGAACCAACACCACCCCCTCCGCTTTCCGATTACGATCGCGGCTATGATGCCGGATGCGAAGTCAAAGACAGATGGGCGGAACCGTGCCCCGAGTGGGAGACGGAGGAATTCAAAATGGGTTTTGTTGCCGGCCTTGGGGACCGTGGGGCCTACTATCGAAAGTGGAACCTTTAAGGGATGCCGGCGGCGTCCATAGCGGCCTTAATGGCGTCTAGGTCCACAGTGTTCTCCAGAATCCCAATAGTATAAGCCGAAGCGCCCAAGCCGAAAAAGTCGTTAAGCATTCCCGCGGGGCCGCCGTAATCCTCCTGGGCGTGGTAGATCTTGCCCCCGGTCGTTATCGTGGAATCGTAGATCGTGAAACATGTGGCCGATTTGGTCTCGCCCTTTGCGAGCGATCCACCCCAAGCAGTCACCGACGAGATCGGCAAACGGACAAAGCCCCGTTGGATACCCGTGGGCAACTGCCCAACCGCGATCGGCGTGTATGGCGAGTTTGCTGGAACTGTAACCACATGATCGGGCCAGTTATTAAAAGCCGAGTGCCAAACCTTCCCCCCGTTCCTCAAAACCATCTCACCCATGGAAGGCCACTCAGGATTAGATGCGGGGGCGGTGGTCCAATTGTTTTGAGTGCTATTATCACCCGGGACGGGTACACCCGTAAAACCAGGATCGCTTGCGCCAATCCTTTCCAGCTCACCGGAGATCGAATTTCCATAGCAGACGCCTTGATACTCCCACTGGTTGCTTGCACATGCCGTCAGATCAAAATCCGCGTCTCCGCTGACGCCGGCGGCGCTTATGTCCATCCCCGTGAAGGGCCACACCGAGGCCGGCGGCTCGGGGAAAAACACTAAACCATTTGAGGCAGTGGTTTGGTTAGCCCGAAAGCGTAAATATATGTGCCCCTGATAGACGTAGACCTCCCCCACCCCGTTGGACTCATTGGCCGAGGGTTGACCGGTTGGAAAATTAAGGGGGAACATGTTGGACACATAAGTTGACGTAGAGTGAACGACCGGCGGGATCTCGGAGACCGTAACAATGAGCGGCCGGACAAACCGATAACCGATCTCCAGAACAACCCCGCCACCAGTGCCGACCACCGGACCATATTCCAAGGCCCTCGGCCTCTCGGATGCTGTCGCGCCAATGCGGGACGGTACGGAAAGCGCAACCTCCCGGACCGGGAAAGTGTCCTCCGCTTTGAACCCTTCCCCCGTCCTCAAACCGCCGTTTGTGTGGCTCAGGATCACGGCCCATCCGCTCCCGCTATCTGGATCGATTATTGCCCCGGAGGCGTCCCGAAGCCGGAAGCGGAGATCGCAGTCCAGGAAGTCAGAGCTTGAAAACTGAACCGGCGGGACGGCCGGCTTTCCTGGCTCAATTTGCGGCATCCCCGCGGACGGGTTGTCCACGTAGTGCATGAAGTCCGATAGGGTAGCCAGTCCTGATCCCGCGGTAGAGCCCGAAGGGTTAACGCTAAACGGGTGCGTAAAAAGATCAGAATACAGGCCATCGGACGGATCAATATTGTATTCGTGAGCTTGGAAGCGCAGCACGATCTGAAGGTGCTGGACAAATGGGCTTGTAAACGGGATATCGATCCGGGCGATCTTGAGATCCCCTTCCATGTCCGAATCGGCGATCGTCAGCGTGTGATCGGCGGAGCCGTGGACGGTGTTAGGATTCGCAAGAAAAGTCCGATTTGTCACCCGCCGGATCTCAACGTTCCCAAGGTTGCCGAGATAATGGATGCCGATTGCAAAATTATTTGCAAAGTGATGGGTAAAACTAAGCGCAGACTTGTAACAAAGCGCATGATTTGCACTCTCGCACATAGCCACAAGCCCATCAGCCTTAATCGGTCTTAGCCACTGCCGGGATTCAAGCGGCGGCGGGAGTGGGGTGGTCCTCAAAATCGTTGTACTCATGTGATCGTCACCCCCCCGATGTGTCCATATATCGCGTGAAGATCGGGCACCGTACCGGCCGCGCTCCTCATCGTCACAAGATAGCCTGAGCCGCCCGAGGCTAAGCCATGCGGGCCGTCAAATGTGATCACCCTTGGATCTGCATCCGAGATCGAGACCACCGAAACGATCGTGGGGTTGTCCATATCTCCGACCGGGATCACCATGACCAGATCCCCGGTCAAAAGATTCTCGAAGCCGTCACCATCATCCACCGATTCCCCCAGGGCTGGTGTTTGTTCGGGGCTGTGGATGTTCGCCGAAAGTGTGGCACTTGTGCTCGTGGCGTAGGTGACCGAGGCCGCCGGGCCCCATCCGCTTCCGCTTTGGCCGTAATAAACAAACCGGGCCCGCGCCGTGGCCTTCCAGCCGTCTTGAATGATCGATCGAAGCCTCACCAGCTCGTTAGAGATGCCCATCCCGGTGGCACTCCGGAGGTTTCGGTGGGTTAGCGAATAAGTACCCCCCACCCTCGCTTGAAGCCCAAAGCCCGCTCGGATTGCCACCTCAAACACTCTCCGGGGGAGCGCCAGTTCATAGCGGAGCCGGGAGAAGATGGGCCGCAGTTGTGCCACCCGATCCAGGTCCGCGGCAAGCGTGACCCCGGGGAGAGGCACTGATATGCTTTTCTCCTCCCCGCTTATATCGATCGAAACGGCATCCTTGACCCGCTGAACGGTTTGGGCCTGGCCCTTTGCGTCATAGTCCAGTTGGAAGTTGAAGGTGTTGGCCTTCAAAAGCTCGGTTGTAGATCTTGGGTGCGGGTCTTGGCCGATGTCACCCTCTCCGAGATTGGCCACTACTTCGGCCCGATTAGGGAGCCCAAGGGGGACCGCCTGGAGTTTACATTCCCCGGCTTCGTTCGTGGCAATGTCGAGGACATATCCGGCCGCACGGAGGAGCCCCCCAATCACTTTCCGGATGCTATCGCCGGAGCGCCACACGGGACGGAAGACGGCGTTAGGAATCGGGCTTGTTATGGCCAGGAAGGAGTCCCGATCAACCTCCACGCCGAGGGGGTCCGCGCTTGCCCCGGTGCCCGTACCGTCAACAAGGCCGGCACCATATGGGAGCACATCATAAGAGGACGAGCAAAGCCCGTTCCCACCGCTTGAGCATAGAAGCTGAAGGATCACCTCTCCAATCGAAGCGTCGGCGGGAAACACCGCGGCGGGCCGTAGCTCGATCCGCTCTTCCCCGTGATATTCGGCGAAACTTGGGAAGACCCGCCCGCCGGCATCCGAGATATCGGCATTAGACCGGAGGACCACCTTTGTGCATGCTGTGCCGTCTTCGAGGGTTTGATCTGCCACCCGGTGGACTTTGAGCATCCCGATCGCCCCGTCCTTTGGGTGGACTACCTCAAGATACAGATCCCCATTTTCGGGCTTCGTAACTGGCCCGTCTACAAGTAGATACATCTCCCCGGACGTGTAAAAAGCCCGCGCCACCTGGATCGGGATCTCGGTGGTCGCCACCGAGCCCGGGCGGGACCCGGCGACGTCCAGGGTTACGGTTTCCCCCTCCTCGGTCCCGTCCATGCGTAGCGCCAAAGACGTGATCTGATCCATCGGATGCCGCCTCTCCATCGGAAAGGCCCCCCCGGGTGATGTGCTATCGAAAGGGTAAAGCCAGCGGCGATTTATCCAAGGGCTATCGACAGGCGGCTCCGCCGCGAATTCCACGGGATACGATCCCATGGTGAAGATCGCTGAAATAACCTTATCATCAAAGATTGGAACGTTTGAAGAGGCGCACAAAACCCCCCGATCTAAATCCAAGTAAAGACGAAGAAACCCGGAGCCGTTAAATGCATAATTTCGATAATTCGAGATGTTGAACCCTTGGCGGGTGCTTAATTCTGCATTATAGACCTGTGGGACATCTTCCGCAGTGTAGTTAAAAACCTCAATGAGGGCGTCGGGCCAGGGCCTAACACGGGTCTGATTCACAAACCCTGAAGAGTCCACAAAGTTGTCTTGAGCTTGAGCGCCCCCCGATAAGTCGGCTTCCCGGATGTGGGAGGCTTTCGCGTTAACCACTTCACCAAAAGCGAGCGGATATGATGCCCCGTCCTCGGTCCCGGTGCACCTTACCTCTTCAAGGCTGGGGTTATCGATCAAGATTGACGGGGAGCGTTGCCAAAACTCAGCGCCGGGCGGTAGAAAGGCTTCTGAGGTATCGACCCCGATCGGCTTATACACGATCCGCCCCGGGTTTCCCCGGTAATCAATCCGGAGAGGAATTGTGAAAGGGTGCCCGCTCCTCTCCAAGGTGAGATCGGTTGCGAAAATCCCCTGGAAGGCAAGCGCCCCACCCTCCCGGACTGGGATCCGCCCCGTCCCGTGCCACGGCGTCCCGGCGAGATTGTCGAGATATCCTTGCTCCAGCGGTATCAACGGGGCGTCAACTGTCTCATCGGCTGTGAAGGGTACAAGCGCTTTGAAGTATCCATCCAGCATTCCAGTTTCCGCCCGATAGATTGCGCCGGCGGGGATCCCCTCCATAAATTCGAAGAAACACCCCCGGCCCGCGGCGTCGAAGGCGTGGGCCCGATCATTGAGTGTCAGTCCCTCGGACTTGGATCCCATTGATTGATCAAGAAGCGCCGTCAACGGCGACACCTTGATCGTGACCGTTGGGGTTTTGTTGGTCGAGATCTCGGGCTCCGTCGCCACAAAACCCCGCCAACGCTCCACCCAATCGGCCCCG
>MDTG01190778.1_pt1 | contig 22405 bp, 21 predicted proteins | sample 811421 | NCBI WGS metagenome assembly MDTG01 (sample SAMN05326645, study PRJNA326480) | marine metagenome | isolation source: seawater | place: Pacific Ocean: South East | collected 2011
CATTACAAATACAGCAAGAAACCGCCGACACCGTCACAATGCCTAATGAATCTCACCGGGGTATTAATATGTTGCCCCAAAAGCAGCGTCAGAGATTACAGATTATACACCTTGGCTGGCTGGCCATGGTGGCGGCGGTTGCCGGTTCTGTTCTCGTGTCACGCGAAAGAGAAGCATTGTCGTTCGCCTGGCTGGGGTTGGCGGCCCTGCCGGGACTGGCGGGCTTTTTCCTTCTCGGCCGTGACCGGCTTCTGAACCAGTTTGCCCCGTCATTCCTGGTGATTACGTGGACCGTCTTTGCGGCGTTTACCCTCGCTTTGAGCGGGGCGGCCATGTCTCCGCTGGCCGTTCTGTTCGTGATTGCCCCGCTTGTGGCGCTGAACCTCGGAAATACCGCCATGGCGGCCGAAGCGTCGATTTTCGGAGCAGGCGCTTATTTCGCCGCGATCCTGTTGTCCGAAATCGGGATTCTGCCTTCCGGCGAGGCCGTGACAGGCTTCTCCGGCGTTGCCCGGCTGCTGGCTTTTGCAGCGCTTGTGACATTTGCCCTGCTGGTCTGGTACCTCGCGCGCGGGCAGGAAGAACTGGCTGCCGCGAGTGCGGAGGTTGCGCCTGTCGAAGTCTCGCATCCGGCAAAGGCGACCATTCCGGTTCCGGCAGATTCCGGTGTGCTTCTGCTGGATGTCACCCCGGACGGCATGATCCGCGGCGCCGATGGCGACCGGCTCGGCTTGCCGGGGATTGGCGCCGGGACGCTGTTGCGGGATGTGCTGGACACGTCGGCCACCCCGGCCAGCCTGATGGCGACCACGGCGCAGGCGGGCGAAACCCATCTTGTGAATGGCCGCACCGTTGCCTTCTGCGCAACGCCTTATGACGGCGGCACCCATATCGCGCTGATCGATCGTCCGAAACAGGTGGCCAAGACTGACCCCGGCGATGCCGAGGCCAGGGCCCGCGAAGCCGTCCGCCAGCGTACAGCCTTTTTTGCTTCGCTCGGCCACGACCTGAAGACGCCCCTCAATGCGATCATCGGGTATGCTGACATGATGCGGCATGGCGTACGCGGCCCTCTGCCCGAAGCCTATCAGGACTATCCGGCCATCATTCATGACAGCGGGCAGGAATTGTTGCTCATGGTCGAGGACATGCTGGACCTCGCGCGGGCAGATGCAGACCGCCAGCGGCTTGAGCCTGAGCCGGTCGATCTTGCGGCCTCCGCCCAGTCGGTGATCCGCCAGCTCGACAACCAGGCCGAACGGGCCGGTGTGAAACTGCGCCTGAAAGCGGAAGACGATGTCTGGGCGCAGGCTGACGCGCGCGCCGTCCGCCAGATCTGGCAGAACCTTGTCTCGAACGCGATCAAGTATTCAGAGAACGGCAGCGCCGTGGTGCTGGAAGCGGTGATCGAGGGGAATGCCGCTGTCCTGTCTGTCACCGACAAGGGGGCGGGCATGAGTGAAGACGACGTGCGTCTTGCGCTGGAGCCGTTTTCGCAGGGCGGGAATGCCCGCGGCGTGAAGGGGACGGGGCTCGGCCTCGCCGTGGTCAAACGGTTCGCAGAACTTCATGGCGGGCAGATTGACATCCGCTCGGCGCCGGGCAAGGGCACGCGCGTGTCCGTTACCCTGCCACGGGCGAACGACGAAGACCTGGAATAGGAAACCGCTTCTTTCGGGAAGCAGGGCCGGCTGAGATCAGCTGTCCTCGTTTTCGTGCAGGCTTTCATGCAGGCTGGCGCGCACGAGCAGGAGCAGGGCGCCAAAGGCGGCCACACCAACGATAAACAGGAAAATGGACGTGGCGAGATACAGCACGTCGTCCGGATAGCTGGTATGCTTGATGAGGCCCGTCAGGCCACCGGCAAAGGCAATTGCCGGCGCAAGCAGAATGAGGTCGCTGCTTTTCATGCCATGGCCCCTTTCTCGATCAGTTGCCAGTGCGTTAACACCCATGTGCAAACTGCAATCGCCATGCCGAACGGAAGGAATTGCGTGATGATGGAGCGTCTGCCGACACGTCTCTGGGTCGAGGCCCTGATCCGCCGGGCTGAAGTGGCCGGCGCGTCGGGCTTCATCGTGCAGCATGGCGATGACTCGCGCGGCGACGTGCTGGTCAAGGTCGCACGGCTGGATGGGACAGCCGCCGCCTATACCCCGTCTATGGGCATGGATGGCGACCGGATCTTCCTGAACCTTGCCGCTCAGGGTATCGGACCGGAGGAGCGGGAGGTGGATGAATATGTCGCCCGGGCCCGCAAGCGCGACAGCGATCTCTGGGTGGTCGAGATCGAGGACAAGGAAGGCCGGCATTTCCTCACCGAACACGTCGAGGAAGGCTCCTGAATTCTGTCGTGGATTCAAGCCAATTGGTTTGCAGCCGGTAAGCCTGCGTTAACCCCCCGCTAACCCGGTGCGGGCAGCTTGAAAACGAATTCAGGAAAACGGGGCAAAGTGGGGTCATGCTGTTTCTCCTCAACGAACAGATCGTCGATGTGGCGATCCCGGAAATTCACCTGTCCAAGCGCTGGAAAGTGCTTGGCTGCGGGGACCCCGCCAGCATGCGGGCCCGTGAGGCGCTGGAGTTTGTCGCCCGGGTCGTCTCGGCGCATGTCCACGAAGGCGTGGCGATGGAAGTCAGCCTGGTCGAAGACCTCGCCGCGCTGATCATCGCGAAGACAGGTGCGAATGCGGCCCTGTTCCCGGTCACGGACAAGCGTGTCGGCGAAGCCCGCCTGACGATCCTGCCGGAAACCATCCTGTCCAGCCTGCGCGAACGCCACGAGCATGAAGGCCAGGCGCCCGACCTCGAACAGATCTGGCCGAAAGCGGCCTGAAGCGCGCCGGAAACGCGCGGCCTGACACCGGCCCTTCTATCTGCGGCGCAAATCGGCTAGGGCCTCGGCCTGGAAAAGACGAGCCGTTTCAACATGTCCCATGCTGCAGAAGCCGCCCGCCGGCGGACCTTCGCCATCATCTCACACCCTGACGCGGGCAAGACCACGCTGACGGAGAACCTGCTGCTGGCCGGCGGGGCCATCCGCGCGGCCGGGGAAGTGGCGGCGCGCGGCGAAGCGCGGCGCACGACGTCAGACTGGATGAAGATCGAACGCGACCGCGGCATCTCCGTGTCGGCCTCGGTCATGACATTCGAGTTCGAGGATCTGATCTTCAACCTGCTCGACACACCCGGCCACGAAGACTTCTCCGAAGACACGTACCGCACGCTGACCGCGGCCGACTGCGCCGTCATGGTTCTGGACGCTGCAAAAGGCATCGAGCCGCAGACGCTGAAACTGTTTGAAGTTTGTCGCCTGCGTGACATCCCGATCGTCACCTTCATCAACAAGATGGACCGCGAAGCGCAGGATCCGATCGCCCTTCTGGATGAAGTGCAGGAAAAGCTGCAGCTGGACACGGCGCCGCTTTATTGGCCAGCTGCCAGCGGTCAGCGTTTCTCCGGCATGGTCGATCTCGCCACCAATGAACTGATCCAGTTCGAACGCCGCCCCGGCGAAGCGCCGAAAATCGGCGCCGCGCCGCGCATTGCGGCAGACGAGGCGACGCTTCAGGCGAACCTTGATGAGAGCGTCTATGGCGAACTGGCGGAAGGCCGGGAAATGGCCACCGGCCTTCTGCCGGAGTTCGACAAGGAAGCCTTCCTTGGCGGACATATGACGCCGGTTGTGTTCGGTTCGGCGCTCCGCCATTTCGGCGTTCTGGAGCTGCTCCGTACGCTGCATGCCTATGCGCCGCCGCCGCGGGACCAGAAAGCCGAGAAGAAGGGTGAGCCTGTCACCATTCACGCAGGCGACAACACGGTCTCCGGCTTCGTCTTCAAGATTCAGGCGAACATGGACCCGAACCACCGCGACCGCGTGGCGTTCCTCCGTCTGTGCTCGGGCGAATTCAAGCGCGGCATGCGCCTGAAGACCGCGGGCGGCAAGCAGCTGAACATCCACAATCCGATGATGTTCCTCGCGCAGGACCGGGAGATCGCCGAGACGGCCTATGCGGGTGATGTGATCGGTGTGCCGAACCATGGCCAGCTGCGCGTCGGCGACAGCCTGTCGGAGACTGGCGACATCAAGTTCGCGGGCATTCCGAACTTCGCGCCGGAATTGCTGCGCCGCGCTCGCGTGAAAGACCCAATGAAAGCAAAGCACTTGCGCAAGGCCCTCGAAAGCCTCGCGGAAGAGGGCGTCACCCAGCTGTTCAAGCCGGCCATCGGCTCGGACATGATCGTGGGCGCCGTCGGCCAGCTGCAGTTCGAAGTGATGATCGAGCGCGTGGCGGCGGAATACAATCTGGAAGTCGTGTTCGAACCTGCGCCTTACAACGTCGCGCGCTGGCTGTCGTGCGATGACCCGAAAGTGCTGGAAGCCTTCCTGGACAAGAACAAATCCTCGTCCGGCACAGACCTCGACGATGCGCCGGTCTATCTCGCCAAGAATGCCTGGGACGTCGGCTACGCCCAGGAAAAGAACCCGGACATCCGCTTCACCGCCACGAAAGAACGCGCGCTCTGATTGTGATTGACGACAGCAAAGGAACGCTCTCTGTTTGAGAGCTGGATTCCGTGCAGGGGACGGAAAGTTGTCGGTGAAGACCCAAACGAAGCTGCTTGTCGCTAGCGCAACATGCGCCATCGCGGCACTGATGGAGTTCCTGGCCTTCCAGTTTGATCGGGGGCTTGGTGACTATGTCTACTTGGGAGTTTCTGCGCTTTTCGCGGCCCTGTCGATTTGGCTAGCCCGGACGGTGGCGTCATGCTTGTGGGTGATCGTTTTAACGCCCGTCTTGTGTTTGACGCTGCTTGCAGCAAACGCCTGTTTTGCTGGCTTTATCCGCAACACAGTTCTGAATTTGGGTGAAGATTTCGGCCAATCGGCGCTAAGAGGAATTGTTCTGTTCTTTGTCATCCTGCCGCTGACCGCCCTGGCGACGGTCGCTGCGGCAACGGTGCCGCTGGTTGTCCGCGACCGGCCCTAAAGGCGCTTATTCAGCCTCGGGGCCGCCTTCGAGTTCGGGCTTCGGGTCCGGGATGAATTTTGCGGCAAGCGTCGGCGAGACGCCGGACGTGGCCAGCGGGTTCGGACGGGCCTTGCCGCCGCCGCGCTTCAGTTCACACCGCGCATCGGCGCCCTCGAACGTGGCGACATAGCTCCACGCAACGCATTTTTCGTCATCCGCGCAGCTGGTCTGGCAGGCGGAGGCTGTCTCGATAGGCTGCACGGAATAGGTCGCACCGAAGCGATAGACGCCGGTCTCCTGACCTTTCGCCGGTTCAGGCTTGTCGGGTTTCATGCTGGGCGTGTCGGCAAAGGCCGGGGCAGCCAGCAGGACAAAGGCGCTCGAGGCGGCAAGAAGGGGTACCAGGCGCATGGGCGTCGTCTCCATCTGTCAGGCCCAGTCTAGTAAGGCCTGCTTAACGAAGTGTTCGCTGCGGACGGATCGGTTCGCGCAGTTTACTTCGCCAGCGCCTCTCGCTTTTCCTCGATCTCCAGCCATTCCATCTCGGCCATGTCGAGTTCTTCGCGGGCCGCGCCGACACGATTGGACTTCTTGTTGAAGCTGTCTGCGTCGCGAGCATAGAGATCCGGATCGGACAGGTCCTGTTCCAGCTTTGCGATTTCGGCCTGCAGCTTCGGGATCAGCGTGTCGAGTTCCTTCTGGCGATGCTCGTCCTTGAAGGAGAGTTTCGTCTGAGGTTTCGGGCGCTGTGCATTGTCTGTCTTCGGTTTTTCTGCCTTCGGAGCATTTCCAGCCCCCTTGTTCCGGAAGCCCTTCAGCTGTTCCTGCGCGTCGCTCCAGCCGCCGGCGGTGACGATCCACTCGCCGTCGCCCACGGGACAGAGGCAGCTGGTAACAGTGGCATCCAGGAAGGCCCGGTCGTGGCTGACGAGGATCAGCGTGCCTTCATAGCCGAGCAACATGTCTTCCAGCAGGTCCAGCGTCTGCATGTCTAGATCATTGGTCGGTTCGTCCATCACGAGAAGGTTCGACGGCCGGGCCAGCCCGATGGCGAGGGCAAGCCGGTTACGCTCCCCGCCGGAGAGGGCGCCGACCGGCTGGCGCAGCTGGTCCGGCGCAAACAGGAAGTCCTTGGCATAGGCCGCGACATGGCGCTGGCGGCCCTGTACCATGATGGAGTCGCCGCCATTCGGGGCGAGGGCTTCCCAGATCGTGTCTTTCGGGTTCAGCGTCTCGCGTGTCTGGTCCTGATAGGTGACCTGCAGCGTCTTCGAATGCTTCACGCTGCCGCTGTCCGGTTCGATCCGGCCGAGGAGGAGTTTCACCAGCGTCGTCTTGCCGACGCCGTTCGGACCGATAATGCCGATCCGGTCGCCGCGCAGGATCTTGAGGGAGAGGTCGTTGACCAGCGTGAAGGGGCCATCCGGACCTTCATAGGCCTTGGTCAGGTGCCGCGCCTCGATCACTTTCTTGCTCATCGAGTCCCCGGCATCGACGCTGAGGTCAGCCGTGGCTTTGCGGTCCTGCAGGGCAGAACGCATCTGCGCATGTTCGGCACGCAGGTCTTTCAGCTTGGCGAGGCGGCCCTGGTTGCGCTTGCGGCGTCCGGTGACACCGCGGGCCAGCCAATGCTGTTCGTCCTTCAGGTGCGTCGTCATCCGGCGCAGCTGGCGTTCTTCTTCCACCTCGATCTGCTCGGCCCATTCGTCGAACTTCACATAGCCGTCGGGGCTTTTCAGCACCTTGCCCTGGCGCAGCCACAACGTGTTTGTGGAAATGTTCTCCAGGAAGCGCCGGTCGTGGCTGACGACCAGTACGACACCGTTGAAGCTTTTCAGGCGCGCTTCCAGCTGCTCGATCATCGGCACGTCGAGATGGTTGGTCGGTTCGTCCAGCAGCAGCACGTCCGGATCGGCGGCGAAGGCCTTGGCGAGCGCTGCCCGGCGCAGCTGGCCGCCGGAAAGCGTGGCCGGGTCTGCATCCGCCTCCACCCCGAATTCCGACAATTCCGCCTCGGCCATATAGGCGCCATCGAGGCCTTCGCTGGCATAGGCGAGCACGGTGTCGAAACCGGCAAGGTCCGGCTCCTGCGCGACGGCGGCGAAAGTGATGCCCGGCTGGCGCCAGACCTCGCCGCTGTCGGCTTCGACCCGCTCTGAGATGATTTTCATCAGCGTGGACTTGCCCGCACCATTCCGGCCGACCAGCGCCACGCGCTCGCCCTTGGACAGCGAGAAGCTGACCCCGGTGAACAGGGGCTTGCCCCCGAAGGAGAGGCGGACATCGGTAAGGGTAATCAGAGGAGGCGCAGCCATGCGCGCGATGTAGCGTGCGCTGGGGCGGGGCGCTAGAGGGCGTCACCAGCCTTCCCAATGGCGGGGGGGCTGCTACACTCCCTGAAAACAAGAATGGGAGGATAAGGCATGGCGTATTCGGAGAATGAGACCGCTTTCACACAATTCGAGGCCCGGCGCCTGTCGCCCAATATCGGGGCGGAGCTGATCGGAGCGGATTTGCGCAACCCGACCGATGTGCTGGTGTCGGAAGTGCGCGCGGCGCTGCTTCGCTATCAGGTCGTGTTCTTCCGCGATCAGGATATTACCCGCCAGCAGCATATCGCCTTCGCCCGCAAATTCGGAGAGCTGGAGATCCATCCGGCCACGCCGCTGGAACAGCCGGACCGGGAAGTCCTCCGCATTGCGCATGGGCCTAATTCGCGTGGCATCGAAAATTCCTGGCACTCCGACGTCACCTGGCGCGAGGCGCCGTCGCTCGGCTCCATCCTGCGTGCGATCGAGCTGCCGGAGGTGGGTGGCGACACGCTCTTCTCCAATATGGTGATGGCGTATGAGGATCTGGATGACGGCCTGAAGGAACGCCTCTGCCAGATGACGGCGGTGCATGACATCGCCCGCGTGTTCGCCAAGCGCCTGAAGAAAGACCCGACCGAACTCCACGACAAATACCCGCCGATGGAGCATCCTGTCATCCGGACCCATCCTGAGACGGGCCAACGGCTGCTTTATGTCAACACGGCGTTCACGGACCATATCAAGGGCATGGACCGCAAGGAGAGCGACGAGCTGCTGAAGTATCTCTATTCCCGCGCCGCGATTCCGGAATACCAGTGCCGCTTCCGCTGGGCGCCCGGCTCGCTCGCTTTCTGGGACAACCGCGCCTGCCAGCACTATGCCGCCAGCGACTATTTCCCGAACGTCCGCATCATGGAGCGCGTCACCATCGCGGGCGACCGGCCTTACTTCAAGGCCGCGGCCTAGGCGAGGGAAGCAGTCTCCTCCGCGCTCAGCAGCCGCCAATCACCTTCCGGCAGGTCGCCGAGGGTGAGGGGGCCGAAGGCGGCGCGGTGAAGGGTTTCGACATGGTTGCCCGCGGCGGCGAACATGCGGCGGACCTGATGGTACCGGCCTTCGGTGATTGTCAGGCGCGCCGTGCGTTCACCGGTCACTTCCAGCTGGGCGGGGAGAAGCGGCTTCTCCTCGCCGCGTAGCATCAGGGTGCCGCTGGCGAAGAGCTCTGCCTCATGGCCTTCCAAGGGGCGGGCGAGCGTGGCTTCGTATGTCTTCGGCATCTCGGATTTCGGCGAGATCAGCCGGTGCAGCAGCTTGCCATCATCCGTGAAGAGAAGGAGTCCTGTCGTTTCCGCATCGAGGCGGCCCACGCTCGAGAGCGGCGGGGTGCGCAACAGGAAACGCGGCGGCATCAATTCATAGACGAGCCGGCCCTGATCGGCACGGGAACAGGTGAAGCCTGCCGGCTTGTTCATCAGGATGACCATGCCGGGTGGCGGATCCAGTTGCTCGCCATCGAAACGCAGATCGTCGCCTTCGCCGGTCACGCGGCCGCGGCGGATCGCGGCTTCCATCTCCTTGCGGCTGCCATAGCCGAGATGGGCAAGGTATTTCGCGAGCTGGCGCGTTTCCTTCATGGCCTGGGCTTTATCGCTTCCGCTTCGGTTTCTCGGCCTTGATGATCTTGTAGCCGCCTTCGTCTTCCAGCATCTCGTGGCTCTTGAAGCACTCGCTGAGCACGGTTTCATAGGGCAGGTGGCGATTGCCGACGAGCCAGAGCGTCCCGCCGGTTTTCAGCGCGTTCGCCGCGGCGCGGATGAAGTCCTGTCCCAGCGATGTGCTGTCGGCCCGGCCTGTGTGGAAGGGCGGGTTCATGACGGCGAAGTCGAACTCTGCTTTGGGCGCGTCCTTCGTTACGTCGGCCCAGTGGTTCGTCCAGTTGCTGAAGCCTTCGAGGTTCTTTTGCTGGCAGGCGAGGGCGCGATGCTCTGCTTCGAACAGGGTCATGCTTTCGACATGCGGGCAGTTGGCCAGCACCTCACGGGACAGATAACCCTGACCAGCACCGAGGTCTGCGCCGCGCCCGCGGATCCATTCCGGGATGCTGTCGGCCAGCAATTCGCTGCCCGCGTCCACTCGGTCCCAGCTGAACAGGCCCGGACGGCTCCACAGGGCGCCATTATCGACTTCCTGCGGCGCATCGAAGGCGATCCACTCTTCCGCCAGCTGAGCGTTCCAGTCTTCGGTCTTCACCGCCCAGAAGGCCCGGCATTTGTGCTTCGACAGGCTTTGCGTTTCGCCCGCCAGTTCGCCGAGGATCTTCTCGCCGGTCTTGGCGCCGAGCGTGTTGGGAAGGCTGGCCACGATCACGCCGCCGACCGGTGCATCGCGCATGGCGCGGGCGAACAGGGCGCGGGTCTCGTCCCGCTGGCGGGGCGGCAGGATGATGGTCAGCGCGGCGGGCGGGAAAGTCTCTGCCTCCGGCGGCAGGACGGTGAAGCCGGCGGCTTTCAGCGCGTCATGGTCCGGCTTGAAACTGTTCTGGCAGGTCAGCCGCTCTTTCGGCAGGCGCATCAGGAAAGGCACGGCTTCTGCGCGCAGGCAGAGGAGATTGCCCGTTTCCGGCAACAGGTCGGCCTCTTCAAAGGCCAGGGAAAGCGTATCGAAAACAACGGTGTCAAACATGGGGCGCTCTCTACGCGCATGATGCGGCTGGTGCAATCGGCCGATGCGGTGGCCTAGCGTTCGACCCGGTAACCGCTGCGCCCCGCCAGCGGCTGGCCCGCGGCGATGGAAAAGGCCTGGCTGAGGCCACGATAGAAGGCGATCCGAGCTTCGGCTTCTTCGCTGATCATCACGCCGCTTTCCGCACCGATCAGGCGTTCCGGTGTTTTGCCGTCATGCGCCAGCACCATCATGTCGGACCAGAGGTCGGCCGGCAGTCCGCCGCCGGTGACCTTCTTCATTGGCTTATCATCGTCATTGCCGACCCAGATGCCGCCGACATAGGCGGCTGAGTAGCCGATGAACCAGGCATCGCGCCAGTCCTGGCTGGTGCCTGTCTTGCCTGCAACCGTCCAGCCGGGGACGCGCGCACGTCCGCCCGTGCCGATGTCGGAATTCACGACCCGGTAGAGCATGGCATTCATGTCGCGGGACAGTTCTTCAGAATACACACGGTCGCGGTCATAGTCGGGGCGCTCATAAAGAACGGTGCCGCGGGAGTCCTCGATCTTTTCGATCAGCCACGGGTCTAGGCGCAGGCCGCCGGACTGGAACACGCCATAAGCGCGCACCAGTTCCCATAGGGTCACTTCCTGGCTGCCGAGTGCAATGGAGGGATAGGCCTCCATCCGGGTGGTGATGCCGAAGCGGCGGGCCGTCTCCGCCACGCGGGCCGGGCCGGACAGCTGGGTCAGTTCCACCGCGACGGTATTGATGGAGCGGGCAATCGCCTCGCTCATCGTCATCGGACCGAGATATTTGCCGGTATAGTTAGAGGGGCTCCACTTATCGATCGTGATCGGCGCATCGTCGAACACGTCATAGGGGGAGTAGCCGTCTTCCAGCGCCGTGGCGTAGACGAACGGCTTGAAGCTGGACCCCGGCTGGCGCAGGGCCTGGGTTACGCGGTTGAACTCTGTCTCCGTATAGTCCGTGCCGCCGACCAGCGCGGCTACGCGGCCAGTCTTCTCGATCAGGATGGCGGCAACCTGGCTCGCGCCTTGTTTCGCGCCGTCACCGGCCATTCGCTCTGCCAGCTGCGCGCGGACCTTCTCCTGCAGGTCGATGTCCAGCGAAACAGTGACGACCAGATCGCCCGGTATGCGCGGCAGCATGGCCTTCACACGTTCCGAAACAGCATCCAGCGCATAGCCCAGCTGCGGGTCGTAAGTCGGCGGGTCGATGATTGTGATGTCCTGGGCCTCGGCCTTTTCCGCTTCGGCTGGGCGGATGAAGCCGAGATCCACCATCTGGGCCAGCACATAGGCCTGGCGTTCCTTTGCGCCTTCGAGGTTCTCGCGCAGGTTCAGCTTGGAGGGCGCTTTGGGCAGGGCGGCGAGGATCGCCGCTTCCGCCACGGTCAGCTCCTGCGGCGGCTTGCCGAAATAATAGCGCGCCGCTGCGTCGATGCCGTAGAGGCCAGCGCCGAAATAGACCCGGTTCAGATAGAGCGACAGGATCTCGTCCTTGCTCATCTTCGTTTCCAGCTCGCGGGCGAGTTTCACTTCCTGCGCCTTGCGCTTCACCGTCTGGCGGTTGGTGAGAACGAGGTTCTTGATCAGCTGCTGGGTAATGGTCGAGGCGCCGGAAACCGTTTCACCCGCGCGCAGGTTCGACCAGGCAGCCCGGGCGATTGCGGCGTCATCCGCGCCGTCATGCTCGTAGAAGCGCTTGTCCTCTGCCGCGATGAAAGCTTGCGGGACATATTCCGGCAGCTGGTCCACCGATGTGGCGCGGCCATAGCGGGGGCCGCGAACGTCCAGCGTATTGCCGTCGCGGTCGACAAATTCGATGGCGGCTTCGCGTTTGACCGACCAGAGGTCTGCGATTTCCGGCAATTTCGGCATTCCGGCATAGAGCGAGCGCCATTTCCAGAATCCCCAGCCGCCAACGACCAGCATGACCACGAGAAAGACAATCAATGTGTAGCGCACCAGCCGGGGATGCCGGGAAGCAAAGCCGCCGCCGGGCACCTTGATCGTCCGCTGGGCCGGGGTCTTGTTACCCTTCTGCGCCATCTCTGCCTGCCAATAGAATCGATAATTTCCGAGGGTAAATGCGAGAGGATTACGGCAGTGTGAAGGCATACGCGCTGCCGTGCGCAGGCCAGGAGAGGGGATTTCGCCGGGAACTTCTCGATCCCGGCCGGAATCCGGGGCCAAACCCGGCGGACTGACCCGACGTCATAGGGGGTGTCCCGTAGTGCAGCCTGGATTTTTCTGGTTTCAATGGAAAGTGAGGAATTGCGCTTTCGGGTGGTCCGATTGCGCGCCATCAGATGGACGGAGAGCCATGACAGGGACGGAAACGAAAGCGGCGCCCGCCGAGGGCAAGGTAGAACATTTCGATGTGCTTATCGCGGGGGCCGGGATTTCCGGCGTCGGCGCGGCGTATCACATGAAAACGCAGTGCCCGGGCAAGAGCTATGCGGTGCTGGAAAAGCTGGAAAGCTTTGGCGGTACCTGGCTGTGGCACAAATATCCGGGCATCCGGTCGGATTCCGACCTCTACACTTTCGGCTACCGGTTCAAGCCCTGGACGGGCACGCCAATCGCGACGGCCGAAGAGATTCGCACCTATATGGGCGAAGTGATCGAGGAGAATGACCTCGGCAAGCACATCCGCTACGGCCACCAGATCCTTTCGGCGGAATGGTCTTCGAAGGACAGTTTGTGGACGCTGAAAGTGCGCCGCATCGAAACGGATGAGGTGCTGACCTTCACCTGCAACTTCCTCTGGATGTGCCAAGGCTACTACAACTACACCAAGCCCTATACGCCGGACTGGCCGGATATGGACAAGTTCAAGGGCCAGATCATCCACCCGCAATTGTGGCCGGACGATATTGACCTCAAAGGCAAGAAAGTCGTCTGCATCGGGTCTGGTGCGACAACAGCCACGGTGGTGCCGGCCATTGCGGGCGAGGTGGAGCATGTCACGGTGCTTCAGCGCTCGCCGACCTATTTCATCCCGGGGCGGAATGAAAACGAGATGGTCACGGAACTCGAAAAGATCGGCATCGACTGGGATACGATCCACCGGGTTGCCCGCCAGAAAGTCCTGTTCGACCAGCATGACTTCACCCGCCGCTGCCTGGAGGAGACCGACGTTGTCACACAGGAGCTGCTCGAAGGCGTGAAGGCCTTCCTCGGCGAGGACTATCCGATCGACAAGCACTTCACGCCACGCTACCGCCCATGGCGCCAGCGTATTGCCTTCGTGCCGGATGGAGATCTGTTCCAGGGTATCGCGTCCGGCAAGGCCAGTGTGGTGACCGACGAGATCGAACGCTTTACCGAGAAGGGCATCCTCACCAAGGGCGGCCAGGAACTGGAAGCGGACATCGTCATCACGGCGACGGGCTTCAATCTCTCCGTGCTCGGTGATATTCCGTTCACGGTGGATGACAAGCCGGTCGACTTCTCCGAGACGGTCACCTATCGCGGCATGATGTTTACCGGCGTACCGAACATGGCCTGGGTGTTCGGCTACTTCCGCGCCTCGTGGACGCTGCGGGTCGACCTTATGGGCGACTTCATTACCCGGCTGCTCAAGCATATGGATGAGAAGGGCGTGACGCAGGTTCGTGTGAAGCTGCGTGAGGAAGACAAGGACATGGAGATCCTGCCCTGGATCGATCCGGAAGACTTCAATCCCGGCTACCTCATGCGCTCCATGCATCTCCTGCCCAAGCGCGGCTCCAAATATATCTGGCAGCACACGCAGGACTACTGGAACGAGAAAGAGGAAATCCCGAATATCGACCTCGATTCAGAGGAGTTCGACTATTCCGGACAGAAGGCGAAGACACCGGAACCGGCCGACGCCTGATCACTTCCCCAGACTACAAAAGCCCTCCTGCTACCTGCAGGAGGGCTTTTTTATTCGCCTGAATGTTCCTGACGTTCCGTCTACTGGCCATGTTGTTACGGTGTAACTGAGGTCGGGGCTTGTGCTCGATCTATAAATGACTAACGGTTACTTATGTCCTTTTCAATTAGCCGGATTCAATCTAAGGGGGGTATATGAATATCAGAGAAGATTTTCTGCGCCCCCGGACCGACCAGGAGAATGCTGCCCGCCGGACGGCAATCCTCGACGCGGCAGAAGCCCTGCTGCTGGAATCGCACAATCAAAGGTTTTCCATTTCCAGTGTGGCCAAACGGGTTGGCGTGTCGCAGAGCACGATCTTTCTCCATTTCCGCAATCGGGAAGATTTGTTGACCTCGCTTTATACGCGGGTCGGGCAAAATTTCTTCGCAACCTTCCTTAGCCGCCTCCATGAGGGCATGTCAGACGAGGCCTTTTCCGAGACCTTTATCGACACCGCGCTGGAATTCCCTGCCTTCCGTATCATGCGCCCGATGATCATGCGCTTCGTGGAGGAAAGCCTTAATCAGGCCTATATCCACGAGGGCATCAAGGACATCTATCGTTTCCGGGTATCCGCCGCCGACCAGGTTGAAGACCTGCTCCAGCTGAAGCCCGGGCAGGGGCGCCGGCTGATGAAGGCGCTCGTCAACCTGATGTGCGGCTCGGTGCAGGCGGACATAAAGAAGCTGCTCGCCACCGACGATGGTGAGTCCGAAGAGGTAACCGGGGCCATCAAGTCCTTCGATTACCGCGCGTCATTCCTGAGCGGGGCTGAGCTGATCATGACAGGTGTTCGCAATATTTAAGCGACGACCGGAAATGTGACGTTGCTGTCTCGAGCCCTGCGTATAAACTCTCTCATTATTGCAAGAAACATTTAAATCCGGACGGGTGGCCGGGGCGCTGCGTTATACCGGCGAGCCGCGTCTATCCCGCCCGGACATTTGAAAAGAGGCCCATATGGCTATCCGCGAAGACTTCCGGCGTGCGCGGTCGGAACCTGAGAAAGAAGCGCGCCGTAACGAAATTCTCGATGCAGCAGAAACGCTCCTGCTGGAATCGGGCAATGAACGATTCGCCATTTCGGCGCTTGCCGACACTGTTGGCGTTTCGAAGAGCACGGTCTTCCTGTATTTCGCCAATAAGGAAGAACTGCTGCTGGCCCTCTATGAGCGGACTTTCATCAGTACCTGCGCGCAGATTACAGGACGGCTCGAACCGGGCATGTCTGGCAGGGCGTTCTGCGAAGCATTCATCGACATCATGGTCGATCACCCGGCCTTGCTGATCTTGCGGGCCCATCTGGCGCCGACGATCGAGCGCAATGTTGCGCTGGACTCCCTGGTCTCCACCAAGACACGTCTGTTCGAACACGGAGCGGCCACTTCGGAAAAGCTCGACGAGGTGATGGAGCTGGAGCAGGGCTGCGGCAGGCGCATGCTGATGGCGCTGATCAATCTGACCTCCGGCGCTGCCCAGGCGGATTCACTGCCCCATATCGATGCCGATACGCTGCCCGATGAGCTTGCCGATTTCATGCACACCGCATCTTTCCGCAACATCGTGCTCAGTGGGGCAGAACTGATCTTTCGCGGTGCGACGGGACGGCCGTTCGACTGAGTCCATAACTGCCTGCGCGAGATTTGTGGCCGTTGTCAGCTCACGGACAGCCAATGGCCCTGGCCAGAATGTTCCGGTGCACTTCGCTGGTGCCGGAATAAATCGTCGCGGCCCGGGTTGCGAGGTATTTGGCCTGGGCGAAATCGCTGAACGGGGCAGATTCCAGCGCGGCCTCCGTGATCGCCTGATGCAGTTCGGTTGCCAGCAGTTTCGTCTGTGACGAGGCGGGCCCGCCGTCCAGCGTGACGAGGCCATTCTTGGTGCGCATGTCCAGGGCTTCAAGCGTTTCGATCCGCATGTCGAGTTCGGCAAAACGCATCTGCAGCGAGGGCGTCAGCGGCCCGGTCTCTGCCGCGCAACGGCGTGCGGCGCGCATGGCCCGGCGCAGAAGGCCTGTTGTGGTGTTGTTGCCGCGGGCAATTGCCATCAGCTGCTTGGCAGCTTTCCAGCCTTCGCCGATCTCGCCGATCCGGTCCGCTGCCGGGGTGCGCACGCCATTGAAGAAGACTTCATTGGTTTCGTACTCACCATCGATAAAGCGGATCGGGCGCACGTCGATGCCGGGCCGGTCCATCTCGACCAGCAGGAAGACAAGGCCTTTGCCGCCATGCGTCCCCGGATCGCACCGGGCGAGCAGGAACATATGCGTCGCATACTGAGCGAAACTGGTCCACACCTTGCTGCCGGTGAGGATGAAGTCGTCTCCGTCGCGTTCGGCCTTCAGGGAGAGGGCGGACAGGTCGGACCCCGCCTGCGGTTCGGAGAAGCCCTGGCACCATTCATGTTCGCCGTGCAGGATGGCGGGCAGATAATGGGCCTTCTGTTCAGGCGTCCCGGCCTCAATGATCAGGGGGCCGATGGTACGGACCCCTGAATTCATCAGGATTGGCGCATCGCGCGCCGCTGAGGCGTTTTCGAAATAGATGCGCTGTTCGGTGTTCCAGCCGGCCCCGCCATATTTCACCGGCCAGGTCGGGGCATACCAGCCGCGCGCATTCAGCTTTTCCCGCCAGATCCTGCAGGCTTCGGCATCCGATTTCAGCCCGGTCGTCCTGCGGCCTGCCGCACGCAAGTCTTCAGTCAGTTCAGCGTCAAGAAATTCGTCCACCCCGGCGCAGAATTCATCCCACTCACGCCCATCCTCACGAGTATGAGCGGATAATTCTTCGAGGTAAAAACTGCCATCCATGATGCACTCCCTCCACCGGAGCGGACACATCATTACCGCTCATGACCACCTTGCGGACAATCAGGGAAACTACGTGGGTGACGGAGGGGGATGACGCCGCCACCCCGGATTCCAAACGATAATTCATTATTTTTCTGAAAGCACACCTGTTAGCCCGACTCTCGCTGAGCGCGCGGGAGGCGCATGATGGAACAACAAAAAACCACCGCAGAAGAGATTATCAGCAAGGTGCCGGCCGCAACGGCGGGCTTCTGGATCGTCAAGATTCTGGCGACCACGCTTGGGGAAGTCGGCGGTAATCTCTTCAGCATGAACATGGGGCTCGGCTATCTCACGGCAACCGCCATTCTTGCCACGCTGTTCGTATCGCTCGCCGTCATCCAGATTTTTGCGCGCCGTTTCCATGCCAGTCTCTACTGGCTCACCATCGTCGCATCGACGACAGCGGGCACGACTCTGGCGGACTATTCCACCCGTTCCATCGGTCTTGGGTATACGGGCGGATCGATCCTTCTTCTGTCATTGGTAATCGCATCGTTGATCGCGTGGCGGCTCGCCCTTGGGCGCGTCTCAGCGGACCAGATCGCAGACCGCAAGACCGAGCTGTTCTACTGGCTTACCATCACTTTTTCCCAAACGCTGGGCACCGCCCTCGGTGACTGGTTCGCCGATACGGCAGGGCTTGGCTATTGGGGATCAGCGCTGGTGATCAGTGCCATGCTGCTGGTTGTGCTCGGGATGCAGATGAAGCGCATGGTCAGCGGCGTTTGGTTGTTCTGGGCCGCATTCGTCCTGACGCGACCGCTCGGCGCTGTGCTTGGGAATTTCCTCGACAAGCCGGATCATGGCGGACTGGCGCTCGACAGGCCGCTCATCGTCGGAACGCTCAGCCTCATGATGATCGTCGCAATGATCATTATGCCCCAACGTGCAGGGCACCATAAGTCTGTAACCGCCTGATAAATGACCTCAGAAGCCCTTGGCTTTTACCCTGTCCCGGCCTGAATTCTTGGCCTCGTAGAGATAGTGGTCGGCTTGCTCGATCATGTCTCGCGGCGTCATGCCCGGTTCGAATCGAACGAGGCCGAACGAGGCTGTCACATCCTTGATGGACTTCAGCGTGCCTTCCACCGGCGTTTCTGTGTTCTTGAACGTGTATTTGATCTTCACCAGCAGGTTATAGGCCGAGAACAGGTCGGTCTCCGGAAGGATGATCGCGAACTCTTCCCCGCCATAGCGGGCGACCATGTCCTGGCCCTTGATGTTCTGCGTCACGACGGATGCGAACTGCTGCAGCACCGCATCGCCGACCTGGTGGCCATAGGTATCGTTGACGCTCTTGAAATGGTCGATGTCGGCCATGGCAAGGCAGAGGTTCTCGCCCGTCTCGGCGGCGGCGCGCAACTCGCGTTCCAGACGCTCGTCAAAGGCCCGGCGGTTGGCGACGGACGTCAGCGGGTCGCGCCGGCACTGGGTCTGTACTTCTTCCAGTTCCTGATTGAGCTTGGCAATCTGGTTCTGGGAGTCCGTGAGGCCCTGGTTCAGCTCGCGCGCGGTCCGGGCCATGCGCTCATTGTCTTCCATCAGGGTGGACACAAGCGAAGCCAGATGCTCGGCAGATGCGGCGCCGGGCAGGGCACTGTTGGCCTTGTCCAGCGAGGCGCCGAATTCGTCGCTGTTCTGAACACCCTGCCGGATGATCTTCATGACATCATCGATTTCCTTTTCGATGGCAATGCCGATTGAGTGACGCGCGGAAACAGCGGAAGCTTCCTCGGTCAGAAGCTCGCGGAAAATCGAATTGATGTCGAACGGCGTCAGGGTACCATTTTCAGCAACTGCGCTGTCGACCCGTTCGATCACGCGCGGGTCAGCGGCTTCCACATAGGCATACCAGACGGCATAGGTCTTGGGATCCGGCGGGGTGCGGTGCTTCTTGATCAGGTCGAACGCGCGCTGCGCGTTCTGAAATACCTGCTTCAGATTAGGGCCCGCCGCGGGCTTTGGCGCAGCCTCTTTTTGCAACGCGACAGCAGCATCCATGACCAATGGCCTCCCAGAAAACTCAACTCTCCAACCAGCCTTGTCATTAGAGGAATTGGTTTGATCGACGGTTAACAGGAGGTGGCCGCAAGGCCTTAATTTCTGGAAGGATTCTATTGTCAGTGGTCTGAAACAACCCGGGGTGATCTCGTCCGTCCACCTATGATTTTCTTTGAGTCGTTACCCCGGCGGCAGCTCCGATTAATCTCCATCTCTTGTCAGGCCAGGCCCGGCCGCCATGCATCCTGTATATGTTGCGGCAGTTTCCGGGGCGCGAGCGCGATCAGGTCATAGCGCCAACCACAATCTGAAAGGGCCGGGTGGCGGGCCATCCAGAACTCTGCCGCCCGCGCGATCCGCTGCCAGCTAGCGGACGTGACCGCGCCTGCGGCAATTTGAACCTCGGCCCGGAACTTTACCTCCACGAACGCAACGAGCCTGCCGCGCTTCGCAATCAGGTCCACCTCGCCCATGGGTGTCCGCACCCGGCGGCCCAGGATACGATAGCCCTTGGCCTGCAGGTAGACCGCCGCGAGCCACTCGCCCTTGCGGCCACGCTTCTCTGCCGCCTGCCGTTTCGCTTCAGCCATTTTTCGTCTCGATTTATCCGGGCTGTCATCTCTGGTAGAACTGAGCGAGAGGCTTTTCCAGCCTTTCTTATGGATGACCGGGAGGGCGATCGCCATGGACATTGCCTATATCGACAAGAGCCAGATTGCCGTGTGGCGGGCAGCCTGCGAACAGGTGGCGGCCGAGAAAACCTATCTCGGCCTTGTCTCCCTGCCGCCATTTGATCCCGAGCGGGCCCTGCCGAACAGGATGATTGCCAATAACTGGCCGATGTATTGCGCGCTGGATAATGGCCGTGTGGTCGGGTGGATCGACATCATTCCGAACGAGGTTCCCGAATGTGCGCATCGCGGAACGCTCGGGCTGGGCCTGCTGGCATCTCACAGGGGACAAGGCGCCGGCAGCCGCCTGATGGAGGCCGCGCTCGCGCACGCGCCGCAATGCGGTCTCACCAAGGTGGAGCTTGCGGTCTATACGAGCAATCTCTCCGCCATCTCGCTGTTCCTGAAGTTCGGTTTCAGCGAAGCCGGGATGTGGCGCGATTATCGCCGCCTCGATGGCGTGACCTATGATGCACTCCTGATGGAGCGTTTCCTCGGCTGAGCCTGTTCAGCCATCGGCCTTGATCTGTAGCGCACGCTGGTAGACTTCCCGCTTTGGCAAGCCGAGCGCGTCGGCGACGGCATTGGCGGCGGCCTTGGTCGGCTGGTCGGCGAGGGCTTCGCGCAGGGCCGCGTCGAGGCGGGCAGGCGTGACAGCCTCCTCCAGCGGCGGACCGGCCAGGACGACGATCTCGCCCTTCGGGCCGCCCGCTTCGGCATAGTGCGCGGCAAGGTCCGCCAGCGTACCGCGCCGGGTTTCCTCGAACAGTTTGGTCAGTTCCCGCGCCACGGCGCCCTGCCGCCCGGCGCCCAGCACACTGGCCATGTCCGCCAGCGTATCGGCGAGGCGCGGGCCGCTCTCATAGAAGATCAGCGTGGCGGGTACAGCCTTCAGGCTTTCGAGGCTTTGCGTCCGGGCGCCTTGTTTTGGCGGCAGAAATCCGGCGAAGCAGAACCGGTCGCTGGGCAGGCCGCTGGCCACAAGGCCCGCCAGCATGGCCGAGGCGCCGGGGATCGGGAACACGCGGTGGCCCGCCTCCAGCGCTTCATGCGCCAGTTTCCAGCCCGGATCAGAGACAAGCGGCGTGCCCGCATCGGAGACCAGTGCGATCCGCGCGCCTTCGCTCAGCTTGCGCAGGAGTTCGGGTCTCCGTTCCGCCCCATTGTGGTCATGGTATGGGCTGAGCCGGGCCTTAACCCCATAGGCGGACAGGAGTTTCCCCGCCACGCGCGTGTCCTCGGCCAGCACTTCATCGGCTGCAGCCAGCACGTCCAGCGCGCGGAGCGTAATGTCCCGCAGGTTGCCGATCGGCGTAGAGACGACATAGAGGCCAGGCTGAAGCACTTGGGGCGGTTGCCCGTCCGGCCCGGCGCCCCTAGAGTCGCGCCAGCCGGGAATCGTCTGCGCGCCGGATGCTTCAGGAGATGTTTCAGGAGATGACATTGCTGCAACCATTGCTCAGGACGATTAAAGCGCCAAGCTTTCTTCTCATAGGTTTCCTGTTCGCCACCGCCTGTGCCAGCGCACCGGCGCGTCCGCCAGTCCAGATCGGCACCGGTACCCCACGGGTTGAGCCCATTACCGGCCCGGTCGACCAGCCGGAAGAGGGCGTCGACGTCACCGACCTTGGAGAGCCGGAAGACCTGACCCAGGTGCGCGGCGATGGCGGCCTGACACCGGCCTTCATGGAAGGGCGCGAGATCAAGCGCGCCGCCGTGCTGCTGCCCTTCTCGCACCCGAACGCGCAGGTCCGCGCCGAGGCCGAGAGCATGCTGGCCGGGATCGAACTGGCCCTGTTCCAGTATGCCGGGGATGACTTCCTGATCATCCCGAAGGACACCGCCGGCAAGACATCCGTCACCGAAGCCCGCATGGATGAGGCGGTGCAGGAGAAGGCCAATGTCGTGCTTGGCCCGCTGTTCGGCGCCAATGTGAAAGCCATCACCGAGCGCGCGCAGGACAAGAATATCCCCGTCATCGCTTTCTCGAACGACCGCAGCGCGGCGGGCGGCGGGGCCTATCTCGCATCCATCTCGCCAGAGGAAGAAGTCCGCCGGATGGTGCAGTATGCCGCCGGGCAGGGCATTTACAGTTTCGTCTTCCTTGGCCCGCAGACCGCCTATGGCCGCCAGATCGAGACGGCCCTGCGCACGGAAGCCTTCAATGTTGGCGGCACGGTGCTGACCTCGGCCTTCTACATGCCGGAGACCGGCCCGACGGAAGCGGCCCGGTCCGTCTCCGGCATCCTGAAATCCGAAATCGCGACGCGTCCGCGCAACAAGGTGGCCGTGATGATCCCGGAGCGCGGCGTGAAGCTGCTCTCCATCGCGCCGCTGCTGCCTTATAATGGCGTGGACATGACCCATGTCACCCTGATGGGCACCAGCCTGTGGAGCGATGAATCCGTCTGGCGCGAACCGACACTGGACGGCGCCGTCTATCCCGCGCCCGATCCGGAAAACCTCACCACCTTCCGCGAAGCCTATCGCCGCATCTATGGCAAGTCGCCGACAGACCTTGCCGCTGTTGCCTATGACGCAGCCGCCGTTGCCGTGAGCCTCGCAGGTGAGGACAACCTCAAATACAATGGTGTGACCAATCCCGACGGCTTCTTCGGCGTCAACGGCCTGTTCCGTTTCCGCCTCGACGGCACCAGCGAGCGCGGCCTTGCCGTGATGCAGATCCGCCCGACCGGCGCAGAACTGATCGAGAAGGGTGCCAGCCAGTTCGGCCCGGGGCCCAGCTGATCCAGACAATCGGTCGGGCAATTTGGCGGGGAACCCCACGTCAACTGCCTGCATCCCTCCCTTGCACGTGTGTAATTCGCGCCCCACATGACGCGTCAGGGCACAGGACTAGAGAGAAACGGCGAGCCATTCATCCATGAGCAAGCGCGATTATTACGAGGTTCTTGGCGTCTCACGCGATGTCGATGAGAAGGCGCTGAAATCCGCCTACCGCAAGCTGGCCATGAAATACCACCCGGACCAGAATCCGGGCGA
>MDTG01044112.1_pt1 | contig 22404 bp, 20 predicted proteins | sample 811421 | NCBI WGS metagenome assembly MDTG01 (sample SAMN05326645, study PRJNA326480) | marine metagenome | isolation source: seawater | place: Pacific Ocean: South East | collected 2011
AAGTAATCAACGCAGCTAAAACAAAACCTTTTGGCTTCACACCCTTTTATCCAGGGCCTGGTCTAGGTGGTCATTGTATACCAATAGATCCCTTTTACTTATCTTGGAAAGCAAAACAAGTTGGAGTTGAAACTAGGGTTATAGAACTGGCAGGAGAAATCAACGCATCTATGCCAAATTACGTAGTTAGTAAAATAGAAAAAGCGTTAAAACTTAACAGTAAGTTGATTTCAGATAGCAAAATTCTTGTCCTAGGCTTGTCTTACAAAAAAAATATTGATGACACTAGAGAGTCTCCTTCATATGCCATAATTAGCGCTCTTTTAGATAAAAAGGCAAGTGTTCAATATTCGGACCCTTTTTTTCCAATTATCCCAAAAACAAGAAAATATAAATTTAATTTGTCTAGTGTAGAATTAACTGCGTCTAATATTAACTCCTTTGATTTGGTTTTGATATCAACTGATCATGATGCATTTGATTATGATCTTATTCTTAAAGAATCAAAAGTAATAGTTGATACCCGTGGTGTTATGAGTTCATCTAAAAAGGTACTAAAAGCATGAAAAATGTTTTAGTAACAGGTGCCACTGGTTTCATTGGTTCTCACCTTACAGAGTTGTTAATTAAAAAAGGCTATAACGTAATTGCCTTTGACAAATATAATTCAAATAATCATTGGGGATGGCTGGAACAATCAAATTTTAAACATGATTGTCAAGTTGTTTTAGGTGATATTAGAGATTATGATTCAGTTTCTAAGGCTATGAAAGGATGTGAATCAGTTTTTCATTTAGCGGCATTGATTGGTATTCCATATTCGTATGTTTCACCCCTAGCATACATAAGAACAAATGTTGAGGGGACTTATAATATATTGGAATCAGCAAAAAATCTAGAATTAGAGCAGATTCTCATAACGTCAACTAGCGAAACCTATGGCACTGCCCAGTATGTGCCAATTACTGAGGAACATCCACTTGTTGGCCAGTCCCCATATTCTGCATCAAAGATTGGAGCGGATCACATTGCCATCAGCTATTATAAATCTTTTAATATGCCTATTAAAATTGTGAGACCTTTCAATACTTATGGACCTAGACAATCTGCAAGGGCAATCATACCAACAATTATTTCACAACTGATGAATAATCAGAATAAAATAAGCTTAGGATCACTTTCACCTACAAGAGACCTCACATATGTAGAAGACACATGCGATGGATTTTATGAAATTTATAGTAGCAATAGTTTATTTGGAGATGCTACTAATATTGGAATGAACTCTGAAATTTCTATAAAAGGCTTAGTTGAGCTGATTTCAAAAGAAATGAACATTGAAGTTGAGATTGAAGAAAAAAAAGAAAGAATTAGACCTAAAAACAGTGAAGTAGAAAGGTTGGTTTGTGATAACTCTAAAATTCTTAATAAAACTTCATGGAGGCCAAAATTTACACTTATTGAAGGAATTAAGAAGTTTATTGATTGGATGGAAAATCCAAAAAATTTAAAACTATATAAATTTGATCAATATAATGTATAAAATACCATTATCAGAGCCTTCATTTAGCAGTAACGAATGGGAGTATGTAAAAGAGTGCATTGATACTGAATGGGTATCATCAGCTGGCAAATATGTTGATAGTTTTGAGAAGAATATTGCTTTATATACAGGTTCAAAATACGCAATCGCTTGTGTAAATGGAACATCGGCGCTTCAAGTAAGTTTACGTTTGGCTGGTGTAAAGCCTCAAGACGAAATCATAATTCCAACACTTACATTCATTGCGCCTGTAAATGCAATATGGTACAATAATGCTTCACCTGTATTTATGGATAGTGATGATTACTATAATATAGACTCTCAAAAGACAATTGAATTTATAAAAAATGAAACAGTGTTTAAAAATGGAAGTACTTACAATAAAACAACAAATAAAAAAATATCTGCAATTATCCCAGTACATGTATGGGGAAACGCATGTGAATTGAATGATTTGGTTGAGTTATGTAAAGAGAGAAAAATACTAGTTATCGAAGACTCTAGTGAAAGCCTAGGTACTTTTTATAATTGTGATCAACTTAAAAATAAACACACTGGCACAATTGGCACTTTTGGCTGTATTTCCTTTAATGGCAATAAAATAATAACTACTGGCGGCGGCGGGATGATTATTACAAATTCTGAACAATTAGCTGAAAAAGCTAAGTACATAACAACGCAAGCCAAGAATGACCCCATAAGATACATTCATGATGAAATAGGTTATAATTTTCGACTCACAAACATTCAAGCTGCTTTGGGTGTTGCGCAATTAGAAAAGCTTCCAGCATTTTTAGATAAAAAAAGATCTATTCATGAAAAATACATAAACAACACAAAAGCCATACAAGGATTAGAAATAGCAAAAACACCAAGTTATGCTAATAATAATCATTGGCTAAATATTCTTAAAATAGATGAGAATACATATGGAGAAAATAAAGAATCATTAATGAGTCGTCTAGAATTGCATGGCGTTCAAACGCGACCGATATGGAGACTCAATCATTTGCAAAAACCTTATAAAAATTATCAGAGCTATAAAGTCGAATCCTCAATAGGTCATGTTAAAACAAGTCTTTGTTTGCCGTCGAGTCCAAAGTTAAAAGACAATGAAATTGATTTTATAACAGATATTTTGGATAAAAAATAAATGAATATTTGTTTTATTGCAAAGAAGGAAAAAATTGGTGTTAAAGAAGCAATAATTTTTTCAAAAAAATTTACAAATAAGATAGATATTTTTTTTGGAAATCCCGGAGATCCCTTTCCAAAAAAAATGACTAAAAATAAATATGATATTTTGATTTCTTATATATCGCCTTGGATTATTCCTCCTGAGGTTTTAAACAATACTAGAATGTGGAATATAAACTTTCATCCGGGCTCACCTGAGTTTCCAGGTATTGGTTGTTTTAACTTTGCAATTTTTAACTCTGCAGAAAAATTCGGGGCAACCGCCCATATTATGGAACCAAAAGTGGACACCGGAAAAATTATTGATGTAGAATATTTTTCAATTGATGCTGAAAAAGAAAATGTTGAAACCCTAAGTATAAAAACCTACAACGCTCTTTTAATTTTATATAGGAGAGTTTTTGAATATGTTTTAAAAAATCAAAAATTGCCAGAATGCAACGAAAAATGGAAAAGAAAGCCTTACAAAAGATCTGACCTGGAAAAATTAGCTACAATAGATCCCAATATGCCTAAGAATCAAATTGATAATATAATTAGAGCAACATATTTGAAAAATAAACCAGCTCCATTTATTAAGCTTTATGGCCTCAAATTTGAATACAATCCTGAAAGATAGTATGGAAAGGGTAACAATTATAGCGGAGGCAGGGGTTAACCATAATGGCTCTATTGACATGGCTAAAAAGCTAATAGACATTGCAGCAGATGCAGGTGCAGATTTTGTTAAATTTCAAACATTTAAAGCTGAATCCTTGGTTACTATTTCTGCAGACAAAGCGCAGTATCAAAAGCGGTTAACGGATCAAAATGAAACACACTATGAAATGATTAAACGGCTTGAACTAAATGAAGAATCGCACAAAGAACTGATTGGCTATTGTAAAATGAGAAAAATAAAATTTTTATCAACTGCTTTTGATATTGAGAGCATAAATCTGTTATTGAAACTAGATTTACCGCTTTTCAAAATTCCTTCTGGAGAAATAATAAATCTACCATATTTACGAAAAGTAGGAGGTTTAAATAAACCAGTTATCATGTCATCAGGAATGGCTACTTTGAAAGAGATAGATGATGCGATGAAAATTCTTTTGAGTGCTGGTTTAAACAAGAAGAATCTAACAATTCTGCATTGTAATACAGAATACCCTACACCAATGAAGGACGTTAATCTCAAAGCCATGATTACTATTAAAAATAAATTAAAAGTTGATGTAGGCTACTCTGATCACACCTTAGGCACTGATGTACCAATTGCGGCAGTTGCACTTGGTGCGAAGGTCATTGAAAAACATTTTACTCTTGACAAAAATCTACCAGGACCAGATCACGTTGCAAGCCTCGAGCCTGATGATTTAAAGAAAATGGTAGATTCAATAAGGAATATAGAAAGTGCGCTTGGAGATGGAATAAAAACCCCCAGTAAAAGTGAATTAAAAAATATACCAATTGTTAGAAAATCAATAGTAGCTCTTACAAAAATTAAAAAAGGAGAATTGTTTTCAGAAAAAAATTTAACTGCAAAAAGACCGGGCACTGATTTGTCTCCTATGCTTTGGGATGAAATAATAGGACAAAAATCCAAGCGTAATTACGATAAAGATGATTTAATAAAAAAATGAAAAAAATATGCGTTATAACAGGAACAAGAGCTGAATATGGCTTGCTGCGTTGGGTTATGGAAGGGATTAAGCTATCTAATATTTTAGATCTTCAAATTATAACAACAGGAATGCACCTTTCTTCAAAATTCGGATTTACATATACCGAGATAGAAAAAGACGGTTTTAAAATTGATAAGAAAGTTGAGATGCTATTAAGCTCAGATACTGATACAGGTATAGCAAAATCGACTGGTTTAGGTATCGTAAGTATTTCAGATGCACTCGATGATTTAAAGCCAGATTTAGTTCTAATTCTTGGTGACAGATTTGAGATTTTTTCTGCAGCAACCGCAGCGATGATTAAAAAAATTCCAATTGCTCATCTACATGGCGGTGAAGCAACAGAAGGCCTAATAGATGAACCAATTAGGCATTCGATTACTAAAATGTCACATCTTCATTTTGTTTCAACAGAAGAGTATAAAAAAAGGGTTATTCAATTAGGAGAGCAACCCAAAAATGTTTTTTCAGTCGGAGGGTTTGGTATTGATAGTATAAATAAAATAAAACTTCTTACGAAAAAAGAATTAGAGAAATCAATAGATTTTAATTTTGGAACTAGAAATTTGTTAGTCACTTTTCATCCGGTGACACTCGAGCGTGGTACATCAAAAAATCAAATGAAAGAACTTCTTAAGTCTCTCAATGCTTTAAAAAATACAAAAATAATATTTACTATGCCAAATGCGGACACAGATAGCGCTATTTTATTTCAACTTATTGAAGAATATGTAAATTCAAATTCAAATTCAAAAGTTTTTACTTCACTTGGACAGCTGAACTATCTTTCTTGTTTAAAATACGTTGATGGAGTTGTTGGTAATTCATCTAGCGGATTACTCGAAGTTCCTTCATTTAAAAAAGGAACAATCAATATTGGCGATCGCCAAAGAGGAAGGATCAAAGCAAAAAGTATCATTGATTGTGAACCAAAGCATAAATCTATTTCAAAAGCAATCAACACTCTTTATTCAAAAGAATTCAAAGATACATTAAATAATATTATTAGTCCTTACGGAAATGGCGGTGCGAGCAAAAAAGTGATTACTATACTTGAAAAATTGTCTTATCAAAATCTTTTAAAGAAACGATTTTACGACTTGGTGTAAAATGAGAATTGTTTTTATTGGTTCAGTAAAATTTTCAGAAAAAGCTCTGCAAAAATTAATTTTATTAAATGCAAATATTGTTGGGGTATGCACACTTAAGGAGTCAAAATTTAATTCTGATCATTGCGATTTAACTAATTTGTGTAAAAAAAATCATATTCTAGTTAAATATGCCCCCAATGTTAACTCTTCTTCAAACTTAGAATGGATTAAGTCTTTGAATCCGGATATCATCTTCTGTTTAGGGTGGTCTCGATTATTAAAAAGTGAACTTATTTCTATTCCAAAAAGAGGAGTCATTGGCTATCATCCTACTTTATTACCAAAAAACCGCGGAAGACATCCACTAATTTGGTCTTTGTGTTTAGGGGAAAAAGAAACAGGATCATCATTTTTCTTTATGGATGAGGGCGCTGATAGCGGAGATATTCTTTCTCAAAGAAAAATAAAAATAGACACATCAGATGATGCAAATACTCTTTATAATAAAATGATTGATACCGCATTAATTCAAATAGAAGATTTCTTTCCAAAATTATTATCAAAAACTGAAATAAAAATAAAACAAGATCATAAAAAAGCAAACTATTGGAGAAAGCGTAATCAAAAAGATGGAAAGATAGATTGGCGAATGACAGCAGATTCAATTTATAACCTTACAAGAAGCTTAACTAGACCATATGTTGGCGCACATTTTGAATATGAAAATAAATTATATACAGTATGGAAGTCTCAAGTTGTTTTTCATGAAAAACAAAACATCGAACCTGGTAAAGTAATCAAATCAAATGATAAGCAAATAACTGTAAAGGCTGGTGAAAATGCTATTTGTCTTGAAGAAATAGAACCATTTATTAATATTGAAGAGGGATCTTATTTATGAAGATATTGGCTATTGCACCCCATCCTGATGATGAAACTCTTGGCTGTGGTGGAACATTATTAAAGCATAAAAATAATGGAGATGAAATTAATTGGCTAATAATTACGGATATTAATTCCGAAGAAGGTTGGACAAAAGATAGAATTAAGAAGCGTTCGAACGAGATAAAACAAATATCAAATTTTTACAATTTTTCAAACCACGAAAATCTTTCATACCCATCAACAAAAATGGATATAATTCCAATTTCAGAATTAATTGAAAAAATATCAAAATTCTATAACAAGATTAAGCCAGAAGTCGTCTACATGCCCTATGATCATGATGTCCACACAGATCACCAAATTATTTGCAAGGCTGTTCTGTCAATGATTAAGTGGTTCAGGTATCCATATATAAATAAAGTTTTGATGTATGAAACACTATCTGAGACAGATTTTAATCTTGGTCAGCAAAATAGTTTTAAGCCAAACACTTATGTTGATATATCAAATTACATTGATAAAAAAATCAAAGCGATGAGCATTTATGAATCTGAGATTGAATCATTTCCTTTCCCTCGAAGTAAAGAGGCAATTAAATCTCTTGCAATGTTACGTGGTAGTCAATCTGGATTTAACTTTGCGGAATCTTTTGTATCTATCTACGAAAAAATAAAATGAAAGATATCAAAATAAACCCATCTGCAAGCATTAAAGAGGCAATGGAATTTCTCGATAAGACCGCAGAAAAATGTCTACTAGTTACGACTGAAGACAATAAACTTCTTGGTACTATAACTGATGGAGATTTAAGGCGAAGTATTTTAAACGGTAGCCAGTTTTCAGAAAAGATAGAAAGTTATTTTAATACAAACCCAACTATTTTAAATCAAGATGATTATAACGAAGAAAAAGGGAAGACCCTTTTAAGTACAAAAAACCTTACAATGATTCCTGTAGTTGACAATGATAGAAATGTTGTCGATTTTGTAACATGGTCAACATTAAATGAAAATAAAAAACAAATTAATTTAGATGTTCCTGTTATAGTGATGGCAGGAGGAGAAGGAAAACGTTTAAAGCCATTTACTAACGTACTTCCAAAACCACTTATCCCGATAGGAGACAAGACAATTATTGAGCATATTATTGAGCGATTTACAAAGATCGGCTGTAAGCAATTTTATTTGACCGTTAATTATAAATCTAGAGTATTAAAAGCCTACCTCGAAGACTTAAATTCAAATTATGTAACTAAATTTATAGAAGAGAAAAAACCGCTTGGCACTGCAGGTAGTTTGCACCTGATGGAAGGTTTATTGGACAAACCTTTTTTTGTTACAAACTGCGATATTATTGTTAAAGCTGAATATGAGAATATTTATAAGTTTCATTTAAATGGAGGCTATGATTTGACCTTAGTAGCTTCAGCTAAGGAATATAAAATTCCATATGGCACTTGTGAGCTAAACAAAAACGGTGATCTTCTTCGCATAAATGAAAAACCTCAACATGACTATTTAATTAATACAGGCTTATATATCTTAAATCCTGAGATTTTAGATTTAATTCCAAAGAATAAGTTTTTTCACATTACCCAACTAATTGAAAAAATCATGACAAAAAATTCAAAGGTTGGGGTTTATCCAGTTAATGATAATGCTTGGATAGATGTTGGGCAATGGAACGAGTATAAGAAAGCAAGAGAAAAATTATTATGAAAAAAATAAATATGATAGCTGAAACAGCCTGGCATCATGAGGGCGATTATTCATATATGTTAAGCTTAACTGATTCAATTCTTCAAAAATCATATGCTGACACTTTAAAAATGCATATTACTCTAGATTTTGATGAATACATGGATCAATCTCATGAATTATATAATGAATTAAAGCCCAAGCTTTTCTCAAAAAATAAATGGGTGAATCTGATAGATAAAGTAAAATGCTCTAGTAAAGGATTAATGCTATTATATAACGACACTAAAGCAATCGAGTTTGGGGCAAAATTTAACCCAGAGCTAGTTGAAATTCACTCAATATGCTTGAATGATATCTACCTTTTAGATGCATTAAAAAATAATATTAACCATGACACAAAAGTCGTCTTTGGGGTTGGAGGCTCAACATTAGAAGAAATCGACTCTGCTATTAATAGAATAGAACATGAAAATATTATTTTAATGTTTGGATTTCAAAACTATCCCACTAATTATGGAGATATTAATTTTTTGAAGATGCAAAAAATAAAAAGTAAATATCCTCATTTCGATTTTGGATATGCAGATCATACAGCTTGGAATGAAAAAAATAATGTATTAATTACTCTGTTGGGGGCATCCCAAGGCGTCAATTATGTTGAAAAGCATGTTAGTACTTCATACGGACAAGAAAGAATTGATTGGCAATCCGCAGTTTCTATTGAAATTTTTAATGAAATAGCAGATAAAGTTAAAATTCTTGATCAATGTATTGGAGATGGACATATGGGGCTTAATAAGGGTGAAGAAGCATATAGTATTTATGGTCCAATGAAAAAAGCTGCAATTTTAATTGATGATGTTAAAAAAGATCAAGCCCATACACTTGATAATGTAATTTTTAAAAGAACTTTTCTTAAGACAGATTTAAGTCAAATTGATATTATAAATAAGGCAGGTACAAAATACTCTAAGAACATCCAAGCGGGGTCCGTTTTATTTAATAAAGATTTTAAAAAATGAAAATAGGATTTTTAATTACAGTTAGATTGAAATCTACAAGGCTTAAGCAAAAAGTTTTATTGGATTTAAACTCTTTTACTGTAATTGAAAGAGTTATTCAAAGGGCGAAAAAGGTAATAGATAAATCAAATATTGTACTTTGTACCTCAACAATTAAACAAGATTTGCCTTTAATAGATTATGCAAAAAATAACGAAATAAATTTTTTTTGTGGCGACCCTGATGATGTTTTGCAAAGATTATTAGATGCTGCTAAGGATAATAGTTTAACGCATTTTATAGGTATAACAGCAGATAATCCACTTTTTTCAATTGAACATGCAATAGAAATAAGAAAATTATTTGATAAAACACCATCTTTGGACTTTGTATTCACCCAAGGAATGCCGATCGGTGCTAACATTTACGGAATTAATTGTAAAGCATTAGAAACTGTTTGCAACGTAAAGGAGCAAATTGATACTGAGATCTGGGGGCCATTAATAAATCGACCGGATATTTTTAATGTTAAGACAATAAATGCTGAGGCAGAATACATTAGAAAAAACTATCGATTAACCTTAGATGAAGAAGATGATTATATATTGTTTAAAGCTATCTACGATAATTATCCAGAACAAGAAGTCATTGATTTATTGAGCGCATATGATTTCTTAGATAACAATCCTCAATTGTCAACAGTAAATGAAAAAGTAGTGCAAAAAGAGTTAGATCCTGAAATTGTTAGAAAGATTGATGATTACTATTTATCTGAAAGAGAACAAATTCTTGCAATCAAAGAGAGAGTTTATAATTCATAATAATGCTTAGCCCGGAGCAAATCGATTCTGAAATATTAATTCCGATTTACAAAGAAATTAAAAATGGGGTAAATCAGTGTGCAAAAGAGAGCTTACCTTACTCAAATCTGATGGGCTTGGTTTTTCACGAGGCAATGTATTTTAATTCTTGTTTTGTATATGAGAAAATTTGGTATAACAGAGAAAGTAACATTGACTATCCATTCTTAGGATATCGGAAAAATAAATTTAGCAGTGAAATAAACCATTATGTTTCAAAAAAAAGAAATGTTGCCTCTATGCTCAGTAACCTCGTTAACAAAAATAAATTCACAATAGGATTTTTGAATCCATCCATCAACTTTTTTGAATTATCAAAAATGCTTTTCAGAGAAAAAATAAATTTTTGCTTCCCAAAATCTTCCTCAATAAAAATCTCTAATTTTTCGAATCAAATACAGATTATTGAAGAAATCTTTAGCAGAACCTGGAAAAATTATGATTTAGGAGATAAGTATTTACAATTTATAAAAGTCATTAAATCATATAACGAAATTAATAGCAAACATGACGAAATAAATAGCTATGACCTTCTTATTACAGGTTCCCCAGTTAAAATACCTATTAGAGCCGAAGCAGCATATGCACTTTCAAAAAATATACCTACTATATGTGTTGATCATGGAAACGAAACCGGTACTGCAGATCATCCATCTTGGGGTTACGACGAACAATCATACTGCTCTCACTTTTTAGGTTATGGAAAATCTGGAAAAAAAACTTTGAATAATAGCAATTATTTAAAATCTATTTTTAAAAAATGTCCTGAGTATTTCGATTCAAATTCAAATTTCATTCAAGAAAACTATAAAAGTGAAAAAGTAGAAAAATTACCAAAAAATTTACAAGATTGTAAAATAGCATACATCCCTACAAAATTAATGGGGTCGGAGAGGTTGGGGCCATATCTGTCAATAAAGGATGAAGACTATACTAATTGGCAAAGACATTTGTTTAAATCCATAAAAAATTTGGAATACAAAGCACACCCTAAACAAAAAATAGAAATTGGATTGAATAATATTAAAATAGTTTTTGAACCCCTTGAGGCATGTTTATCTCGTTATGATTGCTTTATTACAGATAATGTTCTAAGCACAGCCTTTACAAATATTGCAGCAACCAATAAGCCAATAATCTATTTTAATATAGGATTTGGAAATCTTACAAGAGAGGCAGAAAAATCAATTAGGGAAAGAGTGATTTGGATAGATATAGATTTAGATGATTATGGAAATATTTTAAACAAAATAAAATCTAAATCTTCAAAAGAATGTATTAATACTTACTCAAGAAAATTCTGTTTATCAAATAATCTCACTACTCGCGAAGAAAATCTCCTGAAAATAATAAAAAAAATTAAAGATAATGAATACGTTTATTAATAAGGGAATAAAAAATACCTCATTTTTACTTTTGGGTAAAATCATTGGAATTGGTATTACTTATGCTACGTTGATTTTTGTAGTAAGAAAAGTAACTGTAGAGGAATACGGTTTATTATCAACAGTTAGAGCATTTGTAGGATCTTTTTTTATTTTTACTTTTGGCGGAATTTCCAGTGCTGTCATGAGAGAAGGCGCAAAAGACATTCACAAAATGGGATCTCTTTACGAAGAAACAAATGGATTTAAACTACTTGTGTCAATTTTTGCAATTCTCATATGCTGGATTACTCTTTGGTTCATTCCTTACGATCCAAAATTGAAATCACTAATATTAATTTTTAGTTTTTCTATAATGGCTACATCTCTTTACAACCACTGGAAGGAAGCTTTTACAGCCAGTGAGAATTTTAAAATACTGACGCTTTTAAAAGTTTCTCAACCAGCATTTTTTTTCATTCTAGCAATTAATTTAGTAAACTATGATAATAGAATAGACTATTTGATTTATACCCAGCTTTCATTGCAAATATTGTTTATGGTTTTTTGTTTGCTGATTGCAAAAAAAATTGTCAGGTTTAGACTAAAACTATTCAGTATACGTTTTGATAAAAAATTGATTACAACTGGCGCTTATTTTTTTGTTATCTCTTTCGCAGGTATGTTATTTATGAAAATTGATGTATTGATGGTTTCAGTTCTTGGCAGTTTGAAGGAGGTGGGCATATATAGTGTTGCTGATAAGATAGCGAGGGAGGGCAGTGAGCTGAGAACTCTTATTATTGCAGGGTTTTTTCCAGCTGTAATCAAACGTATAAAAAGTGGGCCCATTAGCAAAGTCAAGGTGAGAAATACTGTATTTAAAATTTTAATTTTATCTTTATCAGCAGTATTTATTTTAAGCATAAGTATAGAAAAAATTATCACCGGAATATTTGGACCGCAATACATGGATAGCGCCTTGATCCTTAAGTATCTAATATTTTACCTTGCAATAGAATATTCTATTTACCCATATATCTTACTTCTTTTATCATCAAATGGAGAAAAATACATTGCAATCATATATGCGGTTCTTGCTTTCGCTAACATAATTATTAACTATACCTTTTATCAATTATTTGGATTAATTGGAATTGCGTATTCAACAATATCTGTATTCTCCTTATTGGCATTTTTTACTCTTACAGTTGGAAGAAAAATATTAATTAAGGAACGTATTCTAGTTTAGTTCAGGAATCAATATGTCCAAAAGATACTACTTTGTAAAACAACGAAAAAGATCACGGTTAACAAGATTTTTTATAAATATTGGTAAAAATATTTTAAGTGCAACATTTGGTAGAAACTTTAAAGAATTACCAAACACAAAAAGGAAAAAATTAACAACAACCATAAATAATCTATTATTTAACCTAAGGAATGGAGAAGAAATAACATCAAAGGTTTATATAGATTTTGAGAATAAAAAATATCGTGAGATTGAATATGGTGAATATACTGTACCTGCCTTCACCCTAAAAAATAAAGAAAAGGTAAAAGCGAAAATTTCGCTTAACAAAAATCAATATATTTCCTTGGGCTTTGGCATATTAGACGAAAAGGTAAAAAATATTGAAGATTATAACTTATTACTAAAGTTCTTTTTTACATCAAATTCAAATGAATTTAAAAGACAGTTTAGCTTCCCGATCAATAGAGGAAAAACTCTACTAAAAACCGTAGGAAGTTACTTTAGAGGTAATGAATTTTTAGAGGTTAGCTTATCCGCAGATTCCCTTAAAATACCTTATGGAGATTATGATTTAACAATTTTTGCGATTTATGAGCGAAATAGTAAAAAGAACCTAAAGAAATCCCTTCCAAAAATTGCTGTAAAAAGTCCACGAGTTTTTAATAAAAACGATAGTAACAAAAAGATCATCGTAATTTGTGGAGAATCTCTTACTGATCCGTATTGGTTGCAAAATTATTATGGTAATAATTTTGAATTACCTGGGTTTGATATGCTAGTAAGAGATGGCGTTTCTTTCCCAAACTCATATTCACAGCAAGATGCAACCCTACCTTTTATGTCAACTTTGTCTACTGGAACTTTCTCAACACAACATCTAATAGGTGATTATGAAAAACCTATTTACGAAAATAAGCTTCATCCCAGTTTATTAACATTGGGTGAGGCACTTTCAAGCTTGGGTTTTTCTACTGAAGCGCTTAACACACAAGGTCGTTGGGACACTTCATATGGATGGTCAAGGGGTTTTGATTCCTTTAAGGTTTCAAAATATGCATGGAATGATTCAGCGCCAAACTCCAGTAACATAAATAATTTGATAATTAAAAATAAATTCAACAGTAGTTTTATTTTTACACATGTTGATAGAATGCATATCCCGTTGCTTCAATTTGTACCTAACCAGTCACCCAGCATGCATAAATTGGAAGATTTAAACCAATTGCATTCAAAGAATTTTTACCCAGCTGTATTTAATCAAATTAAGAAGCTAGACAAAATTATTTATGACATAATTCAAACTCTTAAATATGAAAAAATTTATGAGGAAACGTTAATTATATTAACTGGAGATCATGGTATCGCGGTTCCACCTAAATGGAAAAAAGGATCTGATTATGCTCAATACGAGGAGCATATAAGAGTACCATATATTATCAAAGAACCTTCATGGTCTGAAAAAAGACTCAATGATGATAATCAAAGTGTTAATCAGGCATCAATAAGAATCTTTCATGACATATTTAGAAATCTTGGATTAGACTTACCTGAATATTTTATTGGATCTTCTCAAAATGATGAAAAATTTAATAAATATGCTTTTAGTGAGACCATTTACCACCCCCAAAAAAATAATTATGCGTTGTCTGTCATTTCAGATGAAATAAAATATTGGTTCAATTCAGAAATTGATTATAAAGAATTAAAAATCAATAAAATATTAAATGAAAAAATGTTTGTTAAAGAATCAAATGGTGAATTCAATGAAGAAAATAACATACTGTCTAGCAATAACTTAAGGTCTGAATATTTTGAGATTGCAAATGCATTTCTAAATTCAAATTTATCTTTTCACAAAAAAATTACAGGATAATTATTAAAATTCTCGATAGTAGAATGTCAAATAAAAATTCAAAGAAAATGGGTACCAAGGCTGAGACTTTATCAAACCTATCAAAATTAGGTTATAGTATCCCAAAGTTTTATTTTTTTACTGTAGAGGATTGGGGTTCATCAAAAGATATCATCCTAGATAAAATTAAAAAAACATTTACAAAAAATATTAAAGTTGCTGTAAGAAGTAGTTCTATTAATGAGGATACAGAAAATACTTCGATGGCTGGAGCTTTTGATAGTTTCTTAAATATAAAAGTCGAAAATGATTCTCTTAATGAAGCAATAAGTAAAGTCATTAAGTCATTTGACCTCTCTCCTGCAAATCAAGTTTTAGTTCAAGAAATGGTTAATGATGTAGTTATGAGTGGAGTTGTTATGACAAAAGTATTAGATGATGGCTCACCCTATTATGTTTTAAACTATGATGATACAACGGGAAAAACTGACTCAGTTACTAGTGGCAATAGCATAAATAAAACTGTATATATTTATAATGGTGTAAGTAACAATGACTTTGATTCAAAATTATTGTTAAAAGTACTAAAACTTGTGCAGTCTTTGGAGCAAACATTTGATAATATTCCTATAGATATTGAATTTGCAGTAAATAAAAAAAATAGAGTTGAACTGCTTCAAGTAAGAAGAATAACTACGGGCTCATTATGGGATAAAGATATTCACAGAAATGTCTCAGCTAGAATTGATTATTTAAAACTATTTGTACAAACAATTATGAAGAAACGTATTGATGTTTTTGGAGAGAAAACAACATTAGGTATCATGCCAGATTGGAACCCCGCAGAAATGATTGGAGTGCTACCTGCACCTTTGGCAGCTTCATTGTATAGAGAGTTAATAACAAAAAGAGTTTGGAGTAGAGCTAGAGAGAGAATGGGGTATAGAAAAATGCCAAATGTTGACTTAATGATATCCTTATTTGGCAGACCATATATTGATGTAAGAAATAGTGTTAACTCGTTTCTTCCAGCAGGATTAAGTGATGAAATTTCTGAGAAAATTGTTAATGCGTATATTGAACGCCTCGATGAAGATCCTCATCTTCATGATAAAATAGAATTCGATGTTGTAGTGACGAGTTATGATTTTCAAATAGATAAAGTTTTTAATGAGAGATATAAAAATATTCTTACCAAAAAAGAACAGAGTGAATACAAAAGCTTGCTAAAAGAATTGACAATTAATGCTATCAAGAATAAGGAGGGAGGTTCGTTAGGTGTCGCTTTAAATGATATAATTTCTTTAAAAAATCTTCAGAAAAATTCAGGTGATGGTAATAGTGGAGAAATAATGTTTTTAATAGATAAAATTAAAACACTAATTGAGCAATGTAAAAGATATGGCACACTACCTTTTTCAATTATTGCGAGACATGCATTCATAGCAGAATCACTTTTAAGATCACTTGTCAAATCAAAAACTATTAGTGCATCTAGGATTGATGACTTTAAAAAAAGTTTTAATACTATTGCTGGAGACATGACAAACGATTTACATAAATTGAAAAAAAATAAAATCAACAAAAAAAAGTTTTTTGAAAATTATGGCCACCTAAGACCAAGTAGTTATGATATACTTTCTCCGCGATATTGTGATAGAAAAAATATTTTTGATGGAGATCCAGTTGTTCCAACGAGCCCTAAAAAATTTAAATTAACTCAAAAAGAAAAGAAATCAATACAAAAAGTTTTAAATGACCATGAGTTTTTTGAAATAAGTCCAGATGATATATTTAAATATTCGCAAGAGTCTATAATTGGAAGAGAGTATGCTAAATTTGTATTCACTTTTCACTTATCAACTATTTTGGAATTGATATCTGATTGGGGTAAGCATTTTAATCTAAATAGAAATGATATGTCTATGCTTACTCTTCAAGATGTAATTGATGTTTCTTATTCACCCCATTACAATAAATATGAAGATTATTTTCGAAAGAAAATTGATTTAAATATATCAAATCACAATATTGCCTCATCATTAAAACTAAGCTACCTAATAAGGTCAACCAAAGATATCCATATTGTTCCAGTTCAAAGAAGCCTCCCAAATTTTATTGGTAAAAATAAAATACATGGAGAGGTTGTTTTCATTGATCCGCATCAAAAAAAGATTCCAATCATAAAAAATAAAATCATTTGTATCGAGGCCGCTGATCCAGGATATGACTGGATTTTTTCTAAAAAAATTAAAGGCTTAATAACCAAATATGGTGGAGCCAACTCTCATATGGCAATTAGATGTGCTGAATTGGGTATTCCTGCAGCTATTGGATGTGGTGATCAGCCTATTGATAGAATAAAAAAATCTAAATATTGTATTATAGATTGTCTAAAAGAAGAATTATTTCCTGACAGGATGAGTAAATGAAAATTGGAATATCGTGTAGAATTGATAAAGAAAAAAGCTATGAGGAACTAAGAAATGCTTTATCTCTTGATTGGATAGACTATTTAAGTAAGCTTAATTATCATCCAGTTATAATACCCAATCGACTTCCAAACGTAGTTGAGTATCTGAGTCTCTTTGAGTTAGATGGAATTATTCTTTCTGGTGGAAACAATGTAAACCCAAAATTATATAGCTCAGATTATAATATGAATTCTGTTTATGATATTCGCGATAATTCCGAATTTGAAATTATTACTTTCGCTTTAAGAAATAAATTACCTTTACTTGGGGTTTGTAGAGGGATGTCAATAATAAATATTTATTTTAAAGGAAGTATATCGCACAATATTAATAACCATGTGAATGTAAGCCATAAGATTGCGATTACTAAATTTTCAAAATATTTTGAAGATGAAAAATATGTTAATTCGTATCACAACCATGGAATAGCAAGTAAAAATTTGGGAGATGGTTTAAATATTTTTGCAAAAAGTGAAGATGGATATGTCGAGGGGATTTACAATTTAGATAAATTAATTTGTGGAGTTCAGTGGCATCCAGAAAGAGAGCCACTAGACGCACAATTTGAAAATTTTATTAATGATTTTTTCAGAAAAAAAATAATATGAAATCAATTATACTTGCAGCTGGGGAGGGCAAAAGATTAAGACCTCTAACAAATAACATTCCTAAATGTATGGTAAAGGTTGACGGGAAGCCCTTAATTGAACATCAAGTAAGTTGTCTTAAAAGAAGTGGAATAGAAAAAATTAATATTTGTTTGGGATATGCTCATGATAGAGTTTCGATTAGTGGCGTTAAAAATTTTTATAACCACAATTATAGTTCGACAAATATGGTTTCAACATTATTTTGTGCAGAAAGTGAATTATCAGATGAGGATATTTTAATTAGTTATGGAGATATTATTTACAATGATGATGTATTAGATAAAATAATTAAAGATGATTCTGATATTGGAGTGGTTAGCGACAAAAATTGGTTTGAATATTGGTCTGCAAGAATGAAAAACCCCCTTGATGACGCAGAAACATTTAAGCTAGACATCAATGGGTTTATCAAAGAGCTTGGTAAGAAGGCGAACGATTACAGTGAAATTGAAGGTCAGTATATAGGATTATTTAAAATAAAATCAAAGTTTATGCCTTTAATAAAAGATTTTTATCACAGTTTAGATAAAAATACATTATACGATGGAAATAATTTTGATAATATGTATATGACTACTTTCTTGCAGTTAATTTCAAAGAATGTAGTGCCTCTATCACCAGTATTTATAAATAATGGATGGGTCGAGATAGATCAGCCCTCAGATTTAGAATTTTTAGAGTTTTTAAAAATAAAAAAATAAATGTAAATGGAGAAAGTCAAATGATTAATGTTGGAATTAATGGGTTAGGAAGAATTGGAAAAAGCCTTCTAAGAATTGTCAGCGAAAGTTCTGATGATGAAATTAATATTATAGCTATAAAAGATTTTAATTCTTTTTCCGTGTCGGATGAAGAATATTTAAATAACATTGCATATTTAATGCAAAATGATAGTATATATGGTCAGTTTCCCTATAAAATTAAAACTGAAAAAAATCATATCATTTTTAATGATAGAAAGATTCCCGTTTTTCTAGATAGAAACATTCAAACTGTAAATTGGAATGAATTAGGATGTGATGTCATTGTAGAAGCCTCTGGAACAATAAATAATATAAAATATGTTAAGGATACATTTGGAGACAAACTTAAAAAAGCAATAATTACCAGAGGTATAAAAGAAGCCGACTTTACTTTTGTCAAAGGAGTAAATGATAAAGAATTTGATTCAAAAAATCACCATGTTATCTCAGCCTCAACATGCACTGGAAACGCATTTGCACCATTCGCTAAATTTATCGATTCATTTTATGGAATTGAAAATGGAAGCGTGTGCACAATTCATCCTGTTTTATCTTCTGAAAAAATGATAGATGGTTTTAATAAATCTTTTCAGCTTGGCAGAGCAGGAAAAAGCGTAAAACTCATTCCTACAGCAATAGCCAATTCAACAATTGATGTACTTCCTCACCTTAAAGATAGAATCATGATCAATTCTCTGTCTTATCGAATTCCAACAGATATAGTATCGTCAATATATGGAGTATTATTACTGAAAAATAAAGTAACTACTAATAAATTGATTCAAGACCTTGAATCTGAGATTGGAAAAAATCTCAATGGTGTAATAGAATTGTGTGAGGGGTCATTTGGTCATTCAAAAGTGAGCATTGATTTCTTAAAAAATAAACATTCAGCAATAATTGATAAGAACTGGATTCAAATGAATGATAACTTGCTTCAATTCCATTTATGGCATGATAACGAATATGGATACACAATGAGAGTATTTGATATCATAAAAAAAATTAATCTTGGATAAAATTGACTTAAGTAATCGGAGTATAGCTTTTGACTTTGATGGGGTTATATGTGATAGTCAATATGAATGCTTTAAAATTGCATACAAAGCATTTAATGCTCATCAGAAAAATGATAAAGTTGATGATATTTTTTTTAAAAAAAATTTACATAATTTTTACAAGCTAAGACCCTTTGTTTATTCAGGAGAAGATTATGTATTAATTATTTATATTATTTTGAGCGGAATGAATGTTAATAATGTCGAAGATTTTCAAAATGTAAAAAGAAATCAATTAAACAAGATTCCATCTTACCGTAAAAGTTTTTACTCAATTAGAGAAAAATATCAGAATAAAAATATTAATGAATGGATTTCGTTAAATAAAATATATCCTAAAATGCATTATTTAATAAATCAAATTTCATTACTGACAGATAAAATTTATATCGTTACAACAAAAGATTTAAAATCAGTGCGAATAATTAAAGATTATTTTTCATTGAATATAAAAGATAAAAATATATTTAGCGTTTCTAGCAAAATGACAAAAGAAAAAGTACTTATTAATATTATGAATGACAATAAACATAAAAGCATTTATTTTTTAGAGGACAGATTAGACACATTGGTAAAAATAAAAAATAAGAACATAAATAGATTGCTAGCAAATTGGGGATATAACAGCGAAATTGATAAAGCAAACGCTGTTAAGCAAAATATAATGTTAGTATCAATGGATGAAATAACTACGCTATTTATCAAATGAAAATTTTATTTGCATGCGATTCATACAAAGAATTTGCATCCTCAAAAGAAGTAGGAAAATTGATTCAGATTGGCCTTTCAGCAAGCGTCGAAAGTAAAGTTATTAGCATAAGTGATGGTGGCGAAGGCTTTTTGGATTCTATATCTGAAAATATAGATGGAGAATTTATATCTTGTAAAGTATTTGATCCTATAATGCGCTACACATTTTCAAAATATTTCAAATCTAATTCTCTTGCAATAATAGAATTTTCTGAAGCTTGTGGTGTCCAAAAATTCAATTCAGGTGAACGACATTTTATCAATTCCTCAAGTTATGGAGTTGGTCAATTAATCAAGAACGCTATCGATAATGGATGCAAAGAGATTGTGGTAGGTCTTGGTGGAGCCGCTACTGGAGAAGCGGGGATTGGAGCTGCGCAAGCGCTCGGTGTTCAATTTATTGACTCTAATGGAAATGAATTAAAAAATAAAGGCTTATCATTAAAAGATTTACCAAAAATATTTTCCGCTGACTTTGTAAAATTAAAAAATAAACTAAAGGACACAAAATTTAAAATTGTCTCCGATGTTACCAATCCTTCGATTGGAAAGTTTGGCGCAACATATACATATGGGCCTCAAAAAGGAGCTAAAAATCATCACCTCAAAAAAATAGAAAACTACATTAAAAATTATGCTTTAAATGTGCTTGAACTAAAAAATGAATTCCTCAATATGCCAGGAACGGGAGCAGCTGGTGCATTTGCTCTTTCAATGAACGCATTATTTGATTTAAAAATTGAGCCAGGAATTTCATTTGTAATGGATAAAATTAATTTTCTTAGAGTTGCTTCAGATTATGACATTATAATTACTGGTGAGGGAAGTTTTGACCAGTTAAGTTTGAACGGAAAAGCCCCAGTTTATATTGCTAAAATGGGTCGAAAATTAGGAAAAAAAGTTGTTGGAATTTTTGGTCAAGTAAAACTGCAAGATGCAGCTAATGAAATTTTTGATGTCGTTATAAATACTAGTAAAAATAAACATATTGATATGAAATCTGACCATTTTAGAAATGTTGAAGCTAAAAAAAGATTAACAGAGGCAGGAAAAAAAATTGAATCAATTCTCAAAAATTAAAGATATTATTATACCCGCAGCAGGAATGGGAACTAGACTGAAGCATAAAACTAAAAATTGTCCTAAAATTTTAGTTGAAATCTATGGAAAAACCATTCTTGAGCATCAACTAAGTATAATTAATCAATTTAATAATTTTGAAAGAATTCACTTTATTTTAGGATATAAAAGTGAAATGTTAAAAAGCTTTATAGAGAATTTAAATTTGCCATATAAAATAAATTTTTACTTTAATGACGAATTTAGCAATACAGGTTGTAGTTTTTCTTTAATGAAAGTTTTACGAAAGCTAAAAGCCAGCTTTCTTTATTTAAACTCTGATTTAATTGTTTCAAAAGAATCTATAAATCTATTAACTAAGTCTAAAAAGAAAAATATTATTTTAGTAAGGGATATAACAAATAAACAAGAAACGGTTCTTCAGAAAGTTGAAATTAAAAATAATAAGGTATTAAGAATGGAATTAACATTAGATAAACCTTATAACGCAGAGGCTGTAGGGCCTGTTAAAATCTCATCAGAGGCAATAAGAATTTTATTAAAAATCTATGATAGTTTGGACCAAAATGTAAGCAGACATATTCCTTGTTATTCCTTGTTTGGATTATTTGCGACGAAAAATGAACTATCAACGAAATTTATTAGTGACAATCACTGGATTGAGATAAATGATTTAGAAGATTTTGAAAATGCAAAAGACAAGCTTTTACATTTAAGTAATTAATTGATATAATATAACTTTCACAATGAATTCAGCACCAAAAAGAGAAAATATATTTGAGTCATATTTTTCTAAATTATCAAAAAAACTTTTACCTTTTTTTATTAAAACTAATCTATCTCCAAATCAGATTACTTTAATTTCTGGTATTTTTGGCGTTTTTGGATCTTTTTTGATTCTTTATGGAGATTTTTATCTGAATATTGTCTCAGGTATATTTATTCAAATTTTTGCTATTCTAGATTTAGTTGATGGTGATATTGCTAGGCATAAAAAAATGCAATCAAATAGAGGTATGTGGTTAGATATATTTTTTGATAAAACTAATGACTTTATAATAATTATATGTTTTACAATTGGAGCTTTTCTCAATAATTCATCACCGATTGTACTTTTTATGGGAATGTGTTTAATGGGAGTAAACTTTTACATACAGTTTATAATGATTTTAAATAATTTTTATTTTAAAGAAAATAGATCTTCTAATAAAAATTTAATTGATAAAACAACCCC